>CAJHYB010000327.1_pt1 | contig 11767 bp, 11 predicted proteins | sample 9198631 | NCBI WGS metagenome assembly CAJHYB01 (sample SAMEA7708354, study PRJEB35096) | sediment metagenome | biome: marine neritic benthic zone biome [ENVO:01000025]; feature: sediment [ENVO:00002007]; material: shallow marine sediment [ENVO:03000034] sea grass bed [ENVO_01000059] ... | reverse complement strand
TTTCCGGGCTTCTTGACCGTTGATCGGGGTGTGTCCCTCAGCCTGCGATTACCGAGGCGGCGGCACGGTCGACGGTCGAGGTCTCGGCGCTACCGGCCCGGAGTCTCGCTTTTCGGCTCCTGGCTGCACGCCCGGGGGTTGTCAGGTGGCCGGTCGCCATTCGCGGCCGGCGGCATCCGTCCTCGAAGTCGGCCTTCCTGACGATCGTCTCCTATCGGTATCCGGTGGCTGAGTCTTTCCGCCGATCCACTGGGGGTTGGGAGTCAGTCGGCCTGGTCCCGGCATGTACTCCTCCGGATCCTCCACCCGACTCGGTGAGGGCTTCACACGCCTTCTCTGGTTCGCGGGAACAGGACCCTGTTCTCGAACAGCCCCGCTCGGACGTTGCGTGCTCCTGCCCTCTGAGCGCTGGGGACGCGAGGTTGGCGGGGTGGTCAGGCGTCTGGCAGGCGTCCTTGATGTCGGGCCGAGTGCTCCCTCGGCAGAGCCCTCCACATCCGGCAGGTTACTGATATCGATTTCCGGTGGGGGGCTCAGAAACGTCACCGAAAAAGCATAAAAGCTGAGCGCAAGGGCCAGTACGAGGAGAACGATATTGATCTGGTTGATGTACTTCACCATGTGCCTGCCATCCCCGGAGCGATCCGGCTCAGCCCTTCGACTGCCCTCTTGTTCTTCGGATTGATCTCGAGCGCCTCGCGATAGTGCTGCGTCGCCGTGCTGTGATCAGCCTGCATCTCTGCACAGTATCCCAAAGCCTCATAGGTCAAATCGTCACCGGCACCCAAGAGGAGCGCCTTCCGGAACTGGATCTCAGCTTCGCTGATCCGTCCGCTCCGAGCCAGTGCTGACCCAAGATTATATCGAATACGTGCCTTTTCCGGACTCTTCGAAGCGGCGTCCTCGTAGAGAGCGACATCATCGGTCCAGAGAGAATTCCGCTGAAGGGTCGACGGCAGAAAAAGAACAACCGCCAGGACCGCAACAGCGGCGACTGCGGCAAGACGGACCCGCTGCCCGCACACCTTTCGGATTGCCTGATCCGCTCCCAGCACGATCAGGAATCCGGAGCCCGCCAAGGCCAGATAGGAGCGGCTCTCGTTCACGAGGTCGCTGTTCGGAAGGATCGACGATGGAGCCAACCAGGCCACGATCCAGACGAATCCGAAGGCAACTTCGGGCAATACCGCCCTCGACCGAACCACCAGCCAGGAAGCTACGACGATCCCAAGCAGGCCAACAATGGACAGGAGCGAAGACCAGGGGACGAAGGCTCGATCGATGTGAAGGTCAACCGGCCACAGCATGAGGCCCAGATACTCGATCAGGACTTGAGGCTGCGCCTGGAAGAATCCGAGCTTGTCAGAATGATTCCATCCAACCTCGTCCGGCGCGTAAAACGACAGGGCCGTCACGAAGACGACAATGTTGGCGGATCCGAGCAGGCTCAGCGATTTCCAACGGCGCCGATCGAGAAGGACCAGGAAGGGAATCAGCACGACCGCGTCGAAACGGCTCCAGATCGCCATCTGGGCGGCGACAAGACTCCACCTGGGAGAGCGCCGGATCAACAGCAAGGCTGTGACACTCCAGAAACTCATCAGAAGCATCGACTGGGACCAGATGTAGTTCACAGCCTGCGTCTGCAGCGGATGGGCCGCGAACACGAGAGCCGTCGCCAACGCCAAGCCGGAACGCCCGGTCTGCTGGAGGACGAAAAGAAGAATCCCGACCGAAACGAGAAGATGAAGAAGAAGGCTCACGACGTGGTAGCCGAGAGGTTCGCCACCAAAAACCCCATAGGAAAAATGGAGGAGCAGCAACGTCAGCGGACGGCCTCCATAGTGGTCGAGAAAAGAGATGTATCTGAAGCTCTCTCCGGTGACTCGGGGATTGTCGATCAGCAGGGCAAAATCGTCGAAGTGAAAGTCCCCTGGGAAGGAGTTCGCATAGGTCGCCACAACAGCGACGGCCACAATCGCTGATAATCTCCAGGTGGACATCACTTTCAGAGATGCGCCTGAATCCGAAAAGTCTGAAAAGACACTCCGAGAGACACCTGGACGCCTGGGGTTTCCGAGGACGACGGCGAACCGCTCTCGGATTCCCGTCCGGGTTCCGTTGCCTGTCGGGAGACAACTCGGAGGCCCTGTAGGATTCTTGCTCTGCCCGACGAACGGGCGATATACTCCCCGCTTCTTATGGCTGTAATGATCGACCGCATTCTCGGGCCGGACGGCCGGATCGAAAAGGGGAGAAAGGCACCCTCAGTTGACGACGAAACGCTGATATCGATGTACCGCGTGATGGTTCTCAATCGGAGAATCGACGAACGGATGACGCGGCTTCAGCGGCAAGGTCGCATCGGGTTCCACATCGGCTCGACCGGAGAAGAAGCTTCTATCGTCGGAAGCGCCATCGCCGTTCGGGAGACCGACTGGATTTTGCCCTGTTACCGTGAACTTGCCGCCGCCCTGATTCGAGGCCTGCCTCTATACGACTTCTTCTGCCAGATGTACGGCAATGATGACGATGTGATTCGCGGGCGCCAGATGCCGAATCACTATTCCTTCCGGGAGAAGCGCTACGGTTCCATTTCGAGCCCGGTCGGCACTCAGATTCCGCAAGCCGTCGGGCTGGCGATGGGACTGAAGATTCAGAAGAAAGACGATATCGTCCTGGCGTACTTCGGAGATGGCGCGACCTCCGGAGGTGACTTTCACGTGGCGGCCAACTTCGCTGGAGTCTTTCAAGCGCCGATCGTCCTGCTGTGTCGGAACAACCAATGGGCGATCTCGATGCCGGGAGAGATGCAGACCGCCTCAGAATCGATTGCGATCAAGGCTCAGGCGTACGGATATGAGGGCTTCAGAGTCGATGGAAACGACGTCCTGGCCGTGTACGAAGCCACGAGGAAAGCGGCGGAGAGAGCTCGAAGCGGCGCGGGACCGACCCTCATTGAAGCTGTCACCTACCGCCAGGGTGCACACTCGACCTCGGACGATCCCCGTGCCTATCGAGACGACGACGAGGTAAAGAAATGGGCGGAACGCGATCCGCTCCGCCGCATGAGGATTTTTCTCCAGCGGCGAAAACTCTGGGATGACGACAAGGACTCGGAATTGGTCGAGAGCTTCGACCTCGAAATAGCACAGACCCTGAAGAAGGCTGAATCAGTGGGACCACCCTCGCCCGACACGATCTTCGAGGACGTTTTCGACTCGATCCCCTGGCACCTCGAGGAGCAGCGTCAGGAACTCTCGAGAGCCGAAGAGTCCAGCTGAGCCGGCGTGCGTCGGGAAGGGTCGGAACACGTCGATCCGAAGGCAGGTCAAACTCCTGACGATTATCTCGACATCCCGGCAGGATGCATTTCAATCGAAAGAGACGGGATCTGCCACAAACAGCAAAGCGAAGCCTCGCGGGAGCCTGGCCGGGCTCGCGAATTGTCATGATAAAGGAACCGGATGCCTCGCAAGAACATAATCCAGGCCGTTAACGACGCGCTTCATTCCGAGTTGGCCCGAGACCCTCAAATCGTCGTTTTCGGCGAGGACGTGGGCCGCTTCGGAGGGGTCTTCCGCGCCACCCAGGGCCTGCAGGAAGAGTTTGGCGAAGACCGGGTCTTCGATACTCCCCTGGCGGAGGCCGGAATCATCGGCGCCGCGATCGGGATGGCGATGAGCGGCCTGCGCCCCGTCCCTGAGATCCAGTTCGCTGATTTCATCTACCCCGCCTTCGATCAGATCGTGAATGAAGTTGCGAAGATGCGCTATCGGTCCGGTGGGCAGTACACGTGCCCGATGGTCATTCGGACACCCTACGGTGGAGGAATTCGTGGAGGGCATTACCATTCCCAGAGCCCTGAGGCCTACTTCGTTCATACGGCGGGACTCAAGGTTGTCGTCCCTTCGGATCCGTACGACGCGAAAGGGCTTCTGATCTCTTCCATTCGCGACGACAATCCAGTCATCTTCCTCGAACCCAAGCGAGTCTATCGAGCCGCGCGCGCTGAGGTGCCGGATGAGGAGTACGTGATCCCGCTCGGAAAAGCCGCTGTGTCCAGGCCTGGGACCGACGTCACGGTCGTCGCCTACGGGGCGATGCTTCATACGGTTTTGGAGACAGCCGAGGTTTCCGAGGCGAAGGACGGCATCTCCTGCGAAGTCATCAATCTCAGAACCCTGATGCCATTCGACGCCGATACGATGATCGAGTCAGTCCAGAAGACAGGGCGGGCCGTTATCGTCCATGAAGCCCCAAAGACCTGCGGCTTCGGAGCGGAACTGGTCGCGACGATCAATGAGAAGGCTCTCTTGTATCTGGAGGCACCAGTGCTTCGAGTGACGGGGTTCGATACGCCTTTTCCGTACACGCTGGAACATGACTACTTGCCGAACGAGAAGCGCATCCGAAAAGCCCTGCGGGACTGTGTTGATTACTAACGGCGGAAGAACGAATGGCATTTGAGTTCAGACTACCGGATATCGGCGAGGGAGTCGTCGAAGGCGAGATTGTGAAATGGATGGTCGCTCCAGGCGACCACCTCGAAGAAGACCAACCCATGGTGGAGGTGATGACCGACAAGGCAACGGTCGAAATCCCTTCACCGGTTGAAGGACGAGTCGTCTCCATGGCCGGCGGTGAGGGCCAGATCGTGGAGGTCGGCGCCGTCCTCGTCGTGATCGAAGAAAAGGACGGGTCCAAAGTCGGAGAGCAGCCTCGCCAGATTGCTGCAGCCAAGCCGATCGCGGAGGAAGGGAAAGCACCGAAGGCCGAGGTTCGAATTCCCGGCGGTCGGGTGCTCGCCACACCGGCGGTCCGCCGGCTGGCCCGGGAAATGGCCATCGACATGACCCAGGTGACGGGAAGCGGCGCGGGTGGAAGAGTGACTCGTCAGGACCTGGAACTCTTCGCGGCCGGCTCGGCCGGCACACCGGACAGGCCCCATGAGGCGCCGACCCGCGCTCCAGGTGGCGTTCGAAAGATCCCTTACCGGGCGCTCAGGAAAAAGATCGGCGATCGTCTCGCCCTCTCGAAAAGGCAAGCTCCCCACTTTACCTACGTCGAGGAAGTCGACGTGACCACTCTGGTCGAACTCCGCCGGCGGGCCCTGGGAAAGGCGGAGGTCCGGGACGCCCAGTTGACCTATCTGCCCTTCATCATCAGAGCTGTCATCGAGGGTCTCAAGAAGTTCCCTATGGTGAACTCCAGCCTCGACGAAGAAGCCGGCGAAATCCTCATCAAGGAATTCTTCAACATCGGCGTGGCTGTGGCGACACCGAACGGTTTGATCGTTCCGGTTGTCAGAGACGCCGACTGTAAGAGCGTGCTCGATCTGTCTAGAGAAATCTCCGAGCTGGCCGCCGCTGCACGCGAGAATCGCATCGCCGTCGAAGACCTGCGCGATGGCACGTTTACGATCACAAGTCTGGGACCGCTCGGCGGACTGATGGCAACCCCGATCATCAACCACCCGGAAGTCGCAATCCTCGGAGTCCACAAGATTTCGAAGCGAGCTGTCGTCCGCGAAGGGAAAGTCGTGGTTCGAGACATGATGAATCTGAGCGTTTCGATGGATCATCGCGTCGTCGATGGCTTGACCGGAGCTCAGTTTCTGAACGACATCATCCCTTACATCGAGAATCCCGGCCTGCTGCTGGTCTAGTGCAGCGCACTCATATTGCGACCCGTCTCGAGCCGTGGACCCCGCTGAGCAGTCCCGCGTCGCCTCCGGCATTCTTAGCATTGAACCCTATTGCGTGAGGCGGAGTTGTCGATAACAAAAGAGAGGGAGCTCTGAAGGACTCAGCAGAGACAGCATCGTGGTTGAAAACAACGCACTGGCCGAAGATCCACTGGCCGAAGATCCACTGGTTGAAGATCCACCGGTTGAAAAGGAACCGGAATCTCTAGAGCCGACGCCGCTGAGCGGACCCGCTACCGAGGTGCGCGAGGCGAGCCTGATCCCTGTGGACAGCCGCCTGCTCGTGGACATCGATGGTGTTGGAGAGCATCTGGAAAGCCGTCTCGTGGGTATTCTCCCCGGACAGACTCTCATCGTGGAGACCCCGGCCACCACCCAGCCGATTCGAGATCAGTTCTACCTGAACAGAAAGGTGGTCGTGCGATTCGTCGCTGCCGGTGAGGTGCGGGGATTCCGTTCTCGAATCGCACATTCGATCAGCCGACCTTGCGAGCTGCTCTTTCTCTCGTATCCCGAATCCTTTGAACAGGTCACTCTTCGCAGGCAATTGCGTTTCACAGCGTTGCTCCCGGCGAAAATCACGATCGGCGAACAGGTTTTCGAAGGTGCCTTGACGGACATCAGTGAGGGCGGCTGCGGTTTCTCAACGCGATTGCGCAGGAAGACCCCTGTACCCGAAATCGGCAAGACTGACACCGTTCGCATCGACTTTCAGCTACCGAACGACGGAGGGCCGATCTCGGTTCCCGGAAGCGCCAAGTACCAGGATCCGATCAGCAAGGGATCGCTTCAGATCGGCGTCTCTTTCCAGGATATCCCCTCGGAGGCAGCTGACCAGCTGAGAGACTACGTCCGAAGTCTGGCTTCAGTTCTCTAATCCCAGCACCCGCCAATGTTGACCGCGTGGACCGGCGCTTCAATCCCTTCGCCGGTCGCTCTGACGACGCCCCGGATTGCCTTCCTGCATTCGCTGCTGATATCTGTGGATGTAGTCGTCGAATCGCCGCCGTTGTTCTCCGGACAGGATCGATCGAATGCTGCGCAACATATCGCCCCGAATCTGTCTCTGGCGGAGTGCCCGTTCGCGATTGGCGGCCTGATACCGCTGTTGTGTTTCCTGGAAAATCCGTCGGAGCTGGAGGCGCTGCCCATCGTCCAATTTGAGGTTTCGCGCAATTCGCCGCAACTCTTCGGCAGGCCGTGGAGATCGATCCCGGGGCGGAGGTTGCAGCGCCGGCCGGCTCGGTTGATCTCTTGGAACACGATCGCTCGGGGGGGGCGTCGCCTCCGGCCGGGAGTCGGCCTCGACAGGGACCGTCTCCACTGCGGCCTCTACTGGAGCCGGTTTCTCTACGGCAATCCTTCCAGCAACGATCGCCAGAGCACCACCGAAGAGCCCTCCCGTCACGAAGACCGCCACGACCCATAGAATCGCTTTACTGCTGTTCGTCAACCGGCGGTCCCTCCATCTCCTCGGCCAGGCTGCCCAACATGAATTCCAAGGTCACAACCTCTGCCTCAGGTTCCTCGAAAAGGATCCGAGACAATTCGCTGTCTTCGATCGGAACAGTATCGATCTGGCTGGATCCACGAAAAGCGAGGAAACCGACCGTGAGAACCAAGGTGGCAAACACGGGCAACAGCCTCTGCGCCGACCGCTGCATGAGGAAGAGAAACGATCCCGTTCCCTGCGCAGTGCCTTCCCGGGTCGCCAGACCGGCGACGCGAGCCGCGAAAAAGGGCGGAGGTTCGAGTTCGGGAATTCCCCGGACGAGTCCCCTGAACGCCCTGTAGCTCTCGTAGTTCAGACGACATCTCTCGCACGAGGCGAGGTGAGTCTGATCGATAGAGTCCTCAGGTTCCAACTCCGAAAAGTCGATGTGCTGGCTGGACATGTTTCCCCACTAAACTCCCCTGTTCTGCATCATCTCCCGCAACCGATGCTGGATTCGTTTGCGGACCCGGCTGACCCGGATTCGGATCGCCACCTGGCTCGTTCCCAGAGCCTCAGCGATCTCAGCGTATTCGAGTCTCTCCAAGTCTCTGAGGACGAAAGCCATCCGATCTTTGTCCGGCAGTTCCGATACGGCCTCATGGAGCATTCGGAGTGATCCGTCCGTATCGAAGCCTTCCGCACTGTGGCCGGGCCTTCCCGAATGCCGCTTCTCGACCCTCTCTTGTTCCTCCTCACTCAGGTCCGAGAAAAAGCTGAGGCGACGCGACCGGGCCTTCCGAATCTCGTCGAGGCAAGTGTTCGAAGTGATCTTGCCGATCCACGCTTTCAACGGCCTGTCCCGATCAAACCGATCGAGCGTCCTGTAAACCTTGAGAAAAACCTCCTGGGCCAGGTCCTCAACCTCGTTCCGGCGACCAACATAGTGAAAGGCGATGTTGAAGACCAACCGCTGGTATCGGCGAATGATTTCCTCGAACGCCCGGCTGTCGCCATTCAGGGTGTCGACCACCAGATCAGCGTCCGACTTTGCCATTCCCGAAAGTATATTACGCACTCCAGACAAGTTGTTTCATCACCCTCCTGAACCTTCCCCGGGGAATCCGAAACACCTTCAGACGAGACCGAGATAGTCCTTGGGATCGTGATCGAACCCCGGAAAGACCTCCGCGCTTCTCGAGCATCCGAGATGTCGCGTCAACAATTCGGCAAAGACCGTTCTGAAATCCGTCGTGAGGGCCAGATCGCGCTGCTCGTAGAGACGCTCCCGGGACAACCCGGGCCATCGCCCGAATATCCGACCTCCTTTGACCGGCCCTCCCATCAGAAACATCACATTTGCGTGGCCGTGATCGGTTCCTCGGTTTCCATTTTCGACGACGGTTCGTCCAAACTCGGACATCGTCAGCACAAGAGTGTCGTCCATTCGGTCTCCGAGGTCATCGTGAAACGCTGCCAGTCCCTGGCCCAGCTGACGGAGAAGATTGGCGAGCTGCCCCGAAGCGCCTCCTTGGTTGACATGAGTATCCCAACCTCCGGCGTCTAAGAAGGCGACCTCAATTCCGACGTCCGACTTCAGCAGCTGGGCCAGTTCCTTCAAACTGGACCCCAGGGTACCGCGAGGATATCGAGCTTTTGCTGAAGCCCGGTACTGTGAAGGGTTGGCTTTCTTGAGAAAGTCGATCGCGTCGAAGAGATCATCAGCGGTGCCGGACAGGAGCGCGTTCGACTCGCGACTGTAGAGCGACTCGTATCCGGACCGGACCTGATTCGTCGCCCGTCCAGCCCGAAGGTCAAAGCCGTCGAGTCTTCCGAGTGCGATCGCCTGGGCCTTCCCCTTCAGGCTGAGCGGAAGTGCGGTCCCCATGGAGACTCCGCGAAAAGGCGACCTGGCCTGAGTCGGGTTTGTTTGCAGAAAGCGGTTCAGCCAGCCGTCATCGGCACTCTTGTCCCCTGGAATGGCGGTCTCCATAAAGTCCTGGGCCTGGAAGTGGGATCGCGTGGAATCAGGGGAGCCGACGGCTTCTATGACAGCTAACCGACGCGACTTGTACAGCGGAAGAAGCGGACTCAAGGCGGGGTGCAGTCCGAAGAAACCATCGAGATCGATGGCAGCCTCGGTCACGGCCCGACCGGGAGCAGCGATGGCGATTGAGGGTCGTCCGGAATAGTACGGTTTCTCCCCGAACGGTACGACCACGTTTAACCCATCGACTCCGCCTCTCAGGAACACCGTGACAAGTGTCTTGCGCCGGGGTCCAGGCACCGTAGCCCGGGCGGTCCGGTAGAGAAAGCCTGGCACCAACCCCAGCCCGAAAAGCGTGAGGGCACCGTCCTTGACGAAGACTCTGCGGCTCAACATATCCAACCGACCTTTTTCGGACTCGAGCTCGAGGTGGCGCCGCGAACGTGGCACCGCTTCAAGCTCAGTTCATCTCGTCTGAAACTGCGGGGAGCCGAGCCTGAAAGCCGACTCGACGATCTCACCCTCCCAGGAGGCTCTCTGGCGGAGCGGCCTCGGACCGGCTGAAGCCCGGATCATTTCGCGCGTTTTCTCGATCTGTTCCGGATCCGGCACGGGCAACTCCATCTGGTCAAAGAGTTTCGAAGCTGCTGCCAGGTCGAGGCGGACCCCAGGGATTCTCTGAGAGGCGAGTGCAATCGACAGATTCAGGCGCCGGAGAAGCGTGTTCGTGTTAATCCAGGCCGAGGCGACATCCGGATAGCCGGTCGGTGGGCGGCACGCGTAGAGCGGCTCCCCCAGATCTCGCAGAACTCTGACAAAGTACCGGGCGTCTTGGAGATCGGCGTCCAGGGCGCGAAGAGAGCTCGCGACCAGCTCGACCGGTTTCTTCACCTTCGCACGAAAGGACTCTCTCGAATAGAACTCCGGTGAGTCGAAGATAGTCGTGAGCACTTCGCGAATATCCCCTTTCGTCTCCAGAAACCTTGCAGAAACACGCCGGACCAGAGCCTCGGGAGGCTCATCGGCAACGAACCGGCGGACGAGTTTCGTACAGATGAAACGCGCGGTGGCCGGATGTCGGGCCAGGCGCGACAAGAGTTCCACCCCCTCATCCATCCCCGACTCCCTGAAAGTCCACCCCATGACGGTTTTGTCTCCTCGGGCATGCATCAAGGGCTGATACTGAAAGCTCGCACCGGCTCGGGGAGCGGACATGGTCCATCCCGTGAAGATCCTGGCGACCGCCATGACATCGTCCTGGGTGTAGCCCCCGTCGACTCCGACGGTGTGGAGTTCGAGAAGCTCGCGGGCGTAGTTCTCGTTCAGGCCTCTCGCCTGGCGAAGCGCGAAGGCTTCACCTCGCATCCGTTCACGAAGCCTCTCTCGCTCAGCCCGGCCCATTCGCACCCATTCACGCCGACTCTTGCCATCCATCTGGCGAAACCGCTGGGCCGGGCTCGACTCCCCTGGCCGTTCGTCGAGAAAGCGGCTGACCCCCGGATACCGCTCGTCGATGCGGGATCGAACGACCTCCTCCTCGGCTGAACTCATCCAGTTGTCGAGGTAGTAAAGCATCGCCGGGCTTCGGGCGGTCGACTGCAGCAGATCTTCAAAGCGTCCCAAAGCAGCGGGCCGGATCGCTTTCCTCTCAAACTCGGTGACGAGCACCTGGTCGATGTTCTTGAAGAAGAACACATTGAAGTGATTCATCCAGAAATCGACCATGATCTCCTCGAGCTGGCGTCGCCCATGAACCGCTCGAATCAACCTGGCTTCAACGAGCTCGATGTAGATCGTCCGTCTCTGCTGCCGAGCCTTTCTCATGGAGCGCCGATCCCGGGCGTCCATTTCGGGACCTTCTTCCCTGTCGGACCGTGAAGGCGAATCGTCAACGTCGTCCCGGCGGGCGGCGCTTCGCTGTCTCTGACGCCGGACCTGCGCCGGTGGAGGAAACGCTTCGGTCAACTCAGATGGTGACATCGTCAGAGTCTCGAATTTCGCGAGACGGCTCTCGAGAGACGGATCGGGAATCTGCTCGGGATAGAGCTGCTCTCGAACATAGGCCTCGATTCCCATGTCAAGGACGCGTTCAATATCGCCCGGTCGGGGGCCGTAGCCCAGCCGGTTCAAGACGTGTGTCGCTTTCTCGAACTCCGTCAGCGACTGCTCTGGTGACGATTGCGGGCGGACCTCTTCGGCGAATGCAATGACCAGCGCCAGCGATAATGCGCACGCTCCCACCCTGACTCTGAGCCTCTGAATTTCGCTTCTCTTCTTCATGCTTAAAGTTCCCCTGGATCTCGGTTTGATACGTCTCCTCGGGCCGTCTGTTTCATTGGCGAGGTCGGCGAGGGGACGAAAACACAAGGATGTTTGAGTGAAACAATCGCCAGCAAACGTCGATCTATAAGGTAGACAGGGCGACCTTGGGATATTCGCGCCCGAGCTTCGGGAGGATTCTTTCCTTTGCAGGTATGGCCCTCGTATAATGCTTAGCAAGGGGGATCTATGAGACGGGCACTTCTTCTCGCACTCTTGAGCTTCGTAGTCACTTCAACTTTGAGCGCCCAGTCTGTCGGTCGATCGTCCTTAGGCGACGGCAAGACCAGATACTCGGTAGGACCCGGACGAGGGCATTTCA
>CAJHYB010000592.1_pt1 | contig 11851 bp, 8 predicted proteins | sample 9198631 | NCBI WGS metagenome assembly CAJHYB01 (sample SAMEA7708354, study PRJEB35096) | sediment metagenome | biome: marine neritic benthic zone biome [ENVO:01000025]; feature: sediment [ENVO:00002007]; material: shallow marine sediment [ENVO:03000034] sea grass bed [ENVO_01000059] ... | reverse complement strand
GGAGATTCTCGCGAGGAGAAGCGGTGGCCAGTTCGCAATCGATGCCGAGAATCGACATCGCCCGCTGCAGAGCCTGTGCCACTTCCAGATAGGTCGCCCTGAGATCCGGTATCGAGAAGTGTTCTCGATCGTTCGACGCGATCGCGTACGTTACTTCCGAGTCATGGTACACAGCCCGCCCACCGGTTGGACGTCGCACAATCGGAATGGACTCCCGCGAGCAGTACGCGGCGTCGGCAGCCTGTTCGGCTGTCTGGTGCCGACCGATGGAGACCGTCGGCACATCCCACCCGTAGAACCGAATCAGGGTCATCGGGTCGCGACTTCGCTCGACCCGACGGAGGATGCGACGATCGGCGGACATGTTCCGCTCCCCGTCCTGGGACAAGTCGATTGTGTAAGTCCAGATCGACATGCAGGTTTCCCGTGGCGGCTCAGTTCGCTTGATCGAAGCCTGCGTAGCCGAGGGCGGGGGCGGTCGGCAGTGCTGCGGTGAGCGTCCGCGGTCGATTCTACTTCAGCGAGTCGAAATCCTTGTACTCCCGGCCCTGGGCCTCTGCCACCGGGCGACAGGTGACAGATCCTTTGAAAGTGTTGACTCCAGGCTTCAGGAGGGGATCTCTTTCGATGGCCCCAATGAGGCCGTGAGCCGCGATTGTTCGGATGTAGGGTAGTGTCGCACTCGTGAGGGCGAAGGTGGATGTCCGCGGCATGGCTCCGGGCATATTCGTGACACAGTAGTGAACGACCCCATCGACCTCGTATACGGGTTCACTGTGAGTTGTTGGGCGGGTCGTCTCGAAGCACCCGCCCTGATCGACCGCGACATCGACCACGACGGCACCCGGCTGCATCCGAGAGACCATCTTCGCTGTGACCAGCTTGGGCGCATTCGCTCCAACGACCAGGACTGCCCCGATAACGAGGTCAGCCTCCCGAACGGTCTGAGCGATGTTGTACTGATTGGAATGGATAGTTTCGATACGCCCGCCAAAAATATCGTCGAGATATCGAAGTCTGTCGAGATCGAGGTCAAGAAGTGTCACTCGGGCTCCGAGCCCGACCGCCATCTTCGCAGCGTTGGTGCCGACAGTCCCTCCGCCCACGATGACGACGTGAGCCGGCCAGACTCCCGGGACGCCGCCAAGCAGCATTCCTCGTCCCCCTCGGGGCTTCTGAAGGTAGTAGCTTCCCACGAGGATTGACATTCGTCCGGCCACCTCGCTCATCGGTGTGAGAAGGGGCAGAGAACCGGCCGAGTTGGGGATCGTCTCGTATGCCACGCCAGTGACTTCCTGATCGACGAGGTGGCCGGTCAGCACTGGCAGGGGAGCGAGGTGAAGGTAGCTGAACATGATCTGTCCCGCTCGCATCCGAGGAAACTCTTCCTCTACAGGTTCCTTCACCTTGACGATGAGTCCGCTTCGGCTGTACACGTCGTCCGGAGTGTCGACCAGGACACCTCCCGCGCCGCTGTACTCCTCGTCGGCAAAACCCGACTCTTCGCCCGCTCCTCTTTCGACGAAAACAGTGTGGCCATCGCGTTGCAGCGCGTGGACACCGGCTGGGACCAACCCGACACGCGACTCGTTGTCCTTGATTTCCTTCGGCAGTCCGATCTCCAAAAGCTCTCCCTCGTCTGGTGAAAGTGTTCGTGTATTCGCTGAGTGCTTGCGCCACTCATTGTAGCGATTTGTCGGGCAAAAGAAAGATACACCTGGCCCGGAGATATCAATAGGAACACCGGGAAGGCGATCTCGAGGACTCTCTCCCCGAGATCACCGCCCCAATCTTGTGTGAGTTCTTTTTGCGGCCGACTTCCAGGGGGAGTTCAGGGCTTCAGGAATGAAGTGAAGTAGATCGTGTTTGAGCCGCGGGGATTGGGAACGATCACACGGAGGATCGCCGCGTCGCCTCGAGAGAGTTCTGAGACTGCGTCGAAAAAGCTGGCCGCGCTGGTGACCGCCACACCGTTGACTTGCTCGACGACATGGCCACGCCGCAAGCCCGCTTCGTCCGCCAGGCTAGCGACGGTCACCTCTGTAATCACGACCCGCCCGCGATCGCCTTGGACTCCGAGCTGTTCGGCTTCGGCATCGGTCAGGTCTTCAAACGCGATTCCGATTTCCTTTGGGCGGTCCTTTTCTTCTTCTTCATCGAACGACATGCGTCGAGTTTCCCGTCGCTGCCTTTCTTCGACCTGTCTCTTCTCCAGCGTCACGTCGAAATTGAGGATCTCTCCCTTTCTGACGGCCGTGACTTTGAGAGTCTCGCCTGGAGCGCTGGTTGCCACCGCAGATCGCAGGTCGAAGGTCGAGGAAATCAGCCTGTCTCCAATCTTGACGACGACGTCTTCGGCCCTCAGCCCGGCGCGGGCGGCCGGGCTGTCCTTGCTGGGACGACTATCTTCGCCGATCAGCTCGGTGATGAGCACTCCGTCTCCGTCTTTGATGCCATCGGGATCTTCTCCCGCCACACCGAAATATTCCGCCATCTCGGAAGTCATGGGATAAAGATTCATCGAAACGCCGATCCAACCCCTTTCGATCCGGCCCTTCTCAACGAGCTGGTTATACGCGTTCACGAAGACATTGGAGGGTATCGCAAAGCCGATGCCCTGTGACCCTCCACTCTGAGTCGTGATGAAACTATTAATGCCGACGAGTTGACCGCTCATGTTGACCAGAGGGCCACCGCTGTTGCCCGGATTGATCGCGGCGTCGGTCTGGAGATAATCGCCAAAGAGGTTGGCGCCGCCTCCAAAGCGGTCGCCTTGCCTCGCCTTGGCCGATACGATTCCGGCTGTGACAGTCTGTTCCAACCCGAAGGGACTACCGATCGCGAGGACCCAATCTCCGATCTGCATCTCGGTCGTATCGCCGATGGAAGCCGCCTCGAGAGGCTTGTCGGCGTCGATCTTCAGAACCGCGATGTCCGAATCCTGATCCGAACCGACGACTTGAGCGGTGTGGCGATCTCCGGAAGACAGGAGAACCTCTATCCTGTCAGCCACCCTCCGAGTTCCCCGGCGGTCGGTCTGAGGAGCGATCACATGATGATTGGTGATGATGTAACCCTTCTCGTCAACTATCGTGCCCGATCCAAGGCTTCTCACCTGCTGAGGTTGCGCCTGTCGGCCAAAGAACCTCTCGAAAAGGTCGAGGCCTTCATCAGGCTGGTTCGAGTCCCGGCGAGCTCTCCGCGGCACGGATCGCGTACTGATGTTGACGACGTACGGCCTGAACGATTCAGAAACGCCTCGAAAGCCCTCTGCCAGTTTTGACGGGCCGGCCGCGACCAGCGGGGCCGCCTCGGAGCTGATCTTTAATTGGCTGGATGACCGAGCCTCCTGAAAGCTCAACACCTGATCGGAAACGATCGGACCGATCAGGATTCCCAGGACCAGCATTGACACGAGAGCGAGAAAAGTGAGGCCCTTGCGAGATGTAACGAGTCTTGTCACTCGGCTCATTCGTTTCCTCCAGTCAGAGTCTGCACCGGGTCAGCCGACTGACCGTCCCGTTGCGCCTTTGACACTTCATAGATTATACGCGAGCTTTCGGCGAGGGTTTCTTTTTGCCAGGCCTGGAAGCGGCGGAAGAAAGTCGAGCTGATTCGAGGCGACAGAACAGCCACGGCTCCCCGATTCCCAGGAAAACAGAACCACCACTCGCCTGGGAAATCGAAACAACAGAGGACTTCATACGGGCCGCATCTTGGCGTAGCTCTGCAGCATTTTCTTGATCCCTATCCCGGGGAAACGAACCGTGACTTTGAGATCCTTCCCGGTCTTCTCAACATGGAGTACCTTTCCAGGACCGAACTCAGCATGGACGACCGTCGCTCCCCTGACGATTTTGCCTGCAGACTTCTCCTGGGCGGGAATCGAATCGAGAAACTGACGGACGCTGTCTTTTGTGTCGTAGGTCTTCCCGGGGAACTGTCTCTTCGGCTTCTGAAACGGAACGTGAGGCTGAGGAAACCCGGGTCCTGAGTATCTCTGCACCCTCGGAGAAGTCAACTCCGTAGTCAGATCGGGCGGGATTTCCATCAGGAACTGGCTGGGGAGATTGCTCTCGGATGGGCCGCTTCCGTATAGCCGACGCCTCTTCGAATGGCTGAGGTGCAGGCGCTTTTCGGCACGTGTCATCCCGACATAGCAAAGCCGCCGCTCCTCTTCGAGGTCGTCCTCCAGAATGGCGCGGCTGTGTGGGAACAGACCTTCTTCGCAGCCCACGATGAACACGACTGGGAACTCCAGCCCCTTGGCGTTGTGCAGGGTCATCAGCGTGACCGGGGCAGCCTCGTCGTAATCGTCGGCGTCGGATCGCAGCGAGATCTGATCGAGAAACTCCTGCAGATCGATATCGGCCTGCTCGGCTTCGCGCGCGACATTCACCAGTTCCTGCAGATTCAGGATCCGATTCTCGGACTCTTCCGAGCCCTCTCTCCGGAGAGCCTCGAGATAGTCCGTCGCCTCGAGGACCTGCTCGATGAGGATCGGGAGCGGTCTCTCGAGATAGCTCCGACATCTGTCGATGATCTCTCGAAAACGCTGCAGAGCTCTGTGGGCGCGGCCGGGAAACGCGGCGTCGCCCAGGGCCCGAACCAACGAATCCCAGATCCGTCCCTCCGATTCCTCCGACCATCCTTGAAGAGTCTGAACCGTCTTCGCCCCGATGCCGCGTGTCGGAGTGTTGATGATCCGCAGAAGGGAGACGTTGTCCGAGGTGTTTCGGGCCAGTCGGATATAAGCCAGGACATCGCGGATCTCCTTCCGCGCGTAAAACCCGACGCCTCCAATGATCCGATAGCGGATCTGCTCTCGATTCAGGATCTCTTCAAACTCTCTCGATTGGAAATTGGTGCGATAGAGGATAGCGAAATGTCGATGGCCCTCCCCAAGGTATCTGACGATCCTCTGGCCCACATACTCAGCTTCGTCCCTCGGATCCGCCGCCGTGAAGATCTCTATCTGTGATCCCCCTTTGTCCGCAGTCCAGAGCGTCTTTCCCTTGCGCTGGACGTTATTCGATACAACAGCTCCCGCCCCGTCCAGGATGACCTGAGTCGATCGGTAGTTCTGTTCGAGGCGAATCACGCTCGTCCCGGGAAAATCCTGCTCGAATCGAAGGATGTTGTCGATGTCTGCGCCGCGGAAGCCATAGATCGATTGATCCTCATCCCCCACCGCACAGAGATTCTGATGAAACGCCGTCAAAGCCTGGATCAGCTCATATTGAGGACGATTGGTGTCTTGATATTCGTCGATCAGAATCTGCTGGTACCAATTTCCGTAACGCTCTCCGATTTCAGCGTGCTCACTGAGCAGCCGAAGCGTCAGGAGTATGAGATCGTCGAAATCGGTCGCGTTGGATATGCGCAGGTAGTCCTGATAGTCACGGTAGATCTTCGCCAGAACCGGAGCGTCCCGGTCGCGGGACCTCGCTTCGTACTCTTCGGGAGGCCACGCGTCGTTCTTGGCACGGCTGATCACCGAAGCCGCCCGGCGGACAGGAATCTCCGATTCGATCAAGCCCAGGTTCTTATAGACCCTTTTCAGGATCCGCCTCTGGTCGTCCGAATCGCATATGGTGAAGTCTCGACCGTACCCCAGGAGTTCCGCATGACGCCGTAGGAGCCGGACACCGAGAGAATGGAACGTGCATATCAAGGGTGGCTTCCGGGGAGCGCCGGCGATCTCCGCAACCCGCTTCCGCATTTCCTCGGCCGCCTTGTTCGTGAACGTTACGGCGAGTATTCGGTCGGCCGGACAAAGGCCCTGCTCGATCAGGTAGGCGATTCGATAGGTGATCGTCCGGGTCTTGCCGCTCCCGGCCCCGGCCAGGATGAGAAGGGGCCCTCGCCCATGGGTTGCGGCGACTCGCTGCGGCTCGTTGAGTTGGTCGAGGAGGGTGCCTTGCGATGTGGCCATGTCAGTCGGATTCTCTCTGACCGGCGGGGTCAGGCCAGTCTGAGAGACGGACTGCCGGGCCTTGGAGGGTTCGCGTCGCTGATGGGTCAGCAGACCCTGGATTCACGGATTCAGTGGGACGGCTCCTCCACTCCGATCGACGAGAGGAATCATCCTGACTGAAAAAGACGGGGGCTCAAGGGCCGGTGACGCGCTGTATGAACTCGTCCAGACCGGCTGTCGAACCATTGTGGGTCGACATGTACAGGATTTCGAGCTGCTTTTTGCTGCTCTTTGCGAACTCGTTCGTCCCCATGGTCGAGGCCTTGGCAAATGCCTCCATAGCGGGGTCGATCTTGCTCTGTTTCCAGAGGGACATCCCGATCAGATACTGAGCCTGCGAGCGTTGGGTGCTGGTCGCGTCTGTTCCGACGACCTTCTGAAAGCTGCTGATCGCGGAACTCCACCTCTGACGCTCGTAGCTCGAAAGGCCGATAATCGAGTTGGCTTGAATCGTATTGCTGCTGACGTACTTCTTCCAATCGGCGTCATTCCGTCGATGCTTGGCTGCTCCGAGGCCCTTGATCACGCTCTCAGCGTAGGTCGCCGCCTGGCGCGTCTGGTTCTTTGCTGCCGCCGCCCTCATCAGTTCGACATAGACCGAATAGCAGTCCTGAACAGTCGGATCGGGGCAAGCTTCCGGCCCGTATTTCTCGACTCGATTCGCGTCGCTTGCCTGCACGGCCGCCTGCGCCAGCTTGTAGGTGATCGCGGTCTTCATCTGAGCCGGCGTGCCGCTCGCGGAGTAGAGTTTCTCGGCCGGAACGAACGCTTCGGTGTACTGTTGCTTCCGGACGTAGACATCTGCGGAGATCCACAAAGACGCGGGGTCTGCGGGGTGAACGCCCAGGAAATCATTCGCCAGCTTCAGGGCTTCGTCGAACTTCCCTCCCTGGTAAAGCTGATTCATGACGTTCTGGTATTCAGGAACGGCATACTGCACCAGGGTCGACTCGGGAAACTGCTTCATGAAAGCCAGGATTGCGCCTGCTTTCTTAACAGGGTCGGCTTCCGCAGTCGCTGCCTGATAGACCGTGTATTCTTTTCGATACTGATCTGCATCCTCCTGTGCCAGCGGCGCGACACTCATTCCCAGGATCAGGCAGATCAACGCGAGGGGCGAAGCAAGTTCTTTTCTTTTCATTTCTAGTCCTCGACCTCCGTCGATGGTCGGATTACTCTCTCCCCGAAGACAGACTTTCCTTTTCTTGGATGCTCGAGTGGACGGGAAGTTACCATAAATCGAGCAGACGCTTCAACGCCCGGGACTCAACTCGTGTCGGGCCTGGGAATGCGGCTACCAAAGGATCTTACCCTCGACAGTGTGTCGATGAAGCGCGGCCCGGGGCGTTATCCGTCTCTTGCGCGTGTTGTAGAATCGTCGTCATCCTATGTGTGGCCGTTACACTCTGAGTGATATCGATCGCGTCGAAGACTTCCTCGAAGTTGACGAATCTCACATTCCGCCGCAGGCCAGGTCACCTCGGTTCAATATAGCCCCCACAGAGACGGCCCCGGTTCTTCGCGTTAGAAAGACCCGGCGAGTTCTCGACCTCGCCAGGTGGGGTCTCGTGCCGGTTTGGGCGAAGGATCCGGCAATTGGTTCGAAACTGATCAACGCGAGGGCCGAGACGATCGCGTCCAAGCCTTCCTACCGGGACGCTTTCAGACACAGACGCTGTCTTGTCCCGGCCAATGGGTACTTTGAGTGGAAAAAGACACAGCAGGGCAAGCAGCCTTTCTTATTCCAGGACAACGCCGGCAGTTTACTTGCGTTCGGCGGCGTGTGGGAACGATGGCGACAGCCGGATGGTGACTGGTTGATTTCGTTTTCCATAGTCACGACCCCGCCGAACGAAATCGCGGCTCATATCCACGACAGGATGCCCTTGATTCTAACCAGGTCGTCCTTCCCTTTGTGGCTCGACGAAACGGCGTCGCCATCCGAACTCGAACCTCTGCTGATTCCTTTCTCTGCGCGATCGCTTCGCTGTTTTCCGGTCAGCCGTGCGGTCAACAAGGCCGGCTATGATGAACCTGACTGCGTTCAGGAAATCGAGTATCGAGAGGTCGATGGACCGGCGCGACCGACTCAGACCCGGTTGTTCTGATTTGGAAACCTGGAGTAATGTGGGCCGTCGTCGTTTGCCGGGAGCGGCTGATTCGATCCGACCTTTCGCGAAAGCCTTGTCCCCCATTCCCAGGCGCTCGACCCATAAAGTCGCTGTGGCATTATCACAGCCCCCCTGAGCTCGGATGTCTGACCGTTCGAAACAAGAAAACTCGCAGCGCTGCGTTCTCATCACGGGAGCGACCGATGGTATCGGCCAGAAGCTGGCCGCACTTTACGCGTCTGAAGGTGATCGAGTCGTGTTGCTCGGTCGTCGCCCGGTCTCCGAGCTCTCCGAGCCTCTGCCCGACGGGTCTGCCTATTGCCGCGCCGATCTGGCCCGCGACGATTGCGTCCAGAGAGTCCTGTCCTTCCTGGATTCTCAGGGCGTCCATGAGATCGACGTCGTCGTTCACAACGCAGCTACGGGATACTTTGGAAGCCTCGAAGGGCAACCGGAGTCCAGCATCGACGAGACTCTGAAAGTGAACCTGACAGCACCCATACTCTTGACTCGAGGGCTTATTTCGCGAATCACGAAGAATCGGGGCCAACTCGTTTTCATCAGCTCTGTCGTCTCGGCACTCCCTTGTCCGGAGTACGCTGTCTACGCCGCCTCCAAGTCGGCTCTTGACGGATTTGTGCGAAGCCTGCGCAGCGAGCTCGAGGGCTCATTGAAGGTTCAAGTCATCTACCCGGGCGCGACCCGAACCGCCTTCCACGCGAAGCTCGGTATCCCCCGCGGGCGACTCGACCCGCGCGGTTTCGCGTCGCCGGAATCGATGGCTCGCGAGATTCACAAAGCGGTCAGACTCGGGCATCGCGAAGCGACCATCGGTCTCTCGAATCGCCTGCTCCGGTTCGCCGGCATCTGGGCACGCCCGCTGGTCGACTACGTCGTTCGAAGCAGAGCCGCGGGAGGACAGGGTCAATGAACTGCGTCATCACGGGTGCGGCCGCCGGGATCGGTCTCGCGCTCACGCGTCGATTCGCGGGGGCGGGTTTTGATGTCACTGCTGTCGATTGTGATCGCACCGCGATCGACAGGATCCTATCGGAACGGCATCCAGTCCTGTCGACGGTCCATTGGGTCGTTTCGGATCTCGGGAGTGCCGAAGATCGCGGCGAGCTCATACGTAAACTCGCGCATGGAACCGGGATTGAGGTTCTCATCCACAATGCTGGAATAAACGTCGCAGGTCGCTTCAGCACGGCCGACCCGAAGCCCTGGGAAAGCCTCATCGAGGTCAACCTGTTGGCGCCGATGGAACTCACTACGGGGCTCCTTCCAAGCCTTCGGGACAAATCCTCCCTGGTCTTTGTTTCGTCGTTGAGCCATTTCGTCTCATATCCGGGAGCCGCGGTTTACGCGGCGACAAAAGACGGCCTGGCATCTTACGCTCGAAGCGTGGGGTGCGCTTTCAGAAGCCGTCACATTTCAGTTCTCACGGTATTCCCCGGCCCGACTCGAACGGCTCAGGCCCGCGAGGCCAGTCCCGATAACAGCCGAGAGCACAAGAGAATGGACCCGGACAAAGTGGCGGAACGAATCTTGAAGGCCATTCAGAACCGCCGCCACAGACTTGTCCCGGGTGTCTCCAACCGTCTCGCCGCGGCGTTCGGCCGACTGCTGCCCCGGGCCTCTGAGAGGGCTATGCGCCGTGCCATCTTCCAGAAGCTGCCGCCTTGACCGAAAGAGTGTCGAAAAACCCGGCGCCTTATCAACCAGGAACCCTTCAAGGAGAACCAGACTCCCAAAGGCAAGGTCCGTCGAGCCGTTTTTGTGACGAGAGAGTAAATGAGTTATGGTGGGAATAGCCTAACTTGAGATTTGAATGAGATGATCGGACTGGAGCGGTGAGACCAGTATCCGCTTAATACTTCCGGTGACTGAACTCAGTGGAGAGCACCTCACAGAATCGAGGCGAGATACTCGTAGCCGACGATGATCCGGCTCTCAGGCGGCTGATTCGACGGCGCCTGGAGACCGCCGGTTATCGGGTCCACACCGCTTCTGACGGCGATGAGGCCCTGACGCGGCTGTCCGGACGGATCCAGGCCGCGCTGATCGATCTTCGAATGCCTGGAAAGGACGGCCTCGAGTGCCTCCGTTTTATCGAGAACAAGTTTCCATCCATCGAGTCGATCGTCATCACATCGAGCGCCGAAGTTGAGGACGCTGTTCTCGCCATGAAGTCGGGCGCATTCGACTATCTGACAAAGCCCTTGAACATCGATGTTCTCCTCGAAAGGGTCGATCGAGCGACCTCCACTTACCGCCTGAAAGAAGAGAACCAGCAACTCCGGGCGGCCATGGAGACTCTGAGAGTCCGGAATCCTTTCATCGGAGATTCGCCCGCAGCCCAGGAGGTCCTGGAGGCCGTGAGCAAGATCGCCGGACTCGACTCCAGCGTTCTGATTACAGGAGAGAGCGGAGTCGGAAAAGGGCTCGTTGCGAGGCTGCTCCACGGTTCCGGACCACGCCGACACAGACCTTTCATTACCGTCAGCTGCACTTCTCTCCCTCGAGATCTTGTCGAAGCCGAGTTGTTCGGGCACGAAAAAGGGGCATTTACCGGCGCGATCGACCGGCGGCCCGGACGATTGGAAATGGCCGACGGAGGGACGCTCTTCCTCGACGAGATCGGGGACATGCCTCTGGAACTTCAGCCCAAGCTCCTGCACTTTCTGCAGGACCACAGTTTTCAGCGAATCCGCGGAGCCCGGACAATCACGGTGGATGTCCGCGTCGTTGCGGCAACTCATCACGATCTCCGGGAGATGTGCAAGGAGCAGCGCTTCCGCGAAGATCTCTTCTTTCGACTCAATGTCCTTCCGATTCACATCGCTCCGGTCCGTCAACGGCGAGACGACATTCCTCTGATTGTCGATCACATCCTGAACAAGCTCATCCGCAGGCGGGGGACCAAGGGGTTTCGCATCGTCCCGGACGCATTGAAAAATCTCGTCGAGTATGACTGGCCGGGGAATGTTCGAGAGATCGAAAACGTGCTCGAACGGATTACGGCTTTCTGCAACGACAACATCATCCGACAGAGGGACTTGCCGCCGGAGATCCTGAGCCGCGATCCCGGACCGCCTCTGGATCTTGGAGGCATCCCGTTGCGTCAGCTGGAGAAGTCAGCCGTCGAACAGACCCTCCGCCTTTGTCGAGGAAACAAGTCCGAGACAGCCCGGCGCCTCGGAATCAGCGAAAAGAGCGTCTACAATAAGATCAAGAGACTCGGGATTGAAGAGATCGGGGGCCGACCCTCCGAATCCGAATCGCCGGACTTCGGGTGAGATGCGACCCGGGATCACCCTGTCCAGGCGATCAGTGGATCCCTCGGGCCCTCTCTTTTGACGGCAACACCTCCAGACACGTCGTCCACGATCCGGTTAGTACCGTTTCGACAAAATCCTCAGGAAGCCGCTCCGCTCTCATCTCCTCGGCCATTCGGGCGTGGTCGTACACCACCGGAACGAACTCGGCGGTGACTCCGCCCGCGGCGCTCTCCAGGATCGTGGCCCAGACGTTGGTCTGGCCATCGTTCTCGGGCCGGCCGATCACGCCGACGTTCACAAAGAGGCGCCCGTCGGGGATTCGTTTTTGCCACTTGATCCCCGTGTGTGTGCAGCACAGAACTTCGGCACCCGTCGCGTCCAGGAACCTCGCAAGAAGGTGATCGGGAGTCGCGCTCTCCCAGAGGAACTCGTTCGTCCGTCGAGGCGATCCGTGACAAAGATGAACGCGCCGGTTTCCGATC
>CAJHYB010000662.1_pt1 | contig 11867 bp, 10 predicted proteins | sample 9198631 | NCBI WGS metagenome assembly CAJHYB01 (sample SAMEA7708354, study PRJEB35096) | sediment metagenome | biome: marine neritic benthic zone biome [ENVO:01000025]; feature: sediment [ENVO:00002007]; material: shallow marine sediment [ENVO:03000034] sea grass bed [ENVO_01000059] ... | reverse complement strand
TGGTCGGACTTCCTGATGACTCACGCTCTTCCTATCGTCGAGGGGCGGCCCAGGGTCCTTCTGCGGTCCGCTCTTCCTACGACGGAAACTGCTTCAACTCGACTACGGAATCCGGAGTGGATCTGGCAGGTTCCGTCTTCGATCTCGGGGACCTGAGATCAGGAGCCGAGTGGTCGGAGGCACGTCAGTCCTACCGCGAGAAGGCCGGGGTCCTGTTTCGCAAGAGATCGGTCCCTTTTTTCATCGGCGGAGATCACGCGGTTACAGTTCCGATTCTGGAGGCCCTTGCCGAGGTGGGAGAGCCGGTGCATGTGATCCAACTCGACGCCCATCCGGACCTTTACCCGGAATACGGCGGAGACACCAGTTCGCATGCATGCGTGGCGTCGCGTGCCCTCGAGATGCCTCACGTCGCGTCAGTTCATCAGATCGGCATTCGGACGATGAACGAGGTCCAGGAGAGTGCGGCGAGGTTGCACGGCGATCGCGTGCAAATCCAGCATGCCCGTGAACTGGTCTCGGAAGTGCCGCATCCAGCGACGATTCCCGCGACGGCTGCGGTCTACCTGACTCTCGACATCGATGTTCTCGACCCGGCTTTCGCCCCGGGAGTGTCCCATCCCGTTCCCGGTGGGCTCTCGACCAGGCAGATCCTGACCTGGATCCAGGGGATCCCCTGGCGACTGGTGGGAATGGATGTCGTGGAGGTCAATCCTCAGGTCGACCCGTCGGGGAGAACAGCGGTCGCGGCCGGACGGTTGCTTCACGAAGGGATGGGAGTGGGGAGAGGTCGAAAGTCGAAAGGCGAAAGTTGAAGGGGCAGTTTCCTGCGTTGCGGCTGCACCGCGAAACGACATCCGCCCCTGGGAAATCGCTGGAAGGTGACAGGACCCGAAGGGGCGCCCCGCAGGGCGCCCGATCCGAGCAGTTTCCTGGATTGCCGCTGCAACCGTTCGGGTCGATTTCGTCGACCCCTACGGATTCCTGGTTTCCTACTTGGCGCCTCTGATTTCGATACGGCCCTGAGTCGTCGTCAGCTTCATCAGAGGTCCGCCTCCGTTGATCTGGTAAACCGCGAAAACTTCCAGGCTTTCGTCGTCTCTCTCGTAGGAGGCGGCTTCGAAGTCTGAAAAGATGTCGATTCGATCACGCCCTCGGAAACTCCAGCCCCGTCCCCGAGACGGTTTGATGTGCGCCTCGATCGTCATCGGCCCGGATCCTTCGAGGTAGAGAATGATGTCTCCTCCGCTGGAGGCCATCGATCCGGCGGACTCGCCATCGTGATTCAGGTGGGCCTGGATATCGCCTCCCGCCGTCTTGGCCTCGATCGAGCCTGTCACTTGTCTGAGCTCGATGTCGCCGCCGGCAGTCTTGGCCGTCACGACTCCATAGGCCGCCTCCAGCGAAATGTCACCACCGGCGGTCTTGAGCGTCGCGCCTTCCGAGACGATTCCGACTTCGATGTCTCCACCGGCGGTCCCGACGTCAGCCTCTCCACCAACGTTCCCGACGCGAATGCTCCCCCCGGATGTCTTCGCTTTCAAAGGGCCTCCGACATCTCCGAGTTCCAGGTCTCCACCCGAGGTCTTGACGTCAAGCGAGCCTCCGACTCGAGCGACCTTGATCTCGCCCCCGGACGTGCGGAGCTCTGCCGGGCCGTTGAGTGCGCCTGTGGTCAGATCTCCACCCGATGTTTTCAGGTTGACCTCGCCGTCGACGTCGCGGATCTCGATGTCACCACCCGAGGTGCGTCCGTTCACCGAACCGCTGACGTCACCTCGAATCTCGACATTTGCTCCAGAGGTCGAGAAATCGAGATTGAATTGTTGGGGAACGGTGACCTCAAAGTGAGCTGAGCCACCCCAGCGCGACCGGGTCCGATACTCGACGTTGACCGTGTCCCCGCTTTGCCACATTTCCAGGTTTCTGTCCGGATCATCGACTCGGCTGGCCTCGATCATCACCTCGCTCGACCCGCCGGTGTTGATGACGATGTCTCCTGATTCGACTTCGAGAACAAGCGTCCCATTGGTCCCCACCTTGAAACTCTGCGACCTGAAATCCCCACGCTGAGCCAAGGCAGCTGTCGCCGACAGCAGGGTCACCAGAACGCCTCCCGCGATAATAGACTTGTGTCTCACTTCTCTCCTCCCGATGCTTCCATGCAGATTGCCCTTCACCAGTTTCTCCGGTCCGCTCCGTTCAGAGACTCGGCCTTTCCGACGTCTCTCGCGAACCGACGTTTAGACCCACTCCCGACGCGAAAGGTTGTGAGGTCGAAACCGGACCCAATGGCGTGGCCCCGGCTGTCCCGAAACGGCGGGTCTGAGATCCCAAGGACTCCACGAAGATTCTCGCCCGATATATCCAAGAAAGGGAAGGTTTCTCCAGAGATCCTGTCGGCCGCAGGAGGGAGCCGGGTTCCGGTCGACACCACACGTCCCGGACAAAAACCCAAGAGCCGATCAGCCGGTTGATTGTGTCGACTGGCCCCGGCTTCTAGAATTCAAGTGAGGAGCACAAAACTCCGGAGGGACAATCATGGGGAAAAAGAAAGAACATCCCACCATCGGAGATCAGAGACTTCATCCCGAGAGTCTCATGATGAGCTACGGCTACAAGCCCGAGCTCTCTCAGGGGGCGGTCAAGATTCCGATCTTTCAGACCTCAACCTTCGTTTTCGAAAACGCCGAGGCCGGAAAATCATTCTTCGAGGTCGCCTACGGGTTACGCGAGAAAGGTCCCAACGAAGATCTCGGACTGATCTATAGTCGGCTCAACAACCCCGACCTCGAGGTTCTCGAAGACAGGTTGACACTTTGGGACGACGCTGATTCCTGCGCCGTTTTCGAAAGCGGAATGGCCGCGATCAGCACAATGATGTTCGCACTTCTCCGCCCCGGCGACATCGTCCTCCACAGTCAGCCCGTCTACGGTGGTTCCGACTATCTGCTGACTCACATTCTTCCGCGCTTCGGAATCCGTCCAATCGGTTTCGTGGCCGGGAGTTCCCGCCAGGAGATCGACCATCTCCTCGACGTTTCCGGGCATGCCGACCGGCTGGCGATGATCTTCGTCGAGACGCCCGCGAACCCGACCAATGCCCTTATCGACATCGAGATGTTAGCCGAGATCGCGGCTCGGAGGTCGAATGGCGAACGAAAAGCGACTCTGGCTGTCGACAACACCTTTCTGGGACCGCTGTGGCAACAACCTCTGAAACTCGGTGCCGATCTGGTTCTTTACTCGGCGACAAAGTACATCGGCGGACACAGCGATCTGATCGCCGGCGTCTGTCTGGGCGAATCAGAACTGATGGAGCAGGTGAGGACTCTTCGGACGTTCTTCGGGACCATGGCCGGACCCTGGACCGGGTGGCTGCTCCTGCGGAGTCTCGAGACCCTCAAGCTGCGGATGACCTGCCAGATGAAGAACGCCCGTTACGTCGCCGATTTTCTAGCCGATCATCCGAGCGTGGAACGCGTCTACTATCTGGGTCACATCAACAGCGACCATCGCGATTACGAAATCTACAGGAAACAATGCCTTTCCCCCGGGGCCATGATCTCGTTCGAAGTGATCGGGAGTGAGGCCGAGGCCTTCCGTTTTCTCAACTCACTGCACCTCTTCAAACTGGCCGTGAGCCTGGGAGGAACCGAATCGCTCGCCGAGCATCCCGCAACGATGACCCATTCGGACATCGATCAGGCCGAGCAAGCCGGGATGGGCATCTCCTCTCAGATGATTCGCCTTTCCATCGGGGTCGAAAACCCGCAAGATCTGATAGCCGACCTGGAACAGGCTCTGATGGCCGTGTGAGGCTGGTCCACTGCGGTCGATGGAACTTTCGATTGAGACCATGAGTCGAGAATCGAGCGCCGTGACATTGGAAATAGGCCTCAACGCCGCGATCGTGGCGGTCACGGACGAGGTGCCCCGCGTCCTGACGGTCCGACGCGCGACGGGCCCGGGAGAATTCGCAGAGGCCCTCCCATTCGGTCCTCTCGACCCCGCAGGAGACAGGACGCTCGAACTCGGGCTCAGAGCATGGGTCCGGGAACAGAGCGGTCTCGAACTCGGTTACGTGGAACAGCTGTACACGTTCGGAGACCGGGATCGCGATCCAGGCGAAACCACCAGCGGCGCCAGGGTCCTGTCAGTCGCCTATCTGGCCCTGGTTCGTCAGAGCGAACCCTCTGGTGCCGCGGCAGAGTGGAGGGACTGGTACACCTTCCTCCCCTGGGAGGACTGGCGAGAGGGACGGCCTCCCGTCATAGACGAGATCATCGGACCGAGTCTGGACGCCTGGGCCCTGGAAGCGCAATCCTCCTCCGATCGCCGAGATCGTCACGAACGGCGCGAAATCTGCTTCGGCCTCAGCCACTCTCCCTGGGACACGGAACGAGTCCTGGAACGTTACGAGCTGCTTTACGAGGTCGGCCTCGTCAGCGAATCCTCCCGGGACCGAGTCCGGAAGCCGGGAGGTCGGGCTGCCAACCCGACTCCCCTTCCCGGCCAGGAGTTGGCTCTCGATCATCGTCGGATCCTGGCGACCGCCTTGAGCCGGTTGCGCGGAAAAATCAAGTATCGACCCGTGGTTTTTGAACTCGTGCCTCCCACTTTCACGCTCTTCCAACTGCAGCGCGTCGTAGAAGCGCTGGCGGGCGTTCGGTTGCACAAGCAGAACTTCCGCCGCCTGGTCGAGAAAGGCGGACTGGTCGAGCGGACAGGAAAGGTCGAGTCGAAAACGGGCGGCCGCCCGGCCGAGCTGTTTCAATTCCGCCGGGGCGTGCTGAGGGAGCGGCCGACACCGGGAGTCGGACTCCCGGGATTCCACACGTGAAGACAATTCTCAAGTTTCAAGTTACAGGTCTCAACGAGCGATTCTGTGGCTTTCGCCATGTGACTTGCGACTCCTATCCGTCAACCGTCAAAACCCATACACGCGATCCGCAATGGAAACCGCTGCCAGGCCCAAGAGCGCTCCGGCGACGACGTCGAGGACGTAGTGGTAGCGGCCGTGGATCGAACCGAGCCACATTCCAACAACGACGACGAGGGCAACGACACCACCGGTATTGCCCCAGATTCTCCAGCTCCAGACGAGGAACACGAATGCCGTGGAACTGTGAGCACTCGGCATCGCGCCTCCCTTGAGTGCCGGTCCCTGGTACATGATCCAATTCATCAGCCGGGTTACCGCGAATCCGTCGAGCTTCTGACGCGCCGGATCGAGAAGCCCTTCGCTCACGAGGCTCCATCGCGGTCCCCAGACCGGAAGCAGGGCGAAACAGGAATAGGCGATGAAGTACCCGGACAGGACCGCGAAACTCATCGCCTCAAAATCGTCCAATCGTCCGCGGACCAGAAGTGCGATCCCCACGATCGGCGTGTACAGATAGTACGTGGCGTAGAAGACCTGGAAGATTTCAGTCAGCCAGGGATGGCTGTTCCGGGCCCAGTTCAGGCTCGGTTGGCCCAGGAACCGACCCTCCAGGCGGATGATCCCACGATCGAGCACAACGCCGGGCTCATGCACAGAGTGGAGCACCTGGCCCGCCCAGGTATAGGCCCACCAGAAGAAGATGATCGGAGCCCACAGACGAATTCCCACGATCAGAAGCGACTGACCGGCTCGTGAGGTGACCACTAGAAGTCCACCCAGGACTACCGCAAGGCAGCAATTGACGATGAGGACGGATGGTGTACCGAGGAGCCCGCTGTCCTTTCTCTCGTCAGCCGACGACTCTCGCCCGAAGATCGAGAATGCGCTGTGGGCGCCGAGGTAGATCAGAGCCAGGCAGAGAGGCCAGGACCAGGATTCAGCCAGCATGGTTCGAGTCCCCTCGCGTCCTCGGTTTGGCCCGACTGGAAGATCGAAGATCGGGTGGACGCCTGCGGGGGAAGAGAACGGGTCTCTCGAACGGCCGTCCCGCGCCCTTCGATCGGGTCGGATTCGGAGGTTTCAAAGCTGGAAGGTGTCTCGTCAGCAAGTGTCATCGTCCCCTTTTTCGCTGATCCTCAGGCCTTTTCGGTATAATGCGAATTGTTACACAGTTCTAACCCGCAGTTCCTGAGGCGGGAATCCCGGAGGCTGTTCATGTACCGATCCGATAGCCCGAGAAGGCTCGAAGCGTGTCTTCTGACGGCGGTCGCACTGTTCGTTCTCGTGGGCACCCCGGCCCAGGCCCAGACGCAACTGGACATTATCGCCGACCCTGCTCTCGACGGATGGGTCCAGGAGGGGGACCAGGGTCAACCTTGCGCCGGTCAGACGACGGGGACCCTCGGCCCGCTGCGGATCGGCGGTGTTGGAGAATCCTGCGGGGTCATTCGGGGATTCGTTTCATTCGATCTCGACCCGCTGTTCGGCGCCAACGTCCAGAGCGCCGAACTGATCCTCTACCAGTTGTCGTCGACCGGGCTGCCGTTCCTGACGGGCGGTCCAGTACTCGTTGACTGGGTGGATTATGGAAGCAGTCTGGATCCGGGAGATTTCGATGTTTCTTCCCTCCAGATCAATATCGGAAACCTGCCCCAGGACGATCAACAGGGAATCCGCACTATTGACGTCACTTCTTTGATTCAGACCAGTGTCGCTCAGAGCCGAGAGCGTTTTCAGACCAGGCTCCGCTTTCAGAAACTGTTCCCGAAAGGCGTCCTCAATGTCTCGTCAAGTGATTCTCCGGGCGGCGGAACTCAGCCCACTCTTCGGGTCGTGTTCACGGCAGGACCGAACCTCGATCCTTCCGCACCGGAGGGCTGGTCGGGTCCGCTCGTCGTTTCCAATCAGACCGGAACAAACGTCGACGATACGACTCTCGGCAACGATGAAACGCTCTATCTGGATTGGGCCGTCTCGAATAGCGGAGGGCAGACGATTAGTAGCTCCTTTGTCGTCGAAGTTCTGCTCGACGGCGGCGTACTGGAGACATGGAATGTTCCTGGACCGCTCGGAGCCGGTGAATTCTTCACAATCGAGGACTACTCTTTCGGCCCGCTGAGCTCCGGGAACCACAGTCTTCTGATCCGGGTCGACTCGGAAGACGATGTCGCGGAGAGCAACGAGGCCGACAACGATTCTGGACGGGACGTCCTGATCAACAGCCCACCGGTCGCCGATGCCGGAGAGGACAAGACGGCGCAGTCGGGGGACACGGTGCCACTGCAGGGTTCCGGCGAGGATCAGGATGGCGGGGCGTTAAGCTTCCTCTGGGAGCAGCTCAGCGGGCCCTCGGTCACGATCTTCAACCCCGACCAGGCCGACGCGTCGTTTGTCGCTCCCGACGTCGAGATCGACACTCCGCTCGACTTTCGACTCACCGTCCGCGACGTCTTCCAGTCCGAGGACAGTGACGAAGTGATGATCACCGTCCAACGTCGGGTGCTTCTGGGCGATGGTGTGGTGATTCCCGCCTCTCTTTCTGAGAACGGAGGCCTGTTCGCCCAGACTTTTGTGGGAGCGGCACTGGTGAACGCTGCTGCGACCGAGAACACGCCTTTTGTCCTGATCAACAACAGCGATGGAAACACGCTCGGCGAAACCGATATTCTCCCGCCTTTGAATGTGAAGGGCCAGACGGCATTCCTGACAGGGCAGGTTCTGGACGGAATCGACGACGCCGCACTCCTGATCGCCAACGGAAGAGATGGCCCAGTCCAGGGATTCTTCCTGGCCGGCAGTGACTCCGCCGATCGTCTCGACGGCATCGGAGCGAAGCCGGACGAGGCCGGAAGTCTCTACCTGACGGGAGTTTCCTACCGTCCCGAGGTTGAGAGCTACCTCTTTGTCTTCAACTCCAATTCCGTGCCGGCTCCTGACGTTTCGGTCGCCTTGAGGGATGGTGAAGGTTCGGTCGCAGAGGAGACCACCATTGCGATCGCCCCTCGTGGAGCCGCTACGGGAACGCTGACAGCGATCTTCGATGGGCTGGACCCGATCGAGAACGGTTACCTATCGGTGACGAGCTCGGTTCCGCTTCAGGCGTTCCTCCTGAGGGCCGATTCGGGCACGTTGGCCGCCGAGACGGCTTTTGCCCCTGTGGGTGCGAATCGCCTGGTGAGCCCTCACTTCTTCGTCGATTCGACGGGAGGGACCACGACTCTGACTCTGCTCAATATCGGAGACAGCAGCGTCTCAGTCCAGGCGCGGATCTTTCCCGATTCGCCACTTCCGACTCGCAACAGTGCGCTTTCGGAGGCGTCCTTCGCTGTGGCCGCTCGGAGTCAGGTCCAACTCGATGTGGGCGAACTCTTCGAACTCGACTCCCAGGCAGTGACCGGTGCCCTCGTGCTCGACCTCGACGCCGGCCAGATCGGCCCTTTTCCGAGACTGGCTCAAGCTCAGGGCTCGATGACCTATAGCCAACCGACAGGCCCGGCCCGCGCCACGCTGCCGTTGCTGGCGTCCGGTCGCCAGGCGGAGGTATTTCTGCAGATCGCGCAGTCGCCGGTCGAGCGTCTTTTCACCGGGCTCGTCGTGGCAAACGTCGGCGAACAGACAGCGACTGTCACCCTGCAGGTCTACGACGCGTCGGGCCAGATGAGTGCCGAAAAGGACTTCTTCGTTCCTGGAGGCACACGCGTGATCGATCTGCTCGATTCATCGACCTTTTTTGGACCCTCGTTCGTACAAGTGGGCGGACACATGAGGCTGACGAGCAACTCCGATGTTTTCACGGCCGCTCTCTACGGCGATCTGAATGGAACCTTCCTGGCAGCGATCGTCGGCCAGCCTCCCGTCGAGTAGCTGAACAGGAGGGGTTCCGATGACAGACCGGAAATACTACACCGACCGAATGGAGAATCAGATCAACCAGCTCGGCGCCAGGATTGACGACCTGCTTTCTGCGGTCGAGGTGCGCGCTAGAAAGGAATACGACATCCTTCCGGAGCGGCTCGACAAAGCCCGGTCCAAGCTCAATGAGTTGAAGGACGAGAGCGGCGAAACCTGGCAGGAGATCAAACCGGGCCTCGAGCGAGCCTGGACCGAGCTGAGAGGCTCGTTCGAACAAGCCACCTCCAGATTCAGGTCGCGCTAGTACTGTACTTGCCGACCAGCATCGCAGGCTCCGAGCCACGAGCACTCTCGCGTCCGACCGTCCGCCTCAAGGGGCGAAGCCACCCTGCAGGGCGCATCTGAGGGAACATTTCCGTTTCCACAGCGACTGTATCGTGTGGGAGCGCTTCCACCACAACTCGTGTGACCGCCGCCATTCTGTCGAAGGTGTGTGCGGTCCTGAGACCATGCCGGAGGTCGGACCTGTGTCCGCACCTCCCGGAGGGAAGCGCAAATGTTCGACGATCTCATCGAGTCCACCGTTTCTCGCGCGAGCCGTTCAAGGACGTCGGTCCTGCTTTCATTGACGGCCCACTTCGGTCTCGTCGGCGTGCTGTTTCTGGTGCCCGTCGTTTTTTACAGCGGCCTCCCGCAGCAGGAAGTCCTGGCCTTCCTTCCGCCACCCATGTGGCCTGAAGTTCAGCCGCCGAAACCAGCCACTCCACCTCGAACGCCGGCCACGCCGGAACCGCCGGCGACCGGAATCTTCATCAATTCCTTCATGCCGCCGGACATCGTTCCGGACAAGATTCCTGAGCCTCGGGACGAGCGCACTCCCAGCGTTTCCGAGTTGATAAACAGTGTGAGGACCGGAGCCTTCCCCCCGGGATCCGTCCCTTCTTCCGACCCATCAGGCAGTCCTCTGGAAACCGTCGATGTGTCCGAACCGCCTCCGCCGCCTCCTGTCAACAGGAAGCCGATTCGCGTCGGCAACGGCGTACAGAGATCGAAGCTGATCCACCGCGTAAAGCCCGTCTACCCGCCGTTGGCAAAACGCGCGCGCGTCGAAGGCCCGGTTCTGCTGCGAGCCGTGGTGGATCAGACCGGGCGAGTGACGGATCTGACGGTTGTTCGAGGCCACACGCTCCTGCGCCAGTCGGCGGTCGACGCGGTGAGTCAGTGGATCTACCGTCCGACTCTGCTCAATGATGAGCCTGTCCCGGTCGTCACCACGGTGACCGTCATCTTCAGGTTGCGATGATGTCGTCCGTAGTCGGGTGTTCGGTGGCCGTTATGAGGGCCCTGGTTTCACGGTCGGGAGCCGATGGAGTGAGAAGTCGGACGCTCGGATGGTAGAATGCGCCACTCTGACGGATTCGCCCGAAGCAGGGCGAGTCATACGAAGGACAACCGGAGGGCACAGCGTCCGGCCACGCTTCGCGGCCTGCTGTCGCGTGTTCTCTGCCGACGAATCGCCGGAGGTGGCGCACACTATGGAACCGACCTCTTCGCAGCCGGGAATGACCTGGCTCATCTTCGCACTGTTGACCGTCGCCTGCTGGGGAGTCTACGGCCTGCTCCTGCACACCGGCCAGGGACACATGAACGACCCCGCCACGGGGCGCTACAAGGCCTTTCTGTTCGTCTGTATCGCTTACGCGTTGCTCGGTCTCGTGACCGTGGGAGTCCTGGTGGCCTCCGGAGCATCGTGGGACTTCCCGATGAAGGGAATCAACTGGTCGATCCTGGCCGGTGCCGCCGGGGCGATCGGAGCCTTCGGCGTCCTTCTGGCGTTCTCGGCGAAAGGATCTCCGAGCGTCGTGATGTCCATCGTCTTCGCCGGTGCTCCGGTCGTGAACGCGGTCGTCGCGCTCTCCTGGCATCCGCCTCCCGGTGGGCTGTCGGCGATACGCTGGCCGTTCTTCCTGGGGATCGCCCTGGCGGCCCTGGGCGGCTCCCTCGTCACCCTCTTCAAACCACAGTAGATCGAGGCGTCCAGGAACGTCGGGACGACCCTTTCAGCGCTTCTGGGGCGAAGCTTTCCGCAGTGCGCCCGGGTCCATCTGAAAAACACCTAGCTGCTATACTGTCGCGGATTATGGCTGAGACGATGAAACCAGAAGACAGCTCCGGCGAAGAGCCAAAAGAGACCGGCAAGAAATGGCCATCCTACACGATGGTCGAAAGGCGGATGCGGCAGGTCTATTTCAAGTTCTATAAAGAGACCTACCGATCGTCTCAAGTCGATCGAAAGACTAAGGAGTTGATCGCGATAGCTGCGTCGCTTGGCTTCAAATGCGAGGGTTGCCTGGAAGGGCACATCAAGAAAGCTATCGAATACGGAGCCACGGAAGAGGAGATCAGCGAGGCGATCGCGATCACGATGGGAGTCGCCGCGGCCTCGGTAGTCGATCAAACCGACATCGCCGCGGAGGAATTAGGACTTCTCCACTTCCCCTGATCTCTTCGGCCTCTTCACATGGCCTCACCTGACATCTCAGGATTCCGCCGACGGCTGGACAGCTTCGTTTTCTTTCATCTCGGCAGCGACGCACGAATGGAATTCGAGGAATCCGAGGGATCCGTCAAAGTGTCGCTCGATCACCCTCGAGTGCACCCCTTCCGTTTCGATCTGGACAGCGAGTCAGTCGCGCGCATGGCGTCGGACAGCCTGGCGCTCGAAGACTTCATGCTCGAAAAACTGACCGAGCACAGGCGCGTCTCGGCGCGCTGATCCGAAACAGGACCCTCGCCTCCCGCCCCGACCTGAGACACCCACTCGTCCCTTCGACCGGTGGCTATCCGATCCAGGTCATCCGGGGTCATCCGCGTCATCGGTATCATCCCTGGAATCGCTCCTTCTTCCGGTGATCCGACAGCCTCGCCTCACATGTGACAGGCTGCACGCAGCTTTCCCAGGCCCACCGAGAATTGACAATCCCGACCACGAATTGCTACCGTACGCCTCCTGCACCAGCGGCCCCATCGTCTAGGGGACCAGGACGCCGCCCTCTCACGGCGGAAACAGGGGTTCGAATCCCCTTGGGGCTGCCAGGCTTTCCGAAGTGCTTCCACCGATTCAGCGTCA
>CAJHYB010000580.1_pt1 | contig 11882 bp, 10 predicted proteins | sample 9198631 | NCBI WGS metagenome assembly CAJHYB01 (sample SAMEA7708354, study PRJEB35096) | sediment metagenome | biome: marine neritic benthic zone biome [ENVO:01000025]; feature: sediment [ENVO:00002007]; material: shallow marine sediment [ENVO:03000034] sea grass bed [ENVO_01000059] ... | reverse complement strand
GGGCTCGTGAGCAGCGCCCGGGCAATCGCGACCCGTTGCCGCTCTCCACCGGAGAGCTCGGTCGGTTGACGTGCAAGGAGAGACCGGAGATCCAACATCTCGACAGCCTGATCGAGCGACATCTTTCTTCGATGTGTCGGCACCCTCTTCAACCCGTATTCCAGATTGCCGCAAACCGAAAGATGAGAAAACAGACTGGCTTCCTGAAAGACAAACCCGATCCCGCGAAGATGGGTCGGCGTGAAATGGTTACCGTCCTGCCACACATCCTGCCCAACTCGCAGGTATCCCTCGACAGGATGTTCCAGCCCCGCGATGGCCCTGAGCAAGGTCGTCTTTCCGCATCCGGACGGTCCGAATATCGCTGTCACGCCTCGGGATTGTGTGCTGAATTCGACATCTAGAGTGAAGTCGCCCTTCACAACTCGGAGCCTGACTTCAACCGTCACGAGTGGACCACCCGGAAGCGGCGCCTCACGCCGTAGACGATGAGGAGCAGAAGGAAAGACAACATCAGAAGCGCTGCGGAGAGAATGTGCGCCTGCCCGAACTCGAGTCCCTCGACGTGCTCGTATATGGCGATGGAGATCACCTGGGTTTCGCCGGGGATGCTTCCTCCGATCATCAGGACGACTCCAAACTCTCCGACCGTGTGGGCGAATCCCAGTACGGCCGCAGTCAAGTATCCATGTCTGGCCAAAGGGACAGCGACGGTCAGAAAGCGGTCGACAGGCCTCGCACGGAGAGTCGCTGCAACCTCCAGGGGACGCCTGCCGACTGCCGAGAATGCATCCTGCAGCGGTTGCACCACGAACGGAAGTGAATAGAAGACCGATCCGACCACGAGGCCGGAAAACGTGAACGCGAGAGGCCGTGCCCCCAGGCTCTCCAGGAGGCCGCCCAATACTCCCCGAGGTCCGAGCGCCACCAGGAGATAGAAGCCCATCACGGTCGGGGGCAGAACCAAAGGCAGTGCCACGACAGCATCGATCACGACTTTGTAACGGACTCGAGTCCGTGCCAGCCACCAGGCCAGGGGAGTCCCCACCAGAAGGAGGATGAGGGTTGACAACCCCGCGAGCTGAAGCGTGATCCAGAATGCCGTCAGATCACTTCGGTCGAGCATCTCGAACGGTCCGTTGTGAAGGGATCTCGTATCCGTATTCGCGGATGATCGCCCGTGCTTCGGCTCCTTTAAGGAACTCCAGAAAAGAACGGGCTGTTCCGTCGTCCTCGAGAAGTATGGCCTGTTGGTCTATGGGCGCATAGAGGCGCTGCGGAATCATCCAGAGTGGGGCCGACTGTCGATGCCCGAGCTGGCTGATCTGTGCGTACGCGACAAACCCGAACTCCGCGTTGCCGCTCTTTACAAACTGAAAGGCCTGGGCAACGTTGACGCCTCTCACCAACCGTCTCTCGAGCCGATTCCATTGCCCCAGAGACTCCAGGACCTCCCGGGCCGCCCGACCGTAGGGCGCCAGCTTCGGATTGGCGATGGCGAGATGTCGGAAGTCACCCTCGACAAGCACCTGCTCTTCAAGATCGACTCCGCCAGGGGTCGCGCTCCAGAGAACCAGACGACCTCGAGCATAGATGAACCGACTCCCGGCTACGGCTCGTCCGACCTCTTCCAGGAGCCTCGGATGATTCGAGTCGGCGGCGAGGAAGAGATGAAACGGGGCGCCGTTCACAATCTGCGCGTAGTGCTTGCCGGTGGAGCCGAAGACAAGGATCACCTCATGTCCTGTACGGGCCTCGAACCGCTCAGCGATGTCCTTCGCCGTCTGGCTGAAGTTCGACGCCACTGCCGCGCGGATCTCTCCGGCCCAAGACTGGCTCAGCGATGACAACAGCGTGCAAAAGGCGATCGGGACGATGGCTCTGGAGAGGCTGCTCATACTCGGTATCGACACCGTCAGCCGAGAAACCGGCTCTTCCGGGAAGAAACGGTATCACGGTGGGAATTGACAGCGCCAGTATCCCCGTGGCGGGGATGAGCAGTCGCCCGGTTCACAAGCGCGCGGGCCAGGAAGGCTCCTGTCCTCAGACCAGACCGCGGAAACGTCAACGTCGTCCAGGACTCGAGGATTGAGAAAAGCGACGCCTCTCGATGGGGCTCCGCCATGAAATGAAATGGCCTGCTGACTCGGGGTTTACAGACCGAGTGACAAAGAAACGTGAGGTGGATGCAAAAAGGCCGGGTCTCGAAACCCGACCTCATAACGATGGTTCTCAAGAAACCTGGAGCTTTTTCTGTCTCGGTGCCTTTTGCCGGTCCAGTCGCCTTTTTCAGGCGACGGCTTCGGCGTCTTCTACGACTCGACCATCGAAAAGCTGGATGCAGCGATCTGCCTGCTGTGCGTAGCGAGGGTCGTGCGTGACCATACAGATCGTCGATCCTGCATCGTGGAGTTCCTCGAGCAGATCCATCACCGCTTCGCCATTCTTCGAGTCGAGGTTTCCAGTCGGCTCATCCGCCAGCAGAACAGAAGGATCCCCAACGAGGGCTCGTGCGACTGCGACACGCTGCTGCTGTCCTCCAGAGAGTTGGGACGGGTAGTGCTTCATCCTGTGAGACATCTGGACCCGGTCCAAGGCTTTCAGAACCCTGTCTTTGCGCTGGCTCGATGGCATCCTCCGATAGGTCAGCGGAAGTTCCACATTCTCGAAAACCGTCAGATCGCCAATCAGATTGAAGTTTTGAAAAATGAAGCCGATCTCCCGGTTCCGGATCTTGGCCCGCTGCGAAAGACTCAAATCGTGAACGGGGTGGTTGTTGAGAACGTAGTCGCCATCGGTCGGAGTGTCGAGTAGTCCCATGATCGACAAGAGAGTGCTCTTACCGCAGCCGGAAGGACCGCTGATCGACACGAACTCGCCTTTCTGGATACCCATTTCGATTCCTGCAAGCGCGTGTGTCTCGACCTCATCGGTTACAAAGACCTTACGGACATTCTGAAATGAAATCAGGGCTTCACTCTCTTGGCTCATTGCAGGCTCCATAAAACAGATTGATCAGGTACTCGACGAAAAAAAGTGCCTCTTTTGGGGGGTTAGACGAATGAGATCAGGAAAAGGTTGGGACAGAGCGTCAAAATAACGGCAGGCAGGCGAGTCTGGCTCATCAATCGCCTGAAAGCAAAAGGAGGCGATGCCCTGTCCGCAAAATCAGTGTCATTCGTGGCTCGATTCCGGACTGGTTTCCCTCTGGTGAACTCTGAAGTGACCGGTCACGAGGAGAAACCCGCATCCCTCTCAGCCCCCTTCCGCCGAGCCGCTTGCGACGCAGTTCCGGCTATTGCACTTCTTCGTAAACCGCCCGAGTGATCTCTGCGATCAACGTGGCACTCGATGTCCGATCCTCGATGCCTCGAACAAGCACCACGAGGACGAACGGCCGAGCCCCGTAGACGATTCCAGCATCGTGATGTATTCGCGTGATCTCTCCGGTCTTGTGAGCCACCGGGACACCCTCCGGTAGGCCGGCCGGTATCCCGTCACCGAATTCCTGCCGCTTCAGAATCTCGATCATCCGGCGGCTGGACGCGATGTCGATCGCCTCGAGCTTTCCGATTTTCTCGAACAGATGCAGCAGGCCCAAAGCGTCGGTGGAGTTGCTGAGTCCCTTTCGAAAGGCTTTGATGTCTTCGACTCCCCGCAACACTTCCATCCCTTGGCCGCCCAAGGCCTGAACCGTCCGTCGGATGTTCTCCACTCCCAGTTTCTCAATCAGGATGTTTGTCGCCAGATTACTGCTGACCACGATCATGCGGTCGCACAGAAGGGACAGACTGACTCCCTTTCCGATCGAATCGTACATGACCGGATCGGAGTCCTCACCGATATCCATCTCGTAGGGACTTCCGTCGACTATGCTGTGAAACCGGTTGCTGACAACGACCTGGTCATCGAGGCTGAGTCTCCCTGCCTTGACCTGAGCAAAGAGCTCGATCATGACAGGGACTTTCATCGTGCTGGCGGCGTGGAAACGCGTCTTCTCCGAAATCAGAAGGCTCTTTTGACCATCGAGTGTCCGCATCGCGACGGCAACCTCGGCTCCACTCGCTCGAGCCATCGAGTCGATACGGTCCCTCAACTCAGATGGCGGACTCGAGGGCCCGGACACAAAGACCAGGGCAAACAACAGAAACGCTCTCATCTCAGTCCTCCCCGGCGCTCAGGATCGGCGATGAAGAAGAACGACGTTTTCGATGTGGTGCGTCTGAGGAAACATGTCGAAGGGTTGCACGGCCTCGATCCGATAGGTCGGCGAGAGCAGCGCAAGATCTCGAGCTTGCGTTGCTGGATTGCAGCTGATGTAGATCAGGCGCGGAGCCGCCAGGCTCACGAGTCCAGCGCAGACGTCCTTATGCATTCCCGAACGCGGCGGGTCGAGAATGATCAGGTCGGGACGGCCGTTCTCTGCCACGACCTCGGTTCTGACTGCGTCGGCCGCGTCGTGAGCCACGAATCTGCAGTTTGAGATCCCGTTGTTCCGCCCGTTCGAAATCGCTTCTTCGATCGACCGTTCATGGTCATCAAACCCGGTGACTCTGGCGGCATCCCGCGACACGTAGAGAGAAATAGCGCCGACACCACAGTACAGATCGTAAACCTCTTCAGTTCCGTGCAGGTCCGACCAGTTCTTGACCAACTCGTAAATCTGTTCGGCCTGTGCTGTGTTGGGCTGGAAAAACGTCGTCGGCCGGATCTTGAACCGATAGTCACCGATGCTGTCGTGAATGGCCCCCGTTCCATGCAAGGCCGTCTCATCCCCCGCCGCGACCGGAGATCTCGTATCGTTCACGCTGTTGACTATTGTGGTCGTCGCAGGGAACCGCTCCAGTACCTTGTCGCGGAAGAAAACCATCCTCTCCTCGTCCTGACGGTTCGTGACGAGATTGATGAGGACGTCCCCGGTCCTCTTCCCCGTCCGAATGACCAGATTCCTGAGAAACCCCGAGTGTGTGTGGACGTTGTAAGGACTCCATTTCTCGTCCATCGCGAGCTGCCGAACAAAATTGACAATCTCAGGCGTCATCTCGCTCTGTAGATAGCAGTCCTCCAGGTCCAGAATTCGGTCGAATCTCTTGGGCACGTGGAGCCCGAGTGCAAAGTGCCGATCGTATTCCTGTCCCGATTCGATTTCGGCCCGGGTGAGCCAGCGCCTGTTCCCGAACGTGAACTCCATTTTGTTCCGGTAATAGAGGGACTCAGGAGATGCGACGACCGGCGGCACCTCGGGGAATTCGAGGCCCCCGACCCGTTGAAACAGATCGACGACCTGCTGCCTCTTCTGCTTCAACTGAACTTCGTAAGCCAGGTTCTGCCAGGAACACCCTCCACAGGACTCGAAGTACCGGCACTTCGGCGTCACGCGATGAGGTGATGGTTTCAGAACCTCCTCGACGACCGCGTCGGCATGACTGCGCTTTTTCCGGACGATTCGGGCCCTCACGCGGTCACCTGGGACCGCGTTCCTGACAAAGACGACGAACCCTTCCAGCCGCGCCACGGCAGAGCCCTCGAAGGCTGCGGAATCGATTTCGAGCTCGACTTCCTTTCCTTTGGCTAACATGAGGGCCGATCATAGCAGAGGACTGGCCGCGGCCTCGCCATTCACTGAGCCCTTGTACTGGGCTAGACTACTCAAGAAAATGGCACAGCAAAGCAATGTTCGACTGGGCAACGCCGGAGGCTATTGGGGCGACGATTTCGGCGCTTTGAAGCGCCAGCTTTCCGCTGGCCCTCTGGACTTCGTCAGTCTCGACTTCCTCGCTGAGATCACCATGTCGATCCTGCAGAAGCAGCGGTCGCGAGATCCGAAGGCGGGCTATGCTCGCGACTTCGTCGAACAGATCGCGGACTGCCTTCCTTTGATCGAAGGCTCGCGGACGCGGATCATCAGCAATGCCGGTGGGATCAACCCGGGAGGATGTGCTCGAGAGATCTCCGAGAGGGCCGAAGCTGCCGGAGCGAGCCTTCCCGTCGCCGTGGTCGAGGGCGACGATATTCTCGATCGCCTTGACGAACTCATCGGCAAAGGACACGCCCTCGCCAACATGGAGACCGGGGCACCGCTGAGCACAATCCGAGAAAGCGTCGAGAGTGCGAACGCCTACCTCGGCGCCGCTCCCGTGATCAAGGCACTCGAACTCGGTGGACGAATCATCGTCACAGGAAGAGTTACCGACACCGGGATCTCAGTGGCTGCCCCGGCCCACGTTTTCGGCTGGGACCTCGAAGACTGGGACCGGCTGGCAGCAGCCGTCGTCGCTGGACACATCCTGGAGTGCGGATCTCAGGCGTCAGGTGGAAACCTCACCGATTGGCGCGAGGTGCCCAGCTTCCAGAACATGTCCTATCCCATCGCCGAGTTTTCGGAGGACGGTTCCTTCGTCGTCACGAAGCATCCCGGCCTTGGGGGAATCGTCAATCGAAAGACGGTCTCGGAACAACTCGTATACGAGATGGGGAATCCAAGGGAGTACATCACGCCGGACGTCACGGCTGACTTCTCGACCATTTCGCTGGAGGAAGTGGGCCCGGACAGGGTCAGGATTTGTGGTGTCCAGGGTCGGCCGAGAACCGACCAGCTGAAGATCTCGGTCTCGTACAAGAATGGATACAAGTCTCAGGGAACTCTGATCGTCAGCCGTCCGGACGCCATCGAGAAATGCCGAAGAATATCGGAGATCGTCTGGGATCGTCTCAATCTCGAGTTCGAAGAGAACCGGGCTGACCTGATCGGCTACAACGCCTGTCACCAGCATCTTGCGCCTCCAGTCGATCCGCCCGAGATTCTGCTTCGACTGGGAGTCAGAGATTCTGATCGAAGTCAGGTCGAGGAATTCTCGCGATTGTTCGCCTCCACGATCCTGAGCACCATGCCTGGAGTCGCCATAGTCGGGAGCCGCCCCAGAGTGCAAGAGGTTGTCGCTTACTGGCCCTGTCTGCTCCCGGCGGATGAGATCGAGGCGAAGGTCACGTTGCTCGGTAGTCGGGAAGTCTCGCGGATCCCGTGGCCGGGTTCGCCTTCGAGAACGGATTCCTCGAGCAGGGAGCCCGTCGGCGCTGAGGAGTCCGTTGCTGAAGCTGTCGCAAAGCCTGACCGCCGCGTCCGAGTTCCGCTGCTGAAGCTCGCCTACGCCAGGTCGGGTGACAAAGGCGATACGTGCAACATCGGAATCGTGGCCCGCTCGGACGACATCTACGCGTGGATGCGTCGCGAACTGACGGCGGGGAAAGTCGCGCGTTTCTTCGGCCCTATCTGCAAAGGCGGCGTCGAGCGATTTGAGGTCCCGAATCTGCGGGCTCTGAACTTCATGCTTCATGAATCGCTCGGGGGAGGAGGAACCGTGGCGCTCGGGATCGATCCCCAGGGTAAAACGTACGCGCACGCTCTCCTGATGATGGAGGTGGAGATTCCCGAAGCTCTGGTGTGCACAGATCGGTGAACCGGCCTATTGCCCCGACAGGTTGGCGAGACCTGCACTGAGTTCAGCCGGCAGCGTGTCGCCGATACTCAATGTGAGATCCGGGTCCGGCATCAGATCGAACCATTCGATCGAAGGGCGGAAAGCGAGCAGAACGTCGCTGCCTGGTTGCCTCGATCGGGATTGGTACGAGCGACTCGCGAATCCCGAGGGATCCCAGAAATGCGTCACCCTCCGATCGGCCAGTCGAGCCGTCGAACGGACAGCGGCCCGGAGTGAGTCTGTCGGAACGAAGGGAGTCCAGACCACCAGGACTCGAAGGTCGGGACGCTCAAGCCCGGACAAGGCCTCCTGGATTCTGGGGGCGGCAACTCCGGAGCTGGGCGATAGGATGACAAGCAGGCGATTGGCCTGAGAAAGCCGTCCGAACGCCGAGAGCAATTCTGAGCCGTCGGGCGAAACGCTGGTGACAGACCGAGTGGCCCCGGAGGGAGGCTCCTGCGCCATCGTCGCTGGTGTCGACCCCTGGAGCGTGACCAGCAAAAGAAGAACAAAACTCCGGGGAGCGGCGACCTTCATCGTCCAGAGCATAGTCCTGCAGGCTTGGGTGGGCAATCCGGTCTCACTCATCTGAATCAATCCGGCTCCGGAGGCCCCCGACCCCCGGCAGCCTTCGATGTACCTCATGAGCGAGGCGGTCTCGGATGACCAGAGCCTCCTGACAGAAGGCACGCAGCTTCTCCTCCATCTCACGGCGTGTCTCGAATTCGTAAAAGAGGCGATGCATGGTGTCGTTGCGCGTCCTGTTGAGGCGCCGCAGTTCTTTGGTGAGTCCGTTTCCAGGGAAGACAAGGTCCAGATGAAGAGTGAGGCGCAGAAAACTCTGTTCCTTTGCAGCGGCCTCCCGGATTGCGCTCTCTGACACACCGAGACGTTCTGCATATGTGTTGATGAGCACCCGAATGAGTGTTTCGATTGCCTGGAACAGAATCAGGGCACACTGAATGTAGTGTCCTTTCCCGAAAGCATCGAGCGAAGCCCGCTCCATGTCCCCCATGAGATGCTCGCCATCTCCTGAGGAATCCGGGTCCGGACTACTGTCAGGCGAAATGTGACCGCCTGACGGAATCGTCCGCGGAGCGAGGTCGTCGATCATCCGCCGAAAAGATATCGGCTTGTCGACGAGCACGTAGGTCATTACGAATTCGCGCGAAAAGCCCTCTTTGAAGGCACCCAGTGCGTTCTGGATCTTGAGAAGCTGGGGAGAGCTCTTGACTCGCCCCGACATCAGGTTGCGTAGGATCGGGCCAGTCACGCCCAGCCGCCCGGCGAGTTCTTCCGGCTCCAGGTCCAGCTTCTCCAGGAGTTCTTCCAGTTCCTGCTTCATCTCTCCGCCTCGAACATCGCGAATCTTAGCACGCCGTCGGACCTGCCCCTGAAGACTCGAGAAGCGTGCCGGTTCGTCCTGCCTGCCGCTTCGGTTCAAGGTGCCTTCGGTAAAAGGTGACGCTCAATGATCGGAGTGACGTCGAGAATAGAAAGGTGCCGCAGTCCCCGGACTTCTTCTCGGATTGGACCCCAGAAGATTGCCGGAACTGCGTTTTCGGTGTGCTGTTTCTGGTCCATATTCTCGATATTTCCATGATCGCTGACGATCAGGAGGGACTGATCGAGTTCGAGATGATCGAGGACGTGTGCCAGGAACTCGTCCAGGAGTCGAAGGAGTGCGATGGCACCGGTCAGGGTCCCTCGATGCCCCTCGAGGTCGGTCAGGAAGAACTCGTACAGACAGAGGTCGCAGTCAGCGGCCAATCCAACGAGCGCAAGCGCGGCGTCCCGTGCTGTCCAGATGTCGATCTCGAGACCCTTCCTGACGAGACGCTCATTCGTCAGGTCAAAGTAGACGGCGCGTCGACGGACCAGATCCTCGAAGTTGAGGAGTGGGACTCGAGCTGTTTCGCACATGACTGTGGTCACCGACTTCCAGCGCGGGGGCCTTTCGAAATAGTCCGGCGAGAAGCAGTTCGCGAACGCTGGACGAAGTCCTCGGTCTTTGAGCCGAAGGAAAACAGAATGCTCGGCGATGACCTCCCTCAACCGGATATTCGGGAAGCCGGTCAGGTGACGCCCGATCAGATCAGCTGCGTTAACTCCTGTCCAGAGTGCCGTCTGCCCGGTCGCGCTTTGTGGGAGACCCGGCACTCCCATCGACACATCCATCACGAGTCCGGCCCCGTCGGCGGGGAAAGGGCCGAAGTTACCGTCGCTCACGCGCAAGACCCGGGGGGCAAAGTGAGCGAGAGGATTGCAGGTGGGATCAGGTGGACCAATTCCGAGTCCATCGATGAATATGACGATCAAGGCACCTCTTCCATGGACCGTCAGAGAATCCTTTCAGCCGTTCAGGCTCGCAGGGCTTTATAATCGGCCCGACCCGAAACCGATCACTCGAACAAGATGGCAAAGTTTACAGCAAGCGCCGCAATCCTCTTCCTCATCGGGCTGGCGATCCAGATCTGGTCTCCACAAAGCATCTTCGGATTCCTGGAAGAGATCGGCCTGGCCGGTCTGCTGGTCTCAGCTGTCTACTACCTTTTTCGCTTCTTCCGCGGAATCAAGAACAGGTTGCTCTGGAAGGTGCGAAACAAGCTCATCGTCTCCTACGCTGTCGTCGGTCTGCTCCCTGTCCTGATTCTGGCGTTCATAGGCTGGTTGTCATTCCGTTTGATCTTCGGTCAGGTCAGCGCGCTCTATCTCGATAACGAGCTGACGAGTATCACGGCCCTGGTCACGGACCTGAACCGGAACATTCGCGCTGATTTCTACCAGTCCGGCGAAAGAACGACCCGTCGCCTTCTTGAGTTGATCGAGCAGGGACGAAGAGAACTGATCGAGTCCGATCCGGGACTGGCGGGTCTCGAGTCGACCCTATTCATGAAGAGTCGTGGGCATCAGGGCTACCGCCTCCGCCAATCTTTCGCAGCCGACACCACACCGGCAACCGTCCTTCCAGGCTGGGTTGCCGAAGGGTTCCGCGGGCTCGTCCACGATCGAGGGAAGCTCTACTTCCGGAACGTGACCAGGATCGAGACACCCTTCCAGGGTCTCATTCTGCAACACATCCCTTTCGATGAGAGGCTCGTTTCGCACATTCAGCGACGGACGTCGATTACCCTGACTCCTCCCCGGTCGGTCGACCCGGACCAGCGCTTCGGTTTCGAGTTCGGAGACGTCTTCAAGGGCGAGGCCGGATTCTCAACGATCAACTGGATGCTCTTCGTAGCTCCGATCGACTGGGACACCGGCAGTACAATGCATTTCCTGGACCCCGACGTGTCGTTGTTCGCGATCAGGGTTCCGATCGAGAAGCTCTACTATGACTTCTACTTTTCACAGAAGTCAGACCTGGGGCAACTGCTCCTTGGGGTCGTCGCGGCCCTGGGTGCGGTTTTCATCATTTCCGAACTGGCGGCGCTTTTCATCGGTTTCGCGATCGCTCGGACAATAACCCGGTCGGTTCAGGCGCTGTACGCGGGCACCCAGCACATTCAAAGCGGCGACTTCGACTACCGCATCCCTTCTCGGGGGATAGATCAACTCGACACACTGGCCAGCGGATTCAACCAGATGTCCGACAGCATCTCAGGTCTCCTCAGCCAGGTTTCCGAGAAGCAGCGCCTCGAGAAAGAGATCGAGATCGCTCACGAAGTCCAGTCACAGCTTTTTCCGCAGGTGCTTCCTGCCGTGGACCACTTTCAACTGTCCGGGAGTTGCCTTCCGGCCAGGAGCGTGAGCGGCGACTACTACGATTTCATTCCGTATGGGGATCAGCTGGTCGATGTCGTGATCGGAGACATCAGCGGAAAAGGAATCTCAGCCGCTCTGCTGATGGCGAGTCTGCAATCAGCGATCAGAACGCAGCTCATCTATCAGGCCTCCAGAGACTGGGGCGATAACGTGATCGGGCGAGCAGTCGGCGACCTGAACGAACATCTCTATTCTCAGACGGCGGCCGACAAATTCGCGACACTGGTCTTCGGCCGATTCGACTCGAAATCTCTTCAGCTGACCTACTGCAACGCCGGCCACAATCCTCCATTCTGGATCTCGAACGGGCAAATCACGAAACTCGGAGTGGGAGGAATGGCGGCCGGTCTCTTCGAGGCTCGGACCTATGAGCAGGAAACTGTGCAGTTGAAGCCCGGAGACATGCTCGTCTTCTACACGGACGGAGTCGTCGAGGCTGAGGATCCGCTCGATGAACAGTTTGGAGAGGAACGTCTTTGCGAACTGATTGCGCAGAACGCCTTCTTGACAGCCGACGATGTCCAGGCACTCATCCTCGATGAGGTGAACCACTGGTCGCAAGACGGTGACCAACGCGATGACATCACTGTAGTCGTCGTCAAAGTGGATGTGTGAATCGGGTCTGATCTTCCCAGGATG
>CAJHYB010000225.1_pt1 | contig 11889 bp, 12 predicted proteins | sample 9198631 | NCBI WGS metagenome assembly CAJHYB01 (sample SAMEA7708354, study PRJEB35096) | sediment metagenome | biome: marine neritic benthic zone biome [ENVO:01000025]; feature: sediment [ENVO:00002007]; material: shallow marine sediment [ENVO:03000034] sea grass bed [ENVO_01000059] ... | reverse complement strand
TCCAGGAGTGATCTCCAAACCATCCCTCACAACATCGAAATCGGATCCACGTCGATCAGCATTCTCTTTGGATGACCGAGATCGTCCAAGGTGTGCTTCAAGACCTCGTTCAGCTCTCGTCTGCTGACGGTCTTGATCAACAGGTGAAATCGAAACTCCTTTTTCAGTCTTTCCAGAGCGGCCGGTGCCGGACCGAGGATGCGCATTCGGGTCGGGGAGGAATGGATGCCCCTGAAGTGCAGAAGGCGATCGGCTGCCCTGTCGGCCCTCGACCTCGCATCGGTTCTGTCGCTCGAGAATACGAAGATGTTCGCCAATATGGAAAACGGCGGATAGCGAAACCTCTGACGAAAAGGGATCTCGCTCCGATAGAACGCCGCATAGTCCTGGGCACTGGCATACTTGAGGCTGTAGTGACGCGGGTAGTAGGTCTGGACGACCACCTCGCCCGGTTCCTCTCCGCGACCCGCACGTCCCGCGACTTGAGTCATCAGTTGAAACGTCCTTTCGGCGGACCTGAAATCGGCCATCCGGAGCGCCTGATCGGCCGAAAGAACTCCGACGAGTGTGACCCCCGGAAAATCGTGCCCTTTCGCGATCATCTGGGTCCCCACGAGAATATCGGTCTTCCCTGATGACAGTTTTCCGAGGATACGATCGAAGGAGCCTTTCCGTCGAGTCGTGTCGAAATCGAGGCGGTCGACCTTTGCCGCCGGAAATACTTTCGTGAGGAGTTCCTGAATCTTCTCTGTTCCTTCCCCCAGGTAGTGGATGTACTCCTTCCCGCACTGATGGCAGGTTCGCGGCACCGATCGCCCGTAGCCACAGTAGTGACAGACCAGGCGGTGGAGTCTTTGATGGAAGGTCAGACTGATGCTGCAGTTGACACACGTCTCTGTCGCTCCGCAGCTCCTGCAGAGCAGAAGAGGTGCGTAACCACGGCGATTCAGGAATATGAGAGTCTGCTGACCCGCCTCGAGCCTCCTGGTTATCTCGTCCTGCAAGAAGACAGATATGACGGACGCCCGGCCTCGCTTCTGAAACTCGTGTCTCATGTCGACAACGTGAACAGTGGGCAATGGCCGATGCAGGACCCGCCTCGGGAGTTCCACGAGATCGTGCTGCTTCTTCGAGGCCCGGAAGTAGGTCTCGACCTGCGGGGTCGCCGATCCCAGTACTACGGCCGCCCCCTCCATCGCGGCGCGCTGCAGCGCCGTTTCCCGAGCGTGGTAGCGTGGAGTTTCGTCCTGCTTGTACGACCCGTCGTGTTCCTCATCGACAATGATGATCCCGAGGCGATGCAGGGGCGCGAAAATGGCGGACCTCGTTCCGACCACGACTCGAGAGCGGCCCCGCTGGATTCCCCGCCACTGGTCGAACCGCTCACCGGCGGAGAGTCCGCTATGAAGTATCGAGACCTTGTCCTTGAACCAGCCTCGAAAGGCATGGGCCGCCTGTGGTGTCAGGCCGATCTCCGGCACCAGAACGAGCGCCGATCGTCCGCGGGCGAGTGTCTGCTCGATGCAATTGAGATAGACCTCAGTTTTGCCGCTTCCAGTGACACCGTGCAGGAGAACACTCCCGAAGGCATTCGAATCGACGACCCGGTTTATCCGCTCGACGGCGCGAGATTGATCCTCGGTCAAGGCATGCCTCACTACGGGCCGGTGGGCATGGATCTGTTGGTAATCGTGCCAAGGGGAACGTTGCAGTTCGACCCAGTCCGTCCGGATGATCCCTTTCTTCTCGAGAACCTTCAGAGTCTGGCGGCCGATACCGGTTTCGCGGCAGAAGACTGAACAGACCAAAGGGAGTCGACACTCCCGAATTCTTTCCACAGCCTCGATCTGCCTCGGAGGGAGCTGTGGGTTCCGGCGTTCGACGTCTACGATCGCGAGCTGCCGTTTGACGGGCCAGAGTTTCCCGGTTGCGCCTGGTTCCGTGGCCCGCTTGATCAGGCCCGGAGGAAGCATCACGCGCAGAGCCTCGCCCGGGGGTGCCATGTATCGCGCGGCCATCCAGATTCCAAGTTTCAGCAGATGCTCAGAAAGGAGCGGAGCCTTGTCGAGAATGTCCAGGACAGTCTTTGTCTTCCCTTCTCGGGGCTCTCCCGGAGCCACGACGACACCGATCAACTGTGAGTTCCGGAAAGGCACAACGACACGTACCCCCGGAATCGCACGCCCTCTCAGCGCTGACGGAACCGAGTAGGTAAAAGTGCCATGGATCGGAAAAGGGACGGCAACTTCGATCCACTCATTCATGGAATCTCGATCAGCATGATATGCCGGCCGCGAAGACCGACCCAGGGAAATCGTAAAAGAGTGGTCCGGCTTCGTGGCACCTTCACAGATCGTCTGCTCTTTCGGACTCGAGCCTTTTTCGTCGTCGTTCGAGTGCCTCCGCATAGCGCCTTTTTTCAGCCTCTGATTCCGGAACGGCTTTCGGGATCGCGGAGGGCTTTCCCTTCTTATCGATGGCGACAAACGTCAGAAACGCTGTACTCGTCTTGAGCCTTCGGCCGCTCAACGGGTCCTCGGAGAAGACCAGGCACTCAACTTCCATCGATGTCGTGAAGGCTCGCGTCACACAGGCTTCCACCATGATCACGTGTCCCATCTTCACTGGATGGAGGAATCGTACCGAGTCGACGGAGACGGTGACGACTGGTTGCCGGCAATGTCGGAAAGCCGAAATCGCCGCGGCAATGTCGATCAGATGCATGACCTTGCCTCCCAGGACGTTCCCGTGGCTGTTTGTGTCGTTGGGAAGCACGACCTCGGTCATGGTGGTTCGCGTCTCGGAAACGGGTTTGGGTTTCATAGGTCCGCCTTATTGAAAGACTCCAGTATTCCAGCTTCACGTGTGGGACATCCAGTTCGCCTCGCTGACACCCGTCGGAGCCGCAAGCGTCGACGGTCAGCACAGCCTCCATTGACCGGATGATCTCCTGCCAAAGGTCGAGGTGCTCGTGAGGGGCCAGCGCCCGGGCGCTCCGCTCGCGGTCCGGATGGACACGGAGACCTGAGACGCGACAGCAGGGGCAGGGCTCCCATCGAGCCGGGGCCCGGTATTTCTCCGACCGGCAGGAGCGGATCGCCGGCTGGTTGCCGGAAATATTTGTACGACTTTCGGTCAGACACGGCATCTATAAAAGCGATAGCAACTGAGGCCGGGGGGGCAGCAGGAAACCCTTTGGAGGGGTTTGCCAAATGAACATGTGGCCCGCCATCCTGGTGCTTCTCGGAATCACGGCTTTCTATGTCTTTCTGTCGCTGTATCTCGTCTTTCATCTCCTGAGTGGCTATCTGTTCGGAGAGAAGACAAAGCCGCATGTTCCGGCCACGCGAACCGTTCCTTAGCCCTGAGGTCCTACAAATCCTTACCAGACCGCTTCTCCAAGAGAATTCTAAAAAAGATGGACTACCAATCAACCGAGTTCGCCTTCGTCCTCATCCTTTCAGTTCTACTCGTCCAGTCATTAGGCGTGACGATTGTGATCTTCATGATCAATCGGCGCCTGCGTGACATTGAGGGCGGAATGCAGCGAATGGGGAGTCGCATCGTCAAAGCACTTTCCTCGATCAAAGACATACTGGGCCAGATCGTGCCGCTATCCAGCCGCCTCTCGACCTGGCCCGAGCAGGTACTGAAAGCGTCAGACTCGGTCATGGCGGCGGTACGCGAGAGCGACCGGCTCATGACGGAGGGTATAGGGCGTATCCGCGCGGGGGCGCGTGACGCGGCTGAGCGTCTCGACGGGGTCCGGCAGAGCTTTTCGGAGTACTCCTTCAGGGTTCACCGGGGCATCATCGATCCGAGCCGACGGATATCTGCAGCCGTCGAGGCGATCTTTGCGACGCTCAAGCGAGTCGTGTTTCGGGGGAGGTCTTCCATAGGTCCCGAGTTCGTGTCCGAGGAGGAAGGGTTTATTTGAGGCCGTCCTGGCTCCTTCTCCGGAAACGAACCGTTCGAAGTCAAATCAGTCCGTCCCCCATTCCTGATTGAAGTGCAGCGGACTACTTCTCCTGCTCCAACTGCTCCCTGAGCCAATCGGCATGGCCCGTCAGGGTCACACTCGATTGGACGATCCCGCCGGCTCGAATCAGGATCACGCTCACCTCATCTCCAGCGGATCGCTCAGCAAGGGTCTGACTGAGATCGAAGTGACTGTCGATCCTGATCCCGTCAAATCCGATCAGAACATCGCCTTCGAGCAAGCCGGCCTCAAATGCTGGAGTCCCCTCAACCACGCGGTCGATTCGGAGCCCCGTCGATGCCCAATTGACATCCGGCATCATTCCAAAAACCACCGGACGATCTCTTCCGCCGGCCATTAACCCGGGCCAGGCGCGAAGATCGACGTAGGTGAGCTGCTGTTTCGGCGACTGGAGACGACGAATGAATCGGGAGGCCACGTCCAGGACTTCAAACGTTCTCGGCAGGTCGATCTTCTCCCAGTCGTCACTCGGACGGTGGTAGTCCTGGTGAAGGCCGGAAAAGAAGAAGAGAACCGGGATCCCGAGCGTCGCGAATGATAGATGATCGCTCAGGGCCTGGGGGGTCTGTGAGTAACGGAAGTCCAAGCTCGTTTTCGTCTGAATGTTATCGAAGATTCCCTGGAACTCGCGAGCGGTTCCGATCCCTCCGATCAGCAGGTCTCCACGGCTGCGTCCGATCATGTCGAGATTCAACATCCCGAGGATCTGTTCGGTATCCATCGTCGGATGACGCACGAAAGTCTTTGAGCCGAGAAGCCCGAGTTCCTCTCCGGCAAATGCGATGAACAGGATCCCTCGGCGGAGTCGCTCACTCTGGTATTCACGCGCCAGCGAAAGCAGTCCAGCTGTTCCGGAGGCGTTGTCGTCAGCCCCGTTGTGAATCTCACCTGCCGTCTCTTCTGCGCCTTCACTCAACCGGTGGGTATCTGCGATGCCAACGTGATCGTAGTGGGCTCCGACAACCAGGATTTCATCGCTCAAACCGGGCAGGTAACCGATGACATTCCGGACCCAGGGTGCCGACTCGACGACATCGACGGTCAAATCGACCTCGGCATCCGCGAAGGCGAAGGACAGAGGACGCCCGGTTCGATCGATCCAACGTCTCAGCGCCCGCGCATCGCGCCGGTCGAGGGCAAACAACCATCTCGCCTTGGAGTCATTGAGAGTCAGGGCCGGGATTCCGAGGTTGCGAAGAAGGGACTCACCTTCGAAGGCCGTCTCGTCGAAGGATTCTCCCACGAGAATAATTGCCGAGGCCCCATGATCCCTGGCGTTCGCAATCTTGTATTCGTCGGTGGAATAGGGGGTCCGGTCAGTCCCTCCAAAGCGGTTGGCAGTGCCCGGTCGAGGTTCATCTCGGAAGGCGAGGACGACTCGGCTTTGCACGTCGAGCCCGGCGTAGTCATCGTATCCCAGTTCGGGAGCGCTGATTCCGTAACCGGCAAAAACGAGACCACCCTTGATCCTATCTGACCCGCTGTGCGAAACGAGCTCGTAATCGCGTCCGCGGCTGAAGCGAACATCTGCGCGTCGTGAGCCGATCGACAGTCGGTTGTCCGCGCCGGGGCGGTCTTTGGACGGAAGTTGAAAAGCCTGGTGGTAGGTTCCGTTCTCGCCGGCCGGTTCCAGCCCATACCGTCTGAACTGTTCCGCGATGTACTCTCCAGCCACCTCCAATTCCGGCTGGTAGTTGCCTCGACCGCGCAATTCATCCGCTGCCAGGAATTTCAAGTGCTGGACGAAGTCCCTGCGACCGGTCTGGGCGAGCAGAAGAGAGCCCGAGATCATCCAGAACAGAAACAGTCGCTTGAATCTCAAGTACGCGTCCTCTTTCCTTTCTACCGGAGTCGCTTGACTGTGAGTCGGCTCAACTGATGCAGGGAGTCGCTGAGAGTCCGGACGGAATACGAGTTGAAGCTCGCCACGTCGACAACAGCGGCACCACCGCGAAAAAAGTAACTATCGACTTCTCGGTCGATCAGCCCGCTGATGTCTTCCGACATGTTGAGGAATCGCTTGAACTCGAGATCTCCGGATATCGACCTCGCGACTTCCATAGAGAACGTGGCGCTCGAACTCTCCTTGAAGTACTCGCCGAAGACTTTGCTGATCGTTTGGGCTGACTTTCCCACATCGCGGACCAGACGGCTTCGCTCCTGTCGAGAGGAGTCGACGCCGGCGAGGTCCTTCCCATGGTTCACGAGATTCCGAAGACGCCGCCTCTGGACAAGGACCTGCTCGATCTTCTTCACGATGTGTCCGGGGTGCGGGACAGCCAGAAAGCTGGACCGATTCAGCTTGTTATGGAAGATAAACTGAACGTTTTTTTCGACTAGATCCTGTATGGCGGGTTCGGGCAATTCCGGCTTGATCGCTTTGGCTTCGGTATAAAGGTTGCTGAAGTCGACTCCGTCAAAGTCGAGCCGACTCTCCCGGAACTTCAAGAAGGCATCCATTCGGGAGCCCGCGTTGAAACCCGCCCGCTGGGCCGACAGGCTCGCGTTCACCACAGCGAAAGCAAACAAGAGAATCCCCCAGGTCTGTCCTCGAAATCTCAACGCGACCGTCACTCCGTTCGAAGTTCGGACAAAAACCTCTTGCGAATCGAAACGGCATTAGTATAGCGGTTTTCGGCCGAACGCACTTATTCTAACGAGCCGGAGTGTCTGGCGGCGGTGATCGCCCTTACTGGATACCCTGATGCACCAGACGGTCGATTTCCTCACCGGTCGTCTGCCCGGAAGCAACCAGATCGAAGAGATCTTCGAACTCCCATTCGACGTCGAGCCCGAGCCTTTCGGCCAGGTCCTCACGGTTGAGCGCATGTCGTTTCTCGAGAACGAGCGACTCGAGGTGATGGAGGTCGCGCGCTCCGTCCGGGCAGTTGGGGATCTCGATCGGGATTCGACATCCCTTCATAACGTAGGCTGTAGATTGGCTTGCGAATCCGATGTAGTCGTCTTCCTCCGCAGGTGGACCGTAGCCGGAGTAGTCGACCCGTTCGACCTCGACCAGAACGCCGACCTTGGCGCCGAACAGTCGGTAGAAGAACTCCTCGGGAAGCCGATCCTCGGCGACTATCGCGAGGAGTCCATGAGGCTCGGAACTCCCGTCCTCGAGGGCCTGGTCGACCACATCTTTCGGAGCGACCGTCGAGAGGGCTCGCCGGGCTTCTTCAAGATTCCGGTAGCGGATGGCCTTCAGAATACTCAATTGAGATTCGAGTCCTCCGGCCTGAGATGTCCAAAGCGATTCAGGAAGCGTTTGTGATTGAGCTGCTCCTCGAGAATCCTCAAAGCAGCCTCAGATCGCCGCGTCATCTGGTCGATCTCGAGAAGCTGCTGACGGTCCAGCGGGCTGATCTGGAGCGCCGCACAAATTGTGTTCACCAAGGTAGCAAAGTCGAGTCGAGACACGACCGAGATGTCGACCTGCTCCATATCCAGACCCTGCATCAGTTCCAGGAAGCTGTCGAGGAGTTTTCGATGAGTTCCCTTGATCGAATCGCTGTCCGGAAGAGATTCCGGCAGCAGGCGGACACGGGCCCTGCGATAAGGCCGATCATCGTTCACGAACCGAACGATTTCAAATCGCCTTTCTCCCGACACCACGATGTCGTATCTCCCGTCACCCAGATCGCGGTGCTCGAAAATCTCGCCCATACTCCCCACGCTGAAGACTTCCGGCGATGGTTTGGACTCCGATCCGGAACTGGGTTGCAGTAGGACGATCCCGATCGGTTGCTCGGCCTCGAGTGACTCCGAGACCATGGCCCGGTAGCGGGGCTCGAAAATGTGGAGAGGCATCAGAGTCCTCGGAAAGAGGACGGCGTTTGGAAGCGGAAAGATCGGAATGACCAGACCCTCGTCTTCGCGGCTCTCCGTGTCTGAGGAGTATTCCATCGCAAAAAAGACCGATCAAGCGAGTTCATGTTGCGACAGGCTTGCCGTCTGCCCGGCTCCCATCGCTGAACTGATCGCCTCCAGGACCCGACTGGCCACTTCGACCTTGCTCATCATCTCCAGGACGACCGGGGAGACACCGGGGCGGAGAATCGTCACGCTGTTGTTCTCTGATCCAAAACCGGCTCCCTCGATAGTGATGTCGTTGGCCACGATCATGTCGAGATTCTTCCTTTCGAGCTTGGCGGCAGCATTCGGAAGCAAGTCTTCTGATTCCGCAGCGAATCCGACCAGAAACTGCCCCTCTTTCCGCCGCCCGAGCCCCTCGAGTATGTCAGGTGTCTTTTGCAGTCGGAGCGACGTCTCGGCCCCATGCTTCTTGATCTTCTGCTCTTCGTACGCGGCCGGCCTGAAATCACTCACGGCAGCAGACATGACCACGATATCTGAGTCAGCGAATCGACTCTCGACCTGCGCCTCCATTTCCGATGCGGATCGGACGCAAACAAGATCGACGCCTGCGGGAGGATCCAGTGCTGTCGGGCCAGAAACGAGGACGACGGAGGCGTTTCTTCTGCGAGCCTCACGGGCAAGGGCATAGCCCATTTTTCCCGTGGACCGGTTGGAGATGAAGCGGACGGGGTCGATATCTTCGACGGTCGGGCCCGCCGTGACGAGGACGCGCCTCCCCTTCAAGGAGTCGTCGGCGACCAGCAGGTCGCGCAATGCGTCGAGGATCCTCTCCGGTTCCGCCATTCGCCCTTCGCCAACCTCACCGCAGGCGAGATACCCGGGTTCCGGCTCGACGACACGGACTCCATGGTCCCGGAGAATCCTCAGATTCGACTGTGTCGCCCGATGCCGCCACATCTCGACATTCATCCCAGGGGCTACGAGCACCGGCGTCGCCGTCGAGATGTAGAGCGTTGTCAGAAAATCATCCGCGATGCCGTGGGCGAACTTTCCCAGAACATTCGCGGTCGCCGGAGCCACGATCAACACATCGCTCTGTCGAGCGAGTGAAATGTGTTGGATTTGGGCCGACTCCTCTTCGCCGAAGAGATCGGACACAGCCCGGTGGCCGGCCAGTTTTTCGAGAGTGAGAGGGGTGATGAATTCCCGGGCGTGGCGGGTCAGCACCGGAACGACCTCGAACCCCTCCTGTTGGAGTCGTCTCAACAGGAATGCGGATTTGTAAGCTGCGATGCAGCCGGTCACACCCAGGATGGCTCTCATGACTCTTCAGAAGCGGGTTCTTCCTCCACCAATTCCTCGTCGAGATCGTGGACGTCGATGATCTCGTATCCAATCAGCCCGGCCTCGACCTCGCGAACCGCAATGCCGGCGGGTTTTCTCGATTTGCCTTCAATTTTCGGCGGGGCTCCGTTCAGCAACTGTTTGGCACGAGCGGCAGCAACGACGATAAAACGAAACTTACTGTCAAAGCTCTCGGGAATCCGAATGGGCATTCAAGTCTCCTGTCGAAACGTTCTACAAATGGCCTCTGCCCTGAATTCTTCTCGAACAGTTCTGCAGCGGGCGGCCAAAACTATAGATTTTAACTCAAGAATCGATCTTTCGAAATCATCGTTGATAATGACGTAGTCATATTCCTTGTACTTCTGTATCTCGCGCGACGCCACACGCAATCGTCTCTCGATCTCTTTTGGGTCGTCCAACCCTCGATTCGTCAACCTCTCGCGCAGGACCTCGTAAGATGGAGGAAAGACAAAGACCATCAAGGCCGAAGGAATCTGGCCTCTGACCTGCAGCGCTCCCTGAACATCGATATCGAGAAAAACATCGTTCCCCTGAGCGTTCTCTTTCTCGACGAAGGCTCGACTCGTTCCGTAAAGGTGCCGGTCGAAAACGTTGGCGTATTCGAGAAAGGCGTCCTCTTCGATCATTCGTTTGAAAGCCGGTTGATCGACGAAGAAGTAGTCCTGCCCGTCGCGCTCCCCTTCTCTGGGCCGACGCGTTGTGTGGCTGACCGAGAAGCAGATTCCACCGACGTCAGGATCCTTCAGCACTCCATTCGCCAGGCTGGTTTTCCCCGCGCCTGATGGAGCGCTGATGACGATCACCCGGCCTGGCGCGGTTTCATTCGACATTCTGGACCTGTTCTCGAAGTCGCTCGATCGTGGTTTTTCCGGTCACTCCCAGATCCGAAATCTCGACCGCTTGAGACTTGGAGAGAACCGTGTTCATCTCACGGTTCATCTCCTGACAGAGAAAGTCGAGCGTTTTGCCGAGTCCGTTCTCCCCATCGCTGTCGAGGTGTTCTCTGAACCGCTCCGTATGATGCCGCAGTCGACTCAGCTCTTCCGAAATATCTGCCTTCTCAGAGTAGAAGATCAACTCCTGGGCAAGTCGATTGGGATCGACGGACTCCTCTGCCCCAAAAGACTCAATGCGGCGACGCAGCTTGTCGCGATAGTGTTCCGGAAGCCCGTCCGCACCGGCTGCGATTCCTGCCACGACTCCTTCGAGGGTGGCGAGGTGACGCAAGAGATCTTCGCGGACGGAGATGCCTTCTCGTCGACGGGCTTCGCAAACCTGATCGAGAGCCGTTCCTATGAGTGCGAGCAATTCGTCGCGGGTTGAAGCCTCTGTCCATTCCACCCGGCGGGTCTCCACGACGCCCGGCAACTGCAGGAGCGTGGAGAGATCGAGTTGTCCTCCGACGCCGGCGGAGGCAGCGGCTGAAGCCAGAGTCACATAATTCTCAACGAGCAGCGGATTCAGCTCATACTGATCGCCGCTCTGGGCGGTCAGACCAATCGAGATCTCGACCCGGCCGCGGCACAGGACATTCTTCACCTTCTTCTTGATCGGGACGTCGAGTCCATTGAGTTCTCGAGGCATTCGGGTCACGACGTCGAGGTGCTTTCCGTTCACGGACTTGACGTCGACGGCGATTCCAATACCTTCGATGATGCCCTCGGCATGCCCATAGCCCGTCATGCTGTTCATACGGTTGGAGGCCTCTGTTCAGCCGCAGCTCGGGCGGCAGAGAATAGGACGACACAGGAGGATGTCATCGTTCCGCAACCTCGGCAAGATCGTCCTGAAACTGCAACCTGTAGAGATCCCGATAAATCCCGGACTGCTCCATCAAGCCCTTGTGCCGCCCGATCTGCGCGATTCGCCCTTGGTGAAGCACCACGATCCGGTCGGCCTCACGTACGGTCGAAAGCCGGTGAGCGATGACAATTGTCGTACAGTCCCTCATGAGATTGTAGAGCGCCTTCTGGACAAGATTCTCCGACTCGCTGTCCAGGGAAGAGGTCGCCTCGTCCAGAATCAGGATAGGCGCCTGTTTAAGCGCGGCACGAGCGATCGCCAGACGCTGCCGCTGTCCGCCGGAGAGTTGCTGTCCGAGTTCTCCGATGGGTGTCTCAAAACCGGAAGGAAGTCCGACGATGAAATCATAGATGTAGGCAGCTCGAGCAGCCGCTTCAATCTCCTGGACGGGTCGATCCGGGCGACCATACGAGATGTTGGCGCGAATCGTATCGTTGAACAGGAAAGTGTCCTGCGTGACGATAGCAATCTGGCGGCGCAGAGAGCGAAGGGAGACGTCTCGGACATCCACGTCATCGATCGTGACGCGCCCGCTGCTGGCATCGTAGAAGCGAGGTATGAGACCGGCCAGGCTCGACTTCCCTGCTCCGCTGGCACCGACCAAGGCCACTGTCTCGCCCTGTCGAATCACCAGGTCGACATTGTCCAGAGCAGGCTTCTCCTTGTTGTTGGGGTAGTAGAGCGTGACCTTGTCGAATCGGATCTCGCGCTCCAGCGGATCGATTTCGGCAGCATGGGAATTGGCCCTGACATCGATCGGCGTATCGATCAGTTCAAAAACCCTCGTCGACGAGGCGAAGGCTTGCTGAAACTGCAGGTGGATCCTTGAGAGCTTTCGAACCGGGTCATAGAGACGGATGAGAGAGGTCACAAAGAGGGCGAGCGATCCGAGAGTCAGC
>CAJHYB010000596.1_pt1 | contig 11916 bp, 7 predicted proteins | sample 9198631 | NCBI WGS metagenome assembly CAJHYB01 (sample SAMEA7708354, study PRJEB35096) | sediment metagenome | biome: marine neritic benthic zone biome [ENVO:01000025]; feature: sediment [ENVO:00002007]; material: shallow marine sediment [ENVO:03000034] sea grass bed [ENVO_01000059] ... | reverse complement strand
TCGACAGGACGCTCAAGCGGTTGCTCGCCGCGGCCGCCCTCGGCCAGGCGATTCTCTCCCAGTCACCGGAGCTTGACGAACAGCTCAAGAGGGACCTCGATCGTTTGGACAGGCATGTCTGGACTCCACATTCCCTGGGCGAACTCAAAGATTACAACTACCGATCGAGACCGGCCGAGATGAGACGGGCCCTGAAATTCTGTGAGCGTCGCAACCACGAACGGATGGTATGCAGCCGGACTCGCGCTTTTGCCGCGACGTCGGTGAAAATCGCAGAACGACTTTGGGCCCACTACCGCGTGCCTATTGAGAACACTTTCTACTTTCCGCCGTGCATCGATACGAAGGTCTTTCGGCCCTATACCGAAGAGGAAACTCGAGAGACCTACGGGTACTTATCCGAGATAAGCGGAGTTGCGGTGGAACGACTTCGCAACGTGAGAATCGTGTTCGAAACCAGCCGCATGGACCAGACCAAACGCAAAGACCTTCTGCTGGCGGCCTTCGCTCGCATCGTCCCTCATTTCGACGAGGCCTACCTGTTCATCGGTGGCGGACCACCCAACGAACACTTCCAGATGTTGCGCCATCAGATCGCGTCCACCGCAGCCCTGCAGGGCCGAGCCTTTCTAACCGGAGCAATTCCCGATGAGCACATCGGGCCGCTCTTCTCGATCGCCGATGTCTATGCCACCGCTTCCGAGATGGAGGGATTCGGGATGTGCGCCTCTCAGGCAGCGGCAGCCGGGACCCTCATAGCCAGCTCTGATGTCATTCCGTTCAGCCTTCATCACGCTTCTGAGAAGATCGAGATGTTCCCCGTTGGCGATGTTGACGGGTTTGCAGAGGCGATGCGGACTCTTCTGGAGATCCCCAGTGAGGATAGGGAAGCGCATTCCCTTCGGCTGCGCGAGAGTGTCAGGGAGTTGGACTGGGAGACGAAGATCCGGCAGTTCATCGGCTACTTGAGGAGAAGGGGGATCCGTGTCGCTGAAGGGGAGACACTGCTGTGATAGGCGACAAACTGATTGTCACCGCGTATCACCGAGGCGCCGCCGCTCGGGTGCTGGACTCTCTGAAGAAACGGTTCTGGAACCGGCCGCGACCAGTCGCCATAACCGTCGCTGGAGAGTCCGGTTCGGGCAAAAGTGAAACTGCCCATTGCCTGGCCGAAGAGCTGGAGCGAGTCGGAAGGTCCTCGATCATTCTGGCGCAGGACGACTATTTCAGACTCCCTCCCCGGTCAAACCACCGCCGTCGCCTCGACGACATCAGCTGGGTCGGTCCGGGAGAGGTCAGACTCGATCTCCTCGATCAACACTTGAAGATTCTGAAGAACACTCCTCAGGATCCGGTTCACAAACCGCTCGTTTACTTCGAAGAGAACCAGATCAAGAGCGAAGAAGTGTGTTTCTCAGGTCAGCATTTCATCATCGCGGAAGGGACCTACACGACTCTACTCGAAAACGCCGATTTTCGTGTCTTTATCGATCGGACGTTTCGCGAGAACCGGGAGGCGCGCCTCAAACGCGACCGCGATCCAGACCCCGACTTCCTGGAGAGGGTCCTGGCGATCGAACACAAAGAGATCTCGCGTCATAGGCAGTTGGCCGACCTAATCATTGAGCCGCCGGAAGGGGAGCCGTAGACTTCCCCGTCGAGGAGACAACGCGAAAGTAGAGTTTTCGGCGGTGTCTCGTTTGGTTGACGAAACCACAGTTCTACCAGGTCGCCGACACGACGCCATTCGGAGCGCGTGAGGAGGATGAGAGTTGAGAGCGGGCCAGTTGGTTCACCCATGTCCGTTTCATGATCGAACCGTGATCGTGCCCCGATGCGGGCGAGTCTGCTACAACCGACAAAAGATCAATCTCAGTCGTGCATTTGCCGGTCAGAAGGTGGGCGTCAAACAAGTTTCAGACAAGATCTTGCTGGTCAGCTTCATGCAATACAACCTGGGTTACTTCGATCACCAGACCTAGCAGGCTCGAGCCGATCGAAAACCCGTTCGCTGCAAAAGTGTTACCTAGGTCTTCGGAATAATCTGTAACCCATGTGTCCGGAATGGACCTGGGTGTTGAATGGCGCGCCCGGAGGGATTCGAACCCCCGACCTGCGGATTCGAAGTCCGACGCTCTATCCAGCTGAGCTACGGGCGCGCAGTGAGGAAGGGGGATTATAGCAGAAGGTGACGGACGGCTTTCGAAGGGGTCGAAAGTCCAAAGCCGAAGGCCGAAAGCGCAGAATCAGCCGAGGACACGCTCAACCTGCGCGTCGAGGGGTCCCTGAGCCCACCCATGAAATTTCGCAACGGCCGTTGAACCATTCTCGAAATCCGGCGACTCACTTGTCAGTTACAACGGAATTCGCGGCACGGATCCTGTGATCCTTGCCCCTGGTCGGGAAGCCGACTCCAAGATCTCCAGAATCACCACGCCCTGAGGGGTGGACGTGCGTCCGGAGATCATCGGACGGTTCCCAAAAGAGGAGAAAGAGAATGGGAGAAATCACAAGCACAGCACGCCTCAAAAGGTGCACGGTCTACGGCTATCTCTACGGCGCCCTCTGCGACGATCTCCGCGTCTGGGATCGACTCGGAGGGGTCGAGGTCGTCGCCGTGCCGTCGGACAACAACGACGAAACCATCGACAGTTTCGCACGCCCGAATCGGGCCTCGGCACGTCAAGTCGTCCGAGACGTCGAAGAACCGGAGTTCAAGAACGCCGCGTCGAACTCCGCCATGCGCGCCGAGACGGATGAGAACGGCGCCTTCTGCTTCGACAACCCCGACTTCCAAGGCGGCTTGCTCGACCTCTATGTCTGCATCCGCAGCGTCCCCGCCCCATCCCTCGAAAAAGGGCACGTGTCGTTGGAGGAGCCTTGCTATCTCTTCCTCGGAACCTTCCGCCCGCGACAGATCGGCGACTCCTGGTACCTCATCCTGGTCGTTCCGGCGGTCGTCTGGTGCCGCGTTCGAGCCAAGGCGGATCTCTGGGTCATCGTCGGCCGCGTCACGCCCTGCGAAGACGACTCCGTGGGACTCGGCCAGCTCAAGGTCACCGCTCGGGATGCCGACATCGTCCAACACGACGTCCTGGGGACCGCAGTCACGAACCCCAACGGAATCTTCCGAATCGATTATCCTGGAGTTCGCTTTCGTCAAGGCACCTGGCTCGACATCGAGCTCTTCGGTGGGCCGGACATCTACTTCGAGATCACTGACAGCGACGGCAACACTCCCCTGGACGAGGCGCCGATTGTGGGTCACGGCCCGGGACGCGCCAACCGCGACCATTGCTTCTGTGTGCATCTCTGCGTCGACGTTCCGCCACCGCCCGTCGGCCCTGTCCCCAGCGTCTGGACAAAGGTCGGTTCAGCCTTCACGATTCCGGACTCCAGCGGCCTCAATGACTTTCATGCCGACGGATACGCCGGACCTGAGAAGTACGCTTTTCATTCGAGCGTGAACATGGTCGGAAGCGCTCCCAACACCACGAACGCGGGAAATCCCGTCGAGTACCGGTTTCGAGTCAGCGACTCCACCGCCTCGAACAGCGATCCCGATCTGGCAGAGGGAGCCTTCACCCGGGTCGTGGGTGTCGGGACCGATGTCGGCCTGTTCTCGAAAACCCTGGTCGGCCAGATGATCCGATACTCCCCCTACAAGGTCGTCGACATCTTCGCCATCCAGGCCGACCTCGACGACGGCTGGCTGGATGTCAACACTTCGATCACGAGGACCTTCACTGTCCATCCGACGTTGACGCCGGCAGATATAGCGGACTTCGAGTATGTCGACCTGGATCCGTTGATGAAGATCAACACCAACGGCTTGACAAGTGAGGCCAACGTGCCCAACGTCGGCAATCCTGGAGTCCCCGTTCCGGGCGGAAACCAGATCGACATCGAGCGGAAGGCCCTTCGCTTTGAGATCCGGGAAGTGGTGAACAAGGCGGCCAACCTCTTCAACACAATGCCTGGAAGTGGGCAGACCCTCAACAACATCGTCGTGAACAATAATGCGGCTTATCTGAAGGTGGCCATGACGGAGCACCTGAGCAGCACAGCCTGCACTCCGCTCTCAGGGACACCCCACGTCGCGTTCACCGCCCACCACGCCCACGTTGGAAGCGTCAATATCAACGTCCGGAGCAACGACTGGAATCCCGCGATCAACAACTGGACGTACAACCACAACCTGAACGACGCCGTCTCGAAGCCGGCGACCAGCGATGCAGCGATTCCGCTCTCCGGCAACACCAATTCGCCCGGAGTCAATCATCTGCACAACCCGGCCGTGGAACTCCCGGGAACACTCCACAAGTGCACTTACATCGTCACTCTCGGAGTGAGCCGCAGACTGCACAATGGTGAGAGCCCTGTGAACACAGGACCTGCGCAGACTTCCTTCTACTACGAACCCTGAGGGAAGGGGAGCCGGCGAGTTCGGGCCGTACAGCTCGGACTCGCCGTCAGTTCGCGGGGGGCCGAGGGTCGGAGGAAAGGCAAACGAGACCGGCCTGCAGTTTCCCCGTCCAGACCCGTCGTGTCGTCGCTGCTGACAACCCCGGCCGCGATGGAAGAACGGGGCGCAGCGGAGGCAATGTCGCCTTCGCTGCGCATTCCTGGATTGTGATCCAAGCTCTAGAATCCCCGGGATCTCGAAGTCGAGAATCTCCGCCCCCGGGTTTCAATTCATCTTCAGGGTCTCATCTCGAAGAAAGAGCACACCGGGACGCCGCAACATCTCTTTGACCTCATCCTGACTCGTGTCGTCCCGAACAGAGACCTCGACATGCTCACCGAAGTAGAGCTTGCGGTTGATCTGCTCAATGAGGTTGTTGACCCGGACATACAGCCTGGCCTCAGCGCCATTGACGACGACGGTCACCCGATCGGCGGCGAAGGTGATCAACTTCACGGTCGGATCCTTTGAGATCTTCCCGACGAACTTCTTGATCAGGCGCTTCTTCCGATTGCGGAATCGTCTGTAGATGATCAGCCCGATGATCCCGAGGGCGATCAGCCCACCCAATTCGATGTCCAGGACCCACATGGCCCAGACGGCTACGATCGCTGAGATGATCCAGATCAGCGTCCGCGACGGACTCATCTCCCGCAGCGATTCCAGACTTTCCCTGAGTCGTTCGCTCAACGGTATCGAACGCGTGATCCCGGACTCCGTATCTCGTTTGAGTTCCTTCAGATCCTCGGCGAGTTTGCGGGCATCCTGGTAACGATCCTCAGGCTTCTTTTTCAGGCAGCGAGAGACGATTCGCTGGACGTCCGGCGGAAGATCTTTGCGAATCTGGGTCACAGGACGAGTCTCGTCGAAGGCGATGGCGTGCATCGTGTCGAGCGGGCTGTCGCCCGAGAAGGGGAGTTGCCCGGACACCATTTCGTAGACCATCACCCCCAACGAGAAAATGTCACTGCGATGGTCGATCGCCTGCCCTCGCGCCTGCTCCGGGCTCATGTAGGCGACCGTACCAACGACCATTCCGGCCTGCGTCTTGGCCATCGTCTCCAGTTGGGAGAGGTGCTCACCTCCGGTATCGCTTCGGATCGGGTCGAGTTTCGCCAGGCCGAAATCCAGGATCTTCGCGTGCCCGTCGGAGGTGACCTTGATGTTGTCCGTCTTGATGTCGCGATGGATGATGCCGGCGTCGTGGGCCTTGGCCAGGCCTTCAGCGACCTGGATCGCCACATCGATAGACATGAGCAGATCCAGTTTCTCCTCGGCTTGAAGCTCGCGGATCGTGTGGCCGTCGACCATCTCCATCGCGATGAAGATGACTTCTTCCACCTCATCGACATCGTAGACCTGTGCGATGGCCGGGTGATTCACGGCCGACGCAGAACGCGCTTCCTGAAGGAATCGGCGGCGGCGGTCGGCGTCTCCGGCAACACCCGGTTTGAGGACCTTGAGGGCGACGGGACGGTTCAGTCTCGCGTCCCGGGCACGATAGACAACCCCCATGCCTCCCTGGCCCAGGGTCTCTTCGACTTCGTAATGCTTCAGACGCCGTCCGATCACCCGGTCATCCTAATCAATCGGTCTGCGAGGGACAACGGAGGAGAAGGCTGTAGCTGCAGTGTGAGGGAGAATCGATTGGGGGTCGGGCACGGGCACGGGCACGTTTACGTTCACGAATCGTCTCGGCCTGACTTCCGCGATTTGACATCGGTCAATCCTCCATCTCAAGCCTCACACTCTTGGTTGGATTGAGGAGTTAGAGTATGCTGGAAGCCCGCTCTCCGGACTTTCCGGTAACGAGCGGTGTTTGTATTTATTGACGCGTTACCTCTCGACCGACCGGCTCGGGAAGCGCAGTCAAGGCGAGTTGAGCGACTTGATAATCGCCAGGGAGACAGACTCTCGATTGTTGAGGTCGCGATCGATAGCCGATACAGAAGAGAGACGACGTGATTCCGAACGACTGCGAAGCCTTTGAAAGGATCTATGGCTATGGGTTTGGTCACTTTGACGGAAACGAACCTCGAGACGTCCGATATCTTCAGGCTGATGGGCAAGGGTCACCATGAGCAGGTCTGTTTTTTCTTCGAACCGACCTTTGGGCTCAAGGGAATCGTTGCCATTCACGATACGACACTCGGCCCGGCCCTGGGCGGCTGCCGGATGTGGAGCTACGAGTCTGAGCGCGATGCCCTCATCGATGTTCTCCGCCTGTCTCGGGGGATGACCTACAAGGCGGCGTTGGCCGGCTTGAATCTCGGAGGCGGCAAGGCCGTCATCATCGGAGACTCCGAGAAGGACAAGAGCGAGGTCCTCTGGAGAGCTTTCGGGCGTTTTGTGGAGGGGCTCGGCGGGCGCTACATCACCGCCGAAGATGTCGGCACCTCGGTCGAGGATATGGTCATCGTCCGGAAGGAGTCCCAATTCGTCTCTGGCCTGCCGAGGCAGGACGGCGGAAGCGGAGATCCTTCCCCTGTCACGGCTCGGGGCGTCTTTGCGGGAATCAAGGCCGCAGTGAAAACACGCCTTGGACTCGATCACTTGAACGGGATCAAAGTTGCCGTCCAAGGGGTCGGACATGTCGGTCTTCACCTTGTGCGACAGCTCCGCGACGAAGGGGCGGAGGTTCTCGTCAGCGATATCGATGAAAAGAGAGTCGGAAGGGCCGTCAGTGAATTCGGAGCCGTGCCGGTACCGATCGCAGAGATCCATCGGCTCGATGTCGACGTCTTCGCCCCCTGCGCCCTGGGGGCTGTCATCAATGACGAATCTCTTCCCGAAATGCGCTGTTCGATCGTCGCCGGAGGAGCGAATAACGTTCTCAAGAATTCGGACCGGCATGGCCGGATGCTCTTTGAGCGCGGCATTCTCTACGCTCCCGACTATGTGATCAATGCGGGAGGCCTGTACAACGTCTACAACGAGCTCCAAGGGAACGACATCGAAGTGGCTCTAAGACAGGCCGAGGGAATCTACGACACGCTACTCGAGATCTTTCAGCTTTCCGAGAAGGAGCACGTCCCGCCCAACGAAGCGTCCGACCGAGTGGCCAGAGCCCGGGTCGAACTGGCCAGAAAGCAGAAAAAGAACCAGCTGGACACGATCTATCTGCCGCGCGACTCGGGGAACAAGTGACGAGGTTGGTTCTGCCTTGGTGAGCCGGAACCACCGCCCAAGCCCGGTCTGATCGTGTGCGTCCTCGAAGGGTCCAGGACCGGAACCTGCGGCCACCCCGGTCGCCGGCCCCTCTGACTTTCCGACCTTCTGACTTTCAGACCTTCCGACCGGTCGATCCCGACACTTCTACCGGTCTCTGCGGCTGCGGGAGGAAGCACACAATCAGGACGACAAGGGCCACAGTTCCGAGGCCGGAGGTCAGGCAGAGAATCGTCGGGCCGGCCAGCTGAAAGAGGTACCCGGCAGCGACATTCGAAACGATCGCTCCCGCGCTCATCCCCGCGATCGACTGCCAGGCTTGTCCTGTCGAACGCAACCTCGCCGGCACTATTGCATCGAGATAGACCGGGGCCCCCACGTGAAGCGCCACCACACCAAAAGCGTGCAGGCCCTGCACCGCCAGCAGCCATCCCAGATCGGTCGTCCAGGCCGACAGAAGCCAGCGACATCCTTCTACCGAAAACCCCAGGATCATGACGGCGCGGACGCCGAGTCGAGAGATGATCACGCCCGATCGAGCGACCATCGGAACCTCCACCAACAGCATGATGAGCCACATCCAGGCGATTGTTTCCAGGCTGCCTCCTCTTTCGAGGACCAGCAGCGGAAGGAGATTGAGGGGGCCGATCACCAGGGAGAAAGCCAGGAAAAGGACGACGAGCAGGCGCCTCAACGGGACGTGTCTGAGCAGTCGCCGATGGTCGCCGGGAGTGGAACGAAGTTCCAGCTTCTCTGAGTGGGGAAGAGCGAGGGCCACCAGTGCGTTCAGAGCGCTCAGGATCGCCATCGCGCCAAACATCAACCCCAGCGGTACCTCGGAGGCGTTCCCTGATGCATCCTCACCGGATCCGGCGATTCGGAGAATCCAAGGGAACACCAGGACGCTGGCCAGAAATCCGGCGGTGCCAAAGGACCTGGCCAGCCCAAAGGCCCGACTTCCCTTTTCCTGTAGGACCGCCATACTGGCGCCGGTCAACATAGGCGTGATGCTTCTGTAAAAGAAGGCGACCACTCCCGTAGCCACAACGAGGGCTGCAAACCCGCTCTGCTTCCCAAGAAACAGAAAGCTGATGGAAGCCCCGCCGCACAGACCGACCAACACCCACTTGCGGCGTCCGGAGCGATCGGAAAGCCACCCCCACCAGGGCTGCGCCAGGAGGGCTACCCCCGGAAGAACGGCGATCACCAACCCGATCCGCCCTTCCTCCAGTCCCACGTTCTGACGAAGGTAAACGCTGAAATAAGGGACGAGAAGTCCCAGGACAGCCAGGTTGAAAAACCAGAGAAGGGACAGGACTCCAATCTGCGGAACTTTCCTCATTCGCGGTGAAGGATAGACGAAAGTTGAAAACTGCGGCTGCCTCGGGACGGTCCAATGCCCGTTTGCCGAGTTGTTATCTGACGAAAACACCCCCTCGGCGTCATGAAAGGCGAGGCTGATGCGGGTCGAAAGCCCTCTGGAGGTCCCGAAAGGCCGCTCTTCGCGCCGGTTTCTGCACTTGACTATTAGAGTATAAATGGATCGGTTAATCGCTTATATATTTGACAATGAACAAACACTATCGCTCATTACGATCACTTGACATATCCAGACCCGGACGCGTTTTCCTCGTCGAGAACGTCAATCGGTCGGGTCTCCCAAAAGTGTTGACTCTGTTCCCCGAACACTCGCACATGGGACGCGGGGCACTCGAGGAACTTTGCAGCCATCGGAAAGGTATCGTCCATTCGTCACTGGTCGCACTTCGCGAGTTCTACCTCGAGGAGGGTCGTGTGGACATCATCACCGACTATCTTTCCGCGAGTCCGCTTTTCGGGAAATCTTCCCGCTACGGGCTTGCGGCCGCCGCGCGGATCGGGTTGCGTCTCGCCGAAATTCTGGCGGAACTGCACCGAGCCCGGTTTTACTGTGGAGTGATCAAGCCAACGAAGCTCTACATCTCCAAGACCGGACGGCCGATCGCCAACATTCTCCTGCCCGAGGTCTTCTCGTCGGATCGGGAAAGCGGGCTCGTCCGATACGGCGCTCCGGAGTTCATCACTGAGGGGACCAGCGACGCGAAGAGCGACCTCTACTCGCTCGGCCTGGTTCTATACCGCCTCTTCACCGGCCACCCTCCGTTCGGGTCGACCGACCGCGAGAACCTGATGGGGTTCCAGGTGTTGGCGGATCCGATTCCGGCGGAGCAGCTCAAGGCCGGAATTCCGGCGCCGATCTGCGAAATGCTTGCACGCCTGACCTCCAAGGCGCGTGAGGCTCGTCCCGGAACCGCACTCGATGTGGTCGAGGTCCTGAGATCCGAGCAGGGCAAGAGCAGGGCTGCACCGACGAAGCCGCTGCCTTTGCCTGGTTCGGAAGACGGCCCCCCGGTTCGCCGGGAGTCGGACCTCCGGTGCTTTCGACGAGTCGTTCGCGAATGTCGGAGTCGAGAAGCTATTGCGCGGAAGGTCCTCGAAACGCTCTCAAAACAGCTCGATGCCGCCGGACGCGTCTACCTGAGGAGACGAGGCGGAAAACTCGAAACGATCGCCTCTTCGTCGAGACCGTGTCGAAGGGCAGGCCTGGAATCCGACCTCGGTCTCGGAGACGCGTCCGGGCGGATTCGCTGGGCGCTCCGTCCATCGCCTGGACGTGAGACGAGCTTTGATCTAGCGCTGGATATGACTCGCTCCGGAATCACCATCGGTTCCATTTACCTGGAGTGTGCCGGAAGGTCCGTTGCCGAGTCCCGTTTGTCGTTGGCAATGACGCTCGCCCGAGAGGCCTCCAAAGCCTTGGCACCCCTCATCTCCGGTTCAGTCGAAGTGAATGGCTCCAGCAAACCGGTTCCGACATTCTCTACGGGATCCAACGAAGTCAACTTCGTGGCGGTCGACGACCGGATGCGAAGCCTCTACGGAGAAGTCAAACGCCTGGCCTCGACTCGAGCAACGATCCTGATCTCGGGCGAGAGCGGCACGGGCAAAGAGGTGATCGCCCGAATGCTGCACGGCCTCAGCTCGAGGCGAGAAGGCCCATTTGTCCCGGTCAACTGCTCGGGGATTCCGGAGCACCTGATCGAGACCGAGTTGTTCGGGCACCGCAGAGGAAGCTTCACGGGGGCCGGCAGAGACAAGCCGGGCCTTTTCGAGGCCGCTCATCGTGGCACCCTCTTTCTCGATGAGATCGGGTCGATGCCGTCGGAGATTCAGGCACGACTGCTCCGAGCCGTCGAGGAGAGGGTCATACGCCGGCTCGGTGAGATCCATCAACGTGCGGTAGACATCAGGATCGTCTCCGCCTCCAACCGGCCGCTGCGCTCCCTTGTCCGGAAGGGACTGTTCCGCGAAGATCTCTACCACCGCCTCAATGTGTGCCCGGTGCAGATCCCGCCGCTCCGTGAAAGACCCTCGGACATCGGGCCGCTGAGCCGGCACTTTCTGAGCCTGATCGGAAAGCGCGAAGGTCGCGAGTGCTCTCTGACAGCCGGGGCCCTTCGAATCCTGCAGGAGTACAGGTTTCCTGGAAACGTCCGCGAATTGCAGAACCTGCTCGAGAGCTGCTTCTACCGTTGCGAAGGTGATGCTCTCGGGGCTCGTCTCATCTCGGAACGCCTGGAGTCGGATGGCGCTGGCAGCCGAAACGGCGAAAGCCGCTCTCGAGAAACCTTCAACGACCTGACCGAGGGAGCCGCGGACTTCTGGACCGTGGTCCGAGATCCTTTTCTGAGGCGTGATCTCTCTCGGAGAGATGTCAGGAAAATCATCTCGCTCGGACTGATGCGGACAGCCGGCAGCTATCGAGGACTGATCAGGTTGTTCAACCTTCCCGACCACGACTACAAGCGACTCCTCAGCTTTCTCTCCCATCACGACTGCAAAGTCGACTTCAGACCGTTTCGGGGAATGAGACCGACCGATTGGGATTGATTGTCGGACCGTCTGAAGGTCTGACGGTCGAAAGGACGAGGTCACCCCTGGGGGCGGGCCCGCACATTCCCGTCGGAGGGGTCGATGCCAATCGGCCCGGCCTTCTGGAGCCGAGGTGCCACGGCGAGAGCACGGACCAACCTGAATCGGTTCTGAAGGAACGGGGTCCGGCCCCATCAAGTGCACCGCTGCGGGATTTGATCCTGTTTTCCGTAATCGATGGATTTTCAGCGCACTGAATTCGCCAGGATGCGCAGTGCCCGGCGCGGGGAGAAGAGCGTATTGACACTCATTGCACACTCGTAAGTGCATTGGCAGGCCAGATCCTTCTGATATCGACGGGCGGATTCCGC
>CAJHYB010000463.1_pt1 | contig 11964 bp, 9 predicted proteins | sample 9198631 | NCBI WGS metagenome assembly CAJHYB01 (sample SAMEA7708354, study PRJEB35096) | sediment metagenome | biome: marine neritic benthic zone biome [ENVO:01000025]; feature: sediment [ENVO:00002007]; material: shallow marine sediment [ENVO:03000034] sea grass bed [ENVO_01000059] ... | reverse complement strand
CTGGCCAGGATCGACTCCGACGAGTACGACAAGCAGAACCCACGCGACTTCGCACTCTGGAAGTCCGCCAAATCAGGGGAGGCGAGTTGGGAGACAAGCGTTGGAGAGGGGCGCCCCGGCTGGCACCTCGAGTGCTCAGCCATGAGCATGAAATACCTGGGTGAGAGTTTCGACATCCATACAGGGGGTGTCGATCTGGTGTTTCCACACCATGAGAACGAGATCGCACAAAGCGAAGGTGCGACGGGGAAACCATTTGTGCGTCACTGGGTCCACGGGGCTCACCTGATCGTCGACGGAGAGAAGATGTCCAAGTCGAAGGGGAACTACTTCACCCTCCGGGACCTCCTTGATCAAGGCGCCAATCCGACTGCACTCCGCTACCTATTCAGCTCGGCTCACTACCGTCACCAGCTGAATTTCTCGCTCGGTGACCTGAACCAGGCACGATCAGCACTGCAAAGGGTGGACGACTTTCTCCAGAAGGTTCGCGCGATCAAAGACGAGGTGCCCTCATCGGGGCGTCTCGGGGAGTTTATCGAGAAAGCCCGGATTGACTTCGAAGCGGGAATGGACAATGACTTGAACACGTCCGAGGCCCTCGGCGCTCTTTTCGAACTGGTGCGGAGGGTGAACAAAGCCCTCGCGGAGGGTGACGTGGGAAGCGCCGACCGGGACGCTGTCCTCAATGTCTTCAGGCGGGCAAACCTGGTCTTCGATGTTTTCCAGATCGAAGAGCAAAGTCTCCCGGACCAGCGTATCGAAGAGCTGATCGAAGAACGACGGCTCGCCCGTCTGAGACGGAGTTTCGACCGAGCCGATGAAATCAGGGACGAGTTACTCGAACTGGGGATCGTTCTGGAAGACACAAAAGAAGGAACGCGATGGAAACGAGCACATTGAAGACCGATCCGATGAAGGCATTCGAAGAACTCTCGCGACACATCCTGGCGGACGGGTATGAACTGATCGCGGATCTGGAGAAGTGCCGGGGCGCGTATATCTACGATGCTCGTTCGCAGACCGAGTATCTCGATTTCTTCTCCTGCTTCGCTACGATGCCGTTTGGCTATAACCATCCGGCCCTGATGACGCCTGAATCCCTCCAACGCCTCGCCCGGGCGGCCGTCAATAAGCCGTCGAATTCCGACCTTTACACCTGGGAGATGGTCGAGTTTGTCCGCACATTCGCTCGCGTCGCAAAACCCGACTCCTTCCGATACGCATTCTTCATCGAAGGCGGGGCACTCGCCGTTGAGAACTGCCTGAAGGCGGCCTTTGACTGGAAGGTCCAGAAGAACTTTGCCAAGGGAGTCCGCGAGGAGAAGGGATTCAAAGTCATTCATTTCAAGGACGCCTTCCACGGTCGTTCCGGGTACACTCTGTCACTCACGAACACAGACCCGGCCAAGACCCGCTATTTCCCGAAGTTTGACTGGCCTCGGATCTCCAATCCGTCCTGCCGCTTTCCGCTCGAAGGGGATGCCCTGGGTGCCGTTGAGACAGCCGAACAGGCGGCTATCCGAGATATCCGCGCCGTCATCGACCAGGATCCTGACGATGTGGCCTGCATTATCCTGGAACCCATCCAATCGGAGGGAGGTGACAACCACTTCCGACCGGAGTTTCACCAGGCGATCCGGGACATCTGCGACGAGAATGACGTTTTGATGATCTATGACGAGGTTCAGACGGGATTCGGCCCAACCGGCAAGTTCTGGGCCTTTGAGCACTTCGTGGCTCCGGATCTCGTCGCGTTCGGGAAGAAGTCGCAGGTCTGCGGACTCCTCTGCTCGACCCGCCTGGATGAAGTTCCGGACAACGTTTTTCACGTTTCGAGTCGAATCAACTCGACTTGGGGTGGAAGCCTGGTCGATATGGTCCGCTGCTCGATGTACCTGGAGCTCTACGAGAAAGAGAACCTCCTCGAACATATTCGGACGACCGGGGATCGACTCCTGGGAGAGCTGTCCGGGATCGAGGCGGACTTTCCCGATCTCGTTTCCAACGTTCGCGGCAAGGGCCTTCTGTGCGCCTTCGATCTCCCGTCCCGGAAGATTCGTCAGGCCCTTCGCCTGGGACTTCTCAGCAACAAAATGTTGATTCTCGGCTGCGGAGAGCGGTCCATCCGCTTCAGGACGCCGCTCAATATCACGTGGGACGATCTCTCGAAAGGCCTCGAGCTCATCCGAAAGGTCCTGGCGACGCTATAGAGTCCACACTTCGGTGAGTCCTCCTACAGGTGATAGTGACGGAGCTCGAACTCCCGAAGATCGGCTGTCTCAATCGCCACAAGGTCAAATCGGTAAAGTGCATCCATCATGTCGTGATGACGGACGAAGTCCCAGGCGACCTCCTGCAGTTTCTCTTGTTTTGCTGAATCGACAGTCTCTTCGGGCCTGACGTCTGTTGGAGTCACGCGAGTTCGAACCTCGACGAAGACGATCTCGCCTCCGTGATATGCGATAAGATCCAGTTCACCTCTTCTGGACCTCCAGTTCCGAGCGATGACGTCCCAGCGGAGTCTCTGAAGATGCCGCAGAGCCAGCCATTCGCCCCATCGCCCGACCTGTTTTCGATCGCCCTTCCAGCGAAAACCCAGTGGACGTCGGATACGCCCCTTCCAGGTCCACACGGGGCCCTCGTCAAGCCTGATCTCCATTCGATCTCTCTCCGCTCGGGTTCCGGAGACCCCTCCTTCTGGCGGGGAACTGCCGGAGCGTCGTTCTCATTCAAGAACGCTCGAGCGCACGAAATCTACGAACCCGAGATAGTGATCTCAGGGTGATTGATCGGCCTCTCGAGGAAGCCTTTGCAGACGGAGTCCGCTCTGGTGGCCCGCTTGACAGATCGAGGCCTGGATTCCTAGAATACAGTGGCTGAGCGGGAATAACTCAGTGGTAGAGTGCAACCTTGCCAAGGTTGAAGTCGCGGGTTCGAATCCCGTTTCCCGCTCCATTCTTCTCCCACCCGTTGACCCAACAAGATTCAAAATGGATCGCTTGACTGGACGATCTCGATTTGAGTCGGTGCACGCGGCAAGTACACAGCGAACCAACGCGTCGGTTGAGACCCGCTCTCCTGGCGCCAGACACGTCGGTTGAAGAATTCCGTCCCGTTGAGGAGGAGCTCTTCCGGAACCAGTGGGCTGGGGCTCAACCAGAGAACGACACCGGGTTCAAACTCAGCCTGGAAGGCCCCGGGAGCGACTCGATAGGCTTCAGCTGCCGGTTTCCCGGCTACGAGAGCGACCCCACCGTAGTGCGAATAGCTGATTCCTGTTTCGCAGATCACCGCGATTGGACCGTTTGATTCAGTAGCGATCAGTTGAGCCGCCTCGAAATGTTCAGGCCCGGGGGCAATCCAGAAAGCGGCCAGGGTTGCGCCAGATCCATGGAGTATCCAGAGCCAGAGAAACGCCGTGGCGAGTTTCCTGGTCAGTCGGCTCGCAGCAGGACCCAGCAGCAGTGTGGCCATTGGAATCGCCAGCAGCGTCGCGTAGGGAAAGTACCGACAGAGAAAGACCGAACCGAGGTAGGCGAAGATGGTCGCGATGCCCGCCAATCCAAGGGCAATCGGCACACTCCTCTCGCGATCGCGCCACCAGATCACGATCATCGGAATCACAACCGCGATCACGACAAGAGACGGCCATCCATCTCTCAGCTGACGCCCACCCGACACAAACTGCCGGATGTTGTGCCCTATCCGCTTGACCTGGACTCCGAGGTCGAACTCGATGTTGCGATCGGAGCGCTCAACGGTAAGAGCAAGGTCCGACCACCAGTAGCTGCCCCAGGACGGGAGAGAAAACCGAGCATCCCGTTCCGACGACAAGATCTCCTCATCGCCCCGAATGTATTTTGAGTGATTGTATGAGGCCGAATCACCCAGCGTGAACCTTCCATACTTTCCCTCGGTCAGCATTCCCCACGGGATGAGGAGGAAAAGAAAGACCGAGGCGTAGCACAGCAGAAAGAGCCCCCACTTTCGAAACAGTACTCGGAAACCCGGGCCAGACGGACCTCTGCGAAACATCGAAATCGTATCCAGAAGAAAGCTGACGGCTGGAAAGATCAGAAGCGAGGGGAAGGCGATCGTCTTGGTCAGCCCGGCGAACCCGTGCAGCAGCCCCAGTCCGAGCGCCGAACGCTTTGGGATCCTGTCCTTATCCCAGGCTGTGCGAAAGGCCAGAAGAAGGTAGGCCGCAGCGAAAAAACACAGAGCCAGGTCCGCGGTGACGAAGACCGCACTGCCCGTTGCGTAGCAGGACAGCCCCCATGCCATTGCGACTCCGGTCGCTTGCCCGCGATTGAGACCGGTGCTACGGGTGACGGCGTAGAGGAAGACCTGTGACACGAGAAGCAGCGCCCCGACGACCAGGTGGACCGCCAGCCAGGAAGAGGGCCGCTCGAGGGGAAGGAAAGAAAGGAAGGCAGCCAGACCGATGCCCCAGTAGGCGTTGATGAAGTTCGGAATGTCGAGAGCCTGGAGCGCCCTTGCTGAATCGATCGAACCAACGGTGTCGCTGTTGATCCAGAAGCGGAATCTGATCGAGGTCGCCACGATGAACGACACCCAGAGGGCCCAGATGAAGAAGACTCGATCAGGTTTCATCTGGCTGAACCATTGCGAGATGCCCTCGGCCACTGTGCAGGAACGGTCGCAGGAGTTCACGTTTCGAAGCCTCACCGACGACTCCCGGAACCGACCCTCGCAACCCGAGAAGCCCTCAGCGGCAGGGTCGGCCCTAGCAGAGCTTCTCTCGCGGCACTCTCCATTGTTCCGACCTCAAACCTCGATAGGAAACTCTGAAGGACCCTCTCGGTCGCGGCCGTCTTTTTTGCGGAGGTTGTCTGCATTCCCGGGAAGTAGCTGAGTTGGGGCACGTCGTCGCTTCCGAGGAAGTCGAGCGGGTGCAGCAGGAAACTCGGAGGTGTTCCGGTCGTCCTGCAGAGGCCCAGGGCAAATTCCAGATAGAACCTGGCCGCCGAAGGAGCCAGACCGCTCAAGAATCCGAGGTACGTCATATGGAACGGAAGCTTCAGGATCGGAATCGTGGTCACCGGGATCTCGAGCAGCTCGCGGCCCATCGACAATCGCCACTTGAACGGTTTCACGGGTCGAAAGCCCTCGCTCAGACTCCCGTAAAGATCGGAGAGCTGCGCCTTCTCGCTTTCACTCAGATCCGAACCGGCCAGATAGTGGGCCCGGGCAATCGGTCCGATAAACGTGGGAAATGTCGAAGCATCGTAGAGGTATCCTTCGTCGGCGAGCGATTCCAACAGCCTCGCACTCCAGCTGAACCCGGGCCCCCGGAATCCCCTCGGAACCTCTCCAGTAGCCGAATGGATTGCTTCGGCGGCCTCGCAGATCTCAGAGGAAAGTCGATCCGGACCGTAGCGTCCGAAGAGAGGTTCGTGGCTCAGTGAGTGATTGGCGATCTCATGACCTCGAAGCACAACCTCACTGAGCAGCTCTCTGTTCCTGTTGCGGGCCGCGTCTTTTCCGACGACGAAGAACGTGATCCGAAGACCATGCCGATCCAGAAGATTCAAGAAGTCAGGAAGGAAAGCGGCTAGATAAGTGGGTCGTTCGGTCCACCCCGGGTCACCATGGGTCTTCATATAGGCCCAAAGATCATCAAGGTCTAAGGACAGACTCGCTGTGGGCTTCCGGCGCTTCAAGAGACTCATCCTGTTTTGTCCTCAACCGGCCTTTCGGAATGATCGATCGGGCTGTTCAAGAATCGTGTCGGCGGTTCGGGTCGCCAGTTCGACGCTCGCATTCCAGGAAGTTATCGAAGGATAGACTTGCGCTGTTGTCGCCAGAAACAAGCCGCTTGTCCCGACACGCATCTCCGGTTTTCGGCCCAGGTACCCCAGCGGGTAGACAGGTTCAACGAAAGGCGCCTTGAAAACTCTGACCTCCGAAATGTCACGTCTTACCAACGGAAGATCCTGGTACAGATCCAGCAGTTCCTTGGACCAGCGCGCCGCAATCTTCGGCTCCGATGCTTGGAACAGCGGATCCTCTCGGCCGCAATACTTCATCGCGTAGACGACGTGGCTCCCTTCGTACTGCGTCCGGTCGACGAGTGTTGACATCTCCACGACACCGTCGAAGGTGGTGTTGCTGTTGACGATCGGAGTCCAATAGTTCCCATCAAGGCCCTTCTTCAGAAAGAAGATCGCGTTGACGACACCCTGCGTCTCCAGGCCCGGATCGCGGTACTGGTTCTCGAGCGAGCAGCCGCGGGTCATCCCTCGAAGCAGCGGCAGAGGGACCGTGGAAAGAACTGAGTCTGCGAAGATCCGCTCACCTCCGTGCAGTTCCACTTTCATGCCGGAGCGCGTTTCGCGAAGAGCACGGACCGGCGACTTCAGCCGAATCTCGCCCCCATGGTGCGAGATGGCGTCCGAGAGTCCGTCGATCACGCCCTTCAGTCCGCACTTCAGGTAGCCGCGTGTCGATTTGTTCTTCTCGCGTCCCAGCCTCTGCCAAAGGTAGAGTGCCGGAAGATCTCCGGCATGAGGACCGAACTTGGACCGGAACAAAGGAGACCAGAAGCGCTGATAGATCCTCCTTCCGAAGAGGCCCGCGAGGAAGGTCTCCGTCCTCAGATTGTCCAGGTCCCGTCCCTCGCCCAGCTTTCGCATCAGCAACGACATGACACCCAGGCGGAAGCGGTCGGGAATCGAAAGGGCTCCGAAGCGAAGAAGGTCGAGCGGTGTGTTGAACTGGAACCGCCGGCCGTCGACGATGAATCCCATGCGCGTCGGCTTGAAGTAGATTCTCTCGCTCAGCCCGATCTCTTCGATGAGACCGAGAAGGGCGCTATCGGTCGGCATGATGCAGTGATAGAAGCGATCAATCCAGGCTTCGCCGCGCTCGAAGAAAGTCCCGAGACCTCCCAGTTGATCGCTGCCTTCGACGAGTACGACCTGCGCCCCGCCTTGGGCCAATCTGTGTGCCGCGCTCAGTCCGGAGATTCCGCCTCCGACGACGATGACTCGTTTCTGCATCATTCAGGGCCTCATCGGAGGTGGTTGGAGCCGATCTCTCAGTCCAAGTTTCAGGTACTGTGCAAGGGTTCGAAAGAGTTTGAGTTTGCTCTGCCCTTTCTTCCGGTCGTAGCGAAGGATCAGCGGATGCTCGACGATCGTGGGATCGAAGTGCCGCAGTTTGAGAAGCAGCTCGACCATGCAGGCAAAGCCGCGCTCTTCGATCAGCCGCTCGCCCCAATGCAGCTTCGCTCTCTGCAGCAGACTGACGCGATAGGCGCGATAGCCGCTCGTAAAGTCGCGGATTCCTTCCAACGGCAGGATCCGGCGAAACAGCCTTGAAGCTCCGCGCGAAAGTAACCTCCGGTAGGCTGGGGCAGTGCTGTCATCTCCACCCGGCACAAAACGCGAGGCCGCGACGACATCGGCACCGCCCTCGTGAATCTCGTCGACCATTGCTGAGAGCGAGTCCAGGCCGTGGGTGTCGTCGGCGTCCATGACGACTACGAGGTCGTTTGCACCGGCCACGCTCAGAATCTCACTGAACCCGCTCTGCACGGCTTGACCGAGGCCGAGGTTGGTGCGGTGTGAAATCAGTCGAATGTCCACGCCCGGGATCCCTTGCTGAACTATGGCCATCGTCCTGTCGGTTGAACCGTCATCGACGACCCAGACAGTGATGCGTTCTTTTGATTCGAGGAAACAGAATCGTTTCAGCAGCGTCGGCAACGACTCCTCCTCGTTGTATGCCGGAAGGAGCACGTGGACGTGATTCTGGGAGAGACTCTTTGCCGCATTGTGACCGGAGAGTTGACCTCGCGATCTCGCCTGTCTGTCTCGCAATGCCCGGATCACCTTTTCCTCGTCGGCGGACAGGTGTCCTGAACGCAGCAAACTGCTCAGCAGAGCGAGTTCGCTCCGCCCGATTAAAGGTGTGCGGCAGCTGAGGGTAGTGACTGACAATTCGGATACCTCTTCGTTTCGGGATGGACCGGGATCGGAGAAAAGTCGCTCGGCCTTTCCGTGCCGAGAAAGTGGTGTGAGATCGCGGCCAGAATCCTCTGTGCCGCCCGGCCGTCTCCATACGGATTCATGACATGGCGCATCGTTTCCAGTTCGCTGGAATCGCTGAGCAACCGGCTGACATTCCGGAGGAGACGTGAAGATGACGTGCCGACCAGTCTGACTCCGGAAGTGTCCGCACCCTCCTGCCTCTCGGTCACCTCGCGAAAGACCAGAACCGGAGTCGCCAGCGACGGCGCTTCCTCCTGAATCCCGCCCGAGTCCGTGATGATCAGCTCGGCCCGGCGCATTATCTGAACCTGAATATCGTAGGGCAGAGGGTCCAGCAGGTGGATTCGTTGGCGGCCGGCCAACAGGGACTCCACAGGTCCGCGGACGTTGGGATTGGGGTGGACCGGGTAAACAATCTCGACATCAGGGAACAGAGTCTCTATTTCGATCAGCGCTCGACAGAGGTCCTTGAGAGGCTTTCCGTGGTTTTCCCGTCGATGAGCGGTGACGAGAATCATCCTGCGGGACTCCCCGATCGGAACCTGGTGCAGCATCTCTCCGAGCCCGGCGGAAGGCCTGTCCTTCATGTAATCAAGAGTGTCCAGTCCCGGATTCCCAGTTACGTAGATGCTTTGTGGAGCGACCTGTTCAGCCAGGAGGTTCTCGGCGTTCCGGCGGGTCGGTGCAAAGTGCAGCTCGGCCAGAGATGAGATCGTCCTTCGGTTGAACTCCTCAGGGTAGGGGTCGTGGCGATTGAACGAGCGCAGTCCCGCCTCGACGTGGCCGACCGGGATCCTCTGGTAGAAAGCGGCCAGGGCTCCGACCATTGCGGTCGTGGTATCGCCCTGGACGAGAACGAGATCTGGGCGAACGGAGGACAATACCGGCGTGAGCCGCGTCAAGACGGAGGATGAGACCTCTGCCAACGACTGATTCTTCCGGATCACGTCCAGATCATGATCGGGTTGTATCGCAAAGAGCACAAAGAGATCGTCGATCAGCTCGCGATGCTGGCCCGTGGAGACAACCGTTCCGGCCCAGCCTGCCCGCTGTCGAACAGCATCGAGGACCGGGAACATTTTGATGACCTCGGGACGAGTCCCGAGCACACTGAGAACAGACAAAGACCGCTTTTTCATCACAGCGCTTCCCAGAAGCCACGATGCTGGCGAGCCATCAACACTCACCGAAGCGATCCATCCAACGACGGGCTCTCACATTGCAAGGTGCGTGCCCGATCATTGGTCAGACCTCGAATCCGTTGACCTGTGGCGCTTTCCGAGGAATGCCGGGCATTCTGAGGAGTCCTTGTGTGAAATGGATTCCCCACAAATTGTGGAGTTTCTTTCACATTTGGCTGAATCACGAGTTGAGCGGCGCCGCTCCCTGCGGTCGCTGTACCGGCGGGAAGACGTGTTGACGAGCTATCAGACCGCTGAACAGCACCGGCCTGTAGACTGGACTCCAGTACCGCGCACGAAGCGGAGCGAGAGTCAGCGGGCGCCGGATACGGAAATCAACCGCCAGAGGCACCGCGTCCGCGCTCGGAGTCGGGCAGAGGGTGGTTCTTTATCACCGCCGGACTCTATGATGGTCCTGACTACATGTATTCTCAGTAGCGGCATTTATGAGGACTCTCGTCGTTTTCACTGACCCAGAAATCCTTCGCTTCACCGAGGAGTTTTTCCGCCATCGAGGCCACGAAACCGTGGGCGCTTCGAACCTTCAGGAACTCTTCGACTTGTCCGAGGAGAAGTTCGACCTCGCTGTTTGCGATTGGCGCCTCCAGCCACCCGTCCGCCAGGAAGTGATCGACCTGAGCCGTGCCAGGAAGCTGTATCTCCTGCTCGTCTGTGTGGATCGTAGCCCCGGTGCCTGGAAGTCGCTTCTGAACGAAGGAGCGCAGGACTTCACCGTTGAACCTCACGACCCCGTCCGCCTGGCCGAGCGCTTGCAGGTTGCAGAACACGAGGTGCAGCGATTCCTCTCCAGGAAGCAGACGAAGGTCCCGGAAGCTGTTGAACCGATACCCGAACCCCCGCTCGATTCTCACAGCGAGTCGCCTGCGGAGGCTTCCAATGAGGGGTCCGGACTGGGTCTGATCTGGGAAGAGCAGGACGATTCGGATCGTGGCCGAGCAGATGAGGAGGAGTCCCCGGACATCGACCCGGATGCCCAGCGTCCTCTGGTGGAACAGCTCAGCAGCGATGAAATCGAGCGGGCGATCCCGGAGCGGATCGAACCGCTTCATATGAAGAGGGAATCGACCGACCAGGACAGTAAGACACTCTACAAACGCTCTCAGCTGTTTGTCCTGGATTCGATCTGGCGGGCTGAGCAGGATCAACTGCCGGACCTTGCGACTGCCGAAAGGCTGATCAATGAGATCGTGGAGTCGCTCGTATCGGGGAGCACCGACCTGCTCCTGGAGTCCACCAACCGCGCGCAGGAGTACTCCGTCAGCGCTCACAGCGTCAACGTGGCCGTCCTCGGAGTCCGCCTGGCGCAGGGCCTCAAGCTTCCGCGGGAACAACTCATCAGGATCGGACTCGCGGGCCTTCTGCACGAGCTTGGAGTCGTCAAGCTTCCAGCTGACGTCGTGCATCAGACCGAGACCCTCGACGAGGACATCAAGGCTGAGATGAGACAACGGCCGCTCTTCAGCGCTCAGATCCTCGAAGGCCTCGGTGAGGATTTCGGGTGGTTGGCGGAAATCGTCGGCCAGGTGTTCGAGCGAGAGGACGGCTCGGGAGAGCCGATGCATCTCGGCGGTGATCAGATCCGGCTGGAAGCCAAGATCCTGGGAATAGTGGATGTTTTCGACGCTTGCATCCACATCAGGCCCTACCGCGGTGCCCTGACGGCTTATCAGTTGCTGACCGAACTGACCACTCGTGAGGTCCGCAGCTTTTCACCGGGAATCGTCAAGGCTTTGCTCAAGTCTCTGACCCTTTACCCTTATAACGAGTATGTGGTTCTCAACACGGGCGAAGTCGCGCGAGTCGTCGACGTCCAACAGGACAACCTGTCCCGTCCGGTGGTCGATATTCTCTATGGTGAATCCGGTGCTCCCCAGGCGGAGCCGAAGACGGTTCGTCTGGCCGACAACCCGTCTCTCTTCATTACGAAAGCGGTGACCGTCGACGCGATACCTGCTTCCGGCTGATTCGGGACCGATTGCACCATCGAGCCGGCCACGTCAGTTGCCGGGTGGTGCCCGACCTTAAGAACTCCCGGCTTTCTGCCTTGTTGAGGAATGTGGTAGTGGGTCAGGAAAATCGCTGGCCTGCTCGAAGCGAAGGAACAAGCCGAACTGACCCACTACCAGGAATGTCCTCAACTTGTCCCAAAAAGCTGCGTTCGTCTATAATTAGGATGCCTGGGGCGGCGTACCCAAGTGGCTAAGGGAGAGGTCTGCAAAACCTTTATTCACCGGTTCGATTCCGGTCGCCGCCTCCACTTCCTGCCCGTTTCAGGTCTATACTCACTTGGTTGAATCAGGGCCAATAGGGATTGGAGAGTCAGCTCGACCGAATGGAGGCTCCTGCCTAGGCTGGTCAGCATAATCATAGTCAGGCGCGCCTTTCGAACACAGGAGGTCCTGCGGCGGTCATGTCGAGCATTGTTGCCGGAACGCCGGCCAACGCCGAAACGGTTCGGCAGTTCATCGATGGAAGTACCCGAAGCCACACGCTCCTGAGGTCCGCCGTTATCGGGCTGGGTGTGTATCAGCCGGGCTGGCGCTGGTCCAGACCCGCCGGGCCAGAAACCGTAAAGCCTTCTGTCAGTCACAGCGGGTACGTGATTTCCGGTTCCGTCATGGTCAAGGATGCCGCCGGGGAGGAACGGGAGATCGGCCCGGGATTTGCCTTCGAAGTGGGGCCTGACCATGACGCATGGGTGGTCGGGGACGCTCCCTGTACCGCGCTCGACTTCATCCCGATAG
>CAJHYB010000168.1_pt1 | contig 11964 bp, 12 predicted proteins | sample 9198631 | NCBI WGS metagenome assembly CAJHYB01 (sample SAMEA7708354, study PRJEB35096) | sediment metagenome | biome: marine neritic benthic zone biome [ENVO:01000025]; feature: sediment [ENVO:00002007]; material: shallow marine sediment [ENVO:03000034] sea grass bed [ENVO_01000059] ... | reverse complement strand
GGTGAGCCCGGGTATGGCGTCCTGCTTCACCCGCATTTCGTTGAGCGAAAAGCTGTGGATGACGTCCTTGCTGGACAGGTAGATCAGAACGGGTTTGTCGACAGGGACGTGCATCTGGTTGAGCGTGATGATGTCGTCCTTGGCGTTCTCATCGGATCGATCGATGCCGACAGGATTTGACGCCGTGTCGACAAGGTTGACATCGGTCTTGCCGAAGATCCCGTCCGCCCCTGGATAGTGAATGTTCCAGGCGAACTGTTCCCCGATCACCCGGACGACAGTTGACTCTCCTTCCGGAGGAAACTCATTGACGCGCTCTGCCCACAACGGCATCGAAAAACCGATGAGCAGGACCGCCTCGATCAGGGCGACGGCACCTTCGATGTACTTCGAAGACTTCCCTTTGGCGCCATAGTAGTCGGCCTTCTCGACCTTCGACGCCCGGTATCGGAAGAGAGCGAAGACGAAAAATCCTCCCCATCCGATGAAGAGAACCAACATGAGCCAATGGACCAGGCCCATCATGTGATCGATTTCAGCCGCGTGTGTCGAAGCCTGGAAAGGTAACCCGAGAAAGCTTTCCATTTAGGACGTCTCTCCTTCCGTCTGCAGTGCCTGCAGCGATCTCCTTCTCATCATGAAGAAGCAGACAGCTATACCGATAATCAGGATATAAGTCAGTACCAGCATGAAGATGATCGACATGTTCATGCCGTCAATGATCGGTGAATCCGCAGCCCCGTAGCACACTTCACAGGCCTGAAGCATCGGACTTGTCAGATGTGCGGCGATCAGCACCAAGACCGCCTGGATGGTCTTTTTCTTAATCATGAGATGTCCCTGGTCTTTTGCCAGAACAGCACTCCGTAGACGATCAGTCCGAACCCGATCGCGAGAGAGAACAGGCCCGCTGTGAAGTATGCGGAGTGTTCCAGAGTCTGGGAATAGCGGAGACCCCAGGCGCCGAAGAAGAACGCCAGGATGCTCGCTATCGAGATAAAAAACAGATGGAAACTTCGCAGTGACATGGTCTACCTCATCACCTGATCCAGGGCTCCCCACATCGGGAGAAGCAGGAGACCCACGAAAAAGAAGACTGTCAGCACCAGGACCAGGTAGATCAGCTTCCGCTCGTCGATCAGGTGCATGAAGTAACAAGCCACCAGCGAGCCTTTGATCGTGGCGACGAAAAGGGCCAGCGTGACGGCGACCGGTACAGTGACGTCGAGATAGGACACGGCCACGGTGACCGCCGTCAGGGCCCAGAGGGAAACCAGAACGATCATGTAGGTTCGGACGTGTTTGCTGATTGTGGCTTCATCGACGTGATGGCTCATGCGAACGACTCCTACAGGAGATAGAAAACCGGAAAGAGAAAGATCCAGATCAGGTCGACGAGGTGCCAGAATAGGCCGGCAGCCTCGACCCGGTTGGTAAACATTTCCCGGTGAGATTTCCACATTTTGGACCCAGGGAAGGCCAGGTAGAGATTGACGGCGGTTCCACCGATCACGTGGAGGGCATGCAGCCCAGTCATCGTGAAGTAAATTCCGAGGAATGTGTTCGTACTCGGGAACAGTCCATGGTGAAACTTGTCGCTGTACTCGATGTACTTGATGATCATGAACCCGAATCCGCCGGCGACCGTGCCCAGCATGTAGAGTCGGAATTTGCCGAAGTCTCCTCTCAGGCAGGACGCATAGGCCATGACCATGGTGACACTCGATGCGATCAGAATCGAAGTGTTCAGCGTCGCGAGCGGGATATTGAGGTACTCGTCGCCCGCCGGCCAGTTGCCTGAACCGATCCGAAGCAGGATGTACGATGCGAAGAAAGACCCGAAGAGCATGACTTCGGAGGCCAGGAAGAGCCAGATGCCGATCTTCACATTGTTGAGGCCGGTGTCTTCGCGGACCTCTACGGTGTAGGGAATCTCCATGAATCAAGCCTCAGCGGGTTTCTCGAATTGCGGCAGATGATCGGACGGTTGATCCGGCACGCTGTACTCGTAGGGTCCACGATAGACCGTGGGAACCGTCACGAAGTTGCCATGCGGAGGCGGAGACGGCGCAGCCCACTCCAGCGTCGTCGCGTCCCAGGGGTTGTCCGAGACCTTCTCACCATGCCGGATGCTCCTGAAGAAGTTGATGATAAACGGGATCTGTGCGAGTCCCATGATCCACGCCGAAACCGACATCACGACGTTCAGATAGAGAGTCTCCTGAGCGTGAGCATAGATCTCACCTCCGTCCCAGAGGCGCCTGGAAACGCCGGCCAGGCCCTGGATCAGCATCGGGAAGAAAATCCCGTTCATGCAGATCAAGGAAGGCCAGAAGTGCAGCTTTCCGAGGAACTCGTTCATCCGCCTTCCCGTCGCCTTAGGAAACCAGTAGTAGATGCCGGCGAAGAGTGCGAAGATCGTCCCCGGGGCCACGACATAGTGGAAGTGACCGATGACGTAGTAGGTGTCGTGCAGCGGGATGTCCGTTGCCGTCAGACCCAGCGGCAGCCCGGTCAGTCCTCCGATCCCGAACATCGGAAGGAAGGCCAGCGCGAAGAGCATCGGGGTGTTGAAGCGAATGCGGCCTCCCCAGAGCGAGAGCAACAGGGCCGTCAGAATAACCACCGACGGAATCGAGATGATCATCGTCGTGGTCTGAAAAAACGTCGCCATCGCAGTCCCCATGCCCGTGATGAACATGTGGTGGGCCCAGACGACGAACGACATGAAGCCGAGGAAAACCACTGAGTACACCAACGATTTGTAGCCCCAGAGAGGCTTACGCGTGTTGTTGGCAATGATCTCGGACACGATTCCCATCGCAGGCAGAATCAGAACGTAGACCTCGGGATGAGCGAGGAACCAGAAGAGGTGCTGCCAAAGAATCGGGCTTCCCCCCCCACTCACCTCCAGAACTTCGCCACTCACGACGAGCCCGCTCGGGAGAAAGAAACTCGTTCCGAGTAGCCGGTCCATCAGTTGAAGGACGCCCGCACCTTCCAGAGGTGGAAAAGCCAGTAGGAGCAGAAAAGCCGTCACCAGCTGGGCCCAGACGAAGAAAGGAAGACGCATGAAAGTCAGCCCCGGGGCCCTGAGCTGAATAATGGTCGTGATGAAGTTGATCGCGCCGAAGAGGGATGAGGTGATGAGAAAAATCATTCCCACCAGCCACCACGTCTGGCCGGTGGTCGCTATGTCCGAGAGCGGCGGGTAAGAAGTCCAGCCTGAGTTGGCGGCTCCTCCGGGGACGAAAAAACTCACGAACATGATCACGCCACCCCAGAAGTAGAAGTGGTAGCTGGCCATGTTCAGGCGCGGAAAGGCCATGTCGGGTGCGCCGATCTGAAGCGGAACGACGAAGTTTCCGAATCCGCCGACGGCCAATGGAACCACGCCGAGGAAGACCATGATCGTCCCGTGCATGGCTCCCAGGGAGTTGTAGAACTCAGGAAGCATGACTCCGCCCGGCATCGTGGAGTCTCCGAACAGAAATCCGATCAACGGGACTGGCTGCTCGGGATAGGCCAGCTGCCAGCGCATCAGCATCATGAGGCAGAAGCCGAAGAAGAGGAAGATGAGACCTGTCACGGAGTACTGGATTCCGATGACCTTGTGGTCGACCGAGAACCAGTACTTCCTCAGGAAGCCTTCCTCGTGGTGTGCGTCGTGATTCTCTCCCATCCCCATTCCTTATTTAAGAGGGTTTGTCTCGACCCCGAAATAACTCTCTCGCCGGATCCGTTGTCAGGAGCGGCGTCGGGATCGTAGAAATGGCGTACTCATTCGAGTTGCGCGCGCTCCCCGTCTCCGAAATCCGACGTAGTATAGCAACAGGAGCGATTCAAACCAACCGGCAAGAAGGGTGGGCTTCCAGGCGGGAGATGAGAGGGACCGTCTTATCTGATTTCAGGGCGAGATTCGCTCGCGGAGACACAGTCCGGCTCCCTGGAACCCGGGCCCTGCCGACCTCGGTTTGACGGGCTGACGGCGTGACGCGAGAGCACCCGGGCTTCTTGACCCAACGTCGAAAAGCGGGCTAGAATCTCGGTTTCCTTTTTTCGGACTCGCCCTGATACCTAGTAGATCTATAGGGGGCTCGAGAGGCGAATTTCTCGTCCAGAACCCCGGGGCAGGAGGGATTGGACTTATGATGAAAAACTCTAATCGAGTATTGATGTTTCTGGCCACACTTTCGATTGTGGCTCTGGTGGCCGCTTGCGGCGGAGGTGATACGGGAGGAGCGAGCGAATCCTCCGGTGGTGGCGGAGGCACCCCGGCCCCCACGGCAGACTCCGGTACCATGCTCAGCAAGGGAACGGCAAACGTCACGGGAACGATTACTTTCGAAGGGCAGGCGCCCGGGATGCGACCCATTACGATGGACGCAGATCCCAAGTGCGCAGCCATGCACAACGAGCCGGTTCTGAATGAAGCGCTCGTCCTCGGAGACGGCAACACGATGGGCAACATTCTCGTTAGCGTGAAGAGTGGCCTGCCCTCCGGCAAATGGGCCGTTCCGACAGAGCCGGCTGTCCTGGATCAGAAGGGCTGCAAGTACATTCCACACGTGTTCGGTATCATGGCCGGGCAGCAGCTCAAGATCCTCAACTCGGACGGAATTCTCCACAACGTCCACGCGCTGCCGAAGTCTAATCGGGAGTTCAACCAGGCGATGCCCGCCTCGGTCACCGAAACGACCAAGAGCTTCAGCAAAGTCGAAGCTCCGTTCCGCATCAAGTGCGATGTGCACCCCTGGATGGGTGCTTTCGTAGCCGTACTTGATCACCCCTTCTTTTCAACCACAGGCACGGACGGCAAGTTCAAGATCAGCGGGCTTCCGGCCGGCACCTACGAGATCGAGGCCTGGCACGAACGTCTGGGCGGCAAGACGGCCACGGTCACCGTCGGTGACGGTGAGTCTCAGATTGCCGATTTCTCGTTCAGCCGATAGGCCGCTCAAACAAAACTCCGCGGAGCGCCTCATCCCCGGGGCGCTCCCCCTCACCGCCTCCCTGAATGCAGCCCGGGTCGTCCCGCATCGAATTCCCACCTCCGACTTCGCGAGATCCAACTGCTGGTAGGCTTTGCGTCGCGATCAGCCGTTTCAATGCGTCCCCATAGGAACTCTCGACGACCTGCTACTTGAACGCCGGCCACCAGCCGGATCGCGATGATGGTGTGCGTTTCTCCTGACCTGACTCTCCTCGGCTCACATAAACCTGAGTAGGCGCTTGACACGCAAAAGGGGGGGTCTTAAGTACCATGCGTAGACGAAAAAAAAGAGCCCATCATGAGGAAAATCATGGCTTTGATAAGAGTGAATAGAACCCGACCCAGTCTTCCCGTGTCCAACCGAGACCTCGGACTTCTCGATGACGCTTTTTCTCGTTTCTTCGACGATGAGCATGGATTGACACCACGCTGGACACCCCCGGTCGACATCGCCGAGAGCGAGGACGAGCTGATCTTGACGGCCGAGGTCCCGGGATTCAGCAAGAAGGACATCAACCTCATGATCGAGGACGGTGTCTTGACTCTCTCGGGCGAGAGAGTGCTGGAAAGGAAGAACGACGAGTATCACAGGATCGAGCGATCCCATGGCAAGTTCGTTCGCAGCTTCACCCTGCCCGAGAGCGCCGACGTCGAAAAAGTCAGCGCAGCCTACAAAGATGGTGTGCTGGTGATCACTCTCCCCAAGCGGGAGGAGGCCAAGCCGAAACAGATCGCTGTCAAAGTACAGTGATTCTGCCCGGTGATCTCTGAACCGCCGAGGCATCGAAGATCGAGATTCTTCCGACCAGGTGCCTTGGTGGTTCTCTTCCTCTCCCTTCTATTCTGTTACCTCCCCCTGTAGCATGTGCACCCGGGGGAACAAACACACATGCCCGACGCGGAAAGGGAGAAACAGCTCGCCGCCGAAGCGAGCTTGAGTTACATCGAGAGTGGGATGGTTCTGGGCCTCGGGACCGGTTCCACAGCGGCTCGAATGGTCGACCTCGTCGGTCAGGAAGTTCGAGCAGGGCTTGAGATCCGCGCGATCCCCACATCTCGGCAAACCGCCGAACGGGCCAGAGCCGTCGGGATTCCCCTGATTACACTGGAAGACTCGCCGACTATCGATCTGACTATCGATGGGGCCGATGAACTCGATGGCGGGCTCAGGTTAATAAAAGGGGGCGGCGGGGCCCTTCTGAGAGAAAAGATCGTCGCGGCCGCATCCGACCGGATGATCGTGATCGCCGATTCTTCAAAACGAGTCGAAACGCTGGGCACTTTTCCGCTTCCAGTCGAAGTCGTACCTTTCGCCTGGCCGGTGGTGGCGCGACGGCTTTCACGTAGTGGGATGTCACCACGACTTCGGCGCGCCGGTGGGGGGGACCCGTTCCTGACCGACGAACGAAATTACGTGCTCGACTGTCCCTTCCTGTCGATCGAGGATCCCGAGCGGATCGCCCGGGAAATCGGCGAAATACCCGGGGTCGTGGATCATGGTCTGTTCCTCGACCTGGCCGACGTCGCGCTGGTGGGAACCGGGACTCAGGTCGAAACCCTGCGGAGTTCCACGAAGACGGATTGAGCCCTGTTTCCGTCACCGCGGACACGCCCGCCGACTCTCGCTCCGATCTCGCCCTGGCGCCCAGCCGCTGACATCGTTACAGACACCAGCGGGCGCGACCCGACATCCCGAGGAACTCTATTGCGGCCCCCACTCTTTCCCGATATTGTTCTAGTGCCGCGCGTCGTATGAGGCTGCACAAGTGTGCCGGCAGAGTCCGGCCAGCTGCGGGGAGACCACAGAGTCGGTAGGGCGGTGGCGTCCAGGTTTTTCCAGGAGCCTGAGAGATGTTCGATCGAAATGGTCCCTTCTCTTCGACCGTTGTCCGAAAGGTCCTGATGGGAGTGACGGGCCTCGCTCTCGTGGGGTTCGTCGTCGAACATCTTCTCGGCAACCTCCTCCTGCTGAATTCAAACCCGGACTATTTCAATCAGTATGCGTACACGTTCGAACGACTGGGTTTTGTTCTCTACGTCGTCGAGGCGATCCTGGTCGCATTCTTCCTCGTCCACATCGGAATGGGAGTGGCTGTCACGTGGGCCAACCGAAAAGCCCGACCGGTCAAGTACGAGATCTCCAGACGAGCTGGGGGTGTCAGCCGAAAAACGGTCTCTTCGGTCTCGATGATCTGGACCGGCCTGGCTCTTTTCGTCTTCCTGGTCCTTCACCTGATTCATTTCAAGTACGGGCCGGGCCGCTCGGAAGGCTACGTCACGCAACTCGGCGACGTCGGGCAGGCTCGGGACTTGTACAGGCTGGTTGTCGAGAGTTTCCAGGACCCCTGGATCACAGCTGGATACGTCCTCGTGATGATTCTTCTCGCGACTCACATCCGTCACGGTTTCTGGAGCGCGTTTCAATCTCTCGGAATGCATCACCCACGTTGGAGCGGCCTGATCTACACGACAGGCGTCTTCGTGGGTATCGTTCTGGCGGTCGGATTCATCTTCATTCCGATCTGGCTTTTCATCATGGGAGGGGCGACATGAGGCTCGACGCCAAGATTCCGGCCGGGCCGCTCCCGGAAAAATGGGACCGCCACCGCTTCGAGATGAAGTTGATCAATCCGGCCAACAAGCGGAAGTACAAGTTGATCGTCGTCGGAACCGGCCTGGCCGGAGGATCCGCGGCCGCGAGCCTCGCCGAACTCGGCTACGACGTCCTGAGTTTCTGCATTCAGGACTCTCCCCGCCGGGCCCACAGCATCGCCGCACAGGGCGGGATCAACGCGGCGAAGAACTACCCGAACGACGGCGACAGTATCTGGCGACTTTTCTACGACACCATCAAGGGCGGAGACTACCGGTCTCGCGAAGCCAACGTCTACCGGCTCGCTCAGTTGAGCAACAACATCATCGATCAGTGCGTGGCCCAAGGCGTCCCTTTCGCACGTGAGTACGGCGGACTGCTCGCGAATCGTTCTTTCGGAGGAGCGCAGGTATCGCGAACGTTTTACGCTCGCGGACAGACGGGACAACAATTGCTGCTCGGAGCTTACGGCGCGATGATGCGCCAGGTGGGCGCCGGCAAAGTTCGTCTCTTCTCACGGCGCGAAATGCTTGAACTCGTCGTCGTGGATGGGAAGGCCCGGGGGATCATCACGAGGAACCTGATCACGGGCGCCATCGAGAAATGGTCCGGTCATGCCGTCATTCTCTGCACCGGTGGTTACGGCAACGCCTACTATCTCTCGACGAACGCGGTGAACTCGAACGTGACCGCGGCCTGGCGCTGCCACCGCCAGGGAGCTTTCTTCGCGAACCCGTGCTTCACTCAAATCCACCCGACCTGCATTCCTGTCTCAGGCCACTACCAGTCGAAGCTGACTCTGATGAGCGAGAGCCTCCGCAACGACGGGCGCGTCTGGGTTCCGAAGAAGGACGGAGACAGCCGACTCGCTGAGCAGATTCCGGAAGAAGATCGCGACTACTATCTCGAGCGCAGATATCCCAGCTTCGGGAATCTCGTTCCCAGAGACATCGCCTCGCGCAACGCGAAAGATGTGTGTGATGCCGGCAAAGGAGTCGGTTCGACCGGCCTTGCCGTTTATCTCGACTTCGCCGACGCCATCAACCGAATGGGAGCCGAGGTCATTCGGGACAAGTACGGAAACCTGTTCGACATGTACGAACGAATTACCGGCGAGAATCCCTACAGCGTCCCGATGCGCATCTATCCCGCGGTCCACTACACGATGGGGGGGCTGTGGGTCGACTACAACCTGATGAGTACACTCCCCGGACTCCATGTCCTTGGTGAGGCGAACTTCTCAGACCACGGAGCCAACCGTCTTGGGGCCAGCGCGTTGATGCAGGGTCTCGCGGACGGCTACTTCATCATTCCTTACACGATCGGAGATTACCTGGCGAAGACGGATCTCCCGGAAGTCTCGGAGGACTCGACAGAATTCGAATCCGCCGCTGCGAAGGCCCGAGAACGGCTGCTTCACTTCCTTTCATTGAGGGGATCGAAGACCCCTCGCGACTTTCATCGTGAACTCGGCCAGATCATGTGGGACGATGTCGGAATGGCCCGAAACGAAGAAGGGCTCCGAAAGGCGGTCGAATCGATTGCCGCGTTGAGAGAAGAGTTCCAGGAAAATCTCATCGTTCCCGGCAGCGACGACATGCTCAACAAGAATCTCGAGATGGCCGGCCGGATTGCCGACTTCATGGAACTCGGCGATGTGATGGCGCGCGATGCACTCGACCGGAAAGAAAGCTGCGGAGGGCACTTCCGCGACGAACACCAGACTCCCGAAGGTGAAGCAAAGCGCGATGACGAGCACTTCGCCTACGTATCAGCGTGGGAGTACCAAGCCGCGGATGCTGAACCCGTCCTGCACAAGGAATATCTCGAGTTCGAAAATGTGAAGCTGACTCAGAGAAGCTACAAGTAAGGAGAGACCAGGCGTTCCGCGGGACACGGTGTCCTGTGGCGTTGCGGTGCGATTCACTCTCAGCAGATGGCGCATCAATGAGAATCAACCTGAAAGTCTGGCGTCAGGCCAATGCTCAGAGCAGCGGGAAGATGGTGGACTATTCGCTGAATGACGTTTCCACCGAAATGTCTTTCCTCGAATTGCTCGACGTCCTGAACGAGCAGCTCATCCTGAAGGGTGAGGAACCGGTCGAGTTCGACAGCGATTGCCGCGAGGGGATCTGCGGCACCTGTGGAGTCGTGATCAATGGCGTCGCCCACGGCCCGGTGCCTGGGATTACGTGCTGCCAGCTTCATATGCGGCAATACCATGATGGAGACACGCTGGTCGTTGAACCCTGGCGGGCCGGCGCCTTCCCCGTTGTCAGGGACCTTGTCGTCGACCGTACGGCATTTGACAGAGTCATTTCCAAGGGCGGCTACGTCGATGCTGGTACCGGGTCCTCACCCGACGCGAACGCTCTGCCCATTTCCAAAGAAGCCGCCGAGCGGGCAATGGACTCAGCGACCTGCATCGGATGCGGAGCTTGTGTCGCTGCCTGCCCGAACAGCTCGGCCGCCCTCTTCGTCGGCGCCAAAGTCTCGCAGTTTACCTTCCTGCCTCAAGGGCAGCCGGAGCGCTCTCGCCGAGTCTTGCGAATGGTGGATCAGATGGACGAGGACGGCTTTGGAAACTGCTCGAACCATGCCGAGTGTGAAGCCGTCTGTCCAAAGAGTATCTCCATCTCGAATATCGCTCGAATGAGGCGGGAGTACCTCAAAGCAAGCGTCCTCCAGAGAGATTGAGGCTGAGTGGCGGGCGGCAGTGAGTCACCGTTGCCGTTCCTGGCAACGGGAAGCCGACGCATCCGGTTCGCCTCTTCCCTCACTGGGTGCCGCGACTCCGACCCCCTCAGCTCGTCCTGTATAATTCCATCTTCCGGTGGAGGGGTGGCCGAGTGGACGAAGGCGGCGGTCTTGAAAACCGCTGTGGCGGCAACGTCACCGTGGGTTCGAATCCCACCCCCTCCGCCAATGGTAGTCGGCTTTTACCGAACCTCAGCCAATAATATTCGGCAGGAACGCTATGGAATCCATGATCAAACTTCGAAACCTGGAGAAGTTCTACGAGACGGGATACGTGAAAACATTCGTCTTGCGACGCATCAATGTGGACGTCCGACCCGGCGAGTTCCTGACGATCATGGGTCCGTCCGGCGCCGGAAAATCGACCCTGCTCAGCATCATTGGAATGTTGGACGGAATCTGGGATGGCGATTACTACTTCCTCGGCCACCCGATTCACAACATGAAGAAGAAGCATCGGGCGGAGTTGCACAAGCAGTACATCGGTTTCGTTTTCCAGAGCTACCATCTGATCGACGATCTGACCGTTTACGAGAACCTGGACATTCCTCTGTCCTACAAGAACATCAAGAAGAAAGAGCGTGACGCCATGGTGTGCGACACCCTGGATCGCTTCAATATCGTCGGAAAGAAGGACCTTTTCCCGAACCAGCTTTCCGGGGGACAGCAGCAACTCGTCGCCGTGGCGCGGGCATTGATCACCAGCCCGAAACTGATCCTTGCCGACGAGCCGACGGGGAATCTCCACACCACCCAGGGCGAAGAGATCATGGAGCTGTTCAAGCAGCTGAACGACGAGGGGACGACGATCGTCCAGGTCACTCACTCCCACAAGAACGCCGAGTACGGGGACCGGGTGATCAACCTGCTCGATGGATGGGTCGTCGACGAAGAGAAACCAGCCGCGGTACCGGTGGACCGGTAGGCTGCAAACTCGGACCCCACCCGTTCGCCCGGGGCCGCAGCCCGAAGTCCAGGTCTTCGCAGTTTTCTGAGTGAGATTCTCTTTCAGGGAACCCGTGTCAACTGCTCTTGAACTCGGCCACGATGGCCTGCATGGTGGCCTTGGCATCCCCGAAGAGCATTCGAGTGTTGTCCTTGAAGAACAGGGGATTCTGGATACCCGCAAAACCCGTCGCCATCGAACGCTTGCAGACGATGACCGTTTGCGATTTGTCGACGTTAATGATCGGCATTCCGTAAATCGGACTCGTTTCGTCCTCGCGGGCCGCGGGGTTCACCACATCGTTCGCGCCGATCACGAGGCAGACATCCACGGTCTCCATGATCGGATTGATCGCGTCCATCTCGACCAGATTGTCGTAGGGGACATCCGCCTCGGCCAGGAGCACATTCATGTGTCCCGGCATCCGCCCGGCCACAGGGTGAATCGCGTAGCGTACCTCACACCCGTTGTCTTCGAGGATGTCTCCGAGTTCCTTGACAACGTGCTGGGCTTGCGCAACGGCCAGCCCATAACCCGGCACAACCGCCACTGAAGTAGCTGCTTCCAGTATGTAGTAGGTATCCTCGGCCGAGACCGGCTTGGCCTCTCCTTCCGCAGCTTTCCCCTTCTTGCTCGACGCCGAACCGAAGCCGCTGAAAAGCACATTGGCCAGAG
>CAJHYB010000296.1_pt1 | contig 12018 bp, 10 predicted proteins | sample 9198631 | NCBI WGS metagenome assembly CAJHYB01 (sample SAMEA7708354, study PRJEB35096) | sediment metagenome | biome: marine neritic benthic zone biome [ENVO:01000025]; feature: sediment [ENVO:00002007]; material: shallow marine sediment [ENVO:03000034] sea grass bed [ENVO_01000059] ... | reverse complement strand
TGTCACAGCTTCGAGGGGATCCACGGCCGAATGCTCGAGACTCATCGCCAGATCCCCTGCACCGATTGTCACTCAGCTCATCTGGTACAGTCGCTGGACCACGATGAAGATCCTTGCCTGGGATGTCATTCTCAAACTCTCCACCTCGAGCTCGCGGATGGAAGCCGCCAGAGAATTCAAGTGGACGCACAGACAGTGCAAACTTCCGTCCACGGTGAACTCAGGTGCGTCGATTGTCACTTCGGGTTCTCGGCGGAGGAACACCCGACCAGGTCATTCGAAAGCCGGCGCGAGATGACTGTGGCCTTTTCGGACACCTGCCGAAGGTGCCACTTCGACAAGTACACCCGAACTCTGGAGAGCGTTCACTATCGCCTTTTGTCTGAAGACGACGCGGCCGCTCCGAGCTGCGTCGATTGCCATGGATCTCATGGAGTGCAGTCCGGGCGGAATGACAAGCTCGCTGCTGCCAGGCGATGTGAGAACTGTCATCAGGAAATCTACAGCGTCTACGCGGACAGCGTGCATGGAAGTGCCCTCGTGTCCGATCACAACCAGGATGTGCCGATTTGCTCGGATTGCCACACGGCCCATCGAATCGGAGATCCGACTCAGGCGGATTTCCGAAACGAGGTTCCGCAGATGTGTGGGAGCTGTCACTCCAATTCCGAATTGATGTCCCAATACGGTTTGTCGACGGCCGTCCTCGATTCGTATCTGGAGGACTTCCACGGAGTGACTCTCAGCTTCTACAGCGAAGAGAAGTCGGCACAGCGTATCGCCCTCTGCACCGATTGCCACGGAATTCACGATATCTCTACTCACAAGGGGAGCGACCCGGCCGAGATCAAGGCGACCCTGCAGGAGAGATGCAGCCATTGTCACGAGGGCGCTACGGAGAACTTTCCTGATGCGTGGGTATCGCACTACGAAGCATCGATGACGCAGGCACCGCTCGTCTATGGGGTCAACGTCTTCTACAAGTACTTCATCCCTTTCATGATGGTCGGGCTGCTGCTTCAGATACTGCTGCATATCTGGCGATATGCCTTCAACCGTTGAGGTATCGAAATGTCCAACGAGAGGACAGAAATAAAGCGATTCTCTCGGCTCCGGAGCCTCGAACACCACGTGGGAGCGCTTCTGTTCATCATTCTCGTGGTGACCGGACTGGCCCAGAGATTCCATAGCGCCGAGTGGTCCCGGTGGGTCATTTCGTTTCTAGGAGGAATTGACAGCTCCCGCCTGATTCACCGATACGCCGGGCTTGTCTTCGCGCTTGTCACGCTTTTGCATATCGCAATCGCGATCACAGGGGTTGTCGCGCGAGGTTGGAGGCCGTCCATGGTCATCACGCGCAAGGACTTCAGGGACGCTCTGACCAACCTCCGCTATTACCTCGGAGTAGTCGACCAGCCGGCCCAGTGCGACCGATTCGACTACAAACAGAAATTCGAATACTGGGGAGTTCTTCTGGGAGGGATCCTGATGATCGCGACCGGATTCATTCTCTGGTACCCGGTGGAGTTTTTCCGGCAATTCCCGTTTCTGCCCGGACAGATCATCCCGGCCGCTAAAGCCGCTCACGCCAACGAAGCCATGCTGGCTCTACTCGTGATCGTGGTCTGGCACATTTACAACGCGGTCTTCAGTCCCGAGGTTTTCCCTCTGGACACGACAATCTTCACGGGTCGCATCTCGCGCGAGAGAATGATCCACGAACATCCCATAGAATATAAGAGGATCATGGACGCTCGGCGGAAAAACCAGGATACCGACCCGTCGAGTGATAAGGTTCCCAGGGAGGGAGCAACCCTGGCGCGGTGACCGCTCAGACAAATGCAGGCACTCCCGGGGCGGGCACTCGCTGACCGTTTCGTGTCATGCAGAAGAAAATCATCATTTCGGCCCTCCTCAGCGTCGTGGTCATGCTGCTGGGCCTGGGAGTGGTCAGCCAGCTCAGCGTTTCCGCGGAGATCCAGCAATCGTTGAATCGGAACCTGGAGCTGGCCACAATCACGTCGAGACATATCGACTACCTCCTTCAATCCAACCTGAACCGCCTTTACGACGTGTCCTTGTCCGGAGTCGTCGACCTGGACGACGGTGACTGGTCCAGGGAAAAGGCAGCGCTGAGAACGGCCTACGAGTACTCCATTTTCTCGGACGGCCTGTTTCTTCTGGATCGCGAGGGGAACATCGTTCTCACTTATCCCCCGGGGCAGGTCGGTCCCGCCGATCTGGCCGGAATCCCGGACGTCAAGACGGCTCTCCAGGAAGACCGACCCTTTCTGACCAAAATCTACTCTGGCCGACACGTCGAGGAAAGGCATATTCGCGTTCGCTCCCCTCAAGAACAAACGCGGTGACCGCGTCGGAATAATCGGAGGCGAAATATCTCCGACGAACTTGTTCCTGCTCAACGCGGTGAACGCGACTCCGGAAGGAAGCGAGGTGGTGATCGATCTCGTGGATAGCGACGGAACTGTGATTTCTTCCAACAGGCCGGAACGTGTCTTCGAGTGTGCTGACCGAGACCCGGTCCTCGGTTCCCTCATCGACTCAGGAGAACCTGAGGTTCTGGAGTGCCATCGATGTCATATTGCCGATACTCAAGACCCGGGCACTCCCCCACTGACGTCCGACATGCTCGCCTTCTCCGCACTGCAGGATGCCCCTTGGGGAGTTGCGGTCCGCGAACCACAGGAGCGCGTCTACGCAGCCTCCTACGATCTGAAACGGAATTTTCTGATCCTTGGGATTCTCGTGGCCATCAGCGCGATCGTACTGGCGGTCGGGCTCAGCCGAAGCATTGTGAATCCGATCCGCGATCTCACCCAGGCCGCGCGCCGAATCGCCAGGGGCGAATTGGAGACACCAGTCCGGGCCGAGTCCCGAGATGAGATCGCGGCTCTGAGTCTGAGTTTCGAGACCATGCGAGCACAGCTGGCCGAGTCACTCGAGAAGATACAGAGACACAACCTGGCGCTGGAGAAGACAGTCCGAGCCAGGACACGCGAACTGCAAAGGAACAGAGAGCGCCTTGCGCTGCTTCTGGGGAAGGTCATGGGTGCCCAGGAGGAAGAGCGCAAGAGGATTGCTCGGGAATTGCACGATGAGACTCTGCAGGCGGCGACTGCCTTGGGACTGTCGCTCGACATTTCTTCACTCGCTCTAGAAAAGCAGAAGCTCACTCCGGGAGACCTCAAAAAGCTGAAGGCGAATGTCGGACACCTGGTGGACGATCTCAACGGCCTGATTCGCGGTCTGCGCCCTCCGATGCTGGATGATCTCGGTCTCGAGTCAGCGGTCCGTGGGCTGCTCGACAGACATCTGGCACCCCAGAACATCGCGCACCACCTCCATATTTCAGAAGAGTGCGCCGAGTTGATCCAGAAGGGGAGCCGGTTGCAGGAGGGGTACGATCTCGTCCTCTTCCGGATCATCCAGGAAGCCGTGACCAACACGGCCAGACACTCGGAAGCGACGAGAGCGTCAGTGGATCTGCTCTACCGCGACGGGATGGTCGAACTGATGGTTCAGGACAACGGAATCGGATTCGATTCTCAGGAGATCATGAACGGTACAGCTCAGGACAGATCCTCCGGATTCGGAATCCTCGGACTGCGAGAAAGGGTAACGCTGCTCGAGGGTGAGATCGACATCGAATCGAAAGCGGGAGGCGGCGGAACCTTAATTCGAGTCAGCATACCTCTGCCGACTCGCGAGGATGAAGATGGCACCGATTCGAGTCTTGATCGTAGATGACCACACACTGGTCCGCGAAGGGATCGTCGCCCTTCTCGCCATGTACGAGGACATGGAGGTTGTCGGGCAGGCCGCCGATGGCCAGGAGGCGATCGCCAAGGCTGTCAGCCTCAGTCCCGATGTGATTCTCATGGATATTGCGATGCCCGGCCTGGGAGGACTCGAGGCAACCATCGAAATCAAGAAGACTCGTCCCGAAGCCAGGATTCTGGTCCTGAGCCAGTACGACGACAAGGAGTATTTGAGCAGGTTCCTGAGAGCCGGCGCTTCGGGCTATGTCCTGAAGAAGGTGATGGGAGAGGAACTCGTCCGAGCTATCAAAGCCGTAGCCGGAGGCGAGTCGTACCTCTACCCGTCGCTCGCCTCCCACGTGATCGAGGGTTTCCTGAAAGGAGAGAATGACGGCGAACTGGACCCCTATGACCTCCTGACCGATCGGGAAAAACAAGTCCTGAAACTCATCGCGGAAGGCCTCACTCACAAAGAGATCGCGAACGAACTCGGGATCAGCACCCGGACTGCGATTGCTCACCAGTCACACCTCTCAGAAAAACTGGACATCCACAGCAAGGCACAACTGATCAAGTTCGCCATCTACAAAGGCATCATCAAGCTGGAAACTTGAGCCGCCGGCCGGGCGTTTTCGCTGACACCAACGTGAGCAAGGTTGTCGACTCTGGAGACAACACCCGCCGCATGAATTGAAGGTTCCTTCCCTCCTGGGTCGGACGGAAAACGGGGTCGCCACGATGGCGAATCATCCCTCCCATTGACTTCGAAGAGCCGGAATTGACCTGAAGGTCAACCCGATGTTGATGGAAGTGTTGCATGGGAGAAGCTCCAGTCGGATAACGGAAAAGGGGGAACTGGGGGTCTCGGAGTGGGGGAAACTCCGGGTTCACTGGTTACGAGGACGCTCTCACAGAAGGAGAGGCTTCTGGCGGCCTCATCCCCCACTCCGGGAACGGTTTTCCAGACTTCGTGCGGGAGTGAATCACCGGAGTCGGATCCCGGGATGGATTCGCGATCGAATCAATCTCAAGAAAGGAGAGTCCACCATGAGAACGACAACTCAAAAACTCCAGACCAATCTCATTCCGGGCCAATTGACTCCAATGGAGATCAACGAGGCGGCCCGGAGTCTGGCGTTGTACTTCAAGGATGGGGAGTTCAATTGCCAGAACTTCTTCACTCCGCCGCAGATCGGAGAGATCAACTGGATCGAGGGTCTAGAAGCGGACGCCGACGTTTTCTTCCGGGAGATCACCCTGGTCGGCACCAACCTTCTTCACCTCCGCCTGGTCGGCGCAGAAGAAGCCGTGAACAAGATGTGCAAGGACCCGAAACTGTTCAAAGTCCTCCGCGGAATCGACGCGACTTTCGACGACGATGTGTGGTCCAGATGGTATTTCGAGACGACCGCCGACAAGGGGATCTGGGATGTCCTGGTTTCCCTCGACAAGAAGACCTTCTTTGTCGCCAATCTGGTCCATGTGAAGGACGAGAAGATCCGGCTCGAGAACGTCATTGTGGTCGGTGACCGCCTGCTCGGACTGACAGCCGATGGAAAGCTGGTCCAGGCTCACATCACTCCGGAACTCCTGGAGAAGGAAGGGGTCTTCCTCGAAGCCGAGTTCATGGATGTGGTCAACAAGCTGGGCAAGATCGATCTGATCACGCCGGCACCGAATTCGAAGGAATTCTTCTTCGTCGGCGTCAAAGAGGGGATGTATCAGTTCAACATCTGGGGCGATATGATCTTCTTCACATCACTCGGTGAGGCGACGAAGATCAACTCGATCGATTTCAATCATCGCAAAGCGGTGGTAGCAACGGATGACGGTATCTTCGAGTTCGGTGTGCGTGAGATGGCTGACATCGTCAGGACAACAAGTCTGCCGAGACGCATCATCCACCCGGTCCTCAAGGACAGCTTCCGGTTTGCCCACTATGTCGACGACCCCTATGTCCTCGGTGTTCGGCCGGCAATGGGCATTTTCGCCAAGACGATGAACGACAAGGTGATCTGTTTCTAAGGAATGATCGGGGGCACGGTCTCTCATCGACGGTCAGCATGAATTCCGATTGTCGGTCCATCGCCCCCGGTCACAACTGCAAAGCCGGGAATCCGACTCCACACTCCCGCATTCGCAGAGTCAGTGATGAGCGGCGTCTAGAAAGGCGGGACGCTGCGGCCAGGCCGCCCCTGTGCTTCGACACCCCGGCTCCACAGCCCACATTCCGCCGGACTCGGGGCTCTCCGCGCGTCAATCTTTAGTTTTGACGGAATGGCGAGATTCGTCGGAGTACGAGGCAAGCGCGCGAAGAAGAACGCAGAGCGTCTGGGTGACTCGTCGATTCCCCTGATGGAGAAGGTAATTGCACAATCGAATCGCTTCCAGCTGTTCGGCCGAGTAACCTTCGACGGCGAGTTGGGGCGGTCGTCCCCGACCCGTGTAGGCGTGGTCCAGGATGCAGCGTCCGGAGAGAGTCACGGGGCAGCGATCGCCGGCCTCGAGTACCGGTTCGGGATCGAAGAGGGCGCTGACGGGGACGCTCAGGACTGTCGACAGCTTCTCCAATGTTCTGAGAGAAGGGACAACATGGTCGTTCTCGACTCGCGACAGGTGGGAAATGGCGAGTCCCGCCTTCTCTGAGACGCTCCTCTGGGACTGCTTCGAATTCACGCGAAGTTGACGGACCCTGCGGCCAATTCCCATTTTGCTCACGCGGAACCGGGTCCAGCTCTGATGTTCTGAATCAATTGCTCCGAAACTTCGGCCAGACGAACCCGCTGAGAACAATTGCAAGGGATGTGCCAGTATCGTGAGGGCTGATCGGCCGCAGCCAAAAACCGTTCAGGTCGGGGGATAGGCTCATTCTCGAGTGCCCGGCCCGGGTTTCTTCTCCCCGCCTGTTGGGGCAATTTCCGCGGCCCGAACTGGGTGAGAACAACCAGTGCGGTTTTAGAGTATTCCCTGAAAGTCGTGAGGACCCGCGGGTGGCTCCATCGGGACCGGCGTCGATACTACTGCCGACGTGCGTTCTTGACCACCTGACCATCCTTCATGACGAAGCGTACTCCCTTGAGAAAACGAATATCGTCGAGAGGATTCCGGGCGGTTGCGATGATGTCGGCGGCCTGGCCTGCCGCGATCGCGCCGCGCTTGCCCTGCCAGCCGAACAACTCCGCAACGTTTGTGGTCATCGCTTTCAGGATGTCGGCGGGAGGCACGCCCGCTGCTGTCCAGACGTCCAGGTACTCGAGCATCATTTCGGCAATGTTCTTTTCAGGCAGTTCCAGGAAGACGTCCGTGCCGAACGCCATTTTCACGCCGATCCTGTGAGCACGGCGGAGTCGATCGATGATGTGCCGGCCCAGCGTCTCACCATCGGTCACCGGGTTGAAATCCATCAGATTCAAGTGCTCTTCGGGAAAGTCCGTTCCCACGAGAATCGTCCCTTTTTCCTTCATCAGCTGCAGCAGTTCGTCGCTCAGGTAGAAGCCGTGTTCGATCGAATCGGCTCCACCGAGGATGACGTTGCGCGCCGCTTCCCCGCCATAGACGTGAATGGAGCAGGTGACCCCAGCTGCGTGCGATTCTTCGACTGCCGCTTCGATCGCCTCCAGGGAATAGAAGTAGGGATTGTGGTCGGAGACGAGTTTGATGGAGTTCGCACCGTAGTAGATGTTCCGCCTGACCGCCTTGCGGACCTCGTCGGGCGTGTCGGCGTCGACGTACTCATGTCGCCAGAAAGGCCCCTGCTCCGGCGGGACTCCCGTCGACTGTCCTCCGAACGGAGCGATGATTTTACCCGTCGTCAGCAGAGTCGGCCCTGGAAACCAGCCTCGCTCGATGGCCCGTCGAACGTCGATCGCCGCGTATTCGGCGTCGTTTCCGATGTCCTTCGCGGCGGTAAAGCCGGCTTCCAACATGATCCTGGCGTTCTTCGCTCCCCGCAACGCTCGGTAGGCGCTGCTCTCCGCCAGATAAGGTTCGATGATCGAAGTCTTCGGGGGAGGTCCGACGGTGATGTGGGTGTGGGCGTCCATCAACCCGGGCATCACCCAGGCCGCGGTCAAATCCAACACCTCGGCGTCCGAGGGGATCTGAACGTTGGCGCCGACGTCCACGATCAGCCCTTCCCGGACGAGAATCACCTGATCCCGGGTCACTTTCCCCGTGGAGGGTTCGATGAGATTCCCGGCCCGGATGACCGCCGTTTGGGCCAGGACACCCGGGGACATCAGGAGCACAACGAGAAAGCAGCGCAGAATCATGAAAGACCTCCAGGGAAAGACTTTGAGGGATTGTAAGGGCGCAATCGCCCGAACACCAGAGTCGGCCGGTTGGGAGGGCCTGGAACGCAGACTTTCCAACCATGCGCCATTTGACCGTCCGGCAGCCCACGATCTGGCAGAGGCCCAGGCGGAGTGCGACAATAGGCAGAGGATTGAGAATTGTTATTCTGAGCAAGAACACCATTTGGCAAATGGAAACCCGAACGGTTCGCTGGCTGTTAGTGATTCTGATCTCGTCGGTCTCGCTCATGGCGCAACAGTCATCTCCTGACGACCAGACCGGAACGGCCGGAAACCTGGCCGAGCGTCTCGGCTATCCTGCTGACGCGAAACTGCTGATCGTGCATGCCGACGACATCGGCTTGTCCCATTCGGTGAATCGGGCTTCGATAGCAGCCCTGGAGACGGGTCTCGTCAATTCGGGCAGCATCATGGTGCCGTGCCCGTGGCTACCCGAGATTGCAGCGTATGCGAGCGCTCACCCGAACCATGATCTGGGACTTCACCTGACGCTGACCAGTGAGTGGAAGCACTTCCGTTGGAGTGGTGTCCTCGGCAAGCTCGAGACCCCAAGCCTGCACGACGCCTGGGGATTTCTGCATGCAGACACTCCCGAAGTTGCTCAGAAAGCGGACCTGGGTGAGGTTGAGAGGGAGATAAGAGCGCAGATCGAGCGGGCTCTGGTTTTCGGGATTCGTCCGACACATCTCGACTCACACATGGGGAGTCTGTTCGCGACACCCGAACTATTGGACATCTACCTGCGAGTCGGGCGGGACTACAATCTCCCGGTCATGCTTCCCAGGGATGCTCTGCAAGCTCGAGCTCCGGAACTCCTGGCCCGATTGCCGGCCGACCTCCCGCTGATTGACCACCTGGCGATGGTGACCCCCCTGGTACCCACCGACCAGTGGTCCGCCTACTATACCCGGGTGTTGGAGAGTCTCGAACCGGGCGTCACAGAGATCATTCTCCATCTCGCATACGATGACGCGGAAATGCAGTCGGTCACCCTCGACCACCCCGAGTACGGTGCGGCCTGGCGGCAGCGCGATTTCGATTTCTTTACGAGCGAGCGGTTCGCAGAGTTGCTCAAGGCGAACTCGATTCACCTGATCACCTGGCGTGAGATCGGCAAACTGCAGTAATTGGTCCGTTGCCCGGATTGTGGGGGCGCCAGTATGGCACCCGAACTGTGCCCCCTCACAGACGACCAATTGTGGCAGCAGAGCGCATGTGCCGCCGCCCAGACCTTCGGGTCGATCTGCATCATCCCCGACAAACGGCGTTTCCCGGTAGATTCTTGTCGCTGCGCAACAACTCGAGCGGATTCACGCTCGAGGCCCGGCGCGCGGGAATGAACGAAGCCCCGCTGGAGTCCTTGCTCTCTCCGACCCGAACCAGGACTGTGGAAGGGACAAAAGTCTGCGCCGCCGACAAATCAACCGCTTCGAAATGACGTAAAGTGAGTCATCCAGGAGACCGTTTTCATGAAGCCCTTCGAGACCCTCGGAGAGACCACAACACCGGATGGACATCGACTGACCTTCCAACGCCGCGACCGGGACTACTTTCTCATTCTCGACGGGTACGATCTGATGTCGACCCGCAAGCACGCCTCGGAGTCCGCCCTCGCGAACCTAGCCTGTCGGCTTCTGCCCAACACCAGCCGGCCAAGAGTTCTCATCGGAGGCCTCGGGCTCGGCTATACGCTCCGGGCTGCCCTGGACGAGCTGCCGCGGGGAGCTGAAGTCGTTGTGGCGGAAATCTTCCCCAGTGTGGTCGTGTGGAACGAGCAGCACCTCGCCGAGATCCAGGGTCGCCCTCTGGACGATCGCCGAGTGAGGGTCAAGGAGACCGATGTGCGAAATATGCTGGCACCAGAGTTTGAGGGGCTGTACCAGGCGATCCTTCTCGATGTCGATAACAGCCCCGCCGGCTGGTGTCTCCCACGAAACAGCCGGCTCTACAACGAGCGAGGGCTGGGGCGACTCAAGCGTTCCCTCTCACCCGGAGGTGTCCTCGCTATCTGGTCTGTGGAAAAGGACCCTGCTTTCATGCAACGCTTGCGCAAGTCCGGCTTCACGGTCTCCACTGAGGCGGTCCGGGCCCATGCGGGCAAAGGATCGCGACACACAATCTTTCTAGCGCGTGTTCCGGAGTGAGGGCTGCCGGCTGCGAATCCCGATGATCGACTGATTATCGATCAACGATCACTGACACCGAGTTGCTCGAGTTCTTCCGCAATCCAGGCCGCGACCTGGGCATGTCCGTACGGGCCGAGGTGGCCATCGTCCTCGGAGATGAAATAAGCGGCTGGCTGCTCTTCGCCCGCTTCTATTCGCGCGCGCCCTGAAATCGTCGTGACATTGAGTCTTCGAAGGATCGTTTCCGCCTTTTCAGTGGCATGAGTCCTGACCACCGGGGCCGTGGTCGTCTCCTCGAAAGTCTCCCAGCGCGGATGGAAGGTCCAGGAGAACGGAATGACGACCGAGAGTGCGGGAATGCTGCGCTCGTCGAGGAGCGCCTTCATTCTTGTGTAGATGCTCTCTGTCACCCGCCAACCGTCTTTGAGCGCCGGCGGCAGGTTGTCCTCAGGCACCAGAGAGTAAAAGACCCCCTCGTAGTCGAGGCCGACCTGCCTGGACGTTTCCAGGAAAAAAGTGCGGCCCTTGGAGTCCGGATCGGGAGAATCGCCAGGCTGCAGATCGATATAGCGAAGCGGATCAGCCCATCGGACGTCCAGGAAGTTCTCAACGAGTCCGAAAAGTCGCAAGTGGTCTCGGCCCCAGGTCCTCCAGGGCCTCAGCGACGTCACGCGCAGACGCCCCCCGTCAGGCATGAGGTAGGGCCGGTGGTAGTCCTGAAAGCTGCAGGTGTAAGAGAGGATGGGGAGGCTGTTGCAGAAGTCGTTGAACGGGAACACCTGAAGCACGACGACGTCGGGATCGTAGGAGAGACCCTGCTCCTCGAGGGCGATCAACTGCTGAGCAGGCCCCCAGTCGTCCACGCTCAGATTGACCACCTGCCATCGATTGCCGCCCTCATTCAACAGATTCTCCAGTACTCCGGAAAAGGTGGACGAATACGGCAGGCTCGCACCCAACGAAAACGAGTCTCCCAGGATCAGCAGTCGTCGCACGTTGTCCGGTTTGGGGATCGCCCGAGTCCGATGCCGGAAGCCCGTCGGTAGGACCTCGTCCATTCTCGAGCCGCCGGGATCGATCGTCCAGCCGAGGTCTGGGGAGTGCTTCCAGTCTGGATGGCGGTTGATGTCCGGACCCCCGATTCTCAGAGCCACTTCGGAGATCAGAAGAGCGAACACGACGCCGAGGAGGGATCCGCCAAGCTTCAAAAGGTGTGTTCTCTTCATCGGCAAACTCGAACCGCGTGAAATGGGTCGCCTATTGTGGACCGTCCTCGAAGAATTCACAATCAGCCTTGAAACCGATCCGTTCCTCTGCGAGGCTCGGCACAGTCGGGATTTCGGAAGACTATCTGGCCGTGAAAGGAAACCTGATTCTGGGGAATAGCAGCCGACCGGCATAAGGAAAGGCTTCCATCCGAGAAGGGCACCCGTCAGAATAGCCGGAATCGTGTTTGAGATTGCTGGTGGATCGGATGGAATAGCGACACAATTCCCGGCGGATGATCGGATCCGGTCGGACGTTGGCCCAGCTGTCGTGGTGGGTCGTAGCACATCGCGAGCTCCGGCTGTGCTTCTGACCGTTCTCTGCCTTTGGTCCGCTGCATCAGGCGAGAACTGGCCGCAATGGCGGGGACCCTCCAGCCAGGGCGTGTCGTCAGAAATCGGACTTCCTCTGCACTGGGGCCCGGGCAGCAACATCGCGTGGAAGGCCTCCCTGGCTGGCACGGGAACCTCGTCACCCATCGTCTGGGAGTCGCTTGTCGTGGTGACCTCACAGGTCGGCAGGATTGACTCAACG
>CAJHYB010000337.1_pt1 | contig 12040 bp, 6 predicted proteins | sample 9198631 | NCBI WGS metagenome assembly CAJHYB01 (sample SAMEA7708354, study PRJEB35096) | sediment metagenome | biome: marine neritic benthic zone biome [ENVO:01000025]; feature: sediment [ENVO:00002007]; material: shallow marine sediment [ENVO:03000034] sea grass bed [ENVO_01000059] ... | reverse complement strand
GTTCGGCCCAACGGACACCGGCGCGGTTGCCCCCCACATTGACAGTATGAGAGACGATGATGGACTCATGCCCCCCCTGAGGCATTCCGAGACCGAAGTTCCTGAAGTTCGCTCGAAACATGGTGAACTGGCTCAGCGTGTCGAGAACGTCGGCGCCTGTGGCTGGGGCTGGTTGAGGGATACAGTCGGCGAAGTTGCAGAGGTTGGCGTCGAAGTTGGCTGATGGAATTAATCCCAAGTCCGTTAGACTGAAACTGCCGTTGACGAAATCCGCCGAAAGGGCCCAGTGCCAGTATCCGTCGGGTCCATCAGGTCCACCGTTCCCCCACGTTTCGTCGTCAAAGGACTGTACAAAGACATTGGTGTTGGAATTCGAGGGCTCCTTCCGGCCCTCCCAATGGGACGGCTGAAGACTGAAGTGGACTGGTGCGGCTCCAGTGAATGGAACGTAGAACTTGACACCTCCGGCGGGACCTCCGGCCAGCATCGCTCGCCGGTCAACCACGCCCATGCTGGCGCCGACAAACTGAGTGGGTAGACCGATTTCAAACTCGTTGACGGAAATGTAGTATCCGTTCGGCCAGACGCCGATCTTTGGGTAATCGTTCAGCGCGGCGAAACCACCGAAGGTGGGAACACTGTAGATGAAGTCGTAGAGGTAGTAGGCGCCTGTCGGATCCGAAGTTTGCGAAACCGCGAAACACTGGTGGCTCACAAACTGGCCGAGGCCGGGGACGAATTCGAAGATCGCGAATTGGCTGAAGACCCAGCGTTTGGCCTCATGATCGTAGAGCACGACCGGGTCGCCATCGTTAAAGGCTTCGCAAAAGCTTCCGCTCCCCTGCCAGAAGATCGTGTTGGGAAGCGGGCCCAGGACCGAAGCCCCTGATTGTTTGTCGAAGATCTCGAAGACCAGATTGTTCATCTGGGCATAGTATTTGTGGCCGATATCACCATTCGTGTCGGGCGGAACCACCCGGAATCCGAGCAAGTCGGAATTATCGTCATCGTTTGTGCCGTCGAAGCTGTTCCTGATCCTGACTCTTGTGCCATCGTCGTCGACCGTGAATTGGATATCTTCGGCGGCACTCTTGTCGGATGAGGCCCTGACACGCCCCTGGTTGAGCATCGGAAGTTGCGAGCCCTTCGTGAAGTTCGGGACCGTGACGTTCTGCAGGTTTTGCCAGTAGGCCGTCCAGTCGATGTTCTTGGCCATCTTCTTGAGCGAGGAAGATGTCTCGCCATGATAGGCGGACCCGATTGTGGATTGACGAATTTCCTTGCTCTTTGCGGCCGGCGTTTGCGCCGAGATCGAAAAAAACGCAAATGCGAGCAGGAGAAGTAGAAGCCAGAGTTGCTTGGCTCTGCTCATAGATGAAGTCCCTCCCAATATTGACGAACAGAATGTGGCTCTTTACCGGGGGTTTCCCTCGGCACCCCAAAATACAGCCTGGAGACAATTGAGCAGACACTAGCACGAGCCGCTTCCTGAAGACAAGTCACTCGGGGCTTTCGGTAGATGGACAGCGGAACCTGCGCATACACTCAGGACACTACCCGGGCTTTCAAACCGTTCGCTCTGAGTCCGTTAGCCTGAGACAACAGACTACTTCAGCGGCGTGAGCGCGACGGCGTCGGTTTCCCACAAGAGCATCGGCTCGACACCGGGACGAGTTCCGCGGAGTACGAGGACGATCGAGGGTTGTGTCGTGACGATTCTTATTCTCTGCCCAGTCGTTCCCTGAAACTCCGCATCGAGGACAGCGAGGTGCTTGGCCTTCGGAGGCAGTTTGGGGTCGAGGACCACAGAACGGATCTCCTGCCCGGCCGCATTCTCCAATATCGCAGTGACCTCGGATTCGCTTTCGCCGATGTTCACGACGGACATTCCGTCGAAGACGATCGGCCACTCTCCCGGGTAGATCATGAAATCGCGGTCGATGACCGAGGTCTCGTTGACGTGGGCCGTCGCGCCCTCGATCGAAGTAATCCGGTAGCCGACCGAGACCGCCACTGAAGAGGAACCGCAAATACCGAAGTGGCTGACTTCCAGATTGTCGAACAGGTCCGTCGAAACGACGATAGTCGAGCTCCCCGCGACGACATCCACCGGAACCGTGGCCAGTCGGGAACCATCTTCCGCGAAAGGGACGATGTCGATCGTCGCCGACTGGTCCGAGCCGTTCGAAGCCAGGACGGTCGTGTTGAACCCGACTCCCTCCGGAGTCACGTGAGCGATCCAGCGTTCCGGCTGGCACGGAGTCTCGACCTCAGCCAGCTCCACTTTCCAGGCCCCCCGTCCGTGCGTGAAGGCGAACAGGCTCGGCGCCTCTCCCAGAGGTTCGACGAGGCTGAGCGATTCCGTAACGACGTTGGCGAAGCCGGTATTTTCCACCGCCCAATGATGTCCACCCCTCCGCGAAACGAAAACGCCAAGATCGGTCCCGAGATAGATTCGGTGACGGTCCCGTCCGTCGACGACGATCGAGTGAACCGGAATATCGGGCAGGCCATCGGATCCGGATCCGTCGATACCGGTCCAGTTTGTGCCTCCGTCGCTTGATTTCCAGACATGCTGTCCCCCGAATCCCGCGTAGGTGGCATAGGCGATGTCGGAATCCTCAGGATCGAAGGCCAGCCACGAGACAAATCCGTCTCGAGGACGCGACTCCTCCCACGGAGTCGCTCCAAAGGCGGACAGAGCCTGTGTCTGTCTGTGAATACTCCCGTCGTTGCGTCCGACCAGGACGCGATTCGAGTCTCCTGGAGCTGCGGCGATGGCGCTGATCTTCCCTTCGGCCGTCAACTGAGGACTGGCGGCCTGCCAGCCGGCAGCGCCATTGTCGGTCCTCCAGATGCGGCGCCCTCCGATCCAGAGCCTCCTGGGTTCGTTCGGATCCATCGTGAAGGGAGTGATAAAAAGGAAGTTGCTCCCCGGCTCCGAGATTCCGGCCGTAGCTGGATTGAATGTCGCCCCCCCATCGATCGATTTGCTGAAGGCCAGGCCCTGTGATTCCGCGTAGAGGATGTTCTCATCGGTCGGGTCCATGGCGGTATAGCCTCCGTCGCCTCCCAGAATATTGCGCCAGCCCCCGGTTCCGGCGGCCTCTGTGCCCAAGACGGTACCGTTGTCCTGGGTGCCCCCGAAGAATGTCCGGCCGTCCGGGAACGGAGTGCCGTGGTAGAACTGGGTGATTTCAAGGTTGTTGTTGAGATCGGTCCAGGTGACGCCGGTGTTGTTCAGTGAGCACGCGGCCTGCACTCCGATGGCCTTGAGAGCCAGGGCGTTATCCGTTCGATAGACTCCTCCGTCTCCGCCGAGGTACAGGGTCTGGTTGGAGACTCCGTTCCAGGCCGGGTGAAACACGATAGCGTGCTGGTCCGCATGGGCCGAGCCTCCGGCGAACCAGTGAGTGATCAGACCCCAGCTTCTTCCGCCGTCGTTGGAACGGAAGAGATCTACGCCTCCGGCAAACAGGATGTTCTGATTCGTGGGATCCACGGCGATGACGTTGGTGTACCAACCGAGCGTCGAGTAGAAGTTCGTCGGACCGAATCCGCACTCGATCAGGTTGGCAATGACCGGGTTCGTCAGCAGCAGAGTGTTCAGTTTGACGGGATCGGTATTCCGGACGCGGGCCAGCCAGCTGCCCGCCGAACCGCCCTGGACTGAGCGATAGACGGCGTGGAGTCCGCCATCAAAGCGTCCGAAAGGACCCGGAACATAGCTTGCCGACAGAGCGTAGATGACGTTCTGGTTCGACGGAGCAATCGCCAGCGAAGTCCGTCCCATCCCGACTTCGGTGTGCACTGCCTCGAAAGCGCTCCCACCTTCGGCTGCGACGTTTCGGAAGATCGTTGCCTGCTCGAATGTGCCGCACGCGGCGAAGAGCGTATCTTCCATCAGGTCGCTCCTGAGCGCGAGGTCGTAGCAGCCGCCGGTCAATTCGGTTTCGAGAATCCTGGACCAGTTCTCGCCTGCATCCGACGACCGCCAGACTCCCGTCCGCGTCGCCGCGTAGACACGCTCCGGGGCCGTGTGGCTGATCGCCAGATCGTTGACCCAGTGAAAGTCTTCATTCGCTGTATTCGCGAGCTGCGTCCAGGCCTGGCCTCCATCGGCGGATTTGAAGATGCCGGCGCCGCGCAGCGGAAGCGATGTCCCGCGGACCACTTCGCGAAACTGGCCCTCGCCGCTCCCGGCGTAAAGGACTTGAGGATCGTCTGGATTCATCACCATCGAGGCGATCGCGATGTTGGGGAGCATGTCTGCGAGAGGATTCCACGAGGCGCCGCCGGTTTCTGTTTTCCAGATTCCACCCGAGACGCCGGCTGCGAACAGCCGGGAAGGCTGGTTCGGATCGATCAGGACGGCCCGCGTTCGGCCTCCGATGTTGCCCGGTCCGAGAGGATCCCAGGTTCCGAGGGTTCCCGCGTCGGACCGAGGCTGGAAGCCGTTTTCCGATGCGTCTCGAAGAGGAAGGCCTGTGCGGCCGGTCCTGCTCGAGAAACGGGGCATCGAACGCATGCGGCGACGTGCCTTTGAGTAGCGCTCCTGAACGTCGCGGGAACCACCGTCCATAACTGATCGCTTCATCTGGTAGAAGCGTTCCGCTTCTGCCGGTTCGTCGTCGGGTCGAGCGATCCGCCTGAGTTTCTTCAGAACCTCGGAGGGTGTCTCCGAGGGCGGCGCAAGGCCCGGCTGAAGGAACAGGACGGAAACCGTTACAAAAGGGAACATCAACGCTCGAATAGACTTCAATGCGACCTCCCTGCATCGACGAAGAGAACTTCCGAGGTTCTCCCGGATATCCGGCTGAATGGACCAGGAGACATGAAGCTAGTGCAACCCGTCATAAGGTCTTGAGCTCGCTGGATGCCCTGGCCGCCCGTGGCTTTGCTGCGTTCGCTCGCCATATGACTGGATATTGCCTCCTCGCGACGCCTCGTCAGAGACGACGATTGACATCGAGGGGGCTCAGAACTTTTGGCGGGCTGCACTGGTGGTAGTTTCCGTCTGATAAAGGGGTGCCTCCCCTTTTGGGGCTAAGAGTCGGCTTTCCGGACGGGAAGCAATGATAGTACTAGATGTTCCCGCAGCCGATTGTGGTTCACAACTCCGAGCCCGAGCCCTTGCCCTGCCCTTAGCCTGAGCCTTCCCCCCGATATACACTGTTTCCATGAGCTTCCAAATAGTAACTCGGATCCTGGTTCTCGCTGTTCTCGCATGCGGACTCCTTCAGGCGGGTGAAGGTCGCCGAATCGACTCGATCCCCACTGTCAGCTACCAGATCGAGGGCCTCTCGGGTCCCGCCGAGATTCTCATCGATCCCTGGGGAGTTCCGCACATCTATGCGTCCGACCAGTACGACGCCTTCTTTGTTCAGGGGTTCAACGCCGCTCGAGATCGCCTCTGGCAGCTGGATCTCTGGAGGAGACGCGGTCTCGGTCTGCTCTCAGAGGTCTTCGGCGAGGAGTATCTCGAGAAGGATCGGGCCTCGCGGCTCTTTCTCTACCGCAAGGACATGTATAGCGAGTGGCTCTTCTACGGGTCGGATGCCAAGCGAATCGCCACCTCTTTTGTCGGAGGTGTGAACGCCTATATCGGGTTGACGAGAGAGCACGCCGATCTCCTGCCGTGGGAGTTTGAGTTCCTCGGTTACAGACCTTCGGAATGGGATCCCGCGGATGTCGTCAGAATCCGAAGCCACGGCCTCGTTCGCAACGTTCGCTCTGAGGTGAACCGGGCCTTGTTTGTTGCCCGGTTCGGGCTGGACGCCGATCGACTTCGTCGTCATCTCGAGCCCGACTGGAAAACCGCTGTTCCGGAGGGCATCGATCTCGGATCGATTCCTGAGGACGTTCTTGACGTCTATACGCTGGCCACTCGGGGTGTGCAGTTTCAGCCGACCGAAGAATCGGCTTTGGCGGAGCCTCGAGGAGTCCCTGCCGAGCGAAGAGCCGACGAGGAGCGGCAGTTTTTTGATGAAACCGGAAGCAACAACTGGGCTCTGTCCCCGCGTCTGACGGCGACGGGACGACCCATCCTGGCCAATGACCCTCACCGGCGACAGTCCATCCCGTCCTTGCGCTACGTGGCTCATCTGGTGGCTCCCGGACTCAATGTCATCGGGGCCGGAGAGCCGGGGCTGCCGGGAGTCTCGATCGGTCACAACGAGCGTATCGCCTTCGGACTGACCATCTTTTCGATCGATCAGGAGGATCTCTACGTCTATCGAACCAATCCCGAGAACAGCCTGGAGTACTGGTACAAAGACCACTGGGAGCGGATGGAGATCGTCTCTGAGAAGATTCCTGTAAAAGGCCGGGCTCCAGAGAAGGTCGAGCTGAAGTTCACCCGGCATGGGCCCGTCATAGCGGAGAAGAAGGACCAGGGAACCGCCTTCGCCGTCCGCGCGGCCTGGCTCGAGCCGGGTATGGCTCCCTACTTCGGAAGCGTCGAGTACATGAGGGCCGGAAACTGGGACGAGTTCCTGGCGGCGATGAATCGTTGGGGCGCCCCGGCCGAGAATCAGATCTTTGCCGATGTCGACGGAAACATCGGCTGGACACCGCGCGGCCGGGCTCCTATACGGCCGAACTGGGACGGACTGCTTCCTGTCCCCGGCGATGGCCGGTACGAGTGGGCCGGATACTACGATCAGGATCAGCTCCCGGTGGAGTTCAATCCCGGGCGGGGGTGGGTCGGCAGTGCCAACTCGATGAATCTCCCCGCCGACTATCCCTACAGAGATCGAAAACTAGGCTTTGAGTGGGCGACTCCCTGGAGAATGAAGCGCATCGATGAGGTGCTGTCGTCGACATCGAAGGCAACCCTTCAGGACATGCTCAATCTCCAGAATGACCGGGTGTACATCCCGGCCAGGCACCTCGTCGCCAGTCTGGACGATCTCGATGCCCAGGACCCCGAAGTCTCGCAGGCTGTCCGGTTACTGAAGGGTTGGGATGGAGTCATGGGTAACGACTCCTCGGCGGCCGCCCTCTTCCATGTCTGGCTCAGAGACGACCATCTCGGCAAGGCACTGCTCCGACGCCTGGTCGATCCCGAAGTCGTTGAAGAAATCGAGAGTCCTCATGAGGTCGTGCTCCTCCAGATCGTCGAGCGGCCCGAGAACTGGTTTCCATCGGACCCCGACAAGCAGCTCAACGCGGCTCTTGAAGAGAGCCTGGAGGCTGCTTTCAAGTCACTGCAAGAGTCGCAAGGACGCGATCCGTCAGCCTGGCGCTTCGGCCCCTTCAATATCGCCGAAATGAAGCATCCGTTGTCCGCCCTTCTCGACGATGAAAAGAGACTTCGAACCGACATTCCTCCTTCTGAGCGACATGCGGTTCGCGGACCTGTGGCTTCGAGCAACGCTTCCTGGCGGGAGATCATCGATGTCGGAAACTGGGACAATTCATTGGCGTTGAGCAACCCCGGGCAGTCGGGAGTTCCTGCCAGCCCCTATTACCGCAACCTCTGGCCCCGCTGGCTCACGGGCGGAGCATTTCCCCTGCTCTACAGCAGGGAACTGATCGAGTCCGTCGCCGAGCGTCGGATCGTGCTCGATAGTAGAGAAGGAAAGAACGGCCGTGGCGAGACGAACTAACGTCCGAGGACTCCTCGGACTGTAGTAGGACCGCGACGGCCGACCTCAGCGACCTGAACGAATGTCACCGGTCGAAGAAGTCGACCAATCCTGTCTCCAGCGAGTATTCCGCGCCCACGACCTGGACCTCACCACTTCGAATAGCTGGCTCGAGGACTTGAGATCCATGTCGCAGATGGTTGGTCGCAGCTCGGATATTTGCCCGAACAGCCTTCTCCAAGAGGGCGTCGGGTTCATGGCGGTGTTCCGTCTCGAACAGGGGTTCCACCGATGGACGTATACGGTCGACGATTGATCGGAGATTCGGCGACCGAACTGCCGTCGGACGCTCGAGTTCTTCGACGGTCGCCTCCACGGCTCCACATGCGGAGTGGCCCAGAACCACAACCAATCGTGTCCCGAAACGCTCTACCGCAAACTCCACGCTTCCGACCTGAGACGGCGCGACGATATTGCCGGCCACGCGGATGACGAACAGGTCCCCCAGTCCTTGATCAAAGATGATCTCTGCCGGCACTCGGGAATCGGAACACCCCAGAATGACGGCGAACGGTTCCTGGCCGGCCACCAGCTGACTCCGGCGGTCCTGCCCACAGAGTGCAGGGCGGCCTCGGGCATCCGATACGAAGCGACGGTTCCCCTCCACAAGACTGTTGAGTGCTTCAATCGCAGATATCATTCGTCAGACAGTCGCCTGTTGTATCGACGCAATCGAACTTTCCGAGTCGTAGCAGTCCCCACTCAAGAGGTCGACACGCCCCGGGTGCCAGTGCGCTGTCCGAAAAGTAGCCGCTGTCAATTCGGGCGCCTTTTGGCCGCCCGCTTTGTTGTGCAGCCTCGCAAGACGCCCAGTATTGCTGCGTCGCACGCCTCGCTGGCGACGAAAATACGCTCCGAATTGACGACGTGAACTTCTCGGACAGCACACTAGCTCGTGCGTATTCAGGCGACGGGGAGCATTCCCTGTGGTTGCCGCTGCCTGGTCGGGCTGCACGTCGTCGTACCCCGGAATGCTCTTTCCGAGAGTAATGTCCCGCCTCACGCGCCAGACTCCGCTTTCGTCCTTGAGAGGATCGCACAGTCCATCTCCGCCACGGCCACGCAGCATCGCCCGACGCTGGGCTGCGGTCAGCAGCGGATCGTCCGAAAAGACGATGTCGTCAATGTAGTAGGTGGCCTTGCCCGGCTCGATCACATGCATGTGCACATGTTGGGTAGTGCTCCTCTCCGGGTAGGCACCCGGACGAATCGTGTCGAAACGATAATTCCCACGCTGGTCGGTTCTCGCCCAGCCCCTGAGCGTGCCGTGTCGGGTCATTCCGGAAGGGTACACGCCATTGGCGTTCGTCTGATACGCGTAAACGATGATGCCTTCGGCGGGCGTGCCGTTCCCGGTGCGGACGGTGCCTTCAATGATCAGAGCTTCGCCCCCAGACGACCGTTCTCCGATCCGGGATCGAGAGGTCACCTTTGCCGGCATGCCGGCAAAAACGAGTTCGCAGCCCTCACACGGGCCGCCGATTACCGGTTCTTGTGCCAATCCCGTCCCGGGACCTGCCAACAAGGTTGCGAGCACCAGGAATCCAAAAGAGCTCACTGTTCTGCTATCGGACATTCGTAGTGAGTCCACATGCGGAGCACCTTGACGGTCCGTTCGTCGACCAACACCTGATAGACGAGTCGGTGCTGAATGTTGATTCGGCGAGAATATACACCCGCAAGGTCTCCGACCAGCTTCACAAATGGACGCGGACTCTGAAAGGGGTCTTTCCCGAGTCATTCGAGGAACTCCTGAGTCTGGTTTTTGGGATCGCTCCTGGCGAGTTTTCAATCGGTCTCGCTCTTTGGGCTTATGCCGACCCGTCTGCTCCCTTCGCTCCACTGCGGACTCGATTCCATGGACCCCCCTGAATGCTAGACTGTCTAAACACCCATGTCTCAGGAAACAGTCTTCATACTCAACGATCAGGAGGTCCGGACGGACTGTGCGCCGGGGACGCTTGTCCTGGACTTTCTGAGGCATCGCTCTCGGCTCGTGGGGACTAAGGAAGGCTGCCGTGAGGGGGACTGCGGGGCTTGCGTCGTCCTCATCGGAAAGCTGGCTGGTAGCCAACTCTCATACCAGCCCGTCACCTCCTGCCTGATGCCGATCGGCGAGCTCGGCGGCCGCCACCTCGTCACCATTGAGGGACTCAATCTCCCGGACCTGACACCCGTTCAACAGGCGATCGTGGACGAGGGTGCGTCTCAGTGCGGATTCTGTACGCCCGGAATCGTCGTCTCATTGACCGGATACCTGATGCAGGCTGATCTGCCGATCGATGTCGACGGAGTCAAGTATGCCCTGAGCGGACATCTGTGCCGCTGCACCGGCTATCGGTCCCTCAAAGCTTGTGCGGACCGGCTCCGTACGGCGCTCGGCGAGCGGACAGGAATCGATACGCTCCTCGCTGGCGAGGGCCTGCCTCGCTACTTCCAGACGATTCCGGATCGACTGAAGGCCTTGCCCGAGAGCGGCCCGTCATCAGATGGTGAAACGCCGGTCGTGATCGCGGGTGGAACGGACCTTTACGTGCAGATCGGTGAGGACATTCCGGAATCAAAGGTGGACCTGCTCAACCTGAGGCCGGAGTTGTCCGGAATCTCGCAGCGAAACGGCCATCTTCGCATCGGCGCCTCGACGACCTTCGAAGACTTTGCAGCGGACCGGCGAGTCCAGGAATTGATGCCCAGTATCCGGGACGACATGTCTCTGATCGCCTCGTGGCAGATCCGCAACCGGGCGACGTTAGGGGGGAATATTGTCAACGCTTCGCCCATCGGCGACATGACGATCCTGCTGTTGGCGCTCGAGGCGCAACTCGTCCTGGAACGGCAGGAGGAGCGCCGGGTTGTCCCGATCATCGACTTCTTCCTGGGCTACAAGAAACTCGACATACGTCCCGACGAGATTCTCCTCGAGATCCTGATCCCTCGCCGTCCGGGATCCCTGGTCGACTTCGAGAAAGTGTCGAAGAGAAGATCTCTCGATATCGCATCGGTCAACAGCGCGATGCGTGCCGATCTGGACGGTGACACTTTTCGGGAAGTCGGACTGGCTGTCGGGGGCGTGGCGCCGGTGCCGCTCTTCATGCGAAAGACCCGAGACTTCCTGACCGGGCGCACGATCAATCTCGAGACCCTTCGAGGCGCCCTCGAGGTCGCCCGAACTGAAATCTCTCCGATCAGCGATGTTCGGGGATCTGCTGAATACAAGAGGCTCCTGGCCGGACAGCTGCTCAAGGCCCATTTCGTCAACCTTTTTCCGGAGCAGATCAGCCTTCAGGACCTGAATTGAGGGCTCCTCGTCAGATGAAACAGATCGACGAAGTCCTGCACACCCGCGGCGAGTCGCAGTACGTCGACGATATGCCGAGACCCGAGGAGTTGCTCTTCGCGGCGGCGTTTTCCTCTCCGGTGGCCCACGCGCGAATCCTCGACGTCGAGGTCAGTGAGGCGCTGACAACTACTGGTGTTCAGGCCGTTCTCACAGCCCAGGACATCCCCGGCGAGAATCAGGTCGGTCCGATCATTCAGGACGAGGTGCTTCTTGCGGAACAGAAGGTTGTCTTTGTCGGGCAGCCGATCGCTCTCGTCATTGCGACCAGCCCTGAGGTCGCTTCCCGAGCGGCTTCGAGGGTCCGATTGGAACTCCAGGATCTGCCGATCATCACCGATCCGAAAGAGGCCTTCCGTCAAGGCGAGATCATCGGAGAACGTCGGACGTTCGAACTCGGGGACGTTAACGGCGTCTGGTCCGAATGCGATCTGATCGTCGAGGGAACGTGCGACATCGGAGGGCAGGATCACGTTTATCTGGAGACTCAGAGGGCGCGCGCAATCCCTCAGGAAGACGGCAGTATCAAGATCCACGCGTCGTCACAAGGACCATACGCGATTCAGAAAGGTGTCTCGCGAGTGCTCGGACTACCGATGCACCGGATCGAAGTCGACGTCAAAAGAATCGGAGGAGGCTTCGGAGGGAAAGAGGACCAGGCGACCCATTGGGCCTGTTTCGCGGCCCTCGGCGCCCGTCACACAGGAAAGCCGGTTGAGATGGTTCTGTCGCGAGCGGACGACATGCGGATGACCGGGAAGCGCCATCCTTACGTGAGCGATTTCAGAATCGGTTTGAACAGCGATGGACGCATTCTGGCCTTCGAGGCCGATCACTATCAGAATTCGGGAGCCGCTGCCGATCTCTCGCCCGCCGTTCTCGAGAGGACGCTTTTCCACAGCACGAACAGCTACTTCATCCCCAACGTCCGAGTGTCGGCCGTCTGCTGCCGGACGAATCTTCCTCCGAACACGGCGTTTCGAGGATTCGGCGGTCCACAGGGATTGTTCGTTATCGATAGTGCGATCGCCTGAGCCGCCGAGGTCAGTGGGCG
>CAJHYB010000174.1_pt1 | contig 12048 bp, 8 predicted proteins | sample 9198631 | NCBI WGS metagenome assembly CAJHYB01 (sample SAMEA7708354, study PRJEB35096) | sediment metagenome | biome: marine neritic benthic zone biome [ENVO:01000025]; feature: sediment [ENVO:00002007]; material: shallow marine sediment [ENVO:03000034] sea grass bed [ENVO_01000059] ... | reverse complement strand
GATGCTGAAAGTCGCCTGGCCTTCGGTGCACAGGATCGGCTCCCCGTCGTCGCAGATCAGGTAGATAAAGCTGTCGCTGGGGGATTCGCCTCCGCCGTGAACGTAGACAAAAGTGCCGTCGGCGTTCAAGGTCAGGGATCCGTTCGAAGTGGTATCGACCTCGAACCCGCCTGCCCCGCCCTCCTCCAGGGCGATAACGCTGTCCGGATTGGGATCGAAGTCGTTGTCCAGAACGCTGACTCCGCTGACGGTCGTATCGACGGTCCCCCCCTCATCGAGATTGAAGGTATCCTCGACAGCGACCGGCGCTCGATTCTCGAAGTAACTGTCGATGGTCAACCGGCCGTCTTCCGTGGTCTCGAACTCGCGCGCCACGAAGGCCCCCGTCGCATCGACCCGCTGTTTGAACTTGAGCTTCCCCACCGGGACATAGAAGTTGGCTTGAATCACGCTGTCCTCGCCAAACTCGTGACTGCCGTCTCCCTCAATGTAGAAAATGATCTCGTGGGCACTGGTCGGGGACGACGCAGGTCCGATAAAAGCCCGTTGGTTGGTCTTCACCTTGTCCTGAACCAGGATCTGTGTCGGGGCTTTGAAGAGGAGCGTGGCATCGTCTTCGGTCTCGATCTTCAGGACCTCATAGACGCCTCCGTCGAAGCTGAGAATCCCTCGCTTCTTGACTTTGATTTCCTTGTAGTTTCCGGGTGGCAAGTCCAGCGTCTCATCGGACTGGACCTCGATCTTGTTCGCTCCCGGAGTCCCGGTCTTGAAGGCGGGAAGCGACCCGAAGGGGGGTGAGAAGGAATCCGTCAAGGAGCCGTTTATGGTGCCCGCGTTAACGAGTACGTTGTAGAAGACGTTGCTGTTGATCACGGAACCGGTTTTGATCTCGATGTCGTTCGCTTTGATCGAGAATTGCTCGGTCGACTCCAGATCGTGGGTCGTGACGTCCTCGTCAATTCTCAGCTCGCCGGAGAGGTCATTCACGACGATGTTGCCGGAATCGACACGCACCCGCTTCTTGAGGACCATTTTTTCGGTGGCGAAGGCAACGATATCCCCAAAACCGTCCGGAGCGACAACGCCGCGCACCGGCCAGGGGTACACGAGATCGTCGTCGAATTTGTCACGTGTAGCGATTGCACTTGGAGAGCCTTCGGATGCACCGGCCAGGTAGTCTTCCAACTCCGTCAGGTCGCCGAACACCCTCCCCAGCCTGGACAGCCGGCGAAGCTCTTTGTAACTGGCGAGCCTCCAGTCCTCGTAGCCGTAGTTCTCGATGTCTCCAGCGTTCATAGCGTCTATGAGATCGAGAGCCAGATACCGCGGCATGACAATGCTCCGACTGATGCCGGAGTGGACTGCGTAGTGTGAATCGGCCACCCAGGTGAGGCCCATGTTGAAATCGATCACGAGATCGACATTCCTGTCAACCTCGGCGAGACCCGGAATCGTTGAGCCGCACACAATGGCACACAGTGCAAAAGACAGCAGGCGTTTGCGAATCATATTTCTCCTTCCCCCGAAGACTCTGGGTTGGCTACCCAGTCTCACAAGCCATCAACTCAGAGAGCTACATCGAAACCTCACACGACGCAAGAAGTGCGCTGCGAAGAATTTGGATCAGATTCTATGGGCCGCCGCACGGAAATGTCAATGGGCTTAACGATGGGTCCGAGACCCTGATGTCTTTTCCAGGTTCGGTTCTAAACCAGAGTGCCTTCGGTTGACGACATCGCCTTCAGGGTTGAAACTCGTGGCCAGGCAAGGGGACATGAGTCAAGGAAGCCAAGAATCAGAACTTCACGAATCGTTTTCCCGGGAGTCGCTTTGCGTCCCTCGAAAGGTCCCGGTGACGCTGGCTCTTGCGCTCACCCTCAACATCACCTGGGGCTGGATGTTGTCCCAGAACAATTGCGATGAATCGCGGCGGGCCCATGCTCTGTTTCAAGAATCCGAGGCGGAATTGAACAGACTGGGCTATGGTTTCGTCACCCGCACCGAAGGCCCTGCCGGAATCGGCGCTCAGCAACTCTCCCGAACTCTGGAGTTTGACGACCCATCGGGTGATCGAGACTATGTCGCTGAGCTCACTGCCCTGGGGAAATACCTGGAGTCAACCTCAAGGCTCCTCACCGACTATCGCTCGTGCGGAAGTGAACTCCGCCGAGCCGGGATCGACGCCGAGAAGCTCTTCCTGCGCCTCGACGCCGACCTGCAACTCGTCGAGGAACGAATCTCGCTCACCCTCTACGACCGGGACTACGCCCGCCTGCTCGAACTGGCCGCGGAACTCAGCCGTCTCCAGCCACTGCTGGACAAAGCAAAAGTGGGCCTCGTCGATATGGGAGACGGCCGTTATCACCACCAGGTCTTCATCAGCCGTACCAGCAAGGTCCGGCGCTCCAACTCGATCATCGAGTACGTTCGCAAGGTCAATTGCCTGGTCGCGGAAGGTCTGGACCTCAACGACGGAGAACACGTCGAGTACCTCGAAGAAACCTTTCTGGGGCGGGTCAAGACCCTCCGGGAGCTGCTGACAAACTGGGGCGTCCAGGGGATCGCGGAGAGGACGGCTTGCGGGGGAGAGGGCTGAGGCACGGGCTCGGTAAGAGTCAGCCACGGATGACACGGATCTCGCTGATGTTTCTTATTCGAGAAACGGCTGACACCTGACAGACACCACTGTCATCCGCCCGACATGCGATTGACAGTAATCGGGAGCTGACTCAAACTACTCCATTCCTATGAAAGTCAAAGAGGCACCGATTCAGCGAATCGTCCGTCCTTTCGAAAGGTTCGCCCACCTCGAGAGTTCCGGCGGAGTGCTGCTTTTCGTCTGTACAGTTCTCGCCCTCGCCTGGGCTAACTCGGCCTGGTCGGGAGGCTACTCCGCCCTCTGGTCTTCCCGGGTCTCCGTCGGTTTCGGTACTTGGGAACTCTCCAAACCTCTCCTTCTCTGGATCAACGATGGTCTGATGGCGATCTTCTTCTTTGTCGTCGGCCTGGAAATCAAGCGAGAGTTTCTGATCGGAGAGCTGGCAGACCGCAAGAAAGCCGCACTTCCGATCTTCGGGGCCATCGGGGGAATGGTGGTCCCGGCGGGGCTCTACGCAGCAGTCGCCTGGGGAGACGAGGCGGCGATGCGGGGATGGGCCATCCCGATGGCGACCGACATCGCCTTCGCCCTGGGAGCCCTGGCAATCCTGGGCGACAGGGTCACCAAGAGCCTCAAGGTCTTCCTGGTCGCCCTCGCCATCGTCGACGACATCGGAGCGATTCTCGTCATCGCGGTCTTCTACACCGAGGAGATTTCCTGGTCGATGCTCGGGGTCGGTTTCATCTTTCTGGCGATCATGGCGCTCGGAAACAAGCTCGGCGTGAGGACTCCCTACTTTTACGGAATCCTCGGCCTCGGGCTCTGGCTGGCGTTCCTCAAGTCAGGAGTTCACGCCACCATCGCCGGAGTCCTGGGAGCGTTCACCATCCCGGCGAGTACCGTGATCAGCCCGCGTCAGTTTCTCGAGAAGGTCCGGAGAGCGATCGATCGGTTCGATGAGGCGTCGAGAGGCAAGTCGGGTCCGATGTACGCGACAGAGGAGCAGCAGAGCACCGTCGCCTCAGTAGAACATGCGTGCGAGCGACTGGAAGCGCCGATGATGCGCCTCGAACACAGACTTCATCCGTACGTCATGTTTCTGATCATGCCGATCTTCGCGCTCGCGAACGCCGGAGTCGCGCTCGGCGGCGAGAGTTCCTTCAGCCTTTCCGACGCGTGTCCCCTGGGAATCGTCCTGGGACTTGTGATCGGAAAGCCGCTGGGGATCTTTCTGACCTCGTGGCTGGCCGGCAAAGCCGGACTGGCCAACCTCGAAGGATTCAGGCTGATGCACATCGTCGGAGCCGGCTGCCTGGGCGGCATCGGGTTCACAATGTCTCTGTTCATCGCCGCCCTCGGCTTTGGAGATTCAGACCTGCTCGCGCCCGCCAAGATTGCGATTCTGCTGGCTTCCGTGGTCTCCGGCATACTGGGTATGGTGATCCTGTCGCGGGGAAGTTCGAAGGTCAGGGAATGAGTTGGGTAGGACGGGCACGTTTGGGAAGTAGACAGGCAGACAAGCTGACAAGCTGACAAGCTGACAAGCAGACAGGCAGACAGATTTGTCGGGTGACTAAGGCGGTCATCGGCCATCCGCCATCTGTCAGTCTGTCAGCCCGTGAGTCTGTTTGTTTGTCAGTCTGTTTGTCTGTCAGCCTGTTTGTCCGTCAGCCTGTTTGTCTGTCAGCCTGTTTGTCTGTCAGCCTGTTTGTCTGTCAGCCTGTCTGTCAGCCTGTCTGTCAGCCTGTCTGTCTGTCATCTGTCATCTGACCATGCGCATCAACGACCTTCGAACACCCGCATTTCTGGTCGACCTGGAGCGAGTCAGGCGAAATGCTTCGATGATGCAGGAGCAGGCCCGTCGCCTGGGAGTCCGGCTTCGTCCCCACGTCAAGACGCACAAGACTGTCGAAGGTGCGCGCATACAGACGGAATCGGGATTCCCCGGCATCACCGTTTCGACGCTTGCAGAAGCACGCTTCTTCAGAGAGGCCGGTTTCCAGGACATCCTCTACGCCTTTCCGATCTCGGCCGACAAGCTGCCGGAGGTCGTCCACCTGAACGATGGAGCGTCGCTCCACATCCTGGCGGATCATCCCCGGCAGATCGACTGGATCTCAGACCATGGACTCCACCACTCCACCCGCTTCTCCGTCTTTCTCAAAGTGGACGCGGGTTATCATCGAGCTGGAGTCGATCCAGCCGCCCACGAGAGCATCACGCTGGCTCGGAGGATGCAGGAGTCGTCCGTGATCGATTTCGCTGGGATCCTGACCCACGCGGGCCAGTCCTACGACAGCCGCGGGCCTGCTGAGATCCGGGAATACTCGCACGCCGAGCGAGACGTCATGGCGGGCTTTGCACGAATCCTGAGAGAGAACGGCATCCCATGTCCAATCGTCAGCGTCGCTTCGACGCCGACAGCGGTTCAGGCCGACAACCTCGACGGCATCGACGAGATTCGCCCCGGCAACTACCTCTTCTTCGACAAGTTTCAGGCGGACATCGGGAACTGCGCACTCGAGCACTGTGCGATGAGTGTGCTGACCCGTGTCGTCTCGTCCTACCCCGAGCCGGAACACCTGTTGATCGACGCCGGCGCTCTCGCTTTCAGCAAGGACCCTGGTGCGACACATATCGATACGGAGGTGACATACGGAGCTGTCATGGGCCGTCCCGATCTGCATCTGACCGGCCTGTCTCAGGAACATGGAATCATTCGGCCCACGAGACCCGATATCGGCTTACCTGAATTGGGAGAACTGCTGCGGATCATCCCCAATCACTCCTGCCTCACTGCCGCCTGCTTTCCCGTCTATCATGTCGTGAAGGGAAACGAGGTCGTCGACGAGTGGACGCCGGTCAGAGGTTGGTAGCTCGAGACCGGATGACGGTTGTCCGGTGTCAGCTGTCAGTTGTCAGGTGTTAGCTGTCAGCTGCTGTCAGCTATCAGAATTGACTCAAATCCGTGGCAAAACTCTTAACGTGCCCGTGCCCGTGCCCGTGCCCGTAAACGTACCGTACTCTCAAAAGGGACTCCAATGCCCCGAAAATTCCTCATCCTCGTCAACATCGCCGCGGCGGTCGTGATTCTGCTCCTTTTTGTCCAGTACCAGTCGGAGCCCCGCAGGAGGGACGCGACGGTCGGCGGTGGCCGGACCCAAGGGGAGACGCTGCCCGAACTCTGGGAAGCACCCGACTTCGAACTGCTGTCGAGTCAAGGCGGAACAGTCTCCAGAGGCGACCTGTCGGGACGGGTGTGGGTCGTCGACTTCATATTCACGCGCTGCCCGGGGCCCTGTCCCCGGATGACGCGCCAACTCCTCGAGGTGCAGAATGAGTTTCCTGCCGAAACTCCGCTGCGCTTTGTGTCGATCACCGTCGACCCGGCGTACGACACCACCGCGGTCCTCGCCGACTATGCTCGGCACTACCAAGCCGATACCAGGCGATGGTTCTTCCTGACAGGGCCCGCGGGCGAAACCCTTCAGCTGATCGTCAAAGGTTTCTTCACGGCGGTGGAACGCGTTGGACAGGCGGACCCGGATCAGATAGTCGATCCGTCGGCCATCCTTCACGGGACCCACTTTCTCCTGGTCGACAGAGCAGGCTTTGTTCGTGGAATCTACGATTCGACCGACACGGAGTCCCCTCAGCCTCTGATACGCGACATTCGGAAACTGCTGGAGGAAGTCCGAGAATGAGGAGGGTTTGGCACAGAGGGACCCGCCGACGAAGCCGGACGGCTGACCGGATCGTCCCGCTGGCTTGCCTGTTTTGCTTCTCCCTGACTCTTTCCGCAGCTCCCATGACCTTCGTCGAGCGTCTCAAGGACCTGACCTCCCTCAGACACTCCGATCGGGATTTCAGCGATTTCCTGGTGGTCTCCGTCCAGCGACAGAGAATGTACCGTGTCCAGGATTGGATCATCACCCGAAGCTACATCATCTCAACAGCCAGGCTGGGGATCGGGAACCGGTCGGGGAGCCTGCAGACACCCCTGGGGCTACACACCATCTGCCGGAAACTGGGAGGCGATGTTCCGATCGGTGGCATTCTGCGGGCGAGACGCTACATCGGAGAGGTGGCCACGATATACACGGACCAGACCGACGTAGCGAAGGACGACGTGACGACCCGTATCCTCTGGCTGTGCGGACAAGAGCCAGGAGTCAACAAGGGAGATGATGTCGACTCCTTCCAGCGCTTCATCTATATCCACGGGACTCCCGAGGAGGGTCTGCTCGGAGTCCCGGCATCGGATGGGTGTGTCCGTATGCGCAACACCGAAGTCGTCGAACTCTTCGACTCGGTCAAAGTCGGGCTATCGGTGTTGATTGTCGAGTGATCCAGCTTTACCGTTTCTTCATGAACGGAAGCGTTCGGTCGGCAAGCTGCGACATGGAACGGGTCAGGACCTTGACCGAACCACTGTAGCTCGTGACGTCCGCCACGCCCGGGAGTGGGCTCAGGAAAAAACCGTCGAGCCTGCGCGTCAGGACGGACACCAGCCGCTCAGCTTGAAGCAGGAAGTATCGGTATTGGAGATGGGAGGATCCGACGTCCGGGCTGTAGACCTTCACCTCACCTCCCGAAACCTCGCTGAAGTACCGATTGAAGTGCCCCCCGAGCCGTTTGGAGCACCGGCGAAACTCGCGCACCACCGATTTCCGCTGTTCAGGATCGGACTCTGAGGAGAGATCTTTCCCCTGTTCCAGGACGAGCTCGAGGTCGCTTCTCAATTCGAGAAGTTCGACGAGTTTCTCCACGACCCATTCCGGTTTCGGGTCGACGACAAACTTCTCGTTTCGGACGTGATTGAAGAAAAGAAACTCGAAGTTTGCCCGAACCAGACGATCCAGTTCTGCGCGGGTCAGCTCAGGACGCCTTTGAGATGCCTGCTCCTGGAGGCGTGAAAAATCAACTCGCTCGAGCCAGGTCGATCGAATGGGCGACCGATCCGCGTTGAGGAAGTCGACGGGACCATCGCTCGGACTCTGGGCGGCGGCCGCCGAGAAGAATGCAGTGGTAGCTACAAGGCACAATGCGGCCCGGTCCATGGACATCTCCCTTCAGGAGACCTCACGTCACCTCGACGCGCTGAACGCAGCAAGTCCGGAGCTGTACCTGTTCTGACTTTCCGCGAGCCTCGAGCGAGCAACTCAAGGTCCCTGGCGAACTTCGTCTCTAGCTTTGCTCTCGTTTCTAGCTCGCCGGGGTGACAGTGTCAAGCGATGGAGAAGTCGAAAAACTCAAAGGTCGAAAGTTCAACGTCGCTGAAGAATGTGTCGAGGTGGGACCGCGTGAAAGTCCGAGTTCAACTGGCGACTTGAGACTTTCGACTTTCAACTCCCATCGAAGCGCTACCCGTAAAGCATCCAGTAGATCAGGACCCCGGTCACGGAGACGTAGAGCCAGACCGGGAGCGTGATGCGTGCGATGCGCCTGTGTTTTCGAACGTGCATGTTCCAGCCCCGATAGAGTGTTGTGAGGGCGAGAGGGAGAATCGCTGCCGCCAGCACGATGTGGGTCAGCAGGATCGTGAGGTAGAGACCGCGCCAGTCTCCAGTGTATGAGGCGGGACCGCTCTTGAACCAGTGGTAGACCACATAGGAGGCCAGGAAGGCTGTCGATCCCCCGAAAGCCGCGAGCATGACGGCTCGGTGTCTTGCCACCTTTCCCCTGCGGATCAGGACGAAGCCGATCAAGAGGAGCAAGGCCGTTATGGCGTTGATCGAGGCGTTCACAGTCGGCAGGAAGGAGACGTCCAGTCGCCCGGCCGCCGACTCGGGACGAGGCCCCAGGATCAGAAATCCAACAGCGAGCGCGACCACGGCCGACACGATATAGATGACCCGAATCCAGAATCTCTCTTTCGTCAACTCCCCAACTTCCATACGCCTCCTGTCGCCAAGGACAGATGAGGTCAAAGAACCGATCGTTTCGCGCCAATCTCCCTTCTGCCAATTCAGCGGGTGTGGAATAATCTGAAGTTCAGTCCGGTTGCGGATCTGGAGTGCCTCGAGACCCTGTGATGACTTCGTGTTCAGCATCTTCGGACGCGGCCGGACACGAGGGAGGGAGAAATGCTGAGAATTGATGATATCGAGGCCAGAGAAGTCCTGGACTCACGGGGGAATCCGACGGTCGAGGTCGAGGCGCTTCTTGACGACGGCTCGTTCGGGACGGCGATCGTGCCCTCGGGTGCTTCGACCGGAGAACATGAAGCCGTCGAACTCCGTGACGGTGATCCCAGCCGATATCTTGGACGGGGCGTCACGAAAGCTGTCGAGAATGTCAACGAGATCATCGCACCCTCGATCATCGATGCTTTTGCTCTGGACCAGCCGGCCATCGACCAGGCGCTGATCGCTGTCGACGGAACGCCCAATAAATCCCGTCTGGGGGCGAATGCGATTCTGGGCGTTTCATTGGCGGTCGCGAAGGCTGCAGCCAGCGCCGTAGAACTCCCGCTCTATCGGTACATCGGGGGCGTCCAGGCTCGAACGATGCCGACTCCGATGATGAATGTGCTCAACGGCGGAAGCCACGCGGACTGGAACATCGATTTTCAGGAGTTCATGATCGTGCCGGTCTGTGGAGGAACCTTCCGAGAGGCTCTCCGCGCCGGAGTCGAGGTGTTTCACCACCTCAAAAAAGTCCTCAAAGCCGAGAACCACGTGGTGGCAGTCGGAGATGAGGGAGGGTTCGCTCCTGCACTGGGAGGAAACGAGGCGGCGCTCGAGTATGTCGTCCGGGCGATCGAAAGTGCCGGCTACGAGCCGGGAAAAGACCTCTTCATTGCGTTGGATACCGCTTCGAGCGAGTTCTTTGAAGACGGTCAGTACCAGCTCCGATCAGAGGACCGATCTCTAACGGGGACCGGGTTGATCGACTACTACGAGGATCTCTGCAATCGCTATCCGATCGTCTCGATCGAGGACGGACTCGCCGAGGATGACTGGGGCGGCTGGGCTCAGTTGACCGAACGGCTCGGTCAGAGGATTCAACTTGTCGGAGACGACCTCTTCGTGACCAACGTCGAGCGGCTGAAAAGGGGCATCGACGAGGGGATCGGAAACTCGATCCTGATCAAGCTGAATCAGATCGGGACCCTGACCGAGACCCTGGACGCGATCGCCCTGGCCCATCGAGCCGGTTATACCGCGGTTGTATCGCACCGTTCAGGCGAATCTGAGGACACCACGATAGCGGACACGGTTGTCGCGACAAACTCGGGTCAAATCAAGACCGGGTCGGCCTCTCGCACCGACAGGATCGCCAAGTACAACAGGCTGCTCAGAATAGAGGACGAACTCGGCAAGGGCGCCATTTTTCGAGGGGCTGATGCCCTGACGGTGACATCGTGAGAATACGGGCCCGGTGACGGGCGCGTTCACGGTCTGGCGTTCGGTGAGGCATGAACGTCAACGTGCCCGCGCCCGGACCCGCCCTGCCATCTCCCACCTTGCCAAAAAACGCCGATATCGGCATACTATTGGGCCTTCGCCGGAAGGCGGCGACGATGTGCCTAGAGAAGACACCCGGCTCACCGAGCCAACGGGTCTCAAACATCAAGATCAGGGCGGTTAGCTCAGTTGGTTAGAGCGCCTGCTTGACGTGCAGGAGGTCACAGGTTCGAATCCTGTACCGCCCACCACGCCCAACTTCCCTTCCCTCAACACTTTCCGCCCGCGTCAAATCTCGCTGTAAATACGCAATCCGATTGCGGGTGCGTCCAGGGTGCGATCTTCCGCCGGACAACAGAGCGCCACGCTCGAGGAGTTCGACAAGGCGAAGCTCGACGAGGATCACCATCCTCGAATCGCAGCTCTCCTCAAGGATCCCCCCTGAACACTTCCTGACCGGCGGTCGCGGCGATCATCGGTTCGATGTGGTCGCCCCAGATGAAGGCGTCGGCCCAGAGCGTCCCGTCCGCCCACAGAGTTCCGTCGGCCCACAAGGTTCCGTCCGCCCAGAGAGTTCCGTCGGCCCACAGGGTTCCGTCGGCCCAAAGAGTGCCGTCCGCCCACAAGGTTCCGTCAGCCCACAACGTCCCATCAGCCCAGAGGGTCCCGTCCGCCCACAGAGTCCCGTCCGCCCACAGCGTCCCATCGGCCCACAAGGTTCCGTTCCCCCAGAAGGGCTGCTCTTCAGGATTCGCTACGAGGTCGGTGTAGACGATGTATTCACCGAGGATGAATGCTCCGCCGGCTTGTACTGCTTCTCCGTCCGGGAGAGTCCACGAGGGCGAGACGGCCCTCGAGTACTCGCGGCTTTGGACATCCAGCGCTTCCGCGAGTTCGACCGCGGTCCGGACATTGAGCATCCCGTTGCCCTGCTCGAGCATGTGGGGATGATCCATCTTGCTGGCCGACACGACCAGCAGGAGCTTGACGAGATTGTGGCTGAGATCGGGGTTGGCCTCCAGCATCAGCGCGGCTGCGCCCGATACGACCGCCGTCGCCATACTGGAACCGCTCAGGCTGAGGTGAGAGTTTCCGACGGCCAGTTCGGGTTGGAGCGCTGCGATCCGGTTCGAGAAGGAGCGTGTCGAGATGATGGCGTTTCCAGGAGCAACGAGGTCCGGTTTGAAGAGCCCGTCGATGTAGGTCGCGCCGCGTGAACTGTAGGTCGTGGCGATATCGTCGAGATGTGTCACGGTTCCGCGAGAGTTCATAGCGCCCACAGTGATCACGGAAGGGTGATTGCCAGGACTCGTAATCGCTCCCCAGACTCGGTCCGCCCCGTCGAGACGTCCCAGGTTTCCAGCCGAAACAATCGTGACGATCCCCGCGTCGACCATCCTCTCGACGGCCTGGCAGAGTGGGTCGTCCTTGTAGGACTCGATAGGAGCATGTCCCAGCGACAGGTTAGCGAGACTCACACGGTATTCGTCTTTGTGGGCGATGAGCCATTCGATCGCCTTGATCAGGTGGCTCGTCCGGCCCCATCCTTCGTCACCGATGACCTTGAGAGTAACGTAGTCGACCTTCGGTGCCAGGCCCCTGTAAAGTCCATCGGACCTCTGACCTGCGCCGCCGATCGTGCCCGCGACGTGAGTGCCGTGACCGTAGAAGTCCTGGTCTTCAAATCCGCTGATCTGGAAGGGGCCACCGTTCGAAAAGTCGAACGCCGCTCGCGCCCGTTCGCCTCCTTCGAGGTCCGGATGAGGGTCGACACCGGAGTCGAAGACGGCAACTGTGACTCCGTTTCCGAAGTAACCGTACTCGTGAACAACGTCGGCGCCCAGCGTCGCCAGCAGGCTCGAAACGCCAGCACTCGCGGCGGAGTCGCCGGATTTTTTCTTGGCTGCAAACGAACCCCCGGAAGTTGACCGAACGACCGGATCGAGGGTGACGTACTCGACGTCTTTGGAGCGGAGCAGACTTTCAACCTGTTTTGGAGTCAGTTCAGCTGCATAGGAATGGATGAGGTTGAGCGCGTTG
>CAJHYB010000543.1_pt1 | contig 12065 bp, 10 predicted proteins | sample 9198631 | NCBI WGS metagenome assembly CAJHYB01 (sample SAMEA7708354, study PRJEB35096) | sediment metagenome | biome: marine neritic benthic zone biome [ENVO:01000025]; feature: sediment [ENVO:00002007]; material: shallow marine sediment [ENVO:03000034] sea grass bed [ENVO_01000059] ... | reverse complement strand
GATGCAACGGAAACCGCTGAGACCTGAGTTTGCCGTCGCGATCCAAGACCAGAGCGATTATGTGGCGGACGTCTCCTATCACGGAGTCAACATGCGTGGAGGCCGGCAACGCGTCAAATACCGAGACGAGGAGTTCACGAATGCTCAAGTCGCGGGAGCCTCTCCGAATACCGCCGACAACCTGGCCCTCGTGCTCGAGGAAGGGCGCTTCGTCACCGAAACCGACAATCGCGGGCGGCGGCCGGTCGCTGTCGTGGGGAAGAATATCGTCGATGCCGTTTTCCCGAATCAGCAGGAGGTTCTGGGCAAAGAGATCCTGGTCGACGGTAACGCCTTGAGGATCGTCGGCGTCCTGGAAAAGAGCAAAAACACCTTCTTCGGTGAGAACGACAACGACAACACGATCTACGTTCCGTACAGGACCTTTCGGAAGCTGTTCCCTCGGGCGGATGCGCTGATCATCGTGACTCGCGCTCGGCAGGGCTACCTGGAGCAGGCGCTTGCCGAGACCGAGTCCATCCTGCGACGGCAGAGGGGTCTGCGGAGCATGGAGGACAACGACTTCGCCCTGAGCACCTACGACAGCATTGTCGAGATGTTCGACTCGGCTGTCGGAACAATCGGCCTGATCGCTATAGCCATTTCCGGTGTGGGCCTGATGGTGGGCGGAATCGGTGTCATGAACATCATGCTGGTCTCGGTGAAGGAGCGGACCCGGGAGATCGGAGTTCGAAAGGCCCTTGGAGCTCAGCGCCGCGATATCACGTTCCAGTTTCTCTTCGAGGCGATGACTCTGACGACTGCCGGCGGTATCCTCGGAATCATCCTCGCCGTCCTCGTGAGCGGGCTGATCATTCTGCTTATGCCTCAGCTGCCGGCGTCGATCCCCGCCTGGGCAGTCATCACGGGGCTGGTCGTCTCGATCAGCGTCGGACTCATCTTCGGCGTCTTTCCCGCCGTCAAGGCCTCGCGCCTCGATCCGATCGAGTGTCTGAGGTATGAATAGTCGGCAAGTCGCAAAGTGAAAGGTCGATGTCAAAGGTCTCAAGTCGGATCGTCCAGCTGGACGACCGCTGATTGAAAACCGAAAGTTCTGAAGGCGTGCCTCATCGAAGCGACCGCGCAGAGCCAGCCTTTCGACTTTTGACCTGAGACTTGTGACTCTTGACTCAGTCGGAATCCCTGACAAGCTTCCCCAGTTTCTCCTGCAACTCCGCAACGCTGTACGGCTTCGAGAGGACATCCTGTCCTCCCGAGTCGTAGACCGCCTGCTCGTCCCCCTCCATCGCATCTGCCGTGATGGCGAGAACGGGAACGGATTTCAGAGGGCTTTGTCGGACGCCGCGGATGGCACGGAACGCTTTTCCATCGGGGATCATCATGTCGACGACTATGAGCCGGGGACCGAAGTTCGTCAGGGAATCCTCATAACGCTCGTCGACTCCAAACGATCGGACGCTGTACCCAAGGCTCTGCAGGATGAACTTGATCGAGTAGATGTGGTCCGCCACTTCTTCAATCACAGCGATCGGTGGACCTTCCGGCTTGGATTTTCGGGATTTCATGATCCTCCGTCCAACTTGCTTTGAAGGATTTCGTTGACGAGTTGCGGATTGGCCTGGCCCCTCGTTTCACGCATAACCTGGCCGACAAAGAAGCCGATCAGACCTCGTTTGCCTCCGCGAAATGCGGTCACCTGATCGGGATTCTCACCGAGAATACGCTCGATGACCACTTCCAATTCGCTCTGGTCGCTGATCTGACGGAGTCCCTCGGTTTCAACGATCTTCTCCGGTTCGTCGCCGGTCCGATACATCGTTTCGAAGACCTGTTTGCCGATCTTTCCGCTGATACTCCCTGAGTCGATGAGCTTGATCAATCGGCCCAGCTGCCCGGGTCCGATCGGTTGATCGGAGATCGTCCGGTCATCCTCCTTGAGGCGTCGAGTGAGTGCACCGGCCATCCAGTTGTAGACCTGACGTGCGGAGACCCCTTCCTGGACAGCTCGTTCGAAAAACTCGGCGAAATCTCGACTCTGAGTGGCCATCAGAGCCTCCTCGCCCTCCAGGCCGTACTCTCTGACAAGACGTTGCCGTCGATCTTCGGGGAGTTCCGGAAGTTCAGTGCGGAGTTCTTCAAGCCAGGAATCAGAGACGACGATCGGAGGCAGATCCGGCTCCGGGAAGTAGCGATAATCCTGAGCTTCCTCCTTCGACCGCATCAGGAACGTCTTCCCCAGCGTCTCGTCCCAGAGCCGGGTCTCCTGATAAATCTCGCCACCCCGATCAAGGACATCCGACTGACGAGCGATCTCGAATTCGAGCGCCTTTTGAAGAAAACGAAATGAGTTCAGATTCTTGATCTCGGTCTTCGTTCCCAGTTCCGTCCGCCCCACCGGCCGAATCGACACATTGGCATCACAACGAAGGCTGCCCTCTTCCATGTTCCCGTCACAGATTCCAAGGTAGAGCAGAGTCCGCCGCAAATGGGTCAGGTAATCGTAGGCTTCCTGAGAACTTCGAAAATCCGGCTCGGATACGATCTCGATCAGTGGAACTCCGGTTCGGTTCAAGTTGACCCGCGAAGACCCGTCCCTCGAATGGACCGACTTTCCGGCGTCGTCTTCGAGGTGTACGCGAGTGATTCCGAACTCGCGATGGCTTCTCTCTCTCGCGTTCTCAGAGCCGGCAACCACGGTCCAGACCCGAACGCACCCGTTTTCCGCCAGCGGACGATCGTACTGGGAAATCTGATACCCCTTGGGAAGATCAGGGTAGAAATAGTTCTTTCGAGCAAAGATCGAACTCGTGTTGATTCGGCATCCCAGTGCGAGTCCGGCTTTGACGGCCATGGCCACGGCGAGGCTGTTGAGTACCGGGAGAGCGCCCGGCAAGCCCAGACAAACCGGACAGGTGTGCGTGTTTGGAGGACTGCCGTATGCGGTGCTGCAGCCACAGAAGATCTTGCTCCGGGTCAGGAGTTGAGCGTGGACCTCGAGTCCGATCACAGCTTCGTAAGGCATGGGTGGTGCAGTGCCGAGTTGAAAGTTCGAAGTCGAATGCTGGAAACTGGATTCTGACTACCCTTCCAACTCACGGACTCTCCAGTCTTCGTAGTAGTCGCGAAACTCCTTGAGGGCCTCAGGATCCTCCCCAGGGAGTCGTATCCAATGAATCCCCTTCTCCTTCCGGAACCAGGTCATCTGCCGCTTGGCGTAGCGCCTGGAGTCACGTCGCGTCAGCCGAATCGCCTCATCTTCGTCCATCTCACCTCGAAGAGTGTCGACGGCGTAGCGATAGCCCAGAGCTTCAAATCCTTTGCACTCTCGCCCGTAGCCTGTTTTCAGAAGGGAGGCGACTTCGTCGAGAAGACCCTCGGAGAACATGCGCGAAACGCGCCGATTGATCCTACCATAGAGGTCCTGGCGTGGAAGGTCGAGACCCACCTTGAGGACGCGATATCCGGTCAGCGGGACGACTCTCTTCTTCAGTTCGCTGAACGGCCTACCGGTCGTCTGAAAGACCTCGAGCGCCCGGACCAGGCGTACCTCGTCACGCCGCTGAATCTCGGCAGCTGATTCCGGGTCCAACTCTCGCAACAGGTACCACAGCGATTCGGTTCCTTGGTCGGCGGCTCTCCGACTGAGCTCTTCTCGTATCTTTCGATTCGCCGGAGGGCCTTCGAACAATCCATGGACGAGCGCCCGAAGATAGAGTCCCGTCCCGCCGACCACGAACGGAACAGACCCTCGCTCTGAGATCTCACGGCAGATCCGTCGCGATTCCTCCATGTATCGCCCGGCACTGAAGAACTCATCGGGCTCCAGCAGATCGAACAAGTGGTGAGGGACGACGGCCCTTTCTTCCGAAGACGGTTTGGCAGTCCCGATTTCCATGCCCCGAAAGATCTGCATCGAGTCACAGTTGACGATCTCGCCTCCCAACCTCTTCGCGGCGGCGACGGCCAACGCACTCTTCCCGGACGCCGTGGGGCCGACGATAGCGACAAGGGGGTACATGGAAGGAATCGTCGCAGGTCAAAAGTCAAAAGTCGAACTGGCGAGAGGGTCTGGCGCTTCCACGTTCGACTTACACCCTTTGACTTTCGACTCGTCCGACGTCTTCTCAGTATGCTCGACTGACCTTTGCGCCGGGATAGTAGTGTTCCAGGATCTGGCGGTAGTCTGAGCCCCGCCGGGCCATGTCGATCGCACCGAACTGGCACAGTCCCACGCCGTGCCCCCAACCTCGGCCCGAGAGTCGCAGGCTCCGGAGAGCGCCCTCGGAATCCTTGACAGGCTTGAGGGAAGTGATCCAGTTGCTGCGGATCCCGAGGGCCCGACGCAGGTTGATCCCGTGGAGCGTGCGCGGCCCCCGGGTCCCCTCGAAAGTCATTTCGATTATTCGCCCCGTTTCATCGCGCCGACCGGCCGTCACGTTTTCGAGCGCTCCGACCTGGGCATAAAGGTCGAGCGAACCGCGAGCTTCGGCGACCCGGATCTCTTCGTTCCACTCGTGGTAAGGGCTCGACGTGTCGCGGCACCGGACCCCGCCTTCCAGATACTCGATCGGCGTCGCCAGAAAGATACGACCATAGTTGGCCGTCACTCCTCCGCACGTGGATGAGTACAGGGCCAGTATCGGGCGATCCCGGAAAGACGCGATGCGGCCACTTGTCTCCCTGATCGCCTGATTCGCGAGGTCGTGTTCCGTACGGACTCCTCCGTATACCTGCGACCTCTGATCCGAGTAGACGTCGAATCCGAGGCGCGCGTACCGTCCCCGGTTTGCCAGTGTGAAGGTGCGCGCAGCAACCGCTTGGGCTTTGAATGCTTCGCGAGGAACCTTCGCCTTAGGACCGATCTCATTCGGCACCACGCCACGCAGATAGTCCTCGAGGCTCACCTCATTGACGAGCACGGGCTGTCCGACTGGATTGACAAACGCTTCGATCGTTCCCCGATAAGGCACCCCCTCGAAGCGCAGGAACTGGAATCTGGCTGGCCTGATGCTGAAACCGGTGCCGGTTCGAGATCGACCATTCGCCTTCAATTCGAGGGTCCGCCCCATCGCCTGGATTCGGACCTCGGGAGCGGAATCGCTCCCCTTCAGGGAAACGGTTGAGAAACCCTCTTTCAGGAGAACCCGAATCGGAGGGGGCGTTTTTCCCCCGATCGGCCTCAGCGCGGGGTCGGGACGTCGGGGCGGAACTCGGTCATCCCCAGCCAGGGTCTGTCGGCACCCACAGAAAAGCAAAGAGACCAGACAGACCGCTCCAATCGGAAGGAGCAGGCTTCTTGTTTGATGAAAGGTCCCCAAATCGGGGAGAGTCTACAGACGGGGTCTGAACTTCGGCCGGTCGGGAATCCTCGCATCGCGGTCGCTGGTTCTGGTCACGGGTCCAGTCACGGGTCCAGTCACGGGTCCAGTCACAGGTCCAGTCACAGGTGGCAGGTCACAAGTCCACGAGTCGCACGTCAGTCCAGGTCGCAGGTCAGATGCCCTGGCCGACAGAGCCAATCCCACAGGGATTGCGTCGTCCAGCCCAGGTTTCAGAACCCTGGGATAGGACACAAGACGAGCGTCAACTCTGGAGGAGTTGTGTCATCGGAGACCCGATTCGTCCGGGGAGAGGGATGGACACAACCCCGTTGGGGTTGGGACCCGGTGGGATCGTTCGACCCAGGGTTAGAAACCCTGGGCTGAACGACACAATCCCGTTGGGATTGACCGATTCCGGTCTTGACTGACCACGTCCGTTGGGACCGACCACCCGGGTGGGCTGACCACCCGCTGGGACCGACCACCCGGTGGGATCGACGGTTCGGTGGGGTTTGAACCAGCTATCACCATAGGCCGCCTCTCAAGAGCATTCACGCTTCGTCTCCTTCTCGAGACCTGCCTCAGGCGCCGCATTCGGCAACTTTCAACTTTCGACTCGCGACTCCTTCGTCTTCATCTCATCCTTGATCGCCATCGCGATTTCCAAGGCCCGATGCGCCTCCTCACCGGAACAAGCCTCGGCACGCCCTTCCAGGAATGCCGAGATCTCGGCCGCCAGCGGCTCTACTGTCCCGATTTCCAGATCGCGTCGAATCACCTGCCTCGCCCCGTCCACCTCAGCGAGGCTGTACATTTCAACCTCGAGACCGCTGAAGTCGATTGAAATGTAGTCGTGTGGCTGAAACAGTCGGAGCTTGCGTATTTTGGTGGCCGAGACCCGACTGGCGGTCAGATTGGCCACGCATCCGTTTTCAAACTCGATTCGAACGTTGGCGATGTCTACGCGCGGTGTCAGCACCGGAATACCCACTGCCCGGATCTCGCTGATCGGTGAATCCACGAAGCTGAGGATCAGATCGATGTCATGGATCATCAGGTCCAGCACGACATCGACATCAAGGCTTCTCCGGACGAACACTCCCATTCGATGAGTTTCGAAGAAGCCGGGACTTCCAACGTACGGCCGAGCGGCGAGCAACGCCGGATTGAACCGCTCGCTGTGGCCGACATGGAGGCGACGCCCTGATTCCCGTTGTGCATCGAGCAGGTGTTGAGACTCTGTCAGATCATGAGAAATGGGTTTCTCGACGAGAACATCCATTCCCCGTTTCAACAGTGTCAGAGCGACGGGCACATGATCGACGGTCGGAACCGCCACGCTCACGGCCTCGACGTCGTCTGGAAGTCGGCGACAATCATTCAGTGGGCGGCACCCGGTCCGAGCTGCCACTTCGTTGACGCGCTCTTCGTCGGGGTCGACGACCGCGACCAGATCGGCGAGGGGAGACTCCGCGTAGATTCTGGCATGGTGCCGCCCCAGAGACCCCACGCCGACAACGGCGACCTTCTTTCTTCGATTCACCTGACCGCTCCCACGATTGTCATTCCGAGTCGATCCGCTTCCGCCAGGAACTCCTCCTTGTCGAGCAGCAGAGTCTGTGCGGAATCGATGGCCAGCGCCGAAACCTGGCACTCCCGACACACTCCCAAGGTCCGCATCCCGAGTACGGGAACATCGAACCGACGGTCGAGGTCTGGCCGGGCAGCCTTGACGACGGTGAGCCGTCGGCCTTCGCTCAGTTCGGCTGCTCGACGGATCGCGGCGTCGGTTCCCTCCATCGCTTCGACCGAGACGACCGCCTGATCTCTCACGACGATTGTCTGGCCGATATCAAGGGACGCCAGTTCGCGCGCGATGGGGCGTCCGAACTCGATGTCGCGTTCTTCTTCCTCATCGGGCTTTCTTTTCGTCAGGATCCCCTCTTCGGCGAGCAGAGCCTGGAGGAACGCGGTCGATTCGATCAACTCAATTCCTTCCTCAGCGAGTACGTCGGCGAACGCGGAGATGAGCGAAGCCGTGTTTTTTCGCGGCAGCGACAGAAGGACCCTGAGCATCTTCAGATCCGGCAAGGCGGATAGCCGTCCCGCCGCCGGGCGGCCGTCGCGCGCGAACACCTTCACATGCTTGACCTGCCCGGCCATGATGGCCCGATCGACGTCGTTCCTCTTGAAGATCTTGAGGAGCTTGCCGAGCTGGCCCAGGCCGATCCAGTGGACCTGTATGAGGTCATCGCCGCCGGCGAAATCCTCGACGGCGGGATCGGTCTCCTCGCGTATGGCGGCAACGATGACCGGCTGCCCGGTTCTTCGGGCCTCTTCCAGAACCAGCAGGGGAAAGCGTCCATTTCCGGCGATCAGTCCAAGCATTGTCAACCCAGTTGCAGGTCGCAGGTCAAGAGTCGAAAGAACAGAACGACTCCCGGAGCGCCCAACAGGCGTTCGACGTTGGACTTTCGACTTGACATTTGTAACCGATCATCTGACAAACCCCTTCTCACTGTCCTCGATGAAACGCAGGAGTATCTCGACGTCCTCTGTAGATTGGCCCTCGGCGCGGATTCTTCCGATCGCTTCCGAGACCCTGAGGCCTTTGGCAAAGAGGATTCTATAGGCTGTCTTGAGAGCCGAGACCCGCTCTGCAGAGTAGCCCGCGCGTTCGAGCCCGAGTGTGTTGATCCCGAAGATACTCGCCTCACCGCGGCTCCCTACAGTCTTCACGAAGGGCAAAGCGTCTCGAGTGATCACGGAATAGCCGCCGATGAAGGCCCGGTAACCGACACGGCAGAACTGCTGAACCGCAGAGAATGCTCCAACTGTGGCGTTGTCACCGACGACGATGTGACCGGCCAGGGTGGCGGAGTTCGCCATGATGATCCCGTTGCCGAGTCGGCAATCGTGCGCGATATGGACACCCGTCATGAGCAGATTGCGGCTTCCGACTACGGTCTCCCACCCACCTCCTTCAGTGCCCCGATTGATGGTCACGAACTCTCGGATCAGATTCTCGTCACCGATCTGCAGCGTGCTCTCCTCACCCCTGTACTTCAAGTCTTGCGGATCCGAGCCCAGAGAGGACTGACCATAGATCGTGTTGCCTCTGCCGATTCTCGTCGGACCCGTAATGACGGTGTGTGGACCGACGCGAGTCTCGGCGCCGATTTCGACGGAGGGGCCGATGACACAGTACGGGCCGATCTCGGCCTGAGGGTGGACCCGTGCATCCCTATCGATGACAGCGGTCTGATGGACCCGCTCAGACTGTCGATCGTTCATGAGTTGGACGGACCGGATTCCGAGTCGGACGGGCGGTCGACGAGAGAGAACATGATCTCGGCCTCGGCCGTCAGGTTCCCGTCCACGTAGGCCTTCCCTTTCAGCTTGCCCACTCGGGTCTTCACGCGGATCACGTCGATCTCGATTCTCAGCTGGTCCCCAGGAACGACCGGCTTTCGAAATCGGCACGATTCGATGCCCATGAAATAGACGAGCTTGTTCTCGCGGTTCGGTAGTCCCATGAAGACGAGAAAGCCCCCGACCTGGGCCATGGACTCGACGATCAACACTCCGGGCATGATCGGCATTCCGGGAAAATGCCCCTGAAAGAACGGTTCGTTGATCGTCACGTTCTTGATCCCGACAGCTCTCCGCCCGGGCTCATACTCCAGGATCCGGTCGACCAGCAGGAACGGGTATCGATGGGGGAGGTTCCTGACGATTTCACGAATATCAAGAACCGGGACTGATTCATGCATAGGAAGCCTTTCGTCGACCTGGGTTGTCGGCCTCGGGATTCTAGCAGTCGAAACGGGGAAAAATCGAGGGAGAAAGTCGGAAAGTGAAAGCGTCTGAGAATCTGAAGGTCTGCAAGGGGTCGAGTCGAAAGTTTGAAAGTCAAGAGTCGCCAGTTGGGAGGCGAATCCCAGGCCGCAGCCGGGAAGACGCACTCCCTGGGCCGTCAGACCTCCGGACTATTCGACTTTCCGACTATTCGATCAATTCGACGGCGGGGGCGAATTCACAGCGGTCGTCGGAATTCCGTGTCGCTGGTTGTAAATCTTCGAAATCTGATCCGTCAGGTCCAGAGAGGGATCGAAATACCCGTACTGGACGCTGTCCAGGAGAAAGATGACGGCAAAACCGTTGCTCTGGGCAAATTCGTTGATCACCGCCTGCATTTTCGGGCCGAATTTCTGGAGGACACTGTCTCGTCGTTGGTTGATCTGATTCTGCGTGTCCTGTTGAAAACGGCGAAGCGCAATCTCACTATCTTCGACCTGCCGTTGCAGATCGCCCAAGGCTTCGGGGTTCAGGCTCCGAGACTTGACGTTCAAGTCTTCTTTGAGCCGGGCCACCTCGTTGAAGCGCGTGTCGGACTCGGTCTGCTTGGCTTCCATGAACTTCTGGATTTCGTCGATCTCGGCTTTGGCTTCGTCCGTCGCCTGCATCGCGAGTGAAAAATTGAGAAAACCGATCTTGCCCGAAGTCTGAGCGGACGCGATGGCAACACTGCAGACTGCTATCGTGACCAGGATTATTATTTTCCGTGGATTTGGCATGAACTGACCTCGACTGATCACCATTCTGAGTCATCAAAACGGCTACAAGCTACTGACCCTGCACTCCGCTTCCGGTGGCAGCAAAAGGGTGTTTTTCGTTGTAGATCCTGACCACCTCTGTTGTCAGGTCGAGATCTGTCTGGACGTAGGCGTGTTGTTCAGGGCTGCGTAGAAAGATCGCCGCGAAGCCGTTCTGCTGTCCGTACTCTTCGAGAATGGCCCTCATCTTCGCACTGACATCCTGCAGGATCTGGTTCCTCTGCGCTTCTGCTTCGCGTCCGAAGTCCTCCTGCATTCTTTTCAGTCCGGTCGTCTTGTCCTCGATCGAGCGCTGCATTTCGGCTTGTGTCTCAGGATTGAGCGTGGCGGCCTGTTGAGCAAACTGCTCCTGGAGCCGCTGAAGCTCCGTGCCTGCTGCAGCGATCTGCTGCTGTCGCGTTTCCACAAACTTCTCCCAGGCACCGATTCGTCCCTTGCCTTCTTCAGATTCGCTCAGAACCTGGAGAGTATTGACGAATCCGATTTTCTGCTGAGCCATGGCCGGCGCGATACCGGCTATGAGAATGCATAGAAAGGCTAGAGTCCTCGCTGTTGATTTTCTGAACATTTTTTCGTTGCTCCCCAATATCCGATCTTAGAAATTGTATCCCACAGTGAACTTGATATTCGTCTCCGGTTCATCTCGCTCGAAACGGACGCCGTTGAGGACGACGTCGGTCACCAGACGTAGAGGATTATACGCCATGATGAGTCGGAACGGCTGATTGACGACAGGCATCAGGAACTGGATTTCGACCCCTGTCGACATCCGCCACACGTTGTTGGTGTCTTCGAGCAGGTCCAGGACGACATCGGGTCCGAAGAGCTTGATGTCTTTGTCTCCCCAGATTGTCGATGTCCCGAAATCTACGAATCCCGCCAGGTTGAGCGGCCCGGCGATCGGAATCCGGTATTCGGCCGTAAACACGACTCGTGTGTCTCCACCAACCGCTATAGCGCTGTCGGTAATCAGAGGAAGTCCTGTGTCCACATCGATGAGCGGATTGCCCTGGCTGTCGTTGATCGGCGTTCTGGAGATCGCCAGTGGGCTGATCGAACGGATGTCGAATCCCCTCAAGTTGAACTCGCCTCCCACCCAGATCCTCTCGAAAAAGGGGATCTCCATATCCTCGCCGCTGTCCAGCTTTCCGTAAGGGAAAATATGCGAGAAGCTGGCCCGAAGCGCGAAGGTCCCCCTTCCCTTGCTCAGCCAACGGTCCGGAATGAACTGCTGCACTTCGACCGTCGGCCGAATGATGTTGTAGGACCCGCCTAGGAACCCGCCCGCTACCGGAACAGACGCCGTGATGCTCCGGCCTCGTGTGGCTGAATAGAAGGAGTTCTTCGTGTTGTAGGTGAAGCTGGGGACGATCTCACTTCTGCGCAGATCGTTTCCGAACTGACCTGGATCCCCGCCTGGAGTGAATCCGGCCAGCTGAGAATTAGCGAACCCCTCAAAGGCGTCACCGACATCCTCAATATTGATGATCCGGTAGGAATACCTCATTCCGACGCGAGACCACCGCCAGAAAGGCCGGCTCGCGGAAACGCTGAAACCGGTGTCGATCCGGGTGAAGATGTTGACGCTGTTGTCGGCAGCGATCAGAAAGCCGCTGGCTGCAAAGGTGTCGAACACGAACCGTTGGCGGAAGACCGACCACCCGACCGATGTCCGCGTGTCCATGAAATAGGGATCGGTCATCGAGAAGTTGAGGTTGGCACTCCGAGTCCCGGCCAGGACCGAAACGTCGATTCTCTGCCCGAGCCCACGAAAGTTGTTAGTCGAATAGTTGACCCCGAAAAAGCTCCCGCTGATGCCGCTGATGCCGCCCGTCAACCCGATCGACTGCGTGCTGCGCTCTTTGACCTTGACGAGCACATCGACTTCGGCCTCGTTGGGCTTCTTGATGATCTCGTAATCCTCTTCCTCGATCGGCTCAAAGAACCCCAACTGGTTCAGTCGCAAGACCGAGATGTCCAGGAGGTCGCCGTTGAAAGTGGTCTGCTCTTCGAGGACAAACTCTCGGCGAAGGACTTTGTCCCTCGTCCTGGAGTTTCCTGCGAAGTTGATGCGGCTGATGATGTACTGGTCTCCCTCGGCGACTTGCACCGTGATCGCAACGGTCCG
>CAJHYB010000180.1_pt1 | contig 12065 bp, 7 predicted proteins | sample 9198631 | NCBI WGS metagenome assembly CAJHYB01 (sample SAMEA7708354, study PRJEB35096) | sediment metagenome | biome: marine neritic benthic zone biome [ENVO:01000025]; feature: sediment [ENVO:00002007]; material: shallow marine sediment [ENVO:03000034] sea grass bed [ENVO_01000059] ... | reverse complement strand
TCGTCCTGAAGACAGAGAAGGAAAGTCACAAAACAGACTCTTTGATCATTGCCTCAGGGGCATCGGCTCGCTTCCTTGGTCTGGAATCAGAACGGCCGTTGATCGGTCACGGAGTGTCGACCTGCGCGACCTGTGACGGCTTCTTCTTCAAGGATCAGGAAGTCATCGTCGTCGGCGGTGGAGACACGGCGATGGAAGAGGCGACCTTTCTCACCAAGTTTGCCAGGCGAGTGACGATCATTCATAGGCGCGATGAACTTCGGGCTTCCAAAATCATGGCTGATCGGGCGCGAAACAACCCGAGGATCGAGTTCCTCTGGGACTCTGTGATCACCGAGATTCTCGACCCCGCCCAGAAGAAGGTGAGCGCGGTTCGGCTCAAGAATCTGAAGACAGGCGAGGAATCAGAGAGACCCGTGGACGGCGTCTTCATCGGCATCGGCCACGAGCCGAACACCAAGATCTTCGAGGGTCAGCTCGACATGAACGAAAACGGCTACCTCAGAGTCTCTCCGGGTTCTCATACAAGCGTCGAGGGTGTCTTCGCCGCAGGCGATGTCCACGATCACATCTACAGACAGGCGATCACGGCTGCCGGTTCAGGTTGTCGTGCGGCGATCGATGCAGAGCGCTGGTTGGAAGATCAGGATTATGTCGAGTCTCGACTGTCTTCCGAAACCGAGGGGTGAAAAGGGCGCAAACGGTTCTGAAGGGCAGGGATCTGCCGTAACTTTGCGGGAAATGGCCAACGATGGAATTCGAGTTTGATCTGAACGAACGTTGCCTGGAAGGTCGCACCATTCTCGTCGCTGGTGGCAGTGGCGGGCTGGGGGCAGCCGCTGTTGCTCTAATGGCGAAAGATGGAGCGCGAGTTGTCTGCGGCTATCACTCGAATCGGCCGCGAGCTGAGGACCTCAAGAAGTTCGTTGAAGAAACATCAGGCGGCTCAGTTCGACTCGTATCGGGCGACTTGAGCGAGCCTCGAGTTCGTGAATCCTGGTTGGATACAGCGGACAGCATTGGAGAGGGCCTTTACGGCCTGGTCTGCTACACGGGGGATCCAGGTCGAGTTAAGTTCGACGATGTGGCCGCCGAAGACCTCGAGGCGTCGATGAGGCTGAACTACTACGGTCCACTCCTATTGGCTCGAGGAGCCGCCGAGCGGATGAGAGCGCGCGAGATTTCGGGTGCAGTCGTTCTTTTCTCGAGCATGCAGTCGGTGGCGCCGTTTGAATCGAGCGTCAACTACGCCGGCCCCAAGGTGGCTCTGCAGTATGCGGCCCGGATTCTGGCGAAACAGTGGGGCGGGCCGAATGGAATTCGGGTCAACGTCGTGGCACCAGGCGTCAATCGAGCCGGGATGGCACTCAAGTCGATCGAATCGGGAAAGTACGATCATTTCGTGGATGGCGGGATTATTCCGCGCTTCGGCCGGCCCGAGGATACCGCGCGAGCCGTGCGATTCCTGCTCGAGCCGGACAACTATGTGACCGGACAGGTGATCACGGTCGATGGTGGACTCACCCTCCGCCGGGACATCGGTTAGCGCCTTTGCCGTGGGTCTCGCTCCGGTCGTGTTTCTCTTCGAACCCTGCCCGGGACTGGGGAAAGTGGTAGTCTGCCGGAGCAACGGAGGGTAGCGGATGAAGAATCGATTTCTTTTCGCGACCGGGACAATCGCCGGCTTGGCCCTGGTCATCGCTTTTTCCCATCTGATCGCCCAGCCAAAGCTCAAGAGCCGACAGGTCTCCAGCTACCAGGTTGGTGATCTCGTCATACCCGAGACTCGCGTCCTCGACAAGGACAGGAATCCGCACACCCTCTCGGAGATCGTGAACGCGGATCAGAAAGTCGTCGTGCTGGCGATCATCGGAGGGGCGGCCCCGAAGGCCCCCGACAACCACCCGCTCAGGGGAGGGTTATGGTGTCCGGACACGTTTGACGACCTGCCGTTGCAGAGAGCTCTGGTTCGGCATTTCAAGGACGAACCCGTTCAGTTTGTGGCCGTTGCCGTGCCCCCAGCCTACAGCGATGTTTACGGCTTTGAAAAAGATGTCTTTCTGAACCGCGCTGACTCCGATCCGGTGTATATCGAACAGGTGAGTACCTTTATTGAGCTCACGGAACGAACGAAGTCGACGGACGTGATGCCCTACGACGAAATCTACTATGACCCCAGATTCCGGCTGGCCCAGGACAAGAAGAGAGAACTCGGCCCGGGCTATGGCGAGGTCTACAGCTGGCAAGGCAAGTTCCGGTGGCATCTCGATCCCCGCAAGTATGGGACGCCGACGTTGTGGATCCTTGACGCAAACCTGAAGGTCTTGCGAGAGCCGTTCGTCGGGAACAACTACAACGATGACCCCCCACAGATCCTCTACGGCTTTCACGCTGTCAAGGCCGCCATTCAGACGGCTTTGGACAAGTAGAGGGCGCAACTGACTCCATCCTCTCTGACAGGACGGCGGGCGCGGTCCCGACCCGGTAGATGAGCGGGCCGTCTTATCGAGGGAACGCCTTCTGAGGATAGCTTCGGTCTGAGTGCCGGTCGGCCTCTCAGGGGCCGAATTGAACGCCCGAATCTGGTACGATAACAGGCTACGGTCGAGACGGGACAATAGTGAAGGCTGGGGCAAGAACCCGGCCTTCGCAATTGTAGGGAAGGACACAGGAGCGAAAGTTTGAACCCGGTGGCCGACAATACGATCAATTCCGATAGTGATTCCTCAGACGATCCCATGAATAAAAGAATCTCCGATACACAGATCAGACCGGTTCGACGGTGGGTTCGGGGTGCAGGCCTGTTCGGGTTGATCGCCCTGCTGATCAGCGTCCCTCTGCTCGCCCAGAGAGAAGTCAACCAGTTCAGAGTCGGGAGCAGCGAAGAGCTGATTTTTGACACCAACGAGAGGCCCCTCGCGCGCACTCTTGTCGGAGACCTGAACTACTCGCCCAGTGTCGTGTATTCGTCGGATTCGAAAACCGGTTTCGTCAACCTCCCTAACTCGAATCAAGTGGCAGCGTTCGATGTTCAAACCGCGCAGCTCATACAGATGATCGAAGTGCGGGAGAATCCGATGCGACTGACGCTGACGCCGGACGGCACGAGGATTGTTGTTCCGTGCATTTTCATCGACCAGAACGCTCCGGATGCCCAAGGCGAAGTCTCCAGTCTCGGAGCGATCTCGATCATCGACATCGATACTTTTCAGGTCAGGTCGATCGACATGCAGGATACGGTGTTTTCGGTCACCAACAACGTCGTCGTTTCGCCTGATGGTCGAACCGGTTTCGTCGGTTCAGCTGGAACCGATGAAATCATTCGGTTTGACATCGAGTCCGCAACTGAGATTTCTCCCCGGATCTTCACGGGTGAAGGCACGCGCCCCGCTTCCGCGACCATGGCCCACGATGGAAGCTTCTTTGGAGTCGTCCTCGTCGGGAGCAATGGCCTTCCGGTCCGCGAAACACCTGATTCCATTGTGCTGATCGAGACCGGGAGCTTCCAGGAGTCGAAACGGCTTTCTTTCGAAGTTGAAGAGACCGATATCCCCTATAACTTCAGAGCGGGAAACAACGTCGCGTTCTCGAATGACGGTCAAGTCGCCATGATCGCCGAGCAGGGGGCAAGCGCAGCTGCGGCGGCGACAGGTCTTCCGGCCGGCTTGATACCGGACCGGGCACTGTTGATCGACGTGGCCGAAAACGAAATCATCCAGGAGTACCGGCTCGGAACCGGCACGGGCCTGGATGGAGGTGCTGCGGCTGGTACGTTCACGACCCCTGATGGCCAGTTCTTCATAATACTGACGTTCCTCAACATTCACGTGATCGAGATCGAGACTCAGACCAACTTTGCCGTCGCACCTCGGTTTTCGGAGTTCGAGCAGTCCACCCGAGTCGTTTTCACGCCGGACAGCGAGCTGATGTATGTCGGGTCTCCCGTGACCGATCGACTTGTTACGTTTCGGCCCGCCACTGGGGAGGTGACGAATTTTCTGAGGATGGGCGGAAATGTCACCAGAGTCGTGGACGGGAACAACATCACTGTGGCTTCTGGACCGCTGGACACGACGATCACTCCCGACGGAACCCGAATTGCGACGGTCAACTTCAATGCCAACACGGTTCAACTGTTCGAACCGACCTTCGCCTTCACATCGGTCCAGCTCATCGCAGAAAACGAGAGGTTCCGCGAAGGCGAGAGCGAGGGCGAGGTTGAGACGATACCCGCTGGAGATCGCTTCTTTACGGGAATCGCGGTGAGCAATTACGGCGAAGCGGACGCCGAAGTCATCTTCACGGCTCTCAACTCTTTCGGCCTGACCATCGATCTCGATTTCGACCTGATCGTTGCGAACCCCAATCCAATTCCCGTCTGCACGGGGCTGGTAGGCGCCACCACTCTTTCCTGGAACACCACAGGAATAGCGGAGACGGTGGAGGTCAGGATTGGTTCCCGGGACGGTGAAGCGCTTGAGATCGGAACCGACGAGGACGGCGATCCGAGCACGATCGGGGAACCCATCGGGGAATTCGAGACGGGTTCCGTCGTCGAAGACGGAACGGAGTATTTCTTGCTCGATGCCCCAACCGGAGCAGTCCTCGACACTGTCACGGTCTTTTTGAGCGATCTGGGATGTTCGGCGTCGTCCCAGATCGTTGCCTTTCCGAATCCGATCCAGGTGTGTGATGGAGGACTCGGCCAGACGACTGTCTTTTGGGACATTACCGGGGTTCAACAGGAAGTCCAGGTGCGCATCGATGCCCCTGACGGGCAGATTTTCGTGGACGGCGGACCGGAGGGTTCCAACGAGACCGGAACCTGGGTTCGGGACGGGATGGAGTTTTTCCTCCTCGACAAGATAAGCGGTACGGTTCTCGACTCAACCGTGGTCAACCTGACAAGCGAAGGCTGCGGTCCGAATGATGGAAACAACATCGAGAATCCTGCCACGATCGCCATGGCACCGGACACTCAGGTCAACTTCACGACCAACAGTTTTCTGAGACCGAATCTCGCTTTCGGAAACCTCGTAGGATGGCTCGATCTCGACAGTGACGCATCGTCTCTAGCTGGCATATTTCTGTCTTTCGACGGGGATTTGAATCGGCTCGATGGTGCACCGATTGCCCCGAAATCGGATCAGTTCGTGGTGTTTCCAGAGCTCCGCCTGACGGACGGATTCCTGACTGAAATCGACATCGTGAACCCGAACTCCAATGGGATCACTCTGCTTTTCGATCTTTTCAATACTTCGGGGACACTGGTGGCATCGACGCTTCGAACGCTCCTCGGACAGAATCGCCGAGTCTACGCGATCCTTGGGGATCCGGATGATCCCGCGAGCATTGGGATCTTCGACCCCCTGCTGGGAGGACTCGGTCTCTTGATCGCAACGCCAAATCCGATTCAGGTTTGTGAAGATGCGAACGGACTCGGTGAGACGACGTTGTCCTGGGACGTCACCGATAGGGCAGAGGAGATCGAGATTCGAAAAGGCTCTCCGACCGGCGAGGTGGTGACGTCGGGAGAGGCGACGGGGTCGTTCGACACCGGCCTGACTGTCGAAGACAGGACGCTGTTCTTCCTCCTCAATGCTGCGAACGGGGAAGTGCTTGACCGTGTCCTGGTGACGCACAATGAGTTTGGCTGCCCTCCGCCACTCATTTCCGCGAATCCCAACCCGATCCTGGTCTGCGACGGTGGACTTGGAGCCACAACCTTGTCCTGGGACGCTGGTCCGGGCGTCGAGACGGTTGAGATTCGAGCCGGTTCAGCGGAAGGCGAAGTGCTGGCTTCCGACCGAGCTCCTTCAGGGACCTTCAACACCGGGCGTATCGTTCCCGACGGCGAAACATATCTCCTGATCGATACGGCGTCCGCCAACGTTCTCGACACAGTAGTGGTCAATCTGACCCGCGACGGCTGCCTGATGGAAGGGGACGAGATCTTCCCGGGCTTCACCGACGGCTACTTGAGAGTCGCCGGACTCGGGTTCGCTTCCGTCGAAAGCCTCAGAGACAAGAGTCGGCTCGCTGTTTTGGCGGGACAGCTCCTCGAAAGCGAAGAACTGCACTTTAACATTCCTCATTTCAGTGCCTTTCAAGGCTCCGAAACGATCCTTGCGCTGGTCTACCCATCGAGCACGGCGCTGGGAGGTTTTCTTCCAGCCGATGACGAGGGCGAACCCGTGGAACCGGAAAAAGGGCCACCGATGACAGTCACTCTGTCTCTGCGTGGAAACGACGGTGCAGAACTCGGTGAGCCGGTCGTGATCGAGCTTCTCGACGGGGAGATGTTTGAGGGGCGCGTGACGGAAATCTTCGGGTTGGAAGACACGGGAGCTCTACAATCCGGGTGGATCGACATCATCAGTGACGTACCGGGGCTTCTGGGAGCAGCGCAGATCGAGGTTTTCGGCTCAGAGGGCCTGACCATGATCCCGCTGCAGGCCGCCCAGGAATCCATACTCGTCTTTCCTCACGTTGCACAGGGTCTCGGCTTCACGACAGGCGTCAGCCTGGTCAACTCCGGTGACCAGCCGGCGGAAGTCACGGTCGAAGTTCGGACGGCAGACGGCAATCTCGTAGGTACCCTGGGACCCACAATCCTGCAGCCAGGGAGCCGAATTGTCGGCACTCTCCCGGAATTGGTCCCGGGTGCTGGGGAAGTGATCGGCGGAACGATCAAGGTGCTCTCCGACCAGCCGGTGAGTGGCCTTGTTCTGTTCTTTGACGATGCTCAGCGCGTCATCTCAGCCGTTCCGGGCCAGGGCGTCCGTCCGGAGTAGAAACAGGGACGGACCTTCGACTGTGCCGCGCGCCTCAGAATCGACTCTCGCAGGCGTGCGCTGGAATGGTGAGGCGAATTGTCCAAAGCGTCCGAGACTGAGGAGCCCCATGAGATTAAGACGAGGATTCTGGGCCCGGGTGACCTGGACGTCCTTTCGGATGTTGCAGACGGTGTCTTCGACAATCCCATCGATTTCTCTCTGGGCCGGAGCTTCCTGGAAGATCCCGGACACCATCTGGAGGTCGCTGTCGAGAACGACCGCGTGATCGGCATGGCGTCAGCTTTACATTACGTTCATCCGGACAAGTCACCGGAACTGTGGGTCAATGAAATCGGTGTCGCACCGGCCTGACGACAAAGAGGCCTGGGTCGGAGGCTACTCGAGGAACTCCTCGCCGCGGCCGGGCTCTCGGATGCCGCGAAGCAGGGTTCCTGACCGATCGTTCCAACCGAGCAGCCGTCAGACTCTACTTGTCGGCTGGGGGCACGGAAGGGGCAGAGGACGCGGTCGTCTTTTCCTTTGAACTCGAGAAATAAGACGTCGCGACCTTTGCGGCTTGGCGCGAGAAAAACCCGATTGAGCCTAGCGCACGACCTCACTGACGACTCTGCCTTCGATCACGACACCGATGCAGTGGCTCGTGTATTCGAATGGATCGCCGTCGAAAAGAGCGACGTCACCGTCTTTGCCTGGCTCCAGCGAACCGACTCGGCCGTCCACTCCAATGATCCGGGCTGCGTCGATCGTGATCGATGACAGGGCTTCTTCAACGGAGAGTCCGTTTTGAACCGCGATTGCGGCCTCAAAGGGAAGGATGCGCGTCTTCGGAACGTATCCTTCAAAACCGCTTTGAAGGGCGAAAGGTATCCCTGCCTTTCGCAGGAGGGACGAGGCTTCGAAGGTTGCGTTCGCAGCCTCTCCGAAATGCCTCATCATTGGGGGATGCAGAATAACCGGATAACCCGACTTCCTGATCTCGTCGAGGACGAGATGGGCTTCGGCCACCCCATCCAGCACGAGTCGAATCTTGAACTCCTGGGCCAGCCGGATGGCGGAGAGGATGTCCGGAACCCGGTGAACCGTAATCAGGAGTGGAGTCTGACCTTGCAGAACCCTCCAGAGTGCGGCTTTTCGGAGATCGACCGGTGGTTTCTTCCCCTCCTCGGCGTTGGTCTGCTTCTCACCGTATTCCTGGGCCTGGAGGAATGCTGAACGCATCATCGCCAGCATTTTCGAGCGGCTTCCCGGCGACTTACCCTGCGCCGCTCGCGCTCCATCGCCGAGCGTCGCCGCCATCATCGCTTCCGGCACGATCACAGCTTCATCGACGTTTCTTCCGGTCGTTTTGGCAATCAGAGTCTGTCCCGAAATGAGCGCACCGGGTCCATGGCCCGAGTGGATCGTCGTCACGCCATGCTCACTCACCCATTGGACTAAGCGCTCTTTGGCGTCGTAGGCGTCGATGGCACGAAGCTCCGGCTGGATCGGAGAGGACCGCTCGAGTTGGTCCTGGTCGTGGGGTTGGTTCAGGTAACCCGACAACCCGACGACGGTGTGGGCATCGACAAGGCCAGGCGTCACGACGGCGGCTTCGAGCATCCTGAAGCCTTGCGGGATGGGAGTCTCCGCAGCAGGGCCAACGGCACTGATCTTCCCGTCTCGAATCACGACGACGGCATCCTCGAGGGCCGGACCCGCCATGGTATACACCCTCTCACCTTTGATCACGACCTGCCCGGACAAGGTGGCCGGAGTCAAAAAGAGGGCGAATGAGGACACGATCCAGGTGACGGTTCGAAAGACAATTCGGATCGTCATGGGTTATCGACCCTCCTCTTCGAGATGAAAAACGCGAGGGGCCTGATCGTTGCTGGCACCATACCCGCCGACGGCATAAAGCCGGTCCTGAGGATCGTTCCGATCGAACACCCTCACCCCATCCACCCACGTCTCGGCGACGTGCGTATAGACGCTCAGCGGGTCTCCTGAAAGCACGATGAAGTCGGCGTCCTTTTCCGGCTCGAGCGTACCGATCCTGTTTTCGAGCTGCATCATCATCGCCCCTGCCATAGTCATTCCGTAGAGGGCCTTCTCGCGGCTCATACCGGCTCGAACCGCCATAGCAGCCGATCTCAAGAAGAGACGCGAGTCGGATATTCCGTCGTCGGTGTGGAAGCCAGTCAACGCTCCCGCTCTCTCCAGGGCCGCACCATTGATCAGAGAAACATCCTTCGCCTCGAGCTTTCCGCCTGGGCTGTCGATCATGATGATCGACGCCGAAGCGCCGGACGCCGCTATTTCCTCGGCGACCATCCAGGCGTCGCTGACGTGCTGAAGGACGACTCGAAACCCGAACTCCTGCGACAGTCTGAGCACCGTGAGGATGTCGTCGTGGCGGTGGGTGTGGTGATGCACGGTTCGCTTTCCCTCGAGGACCTCGACCAGAGCTTCCATGGCGAGATCGCGCGGTGGCATCTTGTCCGGGTCGCCTTCGGCTCCACGGATCTTGTCTCTATACTCCTGAGCCTTGACGTACTGGGCTCGCACCAGCGCGGCCGACTTTGCTCTCGTGCCGGGGAAGGGCGGGTTCCCGCGGGAGTTGGTCCCATTCGCCATCTTGATCCCGCCGGCGACGCTCCCGTCCTTGTTGAAGAGCAGTAGATCGTCGACCGTTCGTCCGTCCCTCAGCTTCACGTAGACCGTCTGACCGCTCAGCAAGTGTCCGGAGCCGGGCATGATGTTGATCGTCGTAAGTCCCCCGGCCTGCGCCTTCTGGATTCGAGAATCGAGAGCATTGATCGTCTCCCAGACCCGAATATCCGGCTGGATCGGCGCGCTTCGATCAGCGCCCTCCATCTGGCCGACATGGCTGTGGGTGTCGACCAGACCGGGCATGATGACTTGCCCCTGAAGATCGTGTCGTTCGGCACCATCCGGTATTTGTATGGACGCAGCCGGCCCGACGGCGACGATTCGTCCCTGATGAATGACCAGCGTGCCTTCCTCGAGTTCGGGCCCCGCGATCGGAATCAGTTTCGCACCTGTGAAAGCCTGGGGTGTCTCCTGACCCGAAAGAAAGGAGAGAGACAAAAGAGCGACAAGGACCCCTGTTGGCCCACTCCATGGACCTCGGTCAACGAGCCCACGAGGCGAAGCTCTACGACCGGTCAAGGTCTCTGGAATGAGTCTCGGAAACTTCAAGGACACCTCCTGTGTCGCGAGCGTGTTGCGCTACTGCTGTCGTTCGAATTCAACTTTGCCTCCGACGATTGTCAGGTCGACTTTTGTCTCCGGGATCTGCGCCTCTGGAATTGTGAGGATGTCCTGCGAGAGCACAACGATATCAGCGAGCAGGCCGGGCATGAGGGATCCCTTCTGGTCTTCTTCGAAAGCCGAATAGGCCGCATTGACCGTATAGGAACGAAGGGCCTCCATCCGGCTCATCCGCTCATTGCCGTAAAAGACGCTGCCGTCGGCGAGACGCCTCGAGACTGTTGAATAGTAGCTGGCGATCGGGCTGACGTCCTCGACGGGAGCATCGGTTCCGTTGGTCACGACAGCTCCCGACTTCATCAGCTTCTGCCAGACATAAGCTCCTTCCATCGAGCGCTGGTCACCAAGGCGCTCCGGGACCCAGGGACCGTCGGAAGTGCAGTGGACTCCCTGCATGGAGGCAATTACGTCGAGATCGGCAAAGCGTGGAATGTCGTCGAGATGAAGATGCTGAGCGTGCTCGACCCGCCAACGAGGGTTCGACTTGTCCGGGTTGGCGTTGTAACTCTCTTCAAAAACGTTCAAGACTTCCTGGTTTCCCTTGTCTCCGATCGCGTGAATACAGAGTTGGTAGTCGTTTTCCATGGCCAATCGGGCGGTCTCACGAACGGAATCCAGGGGAATCAGGTTCAGCCCGGATAGATGTGGGGCATCGCTATAAGGCTCGAGCAGCCAGGCTCCTCGCGATCCGAGTGCCCCGTCGATCGACAGCTTGATGGCCCGGACGGTCAGCCGGCCGTCGCCGTAGCCGACGGTTCGATACTGAGGAAGCTTTTCTGCCAGTTCCTCGTTCGAGGCCCGAATCATCACCCACAGGCGCAGGGGCATCTTTCCCTCGTCCACGAGAGTGCGGAACAGGTCGATCGTGCCGAAACCAGACCCTGCATCCTGGAAGCTGGTGATACCTTTGCTGAGGCATTCCTGTGCCGCCAGTTCAGCCACTTTGCGGGCCAGCGTATCCCGCTCCTCAGGTGTCGCGGGACCGCTGTCCGCTCGGCGGGCAAGTCCCTGGGCCGTCTCTCTCAGGAATCCGGTCGCGCGACCGCGCTTGTCTCTCAGAATCTCACCACCTGCCGGATCGGGTGTACTCCTCTTGATCCCGGCCAATTCCATGGCTTTCGCGTTGACCAGGCTCGCATGGCCGCTGGCGTGTGTCAGCGCCACCGGGTTGTCGGGTGAAACAGCGCTGAGCGACGCATGAGTGGGAATCCCCTCGATGGCCGGGTCGGGAACTGTGTCCCACTTTTCCTGGTGCCAGCCGCGCCCCCGAATCCATTCCCCTGGTTCGGCTCTTTCCACGGCTTCGGCCACGAGAGCGACGATCTCGTCCCAGTTCCTGGGCTTTGTGAGGTCGAGGATCATTCTGGCGTTTCCGATCCCCATGAAATGCCCGTGACCTTCGATGAAGCCCGGAGTTGCCAAGCGCCCCCCCAGATCGATCACTTTGGTTTCGGGTCCTATATGGCCACTGATCTCGGAATCGGTGCCAATCGAGAGGATGCGATCACCCTTGACGGCCAGTGCCTGGACTTCCGGATTCGTCTCGTCGACCGTGACGATTTTCCCGCCCTTCAGGACGAGGTCAGCCGGTTCTTTGCTTTCGGAACAACCGATCAACAGCAAGACGGGCAGCACCAGGGTAGTCAGTAGGAATCGTCTCGAGGTCATTGTATTCTCCTTGTCAGAGCGGTCGAGCCGCAGATTAGAGGCTTTGCGGCCGCTTTTCAAGGCGTGGTCCCTGCTTGGGTAGATCCCAGGGTACGGGCGCGGGCACGTCTACGGGCACGTCCGTTCACTCGGAACGTGAATGTGCCCGTCCCGCAAAAGGAAAGGCCTGTGTCGAAAGTCGCTCAATGGACCCGCTTTTTCTCACCGGTCCAGTATTTCTCACGAAGCTCCCGCTTCAGAATCTTCCCGGTCCCTCCCTTGGGAAACGACTCGAAGAAGTCCACGCTCTTGGGGCACTTGAAGTGAGCGAGCCGAGTCCTGGCAAAC
>CAJHYB010000083.1_pt1 | contig 12071 bp, 6 predicted proteins | sample 9198631 | NCBI WGS metagenome assembly CAJHYB01 (sample SAMEA7708354, study PRJEB35096) | sediment metagenome | biome: marine neritic benthic zone biome [ENVO:01000025]; feature: sediment [ENVO:00002007]; material: shallow marine sediment [ENVO:03000034] sea grass bed [ENVO_01000059] ... | reverse complement strand
TCCTCGGCACCCTCCTCGATCGTCGTCTTCGACATCCAGGTGAAGTAACGAAGATAGGTCAGGACGTCACGGTCGTCGGTGTTCAACCAGAACTGATAGAAGCGGTAAGGCGACGTGAGAGCCGGATCCAGCCAGACAGTTCCGGCCTCGGTCTTGCCGAACTTCACACCTGTCGCGCTGATCACCAGCGGAAGGACGACACCGAACGCCCGTTGTGAACGCACGCGTCGGATCAGTTCAATCCCTGCCGTGATGTTCCCCCATTGGTCGCTTCCTCCCATCTGGAGGCGACAGCCGAACCGCTCATTGAGGACGAGGAAGTCGTACGCCTGGAGCAGCATGTAGGCAAACTCGGTAAAAGAAATCCCTTCCTCGTGTTCGATCCGCTGCTTCACCGAATCCTTGTGAAGCATCGCATTGACCGAGAAGTGCTTGCCGATGTCGCGAAGGAAGTCGACGAGGTGAACTTCGCACAACCACTCGGCGTTGTTCACGATCCGCGCTGGGTTGGACGAGCTTTCAAAATCCAGAAAGGGCTCGAGCTGCCTGCGGATTCCCTGGATGTTCTCCTCGACCTGATCCCGAGTCAGAAGTTTTCTCTCATGCGATTTTCCGCTGGGATCCCCTATGAGTCCCGTGCCTCCTCCGACCAGGGCGATCGGAGAGTGGCCGAATCTCTGGAGCCGGGCCAGGCCCATGATCGGCAGCAGGGTCCCGACGTGAAGGCTGGCCGCGGTCGGGTCGAATCCGATATAGCCCGTCAGTTTTTCCTGCTTCAGTGCTTCGGACAGGCCCTGGGTTTCGTCGTACAGGAGTTCCCGCCAGCGAAGTTCGGCCAGAAGATCGGTGTTCATTTCCCATGTGCTCCCGATGAAGCGTCCGATTCTAGAGTGAAAAGAGAAATCAAAAAAGGGAGTCCGGGTGAGGAGAAATGAAAAACTCCAGGCGAGGCTGAGCTGCCTCGTGACCTGGGGACGTTCCAGGGTCTCTTTTTTCTTTTTTTCTCCCTCGGCTGAAACCTATTGGAAAAAACTGCGTATTGTCATTTTGTAAAGCGCTCGGACGACCGGGCTTTCATAATATATCCCGCTGACGGGGTGGCGTATCCACCCCCTTTTTTTTGCCCGAAACGCGCCTCCGCGCGTCCTGACTCTCCGACGTTGGTCACTCGTCCAGGTGGCCTGAGTCTGAGTCTCCCATCTCGACATCTGCTTCGGGGAAATACTCGTCCCAACGGGCCGTCACCCTTTCTGCTGTTTCGGGATCGCAGAACAATTCTTCCGGATAGTGGGGCTTGATCCGCGCATCGATACAGACGGGACCTTCATAGGCCAAATGGTGCCGGTCCACGTCCGTTCTGAGGGAATAAACGTCACCCGCAGGCTCGAAGCGCGTGAAGGTCGTCCAGAGGAAACGGGCGTCTGTCGCAACAGTCTTCTCGGCATCATCGACCAGAACCAGGAGCGGGAAGTCGGCGAAGGACGCCCAGTTCGAAAGGCGTTGCGCCTGATCCGGTTCTTCCTCGAAGGGTCGTCCTTCGAGTACGAGACATCCCGCACAATAGACGCGAACATCATTCACCCCGATCGGAACCTCTCCTGAGAACTTCTCCTCGAGCCTTCGCTTCGGCTCGCCGACACCGAGCAGGACTCCCTTGCTGCCCTTGTTCACTTCGGGTCCACAGTAGTCGAGGGTGTCCATCGAGAGGTTGGAGAAGACGTACAGATCCTGGCTCCAGTCGACTCGTTCCAGTACGAATCGGAGCACAGCCGGGAAGTCCTTGAGATCCTGCGGACGGTCGACGACGAGAAGGAATTTCGTGAGAGAAAGCTGGCCCTCTCCGAGTATCCGGAAAGCCGATACCATGGCCTCCCTGCCATACCTTTCGCGTATGACGGCGGCACTCAACGAGTGATAGCCGGTCTCGCCGTAGGACCACAAGTCGAGGACTCCCGGCATCACTACGGGGAACAGCGGAGAAAGCAGCTCCTGCAGGAAGTCTCCGATGAAGAAGTCCTCCTGTCGCGGCTTCCCGACGACCGTGGCCGGAAAGACCGCACCGCGACGATGGTACATGGTCTCGACCTTGAAGACCGGGTACTCATGGCGAAGCGAGTAGTAGCCGTAATGATCTCCGAACGGCCCTTCTATTCGCCGTTCTCGGGGCGGAACATGGCCTTGAAAGGCGAACTCGGCTTCAGCGATCAGCGGATGTGGATGATCGGAAGTGCTCCGCGTCAGTTTGAGCTTTCTGCCCAGCAGCAGGGACGCCAACAGCAGTTCCGGAACATTCTCCGGCAGAGGTGCAATGGCGGACAGAATGAGCGCCGGCGGCCCTCCTACGAAGAGCGTCAGAGGGAGTGCCCGATCCTCGGCCTCCGCTTTGTGATAGTGAAACCCGCCACCCTTTCCGATTTGCCAGTGGATTCCGGCCGTCCGGGCGTCATAACGTTGGATTCGGTACATCCCGAGATTCGGGATCGCGGTTTCCGGATCTTCTGTATACACCAGAGGAAGCGTCACGAAGGGGCCGCCATCCTTGCTCCAGCACGTCAGAAGCGGAACCTGGTCCAGATTCGGTTCGTCCATCCGGTACTCGGTGACCGGCCCGCGAGACTTGATTCGGGTTCCGAGCTTGAGACCGCGCTTGATCAGGTTCCGGGCACCCCACAGCTTGGACAGGCTCGGCGGCATGAGTTCTTCAGGCGCCTTTGCCGCCTGCGCCACGAAGCTTTTGACCTCATCGCCGAATGCCAGCGAAACCCGTCTCTGAGTTCCGAACAGGTTCGTGACCAGTGGAAACGCAGAGTTGCGGGGGTTCCGGAAGAGCAGAGCCGGGCCACCTGCCGCGATCACCCGCCGGTGAATCTCCGCGGCTTCGAGCCTCGGATCGACCTCCGCTTCGACGACGACGATCTCTCGCGATCGCTCGAGTTCCCTGAGAAAGGCTGCGAGGTTCTGGAACATCTTGAAGGGCCCTGTTCGATCCGCTGCGTCGATTCCGAGGAACGGGTCCGGCTTCGCGCGAGACCGATTCCTGCTCCCCGGGAGGATATCGCCGCTACTCTTTTTATTGTAGCTTCTTCCCGCTCTTGGGTTGAAAAAGCTGGCATTGGATTCCGGAACTCTCGAAGACCGCTAGAGATGGCATCTGCCGCGACTTGAAACCCATCGCGCGGCATCCGTGTGGCTGGGCAGGCTCCCAGGTGACGAAGTAGTGCTGGCACCCTATGCAGAGCTTCTTCTCCGAATCTTTCCGAGTGGATCCCATGAACGGCGAATATCATGCCATACGGCAGATCCGCAGGCCTTTCAGCCTGTGCTCCAGACCAACTTTCACAGCCCTCAACCTTCATTGTTGATGTAGGAGGCAGAAGAAGTGCCACGTACCTCATTGAAATGGGCCTCTCCAGGAACCTGGGCGATCGTCTGGACGGTCGCTGCTGTCTTGGCCGTACAGGCTGTTCAGGCGGAGAGACCTCGAATCTATGCGATTACCAACGTGCGCATTGTCGTCGCCCCGGGACAGGCGCTCGACAACGCGACTATCGTGCTCCGGGATGGCCTGATCGAAGCGGTTGGTTCGGAAGTGACAGCCCCTCCGGATGCTCAGATCATTGAGGGAGAAGACGGCTGGGTGGTCTATCCGGCTCTGATCGACGCCGCGGCCAATCTGGCGATCAAGGCAGAGGAGCAGGACTCTTCGGGTCCACCGAACTTCGCCAGCATCATGGCCAGCATGGCTCGCGGCCGTGAGGATCGTCCAGGCTCACCCCACGAACTGAGTGTTGTGACTCCGGAATACGCGGTTGTGGACAACCTCGATTTCAAAGACACCAAGATCGAGAAGCACAGGAAGATGGGCTTCGGAATCGCTCACGTCATCCCGACCAAGGGTGTCATCCGGGGCCAATCCGCCGTCATCGCGTTGCGTTCTGGAGAACCACGGGAGTTGATCATCCGCGATCGACTCGTGCAGGTCGCCGCGCTGGGCTCTGGAGGTTTCTTCAGCTTCGAGTATCCCGGATCCAAAATGGGCGCTGTTGCGGCGATTCGGCAGGCTTTGCTCGACGCGCGACAGCAGGCCACATGGCTGGAACGCTACGAAGCTAATCCCGTCGGCATGGCACGACCTGATTTCCGGGCATCCGACTCCTCCCTGATTTCCGTAACCGAAGGAAAGACCCCTCTACTTTTTGTGGCCCGTTCCACCCTCGACCACGGTCGGTTTCACGTGCTGGCGGAAGAATTCGACCTGCAATCGATGACGCTCGGTCTCGGCTGTCAGGAGGAGGCTCTGAGATTGCGAGCCGGCCAGATGCCGATACTCCTGCCTCTTCAGTTTCCCAAGAAACCGAAGGTCGACGACGAGGAAGCTCTTCGCGAGACCAACTTGAAAGCCATGCAGGACTACCTCCGCGCACCGAGGCTCCCTCAGGAACTCCTTGACGGAGAGGGGCAGGACGTCGCGTTCGTTACGGCCAACATGGAGACGGTCAGCGACTTCCCGCGGAACCTCCAGAAGATCGTGGAGGGCGGCCTCTCCGAGGAACAGGCCCTGGCGTCACTAACGACGATACCCGCTCGGCTCCTCGGCATCTCGGAAACAGTCGGGACTCTGGAGAAGGGGAAGGTCGCCAATGTACTCGTCGTCAACGGCGACCTGTTCGCCGAGAAACCGGAGATCCGGTTCCTGTTCGTGGACGGTCGCCACGAGGAATTCGAAGCCGCGGAGGCGAAAGGTGATCCGTCGGCTGTCGTCGATCCTCGGGGAACCTGGGAAGTGTCCACCGAGGTTATGGGACGAAGCAACGAGTCGACCTGGGTGATCGAAGGGAGCGAAGGTGACTATCGAGGATCCTCAGAGGGTGCTCGGGGAAAAAGAGACTTCGAATCGGTCGAGTTGGAAGGGGACGCCCTGACGGTCAGGATCTCCGCGCCGATGGGCGTGCTGGAGGCCACCGTCATCATCTCGGGAGACACACTCGAAGGCGAAAGTTCCATTCAGACGCCCCAGGGATCCATGTCTTTGAAGATCACAGGAAAACGCGTTTCGGGACCGAACGGGACCCGCTAGGCTCGAGGACACATCATGACGAAACGCACGCGAGTTTATTCGATTTCGATCACTCTACTGGCCCAGTTCCTTTTCTTCGGTGACGGACTGTCGGCCCAATCCGATCTGGACAGACATCTGGACAGCCGGCCCTATACCGGCCCTCAGGACACTCCCAGCGAGATCCTGATCAGAGGGGCAACCGTGTGGACCATGGAATCCGCTGGGATCCAACAGAACACCGATGTCCTGATCCGGGACGGTCGGATCTCGTCCGTCGGAACCGACCTCACCGCCGCCGACGGGGCACTCGTGATCGACGCAACAGGAAAGCATCTCACTCCAGGACTGATCGATTGCCACTCTCACAGCGCGGTCGAGAACTTTGGAGTCAACGAGGGGGGCAGCAGCGTCACGTCCGAAGTCCAGATCAAGCATGTGCTCGATCCCACCGACAGATACCTCTACCTTCAGCTCGCCGGCGGTTTGACGGTCGCCAATGTCCTGCATGGTTCCGCCAATGTGATCGGGGGCCAGAACGCCGTTATCAAGCTTCGGTGGGGAGCTGAAGATCCGGCCGAACTTCTGCTGAGAGATGCGCCGGCCGGAATCAAGTTCGCACTCGGAGAGAATCCCAAAAGATCGAACATTCCTTCCCTTCCCGGTCTCCCGCGACGCTATCCACAGTCCAGAATGGGTGTCTCTGCGACTATTCGGAATCACTTCCGCGAAGCGTCAGAATATAAGCTGGAGTGGGAGCGGTACGAAGCCCTGAGCGATGCAGAGCAAGGGAGAACTGCTCCACCCCGCCGGAACCTCAGACTCGAGGCTCTGGTTGAGATTCTGGAAGGAGAGAGACTCGTCCATAGCCATTCTTATCGCGCCGATGAGATTCTCATGCTGATTCGACTGGCGGAAGAGTTCAATTTCAAGATCCGGACCTTCCAGCACGTTCTGGAAGGCTACAGAGTCGCCGATGAGATCGCTGCGCACGGCGCTGGAGGGTCGACTTTTTCGGACTGGTGGAGCTACAAGCAGGAGGCCGCCGAAGGGATCCCCTTCAATGCTGCTCTGATGCATGATCGAGGCGTTCTGACCAGCTTGAATTCAGACAGCGGAAACCTGGCACGGCGGATGAATCTCGAGGCCGCCAAGACGGTCCGTTATGGAGGACTTTCTCCCGTCGACGCCTTGGCTACGGTGACGATCAATCCAGCCAGACAGCTCCGCATCGAGGATCGAGTCGGTTCGATCAAAGCCGGGAAAGACGGTGATGTGGTCATCTGGAACGGTGACCCCCTGAGCGTCTACAGTTCGGTCGATCAAACGTTCGTCGACGGCCGGCTCATGTTCAGCCGCGAGCGGGATCAGGCGAACCGGGCCGAGATCGAGGAGGCCCGGGCGGCGCTCGCTGAGTCCATCAGGAACGAAGGCAAGAAGCAGCAGGAGGACGCAACCGAAGCAACCGGAGAAGAGTCCGATTCCGAGGCGGCCGAGGAAGAGGAGTCCACTCAACCGGAGGAAGGGACAGGAAAGGACGAAGAACACGCCACGAACCCGGCGCCTCCGGAACTGGATTTCCGCTATCCCGCCGACTTCCCCGCCCGTCCGACCGCCATCGTCGGCGCTACAGTTCACACTCTGGAGGGAGAAGCGATCACCTCAGGCGTGGTCGTCTTCGAGGACGGGAAGATTACCGAAGTCGGAGACCGCCGCACCCGAATCCCTCGAGGCGCCGAACGAATCGACGCACGAGGAAAACATCTGTGGCCCGGCATCATCCATATGCAGACCGTCCTGGGTCTTACCGAGATCGACTCTATCCCAGGCACGGTCGACGTTGGAGAGATGGGTGACTGGAACGCCGATATCGACGCCTATCTGGCGGTTCATCCCGCCAGCGCACACATCCCGGTGTCGAGGTCAGGAGGCGTCACTCACGCAGTGGTCGCTCCCCAAGGGGGTAACGTGTCCGGAACGGCAGCCTTGATCCGGACCGACGGCTGGACCTGGGAAGAGATGGCCGCGGTTTCTCGGGTTTCCATGGTCATCAGTTGGCCCGGAACCAACCTCAGTCCGTTCGCCTTCCTGTTCGGAGGCAACCAGAGTTACGAGGATCGCAAGAAGGACGCCCGCGAAAAGCAGAAAAAGATCGAGGACTTCTTCAAGGACGCCGAAGCCTATCTCCGAAAGGTCGAAGCGACAGGTGATGACGGAGAGAGCGACCCGAAGCTGAAAGCGATGATTCCAGTGCTGAAGGGTGAACTTCCTCTCTACGTGACCGTCAACGACAAGTTCGCCATCGAGGATGCCGTCAACTGGGCTCTTGACCGTGGCCTTCGTCTCATCATCGTCGGTGGACGGGACGCCCACCTGTCGGCCGACTTCCTCGCCGAGAGGAAGGTACCGGTTGTCCTGACCAACGTGCTCGCCGACCCAACCCGAGGGGATGAACCATACGATGTCGCGTATTCATCCGCTGCGAAGTTGCACGAGGCCGGCGTTCTCGTCGCAATCGCCGGCTCAGGAACTCCCGGAGGCTCGTCAAATGCCCGCAGCGTCACCCTGTTCGCTGGTGTTGCGGCTGGATTCGGCCTCGACCGGGAGGAAGCCTTCCGAGCCATCACACTGAATCCCGCGAGAATGCTCGGGCTGGATCACATTCTGGGATCGATCGCTGTCGGCAAAAGTGCGAGTCTGGTCCTCACCGATGGAGATCTTCTGGAACAAGTGACAACCATCGAGAAGGTCTGGATCGACGGAACGGCTCCGTCGATGCAGGACAAGCAAAAAGACCTCTATCAGAAGTATCGAAACCGTCCCATGAGGAGTCCCGCGACCAACTGACGACGCCGCAGAACGCGCTTCTACCCATCCCGCTCGCCACAAGCGAACAACGGCGAGCGGTGAGTATCAGCCTGCCGTTTCCAGGGACCATCGTTCTCGGCGGAATCGGTCCGTCTGCTGCAGTGGTGCAGGCCTCGGTTTTGACTTCGTTGGGCGGGACTCTTGCGTTTGGACGATCCGCTCGCCTCGCCCTTCAGTTACGGGTCAACCTGTAAAAAGCCAGTCCAGCTAGACTGCCACCGAAGAGACCGAACAGGACGCTCGGCAAGAAGCTCGTGAAGAGAGCTGAGTAGAGACTGCCGCTGGCCGCGCCACTAGCAAACACCAGCAACATGCCGATTACCCTGGCGAAGCGGTCATCCACCGCATCAACCCGGGATCTAGCAAACGTTTGAGAGTTCATCGTATTCACCGTTGGAGCCTCACCGCTCGGCTCGTTCCTCATCCTCTTATCGGTCGGCTGCTCCGAGACCTTAGGACTCATCCCTGCCCCTTCCCGGGATCTTGTCGGCAAGATCCGGATAGATTCCTCATGTCATGACAGAGAGTCCCTCCCACGACGAACGAGGTTTGCGTCTAGTTCAAATAGCGAGGAAAGAAGGAAGTTTTGGCCGAGGTCAGCGGGCGTGGATCAGGAGTTTTCGCACCGGGGCTGGGTTTCCGGCGTCATGCTCGGTTGAGAGCGGGCACCCGAACAGCATTGCTGTCGAGGAAAGTGGATGGCATTCTCGCGTGCCCTGCTGCGGCAACGGGAGACTATTTTCGGGAAAGATCGACCTTTGAGGTGACCTCCCAGGTCACGCCGGCGTCCTCCGAGCGGATCATCTCAAACTGGAGAGAGTTCTCGGCGATGTTCAGCCAGCGCGTTCTCTGAAATCTTTTCCGGTCGGTGAGCCGAGCTGGCAGGGAGTCGATGCTTCCTCCTTCGTAACGAAATCCGGAGTCTGACTCATTGTCGAGGACAAGAACCGTCCATTGACTGTATTGCGGGATATATGAATGAAGGCGAAACTCCTTGAAAACTGAGTCTTCGCCCTCGTGTTCGGCGAGACTGAACACCGCGCAACCGTCCAGGACCCGCCGAGCCCGGAGCCGACTCACGCTTTTTTTCCAGCCGTTTTCGACTCGACGGGAGATCGTTCCTTCCCAATCTCCCGTAATCCCGTCAAAGCCGCCGAAGTGTTCCCCGCGGCAACGCTCGCCTTCTTCGTATGTATGAAAACTCACATCAGGACCCCCGAAGGTTGCGTTTTCCTGGGTCCGTGAAAACTCCATGATCCAGGTTCCGGTCCAACTCCGCCCATTGTCGCTGGAGCGCCCGTTATCCCATCGGAACTTTTCGTGGGAGATGTCCGAGAACGAATATCTCGTGAGCAACGTTTTGCCCTCTTCAGTCTGGTTTTCGCTGAAGAACTCTCCGCGACCATGTCGGAACCAACCTTGTAACTCGGAGAATCCCGGTGCATTCGGGGCCGGCCAGTTCAAGGCCAGTCTCCAGCTGCCGCTGGCTCGATCGTAGTAGCGCAGGCTGAAGCCGCGGAGTTCGTTCCCGGAGTCCAGCTTGCCGTCCCAGAATTCGAGGACGGCTTTCCCATCCAGAATCAGGTAGATCTTCGCGACACTCTTCCCGCCGTCGCTCCATCTTCCGTCGGAACGGAGAAACCGGTTGTTGACACTCCACTCGCCTAACCAGAAGTCGAACTGGCGGGCTTCTGGGAAGTCCCAGGCAGGTGAGACAGTTTCCCCGGAAGGTTGCGTCCGGGCACTCAGCACGACACCCAGAAAGAGGATCGTCGTACAGATTCTTCTCATGGAAGGCCTGATTCGTCCTGTCAATTTCTGGGTCCTCGAGCCAAGGGAGCACCGGGGCAAACCGTCAGGAGTTTTGAGACCACTCAACCACCCTTGTCGCGCCCATTCTTGTTGCACTCGCTCGCCATGTGACTGGATATCATCTCTCCGCGAGGCTTCGCTTGCGACGCCGCCCGACTCGCTCGAAGATGGAGAGGAGCATATGACACCCAGGACTATTGGCCGATCCCAGGCCGCTTGAAATAGAGACGTGTCGCGACCTCGTACCGGATCAGGTAGAGCCGCGCCACCTCTGACCCGTCCCGATACAGGCGTGTGCGCTTGGCGCTGCTTTGGTGAGCCGAACTCAGATTGGAAACAAAACTGTCTATGCACTTGTTCACGGCCGCGACGATCTCCTTTCTCGAACCGAACTTTCCGTTCCTCGGAAACTCGAGCGCCAAACCACCGTACGGAACGCCGAAGGTTTTGACCGCCGGTGACTCGCCGCAATAGTGGTGCAGTGAGTTTGGCGCGTCCTTGTCCCCCCAGACCTCTATCACAGCCGTCGCCTTGGGCTTCGACTTGGCGTTCTTCGCCTTGAGCTTCTTCAGGTTTCCTGGGAACAAGGCCAGGAATTCCTTTGCTTTTTCAGGGCTGAGCAAGGAAGAATCGACTTCGACTCGATAGTCTTCTGCGCTGACTGCAGGAGCCGTCGACAGGAGCAGGACCGCGATCTGGACGCATCCGGTGCACCGAGTCTTCAGACGTGATCCGACTTTTGCAGCCCGCGTCGACCCGGTCTTGTTGCTCATTCGCCAAATGGCCGGACGCAGCCGGCCGGCGATCTTTCTTCCCTCAACCATGAATCTCACAAACGTCACTGACCTCCGACCCGAGCGACGACGATGTCTCGCTGGAAAGGTCTCAGAGCTATGCTCGGAAGTTCACTGCTCTGATGCGGGCTGACGTCTTTCCCTATTCTATCAGCACAGGTTGGCGTCGCTCGACTGTCCCGGGTCCCGGTGGTTTGGGGCTGGCGAAAAACGCAACCGACCCGATAGACTCTCTCGCGATGATTGCTCTGACACCTTCGGGAGAAAGGTACACGGAGGCGAATGACAGCTCCCTCCCGGACCGCGTTGCCTCCGCACTCTGGGAGCGTACCCCTCGTATCGCTCAGGACCGGCGACGATACGGGCACCTGATGTTAACTGGAGCCGAGGAACCCGGCTCGACGACCCTTCACGTGGATGACGCGTCGGCGATCGCTTGCCTGGACAGGATCGCCGGGCTGGAATTCTACCCGGGCCGGGCCTTCACCCCGGCGGGCCAGGGAGATCTCGTGGCCTGCCCGTATCCGCAGACCCCTGGCTACGTGGCCTATCTCTCCGATACACTGCGTTTAGGTCGCCCGGCCTATCTGGAAGTCGAAGATCGGCTGGGCGGAAAGCTGCCTCAAATCTTCAGTTCGATTCTGGAGGATTCAAGCCTCCTGAAAACCCTGAAGAATAAGGTCCTGCACGGGCTTTCGCGCATCCACCCCTACATGGGACACGAAGCAGCCTGGACTCTCGCCGAAAAGCTGAACGTCCAGGTCGTGGGGCCTCTTCCCAGTTTGACCGACTCCTGCAACGACAAGAACTGGTTCGCCGATTGCGTTCGAATGACTCTCGGAGCAGAGGCGGCCGTCCAATCATCTGCAGGGCATTCCGCTCCGGATATCTGCGAAAAAGTGCTCCGGGAGGCTCGTCGCTCCTCCAGTGTCGCGATGAGGCTGGCAAACAGCGCTTCGGGCATGGGAACCTCCGTTTTTTCTTCGCCTGAGATACTGAACTCAGGCCGAGCTCGGTTGCTTTCGACGATTGAGACCTGGCTGAAGGAGCATTCCTGGAAACAGGGCGAGTCTCCTCCGATCAGCGTTGAACGGTGGGAGGAAAGCGTCGCCGGATCCCCCAGTGTCCAGCTCTGGATACCTCCGCAGGGGACAGGACTCCCTCTTCTGGAGGGTGTTTTCGATCAGATTTTCGTCGATAATCGTCCTAACGTTTTCCTGGGGAGCGTGCCCAGTCGCCTTCCCGCATCGGTCCGCAAAAAGATCGGGGACCGCGGTCTGCTCCTGGGCAGAGTCTTCCAGCTGCTCGGGTATGTCGGCCGCTGTTCATTCGATACGATTCTGGCTGGCTCAGATCTCCTGGAATCCACCGTCATCTTTGTCGAATGTAACGGGCGTTGGGGCGGAACGAGCACTCCGATGACCTTGATGAACAGGCTCTTCGGTGACTATCGATCCAAGAACTACGCAGCCCGCGACTTGATGCTCCCCAGCCTCGAAGGATGCACTTTTCCGAGGCTTGTCGAGGCGGTCCGAGAAGTC
>CAJHYB010000234.1_pt1 | contig 12079 bp, 11 predicted proteins | sample 9198631 | NCBI WGS metagenome assembly CAJHYB01 (sample SAMEA7708354, study PRJEB35096) | sediment metagenome | biome: marine neritic benthic zone biome [ENVO:01000025]; feature: sediment [ENVO:00002007]; material: shallow marine sediment [ENVO:03000034] sea grass bed [ENVO_01000059] ... | reverse complement strand
GAGAGAGGAGGGCGCGAACTCGTTCAGGTAGACCTGGAAAGATTCTTTGCGCGTGTAAGGATGGGAGCGGATCAGTTCCCGAATGCCTTCGCAGAACGCTTCGATCTTTTCCGGGGGAGTGTCGTAGGTGACCGAGATCGAGGTCCGTAACCTCCTGAACCGGCGCAATCCCAGATTGTCGATCGACGCCGTGAGCAGGCGACCGTTGGGCACGGTGATCAGTGAATCATGCGATGTGCGGATCCGTGTGCTTCGGAACCCGACTTCGTGGACGCTCCCGGCTATGTCTCCGATCTTGACCCAGTCACCAATCCGGAAGGGCCTCTCGATAATGACTGTGAGCGATCCGAAGAAGTTCTTGACAAGGTCCTGAGCCGCCAGAGCGAACGCCAGTCCACCGAGCCCGATGCCCGCCAGGAGGCTTCTGATCGGCAGATCGAGCGAGTCTGCGACGAACACCAATCCGACAGCGGCGATGAAGACTTTGGCCGAGGTCCGAAAGATCGGTACGAGCAGATCGTCGTAAGGGTTCTGAGTGTCCTCAGCCCAGGACTTGAGGACCGCTGAAAGAATGTCGACAAAGCGGTAGAGTGCCCAAACGGCCGAGAAGACCCCAAGGAGATGGATGGCAACGATGAGAACAGCCGCAATCTGGGTCGGCAGGCCCAGAAAGGTGAGGCCAAAACGCCAGAAGAAGGCCATGACGAGGATGCCGAGCGGCCTGAGCCCGTTCTTCAGGGTATCCGAGGCGATGTCGATTCGGCCGCTTGCGCCGATTCTGCGGCTGAGCCCTACAAGCAGCAGGACGGAGATGCGGTCGAGTGTCACACCCAGAAGGACGAGGAGAAGCAGGGCCAGCCACTGCCAATGCTCCAGGATGAATCCGATCTCCCTGAGCCCATCAGGAACCGCGGATCTCAACATCGCCGACGGGGAGAGGTAGCTCGGCGCCTGAACGACACCTTCGACCACTCTCTTGTCTTCATAGAGCCGATAGAGTTCAGGGATGGACTCGATCGTGCGGGCCGAGAACAGCCAGAGTCTGTTGTCGGTTCGCTGGATGACGACTTCGCCGGAGGCTTCCCTGAGGAAAACGTAGGGCGACGAATCCGGATCCGCCGGGATCTCGTTCTCGTCGATGAGTCTCGTACGGTCGAGTATCTCCTTGAGCTGGTAAGCGAGTTCGGGGCCTCTTTCGTCGCGCAGGGCCCTGGGCATCCTCGACATATCGAGGCAAGCGACAGCTTCATCTACCCTTTCGGGACTGCCCTGGGCGACTGCCACCATACTCTCGAGGAACGAGACCATGGTGGCTCTGGGGGAGCTTCTATCAGGACCCGAGTCAGTCTCTACTACGGCAGAGACCTCGGCAGATGGAGCTTCCTGCGAAACCAGCGTCGGCGGCAGCAGGAGTATCAGGAGCACGATCAAGCCGTGGGGCGCTCTTTTCACTCAAGCCTCCATTTCAGCATGACGATAGCAATCCACCGTATGGTCATTCACCATTCCAACCGCCTGCATGAATGCATAGCAGATCGTCGGACCGACGAAATTGAATCCTCTCTTCTTGAGGTCACGGCTCATGAGATCCGACTCGACCGTCTTCGCGGGAACCTCGGTCAGGCTTTTCCAGGAATTGCGGATCGGTCGGCCCCCGACGAATTGCCAGATGTAGTTGTCAAAGCATCCGAACTCACCCTGGACGTCCAGAAACGCTCGAGCGTTTCTGATCGCTGAAGCCACTTTCAGGCGATTCCTGACGATTCCGGGGTCCGCCAGGAGTCCGGCCGAACGCTTCTCATCAAATCCGGCAACGCTCGCAGGGTCGAAGCCTTCGAATGCCTTCCGATAGTTCTCTCTCTTTTTCAGGATGGTAGACCAGCTCAGGCCGGCTTGTGCCCCTTCCAGGATCAGGAACTCGAACAGGGTCCTGTCGTCGTGGACCGGAACACCCCACTCATCATCGTGATAACGCACATAGAGCGGGTCGTCTTCGGGAACCCAGCCGCACCGACTCCGTGTGATGGAACCACTCGCCGTCGTCAAGTCCGAAACCTCATCTGACTACCGTCTCGAACCGCCGGTTAATCTTCAACCTCGGATTCCTTCGCGCGAATCGTGAGAACAGGACATTGAGAGAGCCGGACAACTTTCTCGGCGACCGATCCGAAGACGAGGTGCTTCCATCCAGTCAACCCGTGAGTGGAAATGACGATCCAGTCCTCTCCTTCGTCCTCTGCAATGCGAACGATTTCCGCTGCCGGGTCACCGAAGGCGACCAGGCTTCGCGCGGGGACTCCCTCCGGGATACAGCCGGCAACGATTTCCTTCAGTTTCTCTTCGGCGGCCTCGCGCAGCGACTCCTCGTAGTGCGGAACCTCGAAGGTGTAGTTCATATCCGCCGGGAGCGTCGGAATCGAAGGAACCACGTAGAGTACGTCGAGTTGAGCATCGAAGTGGCGCGCGAGGCGACAAGCCTGTTCCACGGCAACCAGAGAAGCTTCGCTGAAGTCTGTCGGAGCCAGGATCCTCTTCAAATCAAACATCTTCTCTACCCTCCTTACGGCTGCTCGCCTGGTGCGAGTGTCGGGCCTCGGTTCTTCAGCGTTCACCAGTCGAGACGCATTGGCCTCATCGGCAACATCGGATGCCCGGGAGTCCCTTGCGAAATCCGAGAACTTCCCACAGTGACTGCCGGAACAGTCCGGCGGCGAGATTTGTGCCGTCGGTCCCGGCCTTTCGTGGTCGCCGGATCCCCGTCCTCAACGGGCCGTCTCTCCTGGGTTCAACCTCTGGACCTCGAACGCACGTTCGCAATCGTTGATCCTCACTCACGAATACTCTTTCAAAACGCGGTCCGGCGCAACCGGACCACCGGACTGCGGCATGGTGTGTGTGTCGGGGCACTTCATTTCTTTCGGACTCTGCTAGTATGCTGCTTCCCGGCGTGTCGACCGCATGTCTGAGCTGCCATCGAAATAGGACTGGAGTCGACGGCTCACTCTTCCGAAAAGAGTGTCGAACGCGGTTTCCGGCGGGTCGGAGGAACCTTCGGGTCTGCCGGTCACACCGGACGAGGGAGAGTCCCGGCCAGGAAGGCTCGTTTCCCGCCTGGATAGTTTTCTATGCCTGATTTATTCGACCTGACTCCTTTTCAGAAGTTCGAACTTTGGGTGGGGGGGCTTCAGGCCTACCATTCAAAGTCGGGCCCCAGATTCGGCCAGTCAGATCCCGTTCCGGTCCACCAGAACTACTCTGAAGATGTCAAGACCTCGATCCTCATCGTCCAGGACATGATCCGGTTGACCTCCAACATCGTGCTGGAGGAGATTGAGGAGTTTCGCGGCACCGAGCCAGCGCTCGTGATCGATTCCACCAAAGACCTGAGACCCCAGATCCGCCGCTTTCATTCCCGAGCTCCTGAGCTGGAAGAGCTCACTTCGTTCTGGGACTTCCTCGAGCAATACAAGCTGCTCGGGATGAGTATGACCCGCCTCACACACCTCTCACGCCTTGAATTCCGAGCCTATGGTTCTCTGTTGACGGATCGGATCGCACGCTTGAAGAACTCTGGGGTCTATGGGTCGCTTCTTGACAGGTCGCTCGCCGATGGCGAGTTCAGATACCTGATGCAGAGAGACATCGTGTTCGGGCTCGAGATGCCGGGAATCCAGGAGCAGATGGAGATCATCCTGCTCGAGTTCTTTCGGATTCTCAGGCTGATCCGGTACATACAAGATGAGATGCGACAGCGCTTCGACGTGCGAAAGCTGCTGGTGCTGTTCGGCTACTGTTACTTGTCGTACCAGTCATTCATCGATCTGCTCAATCGGTCTCGCGAGTATCTCGACCGCTACCAGCCCGAGATAGTCGAGGCCATCTTCAGCGCCACGTTTGCACTCAAGACGGAGACCAGAAAGGTCTTCGACGAGCACCTCGGTTCGATCCGGCCGGACGCCACTGTCGAGGAGACCTACGCCGAAATGGAAGACGCTCTGGGACTCACACAGAATGCATTTCGACAGTGTTTCGTGGGCCTGATACACCTGCTGAATCCACGGTTTGACGAAAGGCGCCTCTTCGATGACATGAGGCAAAGGCACGAACAGTCCGTCACACTCATGAATGATCTGACTGAACTTCGCCAGTTGTCCAAGGATGCCGGCGAAGGCGATGATCAGACAACCTGGGTGGCGGTCTTGCAGGCTTTGGAGACATTCATGGAAACATCGATGCTCCACCTCTTTTTTAAGGACCGCGAACCGATCCAGGCATTCAATTCCGAGCTGAGACAGTCGGTCGTGGACGATCGCCGGTTTCTGCTTCATCGGTTCGAGATCTTTTTGACAACACTTCTGGGAGAAGTGAGCAAACGATGGGTGCTCACCAAGTTTCGTTCGTCACGGCAGGGATGACTCCGAGCTGACCTTGCATCCACGTCCTGCTGACGGATTGGGATGTCCGCGCAGCTCACGTCCGAGTGGCCTCACCCGTCACGAGTCGGAACGATTCAACAACCTGGAGGCGAGTTCTCGCGGATGGCAACAGAAGATCGCAACCCGAGGACCACGAACCTCGACCTGCTCGAGACACGCAAAATGCTCGAACTCTTCAATCGTGAAGATCAGAGTGCCGTGCAAGCTGTTTCGAAAGTGCTGGACCAGATCGCTGAGGCAGTGGACCGAATGGCTGAAAGACTCCGCTCCGGGGGTCGCGTTTTCTATGTTGGTGCCGGCACCAGCGGACGGCTGGGCGTGCTGGACTCAGTGGAATGCCGTCCCACGTTCGGCGTCGACGCCGAACTGTTCCAGGCTCTGATGGCAGGTGGTGACGGAGCACTGCTGGGAGCTGTAGAAGGAGCGGAGGATGATGAGGGTGCCGGCGAGGCGGACCTGCGCGCCCGTGACCTGACTCGTCAGGACGTGGTGGTGGGACTCTCTGCGAGCGGGACGACGCCCTACACCCTGGGCGCCGTGCTCGCCGCCCGTTCTCGAGGCGCTCTGACGATCGGTGTGGCCTGCAACCAGGACACCGAACTGGGCCGAATTGCGGAAATCCCTATTGAGGTGGAGACCGGTCCCGAAGTGATCGCGGGTTCAACACGCCTGAAGGCCGGCACCGCGCAAAAGTTGATCCTCAATATGTTGAGCTCAGGTACGATGATCCGACTCGGCTACGTCTACAGCAACTTGATGACTCATGTTCGACCCTTGAACCGAAAACTCAGGCAACGGGTTCTGACCATCATTGCAGAAGCAGCCGAGTGTAGTCAGGAACACGCAGTCTCGGCTCTCGACGAAAGTGGCGACGTCGCGACCGCGATCGTGATGATCAAGAAAGGGGTCGCGGCGCATGAGGCCCGCTCCCGTCTCGAGCGGACGTCGAATCTGCGCGAAGCGCTCGACGAGCGTCCTCGGCCCGATCGCGATGACGGGCGTGAAAAATGAATATCCCTTGAAGTCGGCTCGTACCAAGAGCCCGTAAGTACTTAAAAAATTGGAACAATCGCAAAGAGAACAGTTGGGAACGATCGATCAGCCCCTACCGGAAGCGGAACTTATCCGAGCCGTGACCTCAGGCCACACGGAAGCGTACGGTCAGATCTTCCAGAAATACCGCGACCATGCCTACGGGTTAGCGTACCAGTACACCGGAAATAAGGAAGATGCCCTGGACGTGGTCCAGGACGCCTTCATCAAAGCGTTTCTGAATCTGCGGCGCTTCGACATTTCTCGTGACTTCGGACCGTGGTTTCTCAAGATCGTGCGAAACCAGAGTATCGACCATCTTCGAAAGAGAAAGCGGACCAGAGCCGAGGACCTTCCGGTCGTTCTTCCGGATCGAGGAGCCCTGAAGAAGACTGAGCGGCGAGTCATGCGGATGGATATCAGGCAAGGCCTGGCTCAGCTCCCGACGGTTCAAAGAGAAATCGTCTTCCTCAAGGATTATCAAGGCCACAGTTACGCAGAGATCGCCGAGATTCAGCGGATTCCGTTGGGAACCGTCATGTCGCGGCTCCACCATGCTCGCAAAAAGCTGGCCGCCTACCTGAATGGTAAAGCCGATGCGGTGTGAAGAAATCGAAGTCTACCTGTCCGGATACGTCGATGGCGAACTGACCCAGGAGAAGCGGCAGTTGGTTCGCGTCCATCTCGATCGTTGCTCCGACTGCGCTAAAGTTCTGGCGGAGTTGCAGCAGGTGAAGCGCTCGACGGAACAGCTTTCCTTTGAACAACCGACCGGCGAGGACTGGATCTACACTCAAAACCATATCATAGGAAGAGTGAGCCGCCGCATGGGCTGGCTGGTGGTGGTCACTTGGCTTGTGATGCTACTGACCTACACCGGATACAATTACGCTTCTAACCCAAACGAGAACATGATTGAGAAGATTATAGTTTTCGGTCTGATCGTCGGGCTGGGACTGCTCCTTTTCTCGGTTCTCTCGGAACGTCTCCGCGAAAGGGCCACCGATCGATATCGCGGGGTGCACAGATGATCCTGTCCACCACCAACCAGCTACCCGACCGACATTTGATAAGAACCCTCGGACTTGTCCGCGGAAACTCAGTGAGAAGCCGCCATCTCGGCAAAGATCTTCTAGCATTCCTGCGAAACATGGTCGGTGGCGAAATTCACGAGTATGTGAAGTTGACGGCTGAAGCACGTGAACAATGCCTGGACAGGATGATCGGCGAAGCCGAGAGTCTCGGCGCCAACGCCGTTGTCGGGATTCGCTTCGCGACGTCATCAGTCACGTGGGGGGCGGCTGAGCTTGTGGTCTATGGGACAGCCATCGTCATTGGAGGGGAAGGTCCACACGCCGGCATAAAGGGCGATCTCGACTAGAACGTTCCCCTTCTCTTCGGCGAGTTTTACCTGTTTTTACTCGACATCTGATGTCTGGGTCGACGGTGTGACACGCGGACCGGACGGAGCGACTTCCTTCCCCTCGATATCCTCAGGTGTGTAAGTCAACCAACCTCTCTTCGAACCGATCCGATACACGATCATCCCGCCGATCACCGTGAGCAGCGCGGCTCCAGTCGGCTGGGGGCTCATCAGCAGGCCGTATCCCCACGCCAGGACAACCGCTGCCAGGAAAAGGATAGGAGTCACCGGGAATCCCGGGACTCGAAACTCGCCTGGAGCTGGAGGGCCGGACCGGCGTACGACGAAGACTGCTGCTACGGCCAGTCCGTTGAAGAGGAGCAGGACCGATCCGACGTAAATCAGGAGAGTCTCGAAGGCTCCGGTGAGGGCCATGGTCGCTGCGACCGTGCTCTGAGCCATGATCGCCAGCGCCGGAGCACCTCCGCGAGGCCCGAGCCGAGCGAAAAGGGCCGGAGCCAGCCGGTCCTGAGCCATTGCGAAGTACACGCGTGGACCGGCAGCCGTCATCGCGCTCAAGGAGCCTACGATCGTGATGGTGATCAGAATGCTGAGCATCTGTGCTCCGGAGTCGCCAAAGAGGAGGACGGCTGCCTGCTGGGCTACAGCGATCTCTCTTTGCCAGGAATTCACTGGGATCGCAAAGAGAAACAGGACGTTGATAGCCAGATATGTCAGGGCGACCACGAGCGTGCCGCCCAGGAGAGCCCGGGGAAGGGTCCGCCCGGGCTGCTTGACCTCGCCGGCGAGATACGAGGCTGCGTTCCATCCTGAGTAAGCGAAGCTCACCTGAATCAGAGCCACCCACCAACTTCCTGTCGTATCTGATGTCGCGATAAGGCCTCCCCAGTCTCCTCGCCCGCTGCCAAGCCCAGCAAAGATGAAGACGAAGACCGATCCCAGAGTGACGGAGGCCAGAAGTCCCTGGAGTGTGCTTCCTGGACGGATGCCGAGAGAGTGAAACAGACCGAGTGAGAGAACGAGGGCGGCGGCCAGGGCGGCTCCTTGCGAAACTCCGACTCCTTGGAGCATTGGCGCATCCGGATTCCATCCCGGGAAGACCCGGGCGGCGTAGGCAGAAGCTCCGATAGCCGCCGCAGCGGAGGCAGCCGAGAAACCGACCAGAAAGGACACCCAACCACTCAGGAATCCCCACAATGGACCATATACCCGTGCCAGAAAGAAATACTCACCCCCGGCCCTGGGCATTCGGGTCGCCAGTTCCGCATAGCAGAAAGCTCCACAGAGTGCGAGAAACGCTCCAGCAGCCCACACGCTGAGTGACGAGAGTCCACCTCCTGTCGACGCTCTCACAAAGGCCGGGACTGTGAAGATCCCGGTCCCGATCATGTTGGTCACGACGAAAGCACCGGCTCCCAGGAGTCCGAGATCTCTCTTGAGACTTCGTCTGTTATTGGATTCTGTCGTTCCGTTCCCGGATGAAAGGCTCATATCTATCTCGCCGTACGGCTGTCCCGTCGAGTGGAGATCTTCCGTTCCTGGACAGGACCAGAACAAGCCGCCACTCGGTGGAAGCGGCCCACCTTGGGACGTCCGGAACGGCTTGGAAGTTCAGGTTTCCCGCTGAGGTCGCTTCTCGAAGCGAACGCCTCAGGTCAATGTCCTCCGTCATTCGCCCTCAGAATCCACTGTCGGGGATCGATCCGCGGCGATTCTCCTTTCGGGACTGGAATTGTCGCGCGGCCTTCATCCATGTTGATCCTGAGCAAATCGTTTCCGATCTGGACCTCTATCGGCATCGGAAACGGAAGCCCGTCAGGAGCCTTCCATTCCAGCTCCAGAATCCCGTTGTTCAGTTTGCTGACAAGGCGTGGAAGGGCTTCCTGGCGGAGGTAGATCTCGAAAAACCAACCGAGGTCCACTCTTGCGACTCTCTCGGCAGAAACTCTCACATCGCGGGTCGACTTGAAGTGGCATTGGGTGCCGTCCAGCGTAGATTCCAGGCTGGGGTCCGGATAGGTGAGCCGTCGCAGCAGATGAAAAAAGGCTGGGTCCCCGATCAGATAGCGAAGAGTATGAACGATCCAAGCGCCTTTGAAGTTGACGTCTCCATCGGAGGCTGTGTAGTCGGGTGGGACGAAGTATTTCTCGACGGTCGTTTGTGAGTCGCGCGGAGCAACCGGTTGGAGATTCCGGAGTCGAGGTCGAATCGAGGACATAAAATCATGCAAGCCTTCCGTTCCATTCAGAGCTTCCGAGTAGAGGCCCTCCATATAGGACGTGAAGCCCTCATGGATCCAATAGTCGTTCCAGTCGCCGGCCGTCACCAGATTGCCCCACCACTCGTGCGCCGCCTCGTGGAAATGGAGCCAGTCAAACCCGAATCGGGTCTTCGTGAAGTCGTGGCCATAGGCGATGATCGTTTGATGCTCCATGCCGAGATAGGGAGTCTCTGCGACCCCGTATTTCTCGTTCCGGAAAGGATAGGGACCCAGGGTCTCCTCAAGGAATCGGAGATGTTGCGGAATCTCTTCCATCAGAACCAAACCCTTTTCATAGTGCTCGGGTAGAACCCAGAAAGTCATCGGCACGGTTTCGCCCGTCACACTTTGATAGGTCCTCTCGATCGTTCTGTAAGGCGCTGCATTGATGCTGACTGCGTAGTTGTTAATCGGATTCGCGACATGCCAATTGAAAGTCCGCGTCCCATCATCGTTCGACTCGACGCTCGTTTGCGTTCCATTCGTTGCTACGACCAGAGGAAGCGGAACAGTAATGTGCAAGTCCATCGAGTCCGCTTCATCCGCTGGATGATCCTTCGCCGGCCACCAGATGTCGGCTCCGTCGCCCTGACAGCTGACAGCGATCCAGTGCCCGCCTCCGGGAGTGCGCTCCCAACTGAATCCTCCGACCCAAGGGGGCGCCGGGGCAACCCGAGGATGTCCTCCATAGTCCACTGCGAGGCGAATCTCCTCACCGGGTTGAAGAGTGCCCGGCAGAAACACCCAGAGCTTTCCATCGCGACGATCCATCTCGAGTTCGGTATCGTCCGGAAGAAGTCGTGCCTGCTCGGCAGTCAAAGGGGTGTCGAGATCGAGGACGATCCGGTGAGTTGGAAAGACGATCGTGGCTCTAAGCACGAGGGTCCCCGAGATGAAGCGCTCTTCAGGGTCGATCCGGAGACTGAGGTCGTAGTGCCTGACGTCGTACGAAGCCTGTTCCGGTGTCATGGGCCCGCCGGAACCTGTTGCTCGGGCCCTCAGACTTCGCTGAGCCGACAGGGGTGTTACAGCCAGGAAAAGCACCGTCGTCAGTATCGTGGCGGATCGCAATTCGCGCGACTTCTTTCTCACCGATCGATCTCCTGTCGATTGGCCCGAAGCTCACCCTGAAGCGCCACAAGAGCATCTCGACTTTGAGCATCAGGGTCCTTGCGGCTTGAACCGGTGGGCAGATCGACCATCGAGGACTTCAAACGCGGTATCCGCTCTTACGGAGAACTTCAACCAGTTCCTGGACAGAAGCGGCCGATCTCTGCAGTTCGGCTTTCTCCTCGGTGGTCAGATTGATCTGAAAGATCTCCTCGACGCCGTTCAGACCCAACTTGACCGGGACCCCGACGAAGAGACCGCTGACACCGTACTCTCCTTCCAGATAGGTGGCGCAGGGCAGTATTTTTCTCCGGTCGTTGAGGATGGCTTCCACCATCTCCACGGCTCCAGCGGATGGCGCGTAATAAGCGCTGCCGCTCTTGAGCAGTCTGACGATTTCGGCCCCCCCATTTCTCGTCCGCTCGATGATCGCGTCGAGCCGGTCCCTGGGAATCAACTCCGTAACAGGCACGCCAGCGACTGTTGAGTATCGAGCGAGTGGCACCATGGTGTCTCCGTGTCCACCGAGGACGAAGGCATGTGTGCTCTCGACGGATACATTCAGCTCCGCGGCGATAAAGCTGCGGAATCGAGCGGAATCCAGGATCCCGGCCATCCCGAGGATTCGCTGACGGGGTAAACCTCCGGCAGCCCTTGCGACGTGGCACATCGCGTCCAGAGGGTTGCTGACGATGATGACGATGCATTGTGGACTGTGGCGAACAACGGTCTGGGTCACCTCTGAAACAATTTCGGCATTCTTGAGCAGGAGGTCGTCGCGGCTCATCCCCGGTTTGCGCGCCAGTCCGGCCGTTATCACGGCAATATCGGAGTTCGCGGTCGCTTCGTAGGAATCCGTTCCGGTCAATCGACTGTCGTAGGACTCGACGGGAGCAGCCTGGGACAGATCGAGGGCCTTTCCCTGCGGCATCCCGTCGATGATGTCGACCAGAACGACGTCACCGAGCGACTTCTCGGCAAGTCTCTGGGCGGTTGTCGCTCCGACGTGTCCGGCTCCGACAACGGTGATCTTGTGACGCATGACCCCAGCGCTCCAGTGTTTCATTCAGCCCTGAGTGAGCTGAATGACCGAGTATATGGGTTCCGGAGCCCGGGTCAATGTCCCCGGGCGTGCAAGGGCGTGGGCTCGGCCTTCGGAACCGACCCCACGCGCATTGGCAGGTCACTGTTCGAGGTTTTCGATGATGGCCGATGCGTAAGCGCTGGTGCTGAGCTTTGTCGCGCCGTCCATCTGCCGCTCGAGGTCGTAGGTGACTCGTTTTTCGGCAATCGTTTTCCCAATTGCCGAGTAGACCAGATCCGCCGCCTCCTGCCATCTCAGGTGTTCGAGCATCATGACACCTGAGAGGATCAGGGACCCGGGATTAACTTTGTCCTGCCCGGCGTACTTGGGTGCTGTGCCGTGAGTCGCCTCGAACAGTGCCACCCCGTCGCTGATGTTGGCCCCGGGAGCCATTCCGAGACCTCCGACCTGAGCAGCACAAGCGTCTGAAAGGTAGTCCCCGTTGAGATTCGGAAGCGCGATCACTTCGTATTCATCCGGCCGCAACAGGACCTGCTGAAACATAGCATCGGCGATGCGATCGTTGATGAGGACCTTTCCTTCCGGAATCCGGCCGTCATGTTCTTTCCAGAGCGTGTCTTCGTCGACGCAGATGTCGCCGAACTCACGCTTCGCCAGAGCATAACCCCAATCGCGAAACGCTCCCTCGGTGAACTTCTGGATATTCCCCTTATGAACGAGCGTCACTCGGCTCCGACCATGAGCGATCGCGTATTGAATGGCCTTGCGCACCAGCCGCTCGGTTCCGAAGATGGAGATCGGCTTGATTCCG
>CAJHYB010000556.1_pt1 | contig 12122 bp, 10 predicted proteins | sample 9198631 | NCBI WGS metagenome assembly CAJHYB01 (sample SAMEA7708354, study PRJEB35096) | sediment metagenome | biome: marine neritic benthic zone biome [ENVO:01000025]; feature: sediment [ENVO:00002007]; material: shallow marine sediment [ENVO:03000034] sea grass bed [ENVO_01000059] ... | reverse complement strand
TGATCTCGGTCACGAGGAACAGCCACATCCCGAGCGTTCCCGCCTCGCGCTGCTGCTCCATATCTTCGAAATGGTGCGCGAGCCCGGTAGGGTGGTGTCCGTGGGTGGCTGTATGACTGTCGCTCAAGTGCGTTCTCCGTATTCAGATGTCATATGTCAGACGTCCGTTGTCCACCTTGTCTGCTTGTCTGCTTGTCTGCCTGTCTGCCTGTCTGCCCGTCTGCTTGTCAGCTTGTATCTAGAACTCTCCGACTATTGTCGCTTTCTCCCGCGGCTTGAACTCGTAGGCGTGCCAGGTCACAACCGGTGTTTCTTCGAAGTTCTCCGGTGGAGGCGGTGAAGTGGTCCTCCATTCCAATCCCGTGGACGGCCAGGGATTGGAACTCGCGATCGGCCCGTATCGCATCGACCAGATGAAGTAGACCATCGGAAGGAGATACCCGACGGCGAGGATAGAAGCCCCAGCCGAAGACATGACGTTGAGCACCTGGAACTCGTCGGGATAAGCATAGTATCGGCGCGGCATTCCCATGTAGCCGAGCAGAAACTGTGGAAAGAATGTCAGGTTGAAACCGACGAAGATGATCAGGACACCCAGCTTCGACCAGCCCTCCGGATACATCCTGCCGGTTATTTTGGGCCACCAGTAGTGCAGACCTCCGAGGTAGCCCATGATCGCGCCACCGACCATGATGTAGTGGAAGTGAGCGACCACGAAGTAGGTGTCGGTCAGATGGACGTCCATGCCGAGCGCGGCCAGAAAGAGTCCGGTGAGTCCGCCGATGGTGAAGAGTCCGATGAAGCCGAATGCATAGAGCATCGGGGTCTGCAGTGAGACCGAGCTCTTGTGGAGAGTGGCCGTCCAATTGAAAACCTTGACCGCTGACGGAACCGCTACCAGCACCGTCAGGAAGGAAAACACCATGCCGGCATAGATCGATTGCCCCGCGACATAAAGGTGGTGTCCCCAGACAAGGAAACCCAGTATCGCAATCGCCAGACTCGAGAAAGCGATGAACTTGTAGCCGAAGATATTCTTGCGCGTAAAGGTCGCGACCAGTTCACTCACCACTCCCATCGAGGGGAGGATCATGATGTAGACGGCCGGGTGTGAGTAGAACCAGAACAGGTGTTGAAAGAGCACCGGATCGCCGCCTAGAGCCGGGTCGAAGATCCCGACTCCCATCAACCGTTCAAAGGCCAGAAGCAGGACCGTAATGGCGATCACCGGTGTCCCCAGCACCTGGATCAGTGCCGTGGCGTAGTGCCCCCAGACGAACAGGGGGAGTCGCAGCCAGTTGAGGCCCGGAGCTCGCATCGTGTGGATCGTGACGATGAAATTGAGGCCGGTGAGGATCGAGGAGAATCCCGTGATGAAGATGCCCACCCCTGTGGCCATGACCTGGGTGTTCGAGTAGGTCGTGGAGAGCGGCGCGTAAAAGGTCCAGCCCGTGTCGACCCCACCGGTGATGACCGCGTACAGAGTGATCGCCGCCCCAGCGTTGTAAACGTACCAGCTGAGCAGGTTGAGCCGGGGGAAGGCGACGTCTTTCGCTCCCAGCATGAGCGGGAGACAGAAGTTCCCGAGAACTGCCGGAACCGACGGAATCAGGAAGAAGAAGATCATGATCACGCCGTGCATCGTGAAGAACTTGTTGTAGTTCTCGATCGAGACGAGATCGCCGGCCGGCGTGGCCAGCTCCATGCGGATGATCGTGGCGAACGCTCCCCCAAGGAAAAAGAAGAAGGTGATCGAAGCCAGGTAGAGAAGGCCGATCCTCTTGTGATCGGTCGTCAACAGCCAGGACTTCACGCCGTAGCTGACGTTCAGATAGTGGCGGCTCGGCGGTGTGATCGAACTCTCGGGCGATACGCTGTTCAAGTCGTCTTTCCTCAGTTCCTGTTGCCCGCTCCGGTCGAACCGGACGGGTTGAAAACCTTCGGGTCATGGGCGGCGACCGGGGCGAGCCCGGATCCAAGCCTGGCCATCCCACCGCCACCTTCGGTCTGCGATTCCTCGTTCAGAGTCTTGATGTAAGCGATGAGCTGTAGAACCTGATCCTCGGTGATCTGTCCCTGGAAAGTCGGCATGATCGACGGGCGCTGATAGCCGGCGACGACTCTGGCCTGCGAATTGAGGATCGATTCCCGCAGATAGGCTTCGTCGGCGATCACAGTCTCGCCGTTGTCGAGCAGCACCTGTTCTCCGTAGATTCCTTGCAAAACTGCCCCGCGTCCTTGCGAATCGGCACGGTGGCATGTGTGACAGGCCAGCCGCTGGAAGAGTCTCTCACCCGAGACAGCCAGAGAAGTCTCTCCGGTGCCGCCACCCAGCCAATCCTGAAATTCGGCCGGTTCCATCACGTAAACCCAACCGATCATCCCTGAGTGTTCGGTGCCGCAATACTCGGCACAAAAGAGGCGATACTTTCCTGGCTGCGTCGCCTCGAACCAGAGAAACGTATAGCGACCCGGAAGGACGTCGCGTTTGATACGGAAGGCGGGGACGAAAAAGTCGTGAATCACGTCCTCACTTGTCATCGTGAGCTTGACTTTGCGGCCGACCGGAACGTGGAGTTCGTTGACCTCTCGTCGGCCGTTCATATGCTGCAGCTTCCACATCCATTGCTTGCCGACCACGTAGATGTCCATCGCCTCATCGGGCATCCGGTAGATCTGAAAGTACAGCGAAGCGCCCCAGCCAAAGATGACCATCGCGAGAATGAACGGGATGATGATCCAGACGACCTCCAGCTGGGCCGCACTCCGCTCCGGCAAAGGAACCTCATCCTCAGACTGACGCCGGTATTTGAGCGCGAAGTAGATTTCCAGTCCGGCGATCAGGACGATGAAAAACAGGCTGAGACCCACCAGAAACAGGAAAAACTCGTCGACCGAGCCCGAGAGCGTCGAGGCATCCGGTGGGAAAAAAGGGATCCAATTGTGCATGATTCAGTCTGTTCTCGTCAGGAGTCGGCCCTGTGGGCATCTCCCTGGCTTACTTTAGGATCTGGAGCCCGCCGTTTCAGCAGCACCATCATCGCCACGATTCCGAGGACGGTCACGAGTCCCCCGATTCGCATCATGTTCATGACCACGGCACCGTAGCGACCCGTAGCGGGGTCGTACTGATAACAGTAGAGAAGAAGCTGATCGACCGGAGAGCCGATCCTGTTTTCGGATGCTTCCACGAGAGCCAGCCTCAGGTCTCTCGGAGCGTATTCGATGCCATAAAAGTATCGTGCCAGCCGGCCTTCGGGTGTGATCACCATGATGGCGCTGGCGTGCGCATACTGCCCGATCTTCTCGTCGAAGGAATAGCGGAAGCCGGCTGCGCTGGTGAGCCGGCGGATCATTTCGTCCTCACCGGTCAGGAAGTGCCATCCTCGTTCGGACCCTTCGCGGCCGTATCTGTCGACGTATGCCCGCTTCTTGGCCGTCGCGACCTCATGATCTTCTCGCGGATCGAAGCTCACCGCGACGACTTCAAACTCGTCCCCGACGTCGAACTCGAGGACCGACAGGCTCGACGTCAGTCCATTGAGGACCTGATTGCAGAGCATCGGACACTGGTAGTAGACGAGGGCCAGAACCACCGGTTTCTCGTTGAAATAATCTCCCAGTTGCACTTCGTTTCCAGACTCATCTCGAAAAACCGCATCGAGCGGCAACTGCCCATCGAGTTGCTGTTCGATTCCGACCTCGAGAAGGGCGTCCGGCATTCCGGGCTCCATGCGGACCCCGCTCGGAGGCAGCTGTCCTGAGACGGTGCCGCTCAGCAGCTCCAGGATTCCCAATGTCAGCGTCATTCTCTTCAACATGATCTTCACCGTTCGGCTGGTGGCCTCACGGGCAGCCCTCTCTGCAACAGGAGTTTCTTGGCCTGTTCGATCGGAATCCGCACGGTTCCGGCGTTCTGATCGACCCACCCGGTTGACGTCAGCAGTCCATCCTCTTGCCTGCGAAAGGCCTCCATTTCGAGCAGCGGATCTCCGAGTTCGAACAGACTTCCCGGGGCTCCCTGAAGGACCGGGGCAGGCGGTGTCTTCGGCTTGTCGGTGGTCACCAGCGTCGCAGGCACGACTTCGAGTTGCCGGCTGACTGCTTCAGATTCGAGCCGGTTGAAAAGCCAGTACATCAGAACCATCGACAGGCCCGTCACCAGTGCCAGGACGAGTCCGGATATATAGACCCAGCGTACGTTGATGTCTCCCTTGTAGGGGGCGACTCCGGGCGTCGACTTCGATGTTGTTGGACTACTCATCGTTGCTCACCGCGAGGATGGCTCCTACGAGGTCTCCGCCTCTTTCCAGTTCGGATCGTGCAGCGGGAGCACGGGCCGAGATTTGAGTTGCAACAGAAAATACCAGCACCAGATCCCGCCGAAACCGATAAGGGCCACAAAGTCCATCACGATTCCGAGTCCTTTGGCCACTCCAGTGCCGTGGAACTCCGGAGCGACCAGCCACACCGTATCGACGAAGCGGGCCAGGATCACCAGGATCGAAACACTGATCAGTTTGCCTGAGTTTCGTTTCAGGTCCCGCGAGAGAAGCAGGACGAACGGCAAGGCGAAGTGAAAGACCACGAGGCACAGCCCCGCCCACGCCCAGCCGCCGCTCAGACGACGGATGAACCAGGGAATCTCTTCCGGCAGATTCCCGGCCCAGATAATCAGGAACTGCGAGAAATTGAAGTAGGACCAGAGCAGAACAAAGGCCAGCATCAGCTTGCCGAGATCGTGAAGATGTCCCGCTTTGAGGACTCCTGCCAGTGGAGGATAAGGGGACAGCAAGACAAGGATCGCGATCACGAAGGCCAGGGCGCTCAACCCTTGTCCCCCCATAAAGATGAATCCGAAAATAGTCGAAAACCACTCGGGATCGAGAGACATGACCCAGTCGACCGAGGCGAACGTGACCGTGAGTGCGTAGAGCACGATCCCTGGTCCGCTGAGGAGTTGGAGTTTTCGCTGAATCTTCGGATCTCCCGTCTCGTCCTGATCTCTCGACCATCGGGTGAAGAAGTAGGCCAGCCCGATCCAGATTGCGAAATAGAACGCCGTTCTCGCCAGAAAGAAAGGCACGTTGAGGTACGGATGCTTGTGCTCGAGGATGTGGCTTTGCGCAACCGCCTCCGGGCGAGCCCATTCGTAGAGAGCAGTCAGACCGAAGACGAGCGGTAGAAACAGGACCGCCAGCAAAGGCAAGGTCCTGGCCGACGACTCCAGAAGACGACGGATCACGACGCCCCAGTTTCCACCGGTCATCTGGTGCAGCATCGCGATCGCGAGGCTGCCGAGCGCGACACCGGCCCAGAAGACGAATCCGATGAGGTAGGAGAAGAAGGCCCGCTCGAGTCCGGCCGAAAACCCGTCGCTCGACACTCCGATGATCGCCGTGCCCCCCAGAAGCACGACGAGAGCGGCCCCTCCGATCGCGAGAGATCTCCGGCACAGGGTGTCGACCGCCGGCGGTGCTGCGTACGACGAATCGTTCATCGCTGCCCTCCACCACTCTGCAGGCTCTGTCTCTGCTCGGCAGTCAGGTCTTCCTGAGTCGCGTTCTGGCTCAGTTGAAGCGCACGAAGATAGGCGACGATCTTCCATCGGTCCCCGGCCTCGATCTGCCCGGCGTAGCTGGGCATTGCTCCGAAGCCGTTGGTCACGACATCAAAGAGGTATCCGACAGGCTGGTCCCGAAGACGCTCGACGTGGAAACTCGTCGGACGACGGAATCCTCGCTGCACGATCATGCCGTTCCCGCTTCCGAGTCGGTCATGACAGGGACTGCAGAAGACATTGAAGAGTTCCTGTCCTCGATCGAGTTCCGCCGCGTCGATCTCAAAAGGGAAAGTTGCCACGAAAACCTCTCCCGCCTTTCCGGTGTCGAAGTGGGGGTCGGTCCGCAGCGAACCCCGCGCCACCGTCCCCTCAACCGGGAGTCGGGACGACGAACCGTCGTCAAAAAAATCAGACCGTTCCAGAGGCGTGTAGTTCGGCTGATCGTGCATGTCCTGGCGGCAGGACGACACCGACAGGAGGCCGACGCTCAGAATCAGCACGAATCTCACAAACTTAGTCATCTTCTACTTCCGTCACGGAACCGCCGAGGCGCTCGAGGAATCCTCTGGTTTTCTCCAGGTCGAAAAGAGGGTCCTTCGCTTCGATGCAGAGGAAGAAACGATCGCGGCTCGCCAGTCTGAAACTCGGGGCGTTGAAGACGGGGTGGTGCGGCCTTGGAAGCCCGTTCAAGGCCAGCATTCCGAACACCGTCGCAAAGGCAGCGAGCAGGATGGTCATCTCGAAGGTGATCGGAATAAACGACGGCCAGCTGTTGAAGGGCCTTCCACCGACGTTGAGGGGATACTCGATCACCGACACCCAGTACTGCAGCATGAAGCCGCCGATGCAGCCTGTCAGCCCGCCGATCAGAACGATGAGAGGAAGCCGGGTCTTATGGAATCCGATCGCCTCGCTCAGCTCTTCGATCGGGAAAGGCGTATATGCGTCGAGGTCACGATATCCCTCCTCGTAGGCCTTCTCCGCGGCTGTGACGATTTCGCCTGTCTGGCCGAATTCGGCCAGAAGTCCATAAACCTGTTTCTCTTCGTTCATCGATTGAATCTCAGCTGCTCGAGCCAAGGGCTCGTTGTCACCTCGCATCCGCCCGTGAAGCCCCTCTCCTTAATGATCCGACTCCTTTGTTTTGGCCTCCGGCACCAGGGTCCGCATTTCGAATATCGAGATCATCGGCAGGAATCGCAAGAAGAGGAACAGGAGGCTGAGGAAAAGTCCGATCGAGCCGAAGTAAGTGGCCCAATCCCAGAACGTCCCCTGATACATGCCCCAGGATGAGGGGAGGTAATCTCGATGGAGACTGGTCACGACGATGATAAAGCGTTCCAGCCACATCCCGATGCTGACGATGATCGACACGACAAAGAGTATGGTCAGATTGTTGCGAGCCTTCCGGAACCAGAGGATCTGCGGAGTGAGTCCGTTACACAGAATCAGCGCCCAATACTGAAGAGCGTACGGCCCCGTCATCCGGTTCTTGATCATGTACCCTTCGAACTCATTGGCGCTGTACCAACCGAAGAAGACTTCCATCAGGTAGCCATAAGCCACGATCAGACCCGTCGCGAGCATGATCTTCGCCATGTTGCTCATGTGGCGCATCGTGATGAAATCTTCCAACCCGTAGAACTTTCGAATCGGGATGGCCAGGATAATCACCATCGCAAATCCCGCGTAGATCGCTCCCGCCACGAAATAGGGCGGAAAAATAGTGGCGTGCCAGCCGGGGATGATGCCGATCGTGAAGTCGAAGCTGATCACCGAATGCACCGACAGGACCAGCGGGGTCGACAGCCCCGCCAGAAGCAGGTAAGCCATTTCGTATCGATGCCAGTGGCGTGCCGACCCTCTCCAGCCCATCGCCAGGATGCCGTAGATGACCTGTTTCGTGCGGGACTGTGAGCGGTCGCGAAGGGTGGCGAAGTCGGGAATCAGTCCGATGAACCAGAACAGCAGCGAAACCGTAGCGTAGGTCGAGACCGCGAAGACGTCCCACATCAGCGGACTTCTGAACTGCGGCCATGTTCCCATGGTGTTCGGATAGGGGAACAGCCAGTAGGCCAGCCACGGTCTCCCTGTGTGAAAAACCGGGAAAAGTCCGGCACAGGCGACCGCGAAGAGGGTCATCGCCTCGGCAAAGCGGTTGATCGAATTGCGCCAGTTCTGTCGCAACAGCAGCAGGATCGCCGAGATCAGAGTTCCGGCGTGGCCGATCCCGATCCACCAGACGAGGTTGATGATCGCGAATCCCCACGCGACGGGAACGTTGATTCCCCAGATTCCGACACCCTCGACGACGAGTTTCGTGAGGGCGACAAAAAGCAGCATGGCCAGACCGAAGGAGAGAGCCAGACCGACATACCAGGCTCGCGGAGTCTTCGTGGTGAGCGTGATGGCGCTGATCTTGTCGGTGATCGACCCGTAGGTATGGCCCGGCTCGATCACCGGCGAAGGCGCCGGTTCGTCACGAAGATGCTCCGGAATGTATTTGCTTCGATCGGGTTGATGGCTCATCTATCAATGACCGTCCGTGTCACTCTCCACCGGCAGGGGGATGTCCGGATTCGTATTTCGGACCGCGCCCAGATAGGTAGTCCTGGGCCGGGTATTGATTTCCTGTAGAAGACCGTAATTCCTCTCGTCCGCCTTCAGCTTCGAGACCCGGCTCTCCGGGTCGTTGATGTCTCCGAAAACGATGGCGTCCGCCGGGCAGACGGCCTGGCAAGCCGTCCGGATATCTCCGTCGGCGACCGACCGATCCTCGAGTTCTGCCTGAATCTTGGCCCGGTTGATCCGCTGGACGCAGTAGGTGCACTTCTCCATGACTCCGCGGCTCCGCACGGTGACGTCCGGATTTCGCAGCAGTTTGAGGCTGGGAGTCTCCCAGTCCTGATAAAGGAAGAAGTTGAATCGGCGGACCTTGTAGGGGCAGTTGTTCGCGCAGTACCGGGTTCCGACGCAGCGATTGTAGACCATGTCGTTCAAGCCCTCGGCGCTGTGAACCGTCGCTGCGACCGGACAGACGAGTTCGCACGGAGCGTTCTCGCACTGCATGCAAGGGAGCGGCTGGAAGTCGGTTTGAGGATCCTCGGGAGGTCCCGAATGATATCGGTCGACCCTCAACCAGTGCATCTCGCGGCCGGCAGCGACCTGCTCCTTGCCAACGACCGGGATGTTGTTCTCTGACTGACACGCGACGACGCAGGCGCTGCAACCGGTGCACGAATTGAGATCGATTGCCATGCCCCAGGCGTATCCGTTGTACTCGTGGGGTTCGTACAATGTGAGGTCGTCTGGAATCTCATGGAAATGCGGCGGAGCCAGATCCGGTTGCGACCGGTATTCCTCGAGAGTGCCGGTGCGGATCAGGTCACGGCCCTCCATGTTCCAGTGACCTTGAGTGTTGGCGAGGGACCGCCGTTCTCCAGTGGCTCTCACGGCGGCGCCGCTGCCTGACCAGTTGGAGACCGATGTTCGAAGCTTGTAGGCGTTGAATCCGGCTCCGGTTCCGACATTTCCGGCCCGGGTCCTGCCGTATCCGAGGTGAAGCGTGATGCAATCGTCGGGATGCCCTGGAGAGATCCAGATCGGAGCCCGGACCGAACGGCCCTGGAGCGTTATTTCGACTTCGTCAACGAACACCTCCCCGTGTTCGCCTCCGCTCCTGCCAAACTCGAAGGAGACCCCCAGATGCTGTGCCGTCGCGATGCTCATGAGCGCGGCGTTGTCCCAGGTCAGCTTCGTGAGGGGCTTCGGAAGTTCCTGCAGCCAGCCATTGTTCGCGAATCGCCCGTCGTAAACTGTAGGATCGGGCCGAAACACCACTTCGATTCCCTCGCCGGGAACTGACGGAATGACCTCGGCCGACCACTCGCTTCGAATCTGAACCGGCTTCGGGGCAGACTCGGTGCCCGCGATGAGCCCGTCGTGAAGGCTTCGCTTCCACCACTGCTCGAAATCGGCTTCAGGTACGAGGTTTTGACTCTTCCAGTAGTCGCGGACGATATCGTGCGCTTTTCGTTCGGGCCGATCGGAGAACGCTGTCACAACATCGTGGGCCGATTTGCCTCGGTACAGGGGTTCGATCATCGGCTGGACGATCGATGCTGTCCCATCGAAAGCCCGGGCGTCGCTCCAGGACTCCAGGTAATGCGCCTCGGGCACGTGCCATTGGCATCGCTCTGAAGTCTCGTCGTTGTAGAGGCTGAGGTGGACCCGCAACGGAACCTGTTCGAGACGGCCCTGGAAATCGAAATCTGCCGGCGCGTCGTAGACAGGATTTCCACCGAGGATCACCAGAACGTCCACGCGTTTTGCGTCGATGTCTTCCATCAGTTGCTGAAGAGATTCCCGATGATCGACCGGGTCGGCGACTATGGGGTCGGTGTAGATGACCGTCTTGCCCGCATTCCCCAGCGCGTCGTTGATGACGTGGGCCAGGGCGTGAACGACCGGCGGTTGATGTTCGCCGGCGACCACCAGGCTCCTGCCCTGATTCGACTGAAGATCCGATATGACCGCTGCAACCCACTCCGCGTGCCCTGCGTCGGAAGCGGGAAGCGAGCCGACACTGACACCCAGTCCCGAGGCCACAGCCGCCGCGAATCCGGCGACCTGGCTTGGCCTCAAAGCGAGACGATGGTCGGCCTTGGCACCTGTCAGGGAGGGTGTGCATTCGATGGCGTACAGCCTGTTGAGGCGCGAAGCACTTCCTTCCAGTCTCCGCTGTCCCATGAAGTCTCGAACGTGCCGCAGGCTGCCGGGACCTGGACCCAGAAAATCGGCGTCCAGCGACAGGACCACTTCAGCCCGATCGAAGCGCGGTATCGTCTGGACCGGTTCACCAAAGACGACGGTCGCCGCCTGCAGCGCTGCATCTCCGGACACCGGTTCGTAGCGATGCCATCGGGCCTCGGGGAGAGTCGCCAGGATCCCTTGCAGCTGATCGGCCAGCGTCGGAGACGTCACGTTTTGAGTGAGAAAACGGAGCCCTCCGCCGCCCAATGCCTGCTGGGCGCGCAGCACCGATTGCATGGCTCCGAGGAATGCGGAGTAAGGTTGGATTTCGCCGAGAAACGACACCGTCTGAGAGCGGTCCGGGTCATAAAGGCCGAGGATCGACGCCTGAGTGAAAAGATCTGTTGCCCCTTGGCTGGCCGGATGTTCCTGGAGTCCCTCGATTTTGGTTGGCCGCCCCTCGTGAGTTTCAACCAGGACTCCCGACGCATAGCCGCTGAGCTGTGAACTCGAGGCGTAAAAGACCGGCTTTCCGGGAACGAGATCCTCGGGCTGTCGAACATAAGGCGTGATCGTCTCGGCCGGCTGTCGAGTGCAGGCGCCGACTCCCGCCAGAGCCAGCGACGCTCCCATGAGCTGAAGGAATCTCCGCCGATCGAGATTCTCCCAGACAGCGGCCTGTCGTGGAAACTCCCGGTGCAGCATATCCCCGAATCCCTCGGAGCCTGCGAGTTCTTCCAGGCTGCGCCAGTAGTCTCGCCCCGGTGCTCGAGAGAGTCGCTCCCGAACTGCATCCAGACTGAGCTGATTCGTTTTCCTTCTCATGGAGCGTGCCGATTCACCGATGACAAGTGCTGCAACTCGTCAGTACGGCTGTTCCTGGTGTGTTGTAGTGTTCCGCAAGCCGCGCACCCTCCGACTGCTGGTGGGCGGGAGGTGTCCAACTCATGTTGTAAATCTCTTCTTCGGGTCTCAGGACCCTCTCGGGATTCCGGTGGCAATCCAGGCACCATTCCATCTGCAGTGACGCAACCTGGTAGGTCAGGGGCATCAGATCGACCCGGCCGTGACACGACGAGCAGCCGACCCCCTTGTTGACGTGGATACTGTGGTTGAAGTAGGCAAAATCGGGAAGGTCGTGGACCCGGATCCACTCGATCGGAGTTCCGTCTCTCCAACTGGCTCTCACCGGCTCCAGGTAAGGACTGTCGGCAAAAAGCTGAGAGTGGCAATTCATGCATGTCGAGGTTGGAGGGATTCCCGCGAACGCCGACTTCTCGGCTGAAGTGTGGCAGTAGCGGCAATCGATCCCATCGTCACCGACATGATGCTTGTGGCTGAACTGGACCGGCTGCTGGACCGCCATGAACGTGCCGGTGTTGTATGACGACCGGCTCAGCTCAGCTCCCAACCAGAGAAAACCGCCCGCGATGAAGACCGCTCCAAAGATACTGACCCTGGAAAGAACGTTCGTGCTGTGATGGAAGATCTGCGGCATAGATCGACCGTCTCCGCGTGGATCGGTACGAAAATAGAGGTTTGGAGGCTCTCTTCCTAATGAGACTCCTTATGAGACTCCTTGGCTGATGCAGGAGGATACCATCTGCCTCGGCGGCGGCAAACTCAGTTCGGACCCCAGGAATCGGGCTCCTCCCGGGGTGCCTCTAACTCGCCCCGGGGTCGTTTGGCCCGACGGTTTCTCGGTCCATGACCAGAACTGCTGCGCCCTGAAGACGTCCGCTGCCGAGATCCGACAATGCTTCGTTGGCCTTCTCCAGCGGATATGTCCGGGTGTGGGTCTCGATCG
>CAJHYB010000666.1_pt1 | contig 12167 bp, 11 predicted proteins | sample 9198631 | NCBI WGS metagenome assembly CAJHYB01 (sample SAMEA7708354, study PRJEB35096) | sediment metagenome | biome: marine neritic benthic zone biome [ENVO:01000025]; feature: sediment [ENVO:00002007]; material: shallow marine sediment [ENVO:03000034] sea grass bed [ENVO_01000059] ... | reverse complement strand
GTTGGCCGCCGGTTGATAAACTTCCGAAACCCTCTCCAGCCGGGTTGCCGGGTATGTATCGACCGGCCTATGCTGGCAACGCTTCCCGTCTCAGTGAATTCCAGCCACCTGTGGGGCAAACAGTTGAAGGAACAAGGGCGCGGTTTCCGTGCGGACAGCGGCACCGTAGCCTACTCGGTACTGATGACGCTGATGGGCGTTGCCGGCCTGGTCATGAAGCCCCGCTGGCAGGGCCTCTACGGGGAATACATCTGGGCCTATGGCGGTAACGTCAGCGTATCGTTCGCCGTCTATTTCATCGTCTCCCTAGCGCCATACGCGAGGCAGTTCGGACGGCTCGTAATTGGCGGATCTGCGTTTCTGGTTGTGGAGGCTTTCGAACTCACAGATGGCTTCGGGGTGATGAGTAACGTTTATGATCCCGGCGATCTGGTGGCCAACGCCCTGGGGGTCGGACTCGCTGTGACGGCCGACGCGGCAGCCGGCCTCGTCAGGGAGCGGCATTCACGCAAGGGATAGACTCGCACGACAGGCAAGTTGGGTGTGCCAACGCCCGTCGCCATTTCCGGCGCGGATGCCGGACTCGGCGTGTCAATCCCGTCGCGGTGGGAAGCGAAAGGACTTCTCGAGAAACCGAACGATGTAGTCTCCGGATTCGCTTTTCTCGATTCGAAGGATGGGTCTCTCCTCGTCGCCTGCGGCTCCCGGGTGGATCGTCGATCGATCGATTTCGGGTATCTGTTCGGCCCTTCTGCGCAACGCTACGGCCGTCTCGTCGATCGCTCTGCGCACGAAATGGTCGGTCACGAATCGGGGTATCAGGCCTCCCGGATTGATTTCCATCTGCCCCCGCACCACGGTCCCTGCACCGTCCGACGAGTCCATCAGGTGCCAGGAACCGAAGTAGGATTTCATCTGCCTCCCCCTCACCATTCGAAAGTGGAGGACGCGATCGTCCTGGATTCTGAATCGGAGACGCATCTTCAAGGTTCGAAGGCTGACGAGAGTGACGTCCGCGTCAGTCACGAGGCCTTCAGAGGAAACCACCTTCGATGAACGGCATCCGGGCATCCAGTCCTGGTAACCTGCAAAGTCGGTCAGGATGCCGAAAACGTGCGAGCGCGAAGATGCGATCTCAAATACGGAGTCAGTCATCTTTATTCTCCACCGCCAACGGCACAAGGTACTCTTTTCCCAGTACACGCAGGAGCAAACCGCGGCTGGTCTGAACGATTTCGATCAGGTCGCTTGTCGCGCTCTTCTTCGGGGCCCCCTGACCGAGAATCTTGGCGCGCGTATCCAGCGCAGTCAGGATCGTATCTGGCAGCCATTGCCATTTCCGGCGAAAGAACCGCTTCCAATCCCGTTCGATTTCAATAGCGAGGGAAACGTCGCAGGTGGTTTCCTGATCCCCCTCCAGGTTCCAGACGAACCTTTCCACGGGGACGTCACCGCCGATCTTCCTGATCAAGGTCGATTGGTTCGGAGTCTCAACGCATTCCACCGTCCAGCGGGAGAAGGGAGATTGAACATAGAATTCGGCGATGGCGAGATTCTCTTCGCGAGTGAGGACCTTGGACCGCCGGACAAAGGGAAGCCATTCCTGGTAAGAACCGTAGTCCACGATCATGTCGTAGACCGACGACGGCGTGCTGTCCAGCTTCCTGCGGCCTTCGGTTCGTAGCGACATGGTCAGTCCAACTTACGCATGAGAAAGTGTGAGAGGAAGAGGCAAACGAGAGCCAGGAAACAGAAGGCGGCTTCGGCAACAGCGCCCTCGCTGACCAGAGACATCCTGACGCTCAAGAGGAACATCAGGGCAAGGACCGAAGGCGGTCCCAGCGTCGCCACCAGCGAAGGCTTTGGACGGGAAACGGCGGGCAGCGATTCGGACAGGAAGGGAGGTTCGGCCTCTGTTACACCCTCCCCACTACAAATGAACCGCTCCTTCATCGCTGGCACAGCCAGTTCCATCGCCATCAAGGACTGGCGTGTCCTGGTATTCCACGACTCGTGAAGCATCTGTACGTGTATCAACCTTCCCAACACCGGCCAGAGCGATTCAGCTAGAGGGTCGGTCGACTCCGGGGAACGGGCCGAAAGACCGTCCAGAGCCGCAAGATTGCGGTGAAACAGGTTGACGAACAAGGGAGCGGAGTATTCGGAAGCCGACAGTGCTCGCCAGGTTCTGTGCAGCCTGACAAAAGACGAAACAGGTGGGGAGCCCTCTCGGCGAGCCGAGAGGTCCGAATCGTACTCGCTGGAGAGTCCTTTCTCACACCTGGCGACGTTCCCTGTATCGAGCAAACGGGCCAGCAGGTTCAGAGCTCTCTTTCGCTCGCCCTGAATCACAGAGGCAAAGTACTGCAGCAATTCCGGAGACTTGGTCGGCGGTACGGTTTCGATCGCTGGACACAGTCGATAACCGATTCCACCGTCCTTTGTTCGGACCATGTGACCGGGCTGCAGATCCGCCGCGATCACAGAAAGCAGCATGCTTTGCTCGAGAACCGACTCGAGTAGTTGCCGGAGGACAGTGGAATCCGGCTGTTCGCGGCTGATCTTCAGGGGCTCACCGCCGATGTCCGAATAGACCAACATCCTTTCGCCCTGCAACTGCGGAATCAGAACAGGGAATCGCGTGACACAGCTCCCCGGCAGGTGGCGGAGTCGGCTCAGAATCCTCCTCTTCTTCTCGATGTTGCCGTGAAGCTCCAGCCAACATCGGAATTCTTCGATCACTCGAGGGGACATGGCGCTATTTTCAGGTCCGTCCAGTTCGGTGCCGACGCCGGCGAGGAAAGTCTCCCAAGCGGCGCCATCGGTCACTTTTGTGACGTCGCCGAACGTTTCTACGATGACAGGCGTTGTGTCAAGGGAGGTCTGGTAGATCCGAGAGCAGGCCCCTTGGGTCAGAGCCACGGGGTTCTTGAACGATTCCGGAAACGTGGTCTCAGGGGCGTGACAGACTTCTGGCGGTCCGATCTTGAGGAGTTCCTGCAGGTAGCTGCCGTCCAGGAGGTCGGCACGAAGGCTCAAAAAACATCCAAAGGATGAGAACAGGCCACCAGCCTCCTGCAGGGCCTGTCGAAACCGGATCTGACGTGTCGAAAACTGACTAGATGCCTGGGTCTTCCCAAAGCGTGGAGATGCGAGTCCGAAACGTCGCCACAGGGTCTTCGCATCGCTTTTGTCGAGGGAGGCACCCATCGGGAACACCGGCGGTATCGGAGGCTTTCATTCGAACTCCGTCTAGAGGACCTCGTCGCCGGGCTTCGGGTCATCGTCGTCGGCGTCGGTCGATTCCCCCTTTGAGGTCGTGGAGTTGAGCCAGGAGGTCATATCCTTTGAGGCTCTCTGCATGATCTCTCCGGAGGCTCTCACGAAGTCACTCGGATCGATTGTCGCAGAGTCGGCCATCTGATGAAGCACTTTACGCGACGCCTCGACGACCGACTCCACAGCTTCACGGTTCTCATGCCCCATTTCCGAGATCATCGCCTCGGCTATGGAGTCGATGGCTTTCGACATGTTGTCGGCAGCTCTCTCCATGCCGTGTTCGTCCTTCAGGGCCTCGGACGCCTTCTGCACCTGCTCGGCGCCGAAGAATGTCATAGCCGTCGATAGCCTCATCACTGAAACGAACCAGTTTTCCATGTCATCTCCCGCCGAAAGAATCCCGCGAGCATCCGCACCCAAGATCGGGACTTTGCAGGTAAAGATACCGCTTCCGTCCGACTGACTCAACCAAGGCTCCGCAATATCGGTGACCGCACGCAACGGAACAGGGGGCCTTCCCGAGTCTCTGAATCGTTCTGAGTCCACCTCGACGCGGTTTCAAGATCGGGGAGACTGTCGCCTGCCCGAGTGTCGACCGAGGATATAGAGCAGTCGGCCGGAGCCGAATAGAGAGACGCCAAGCAGCAGCAGCGAAGGAAGCGAGTCAAGATCCTGGGAGACCAACTGCCGATTCAAGGCGAGAGCGACGAGCGCGGCCGTCAGCAACAGCAGTGTCGAGGCGAATCCGGAACTTCGTCGCGGTGCCTTCCGGGCGCATTCTTCCGGTGAGGAGGTTCCCGACGGAGGCTCGAGTGCCCTTTCGAACAGTCGGAGAACTCCGATCGGTCCGGAGAAAGACCAGTCGGCCATCCTCGTCGCCCACGCGAGAAGCGTCTGAGAGGAGAAAAGCCGAACAAAGGAATCGCTGAGGAGATAGGCTTCGCACATCTCTCTCAACTGCGGCACGTAATCCAGGCCGGGCGCCAGTCTGGTGACGAGCCCGTCAGCTAGAAACATTGCCCGAATGTAGGTCGTCGCCTCGCCGGTGGGAATGATGCCGTGGGTGCGGCACAAAGAGAACAGATCAGCCAGGGCGTGCGTCAGGCTCATCTTCAATTCGATGACGCCACCGATCGCGGGGGATTGATACCAGGTGAGGGTTCGCCGGCCCAGCTCTCGTCGAAAGCCATCGAAATCAGCATCGTCGCCCGCAACGGCCAAATCGAGAAGAGTCCGGAAAATCTCGTCGGGGCGTCCATGCAGGTAAGCCAGCGTCAAAAGGATCATCTTGGTGCGGGTCTCCGCTGAGAGTGTTCCAACGATCCCGAAGTCGACGTAGCCGACCTTGTTGTTCCGGAGGACGATGAGATTGGCGGGATGCAGGTCGGCATGGAAGGTTCCCTCCTCAAAGGCGCCCCTGATGAAGTTCGTGACGATGTTGAGAGCGAAACGGGAGGGTTCGAACCCGAGCCTGAGCAGGTCGTCGAGACAGGCGCCCTCTTCCCGCATCCGGATGTAGTCCAGGGCAGTCGAGCCCGCCAGAAGATCCATGGTCAGAATGCGGCTTGTCGTATAGGACGAATGAACTCTTGGGATCTCGGCGGTCTGGCTGCCGGCGTTTTGTGCACCGAGCTCCCGCATATTGCGAGCCTCCCGTAAATAGTCGAGTTCATCTTCCAACCACTCGCGGAACTCCTGGACAGACACTCCCAGAAAGTAGAGCCCACGGAGTCTCAGGAGACGGACCAGAGAGACGACTGCCTGCAGGAGAGCGACGTCACGACGGAAGATTTCGCGGATCTCGGGACGCTGGACTTTGACGGCGACCGGCGTGCCATCGGCAAGCATGGCCCGGTGGACCTGCCCGATTGAGGCGGCAGCGATCGGATCGAATTCGAACTCCTTGAAAACCTTGTCCGGCGAGTCTCCCATTTCCTGCTGAAAGACCTGAACAACCTCGGTGCGTGAAAGCGGTGGGACCCGATCCAGGAGATTCAGGAGAGCGTCGCAATAGGGCCGGGGAATCGTCTCGATCTGCAACGAGAGAATCTGTCCGAACTTCAGGAAGCTGCCGCTCAACTCTTCCAGCGCTGCCCGGACTCTTGCCGGCTCGGTTCCGGAACGTCTGTCCAGTAAACTGCCGACGACGAGTTTTACTGCCACCCAGGCGACTTGCATCGCTCGGCGGGCATAAGCAAACAAGCTCATTTGCGAGGGTTCCCTCAGGTCGAGTACAGCCCCGTTTTCGGTCTGGCCCAACGGAAATTCTAGCACCCTTGTGATAATATCTCCGGACTTCCGCAGGGTGCTCCCGCATCCTGAGAGTGCGGTCCTTTTTTGGTGGCGCCCGAGCGAGATCACTCTCGTGTTTTGAGAGACCGGAACGATGGCCGACGACCGGCAGGATCGGATCGAACTGATCCGCAAGCTTGATTTCTTCAGCTCACTCAACTCCAGAGTAGTCAAAAGGATCGGCGATTTTGCGATCTCCCGCGAGTATTCGAAGGGCGACTACGTCATCAAGCGCGGCCAGGTCGGCCTGGGGCTCTTTGCCATTATTGAGGGCAATGTGCGGGTTGAAATCGAGACGGAGCACGGCAAAGTCGTGATCCACGAATTGGGAGGCGGGGACATTTTCGGCGAGATGTCCCTGGTCGACAACAAGCCCCGTTCCGCGGACATCGTTTGTTCGGAAAGGACAAAGTGCCTGCTGGTGACCCGCGACAGTCTTGGAAAGCTGTCGAACCGCCACCCGGAGATCTACCTGCAGATTGCTCGCGTGCTGGCTGAGCGGCTGCGGACCCTCAATGAGAGGGTTGCTCGGCGACGGGGAACGTCGGAGTCCGTTCAACGAGATGGCAGTGAAGAGGCCGACACAGGAGGGGTCATGGCGAGGCCCCCCAAGAGGCAATTCGAGGAACTCCTCGTCTCCGCCTTCGGTCAGTTCCATTCCCTGAAGGCCCTGTCGCGGTACTCGGTGGCCCTGGTGGGATGTCCTCTCCGGGTGGCAGTCTCTCCGTCGTGCGGACGGACTCTGCAGGACGAAATCGCGGAGGTGAAGGTCGCGATCTTTCCGACTCGAAGAGACAGGACTCTCACTTTGCGAGCCTTTGAAGAGGGCTCCTTTTCAGCCACTGTGCTCCAACCGGGCGGCGGGCCGGCGACTCACTTCGAAGGTCGCCTGAAGAGCGGGCAAGACCTCGAAATCGTGGTGCCGTCCAACGGTCGGGGAGTCCCGTCTCTCGAGCCAGGTGGCCGGGTCAAGGAGAACCAACCGCCAGGAGACGGGGCGCCAGAGGAAGCTGACGAGAAAAGGAGCAGGGTCGAGTCCTTGGGCGAAACTCTTGTTGATTCGCTTTTCCAGGAGCGTGACCTTGATCGGTAGGAGTAAGATTGGCGATAGAGTTGCGAGCAAGGATACAGCCGTGACTGCCAGGAGCGTCCAGTTTCCCTGAAGAGGTCGAGGGTGATCAAGGTGAGCTTGCGCGATCCCGTCTCTTGGTCAAAAGCCTGGGCGAGAAGAATCCTCACTCTGCGGACCGCAACCAGGAAGGATCTTTCCGCCGCCGATTCGCAGTCGGGATTCGTTCAACACGTTATCGAAACATGGGAGCGGACAAGGTCCAGCCAGGATCTGGGCGTACAAGCTCGGACCCTCTGGGAAATCGAACACCAGAGCGAGTTGTTCCTGAAGAGAGTCGATGTGGCAGGAACCTTGGATGACCCTCGACTGTCGAGAGCCCTGCTGCCTATCGCCCACGTCGGGGCAGGGATGGCCAGCGTGGAGCGTGTCGAGTTCCGCCCCGAAATGATCCGGCAGGAGGTCATCCGGCTGTCCGCCCCAGGTTACCGGCGATTCTGCTTCGAATCAGTCGGTGCCTTTCTGGCTCTTTACAAGAAGGATGCCTTCTTTCTGGCGAGCCGACTTCAGGCTCGGTTGGGGATGGTCGCCATGATGGATCTGTCTCGAGGCGACCCGGACAGATTCATGGCAGGCTTCCCCCCGTCGATTCAACAGTTGATCGCCCATGGATATGGGAGGATGCTGTACTTCAAGAGCTTCGACTTGAAAACCGCCTTGAGGCACGCACTCGAATTCTCGCGAAGCTATCGGAAGAGTCTGGTTCGAGGAATCGCTTTCGCCTACTCCTTCGTCAACCATGCAGACATGGGTCGGACTTTGGGAGTTGGCAAGCAGCTCGAGCAGTCTGAATGCCGGGACGCTTTCGATCGAGGACAGACGAATCTGCTGGTTTTCTGGGAGTGGCACTACCCGGGACTCCTCGATCGATTGACTCCGGACTCGAGACAGGCTGGCAAGCTCATCGAAGCGGCTCGCCGAGAACACAGTCGGAATCTCCTCCGAGGAGTGCCGCGAGCGTTTCCGGAGCACTGACGAGAATGGGCCTGAAGCTGAAAAGAATCATCAGATTCGGTGTTGCGCTGCTGGTGCTCGCAATCGGAATGGTGGCCTATGTCTCTTTCTTCGTGATTCCAGGACAGGACGCCGAACATGCACGCTTCTACGAGAAGGGAAGGCGCCTGAATCTTCTTTTGTCCGCCTACGCCGAGGCGTTCCAGGAAATGGACAACGCCCGGATTCTGGGCTTCTACTCGCCGGACTACCGATCTCCGCAGCGCGGCCAGTGGTCACTCGATGAAGGTTCCACTCACACGGGGACGTCGGTTTATCAACTGATCCGAGGGGCTGGGGACTTCGAAAGAAGCGACCTGGAGCAAGAAGTCAGCAGGTATCTGAACGGGATCGAGTCCGTCGCTCAGTGTCAATCCAAGATCGATTTGATCCACAGGACAGAAGACGAGCAGAAACTCGAAGCGAGAGTGAAGTTCATTCTCGACGGTATCGATCGCGAGGGCCGTTTGTTCCAGGACCGCTTCTTCATCCGCTGGACTCTCCGAAAGGAGACGGCGCGACCAGCCTCTGACTGGAAAATCGTCAGTGACCAACTCGTGGAGGGCGTGCGCGTGGCTGGTCCGGGCTCGGGTTTTCGATCGATTGATCCCACCCGGATCGGCATCGAGTTTCGACACCAGCGTGATCCCAGGTTGGATCCGGTGGCGAACGGGAGGCGGCTGAAGTTCGGAGTCATTCAGCATGGATTCGGCGGTGTCGCAGCCGTTGATTACAACAATGACGGTAAGCCAGATCTCTTCTTCGCAGACGGCCGGAACAGCCGCCTCTTCCGAAACGATTCAGAGGACGGCTCGCAGGATGTCCGGTTCTCCGACGTGACAAGCGGAAGTGGTCTGGACGGAATCGGTGAGGCCGGTTCCGGCTTTTTTGCCGACATCGATAACGACGGCTGGAAAGATCTCGTCATCATCCGCTATCTGGCGCCCTCCCTGATCTTTCACAACGATGGAGACGGGACCTTCAGCGATCGCACGGAGCAGATGGGGTTCGACCTGATCGCTCCGGCAATCTCGGCTGTCTTCCTGGACTTTGACCGAGACGGATTTCTGGACCTGTATGTGGCCGTCTACGGCGACGCTTTTCAGGAGTTGCCGCGGCTGCCCTTTTTTGCTCGAAACGGGGCTCCAAATCGGCTTTTCCGCAACGAAGGCGGTGAACGGTTTCGAGATGTGACCCTCACGAGCGGAACAGGTGACCGGGGCTGGAGTCTGGCCACAACGGCGGCCGACTATGACGACGACGGTTACCCGGACCTGGTCGTCCTCAACGATTTTGGCAGAAAGGCCCTCTATCACAATCAGGGCGACGGCACCTTCAGGGAGGTGGCCAAGCAGGCCGGAGTCCTTGATTTCAGCGGCGGGATGGGCGCCACGTTCGGCGATTTCGATGATGATGGGCTCTTGGATCTCTATACCTCCAACATCAATTCCAATCAGCGCTGGTTCGGGGAAGACCGGACCGCCAGCCTCTATCTCCGAAACGTCCTGAGAACGAAGTGGATCTTCCTCGACGCCCTCGAGTTCCGGGCTCTCTATGGGCTTCTCGGCACACGGTGGGTCGAACTGGGTCAGATGGTCGGGGAAGGGAACTCCTTGTTTCGCAACAGAGGTGACGGGACCTTCGAGGAGCTGAAGGACAGCCACACCAACCGCGCCGGTTGGAGTTGGGGCGTCAACTTCCTGGACATCGACAACGATTCCGATCTGGATATCTACGCGGTCAACGGCTGGATCAGCAACGCGACGAAAACCGACCTCTGACTGCTCTTCACGAGTGGTGCGGTCGCACACATCAACCGTTACAAACGAGGCGATTTCTTCAGCCACGCTTTTGTGGGTCAGAACTCCTGGAATGGATACGAGCGGAACTGTCTATTCTCGAACGTGGGCCAAGATCGGTTCGTCGAGTTGGGCCGCCCCACCGGCGCCGACGGCATCAAAGACGGTCGAGGTGTCGGCGTGGCCGACCTGAACGGAGACGGCAGACTCGACCTGGTGATCAACAACAACAACGAGCGGCCCACGATCTACCTCAATGGTCTGGAGGGGATCGGAAACTGGATCCAGCTTCGGTTGACAGGGGTCTCCGGCAACCGGGACGCCGTTGGTGCCCGCGTCCGCCTGAGCACCGCCGAAAAGACCATGACGCGTCAGGTCGAAGCCGGTTCAGGTTACGCCTCTCAGTCTCCAATGACGCTTCACTTCGGCCTGGGGTCGGCGACGACGATCGAAGCTCTCGAAATCCAGTGGCCCGGCGGTCAGCATCAACGCTTACAGGGAGAGGAATTACGGGATCTCCTCATTCTCAACAGCACGGTCCACCTGCAGGAGGAAGGTGCCCGCCTGGAGGCGGACGGTTCACGTCGCTGAAAGAGACACCTTCCAGTCGAAAAGGGCTCCCTCAAGAAGGCCGGGTGCTGCAGCGGATTGGTAAGAGCTGAGAACACTCGGTGCCGGTCAGCTTTTCGAGCGGCAAACCTCCATGTATTCCCTCCTCGACATCCTCTTCGTCATCTTTCACTCTGCCTTGATCGTCTTCACCCTGACCGGGTGGATCTGGAGAACAACCCGGAAAGCTCATCTTGCGGTCCTCTCTTTGACAATGATTTCGTGGTTCGTGGCCGGCGTCTGGTACGGCTTCGGGTACTGTCCCTGCACCGACTGGCACTGGCAGGTGAAGAAAAACCTGGGGGAGAGGGATTTGCCCTCTTCCTATGTCAAGTATTACGTCGACAGACTGACCGGCTTCGATTGGGACCCATATGCTGTGGATCTGACCGTAGCGATCCTGGGTCTTCTAGCCTTCGCTGTTTCGATCTATTCGAACTGGCGCGACTCGACAAGAAGAACCGGGTGGGAAGTCCAGAACTGAGATCTGATTCGAGACCTGCGCTCTCGTGTTAGTGGAACCCGAATCGTTATCGAGTCAATCGACCGTCAGCCACAATGTCGGCTCCGGTGAAGTCAAGAGCATCTTCGGAGGCGTCCAGAGGCCGAGGTCCCGTGTGGCGGATAGAGAACGGCTGAGGTCTGTGGTGGCTATCCTCCTTGTCCCCAGTGATTTCGGTCGGTCCGCTCTCTTGACTTCTTTCAAAGTGAGAACCTACCCTTGCTGGGAGAATTCTCCACACTATCGCGAAACGATTTCTCCGCTCGGAGTTGTTGCAGCAACAGAGGATTTCGTGATCGTGATCGAAGGTCGGCAATGACAGAATCCAAGACTCCCTTCTCAAATACTCGCGGAGTCTTCTGGTCAGTCAATCGCTTGTTATTCGCCGCACTCTGTGCCGCCATGGTTTGGGAGGTCTCTGCACTGGCACAGGACGGACATGGTTACTCCTACGAAGAACTGACTACGAATGTCCGGAAACTCTGCGGACGTTGTCACGGCGGAAGACGGCCCAAGGGCAACCTCGTGCTGAGAGAATTCGATGTGGCAGCGGCCCACTCGACTGCAGAGACGACCGAGAAGATGATCGTGAAGCTCAGAGCCGGGATGATGCCTCCGCCGAAATCCGCCCGCGGACCGGATGGACTCCTGGAGGCGTTGGTCGAGACCCTGGAGTCGAAGGTCGACGACGCTGCTGCGGTCGGACCCAGACGAGGTTACCGGACGTTCCAACGACTCAATCGAGCCGAGTACGAAAGCTCGATTCTCGATTTGCTGGGACTCGAGGTGAACGCCGGAGATTATCTACCTCTCGACACCAAGAGCGCGAACTTCGACAACATCGCGGACGTCCAGATGCTCTCGGCATCCGTTCTCGAAGCCTATCTCCGCGCGGCGGCCGAGATCAGTCGGCTGGCGGTTGGTGATCCCGCCGCATCGCCCAGCTCGAGCACCTACACCAATCCAGGCTATGTCTCGCAATGGGATCGCGACGCGGGCGCCCCTCGCGGAACTCGCGGAGGGATCTCCGTAGTTCACACGTTTCCGGCGGATGGTCAATATGTCTTCAGGATGGCTTTTGAGCACACGACCACCGGTGGTTTCTTCGGGCAGACCGAAAAGGGCGAGCAGATCGAGATCTCGGTGGATGGCCGACGGGCAGCGCTGCTCGAAGTCGATCGCTGGATGCACGTATCGGACCCGAACGGCGTGAACATGACGACTGATCCATTCTTTGTCCGTGCGGGACCACACAGGGTCTCGGCCGCATTCATTCGGAAGTCAGATGGGCCCATGGAAGATCTGCTTTCGCCGCACGACTGGTCCCTGACCGACCGGCAGATCGGTGTCGGGGGCTACGGGATCACGGCGTTGCCTCATCTGAAGGATCTCGTGATCACGGGACCGCATAGCCCGACAGGTGTGTCGGAAACTCCGAGCCGCCGCCTGATCTTCACCTGTCGCCCGACCGCGCCGGGAGAAACGCGCTCCTGCGCCGAATCGATCGTCTCGCGTCTGGGGTCGCAAGCTTTTCGACGCCCTATGACCACCGAAGATCTCGAGG
>CAJHYB010000359.1_pt1 | contig 12250 bp, 10 predicted proteins | sample 9198631 | NCBI WGS metagenome assembly CAJHYB01 (sample SAMEA7708354, study PRJEB35096) | sediment metagenome | biome: marine neritic benthic zone biome [ENVO:01000025]; feature: sediment [ENVO:00002007]; material: shallow marine sediment [ENVO:03000034] sea grass bed [ENVO_01000059] ... | reverse complement strand
CAAAGTTCGTCTCTTATAGTGCGAGCAACGTTGCCGGCCGTCGTCACGACGCGCCGGGCAAACTCGATTTCGGGAATTGAAAAATCCACGGCTCTCCCTTCTTGACTCTTGGCTCGACGCACTCTTCGGCCCCACGGTTTCATTCTCTCGGATAATCCGCCGGATTCAACGCTGCCCGAGGTGCTGGATCCCTTCGCGTCAGCTTTCGGCTGCTCTCCTGCGAGCCGATCTCTTCGACCGTGTCAGACCAGCTCTCCTTCGAGGAGAAGATCGGATCCGAGTCTCACAGTCGTCATTCTCTCCAGCTCGAGCGCCTCGTCCAGGCGACCGACACCGAGAACTCCAATCCCAGGGACGCCGTCGGCACCAATCAGTTTCGGGCCATAGAAGAAGCTCACTCTCCGCACGACTCCGTGACGCAGAGCGCTCGCCGCCACTCGCCCTCCTCCTTCGATCAGGAGTCTGCGGACCCGTCTGCCGCCCAGCTCAGACAGTACGCTGCTCCAGTTCAGGCCATCGGACCCGCGGTCAACGCCGACGAGTTCCGCAATCTCCCCGACACCGGTCGGGTCGGTTCTGCCTCTGGAATGAAAGAGGATCACCGGATCGCCGCTGCCAAAGATGCGGGCGTTACGGGGTGTCTGCAGTTTCGAGTCGAGGACGGCCTTCGTTATCGTCTTTCTGCGGCGCCCCCGGACATCCAACGAGGGATCGTCCTCGAGTATCGTATTCACACCGACCAGAATGGCATCCGACGCGAATCGAAGATTGTGCACACGTCGTCTCGCGCGCGACCCGGTAATCCACTTGGATTCCCCCTTTGCCGTCGCTATCCGCCCGTCGAGTGTCATCGCCATCTTCAGTTGGACCAGAGGAGTCCCTCGCTCGATCGAGTGAAAGAAGGCCTCATTCAGGGACTCAGCTTCATCGGAACAAGCTCCCTCGACAACATCGACCCCGGATGATCGGAGGCGCGAGACACCTTGACCGGCGACAAGCGGGTTGGGATCGCGCACCGCCACAAAGACTCGCGCTATCCGAGATTCGAGAATCCGCTCGACACAGGGAGGTGTCCGGCCCTGATGCGAGCAAGGCTCGAGGTTCACGTAGAGGTCGGCACCCACCGACTTCTCGCCCGCCTGGTTCAAGGCCAGGACTTCAGCGTGATCGACCTGATCGTACCGATGCCAGCCTTCACCGACGGCGACTCCGTCCCGGACCACGACGGCCCCGACCATCGGATTCGGACTGGCGCGGCCGATACCACGGCGAGCCAGCGAGAGCGCTCGTTTCATGAAGTGCCGCGTGGTCACCCGCCCCCCTTTCGCACAGATCTTCGCGGCACTCCGTAAATCTTTCGGGCTCCTTGCCAGGGAGGGGACGCGGATGTCCGTTGACCAGCTTTCACTTCAAATCCTTTTCAAGGATCCTTTGTCCCCGTCCGACAGGCGACTCCACCCGATTCGCTCGAGTCGGACCGGTTTCTTCGGGCTTTCTGCGCTCCACGATCGGTCTCTTTCGAGTGCGGCCCTGTGATTCTGGATCGAGGACCGGAATCGCCGAGGTGGATCCGCATCTGGTCGATTCTGCGTTGGTCGGCGCTCAGTATCTCAAACGACATTCCGTTGCCCAGCACCACCCGCTCACCTTCGCCGGGCACCCGGCCCAGATGATTCACGACGAGCCCTGAGACGGTCGTCACGTCTGGCTCGCCGAAATCCGTCATGAGTTGATCCTCGAGGTCTTCAACTTCCATACCGCCGCGGACGATATACGAGCCGCTGTCTTCCTTGATGAGATCGACTTTCCGCATCTCGTCCTCATCGTGAATCTCACCGACGATCTCTTCGACCAGGTCTTCGATCGTGACCAGACCTGTCACCGAGCCGTATTCATTGACGACGATCGCCATATACCCGGAGGTCTCCTGGAACTGGGAGAGCAGATCAGAGACCTTCTTCGTTTCAGGCACGAAGATCGCTTCGTTAATCAGCGGAAGAATCGGGGACTCATCGTCCCAGCGTCCCAGATGGACCATGAAGTGTCGCAGAAAGACAGCACCGACGATCTGATCGATTTCACCTCCAGTCACCGGCAACCGGGAGTGTTTGCTGCTGATGAAGGCTTCGCGCAACTGGCCGAAGTTGGAATCCTCAGGGATCGAGACGATCTCATTTCGCGGCGTCATGATCTCGCGGACGAGTGTGCTCCCGAACTCGAGGGCCGACTGAATCAGTTCGGTTTCTTCTTTCTCGAAGATTCCCTCCTCGGCTCCGACACCGATGTAGGCCTGGATCTCCTCCTCACCCGCCTCTTCGTCCAAAGGAGGCTCGACCCGCTCTCTCTCTGCTCTGACATGCCGAAGAAGGCGTATCGAGGGAGTGCTGACCCAACTGAGCGGGCGGTAGACCAGGGCCAGACCGGGGAGAAGCTTGAGCAGGACCTCTTCGGAATCTCTTTGCGTCATCAGGTTGGGCAGAAGCTGCCTGAACAGGGCGTCGACGATCACCATCACTCCGAGCGTCCAGAAGAGCGCGTAGGTCACGCCGAGTTGATCGAGGACCAAAAAACTCATGAGGGTCAAACAGATCTCGGTGACCTGAATACCGAACTCGAGGGGAAGCAAGAACAGTCTTCGACTCCGGGCCAGGGCAGCAAGAAGAGCCGGGGTCGGCTCCTCGTGCTTGTCCGCGAGGGCCTTCAGAGTGACTCTCGACAAACGGGAAACCGCTGCGGTCACGGTTGCGAGAAAGAGCAACGCCAAGAGCAGCAGGCCGTTGCCGATCAGCGCCAATTCCAGGTTCAAGTGAGTTGAAACTCCTGTCTCAAACGTTTCTCCAGGGAAACCATTTCTCCGTCGTCGGTCTCATGATCGTAGCCGAGCAGATGCAGCAGACCGTGGAGTCCGAGCACCTTGACCTCTTCCATCAATCGCCCATCGCCCTGGCGCTGTGCCGTTTCGACCGAAATGACGATGTCCCCGAGATACTCTGCGCCTTCTTCGAACGCGGGGTCAGCGAAAGAGAGCACATCGGTCGAACCGGACTGACCTCGAAAACGGCGATTGTAGCCGGCCATGGCGCGGTCGCCGACCAAGGCCACAGAACAGGTCCCGTCCACATCGAGATGCCCGAGGATTCTCTCCAGAAAGACCCCGAGAGCGACGGCGTCGACAACCCATCGCCTCTGCCTATTGTAGACGTTCACCCTCTTCGAGAGCTTCGGGCTGGATCTTCGAGTTGAATTCGAATCCGGGGTACTCAATTCGATGATGGTACATACCAACAATGACACGCTCAAATGCGTTCGAAATCTGCTCCAGTGCACGCACGGAGATATCGCACTCGTCGAACTGACCGTCCTCAATCGTCGAACGAATCAACCGCTTGATCATACTGCGCACCTGTCCCGGACTCGGATCCTGCAGGGTCCTCGAGGCCGCCTCGACCTGGTCGGCGAGCATCAGAATAGCCGCCTCACGCGTCTGCGGTTTGGGGCCGGGGTATCGAAACTCTTTCTCGTTGACCGCTCCGCTCTTGTCATCCGCCGCCTCGACCGCTTTGCGGAAAAAGAATGTCATCAGGCGTGTTCCATGATGCTGAGGAATCATGTCCCGAACCTCGGCCGCCAGACGGATGTCGTCAGCCAGGGCGAGTCCGTCCTTGACGTGACTGGCCAGTATCAGGCTGGACATACTTGGACTGAGAGACTCATGTTTGTTGCCGCCGTAGATCTGATTCTCGACATAGTAGTCCGGTTTTCGAAGCTTTCCGATGTCGTGGTAATAGGCACCGACTCGGACGAGCAGCGCGTTCGCACTGATCGATTCGGCTGCCGCCTCAGCGAGAGTTCCCACGATGATGCTGTGGTGGTATGTGCCGGGGGCCTCGATTGCCAGGCGCCGAAGTATCGGCGTATTCAGGTTGGAGAGTTCGAGCAGGCGCACATCCGTTGTAATTCCGAAACTGGATTCGAGGATGGGAAGGATTAGAGACGCCATCATCGCCGCAAAAATCGCGCTCCCAAAGGCAAAAGCACTTCCCCAGCCAAACTCACCCAGGCTGAATTCGCGAGGCTCCGTGTACAGCCGCAGGGCGAGCACCGTGACGACGTTCAGGAATCCGATGAGCAGCGCGGCCCTCATAAGGGCCGACCTCTCGCGGTACTGGTTGAGCAGAAAAACCGCCGCCAGACACCCGTTCAAGGAGTAGATCAGCATGCGGAGATCGCCCGTCAACAGGGCAACAAGAACGGAAAAGAAGAGGCCGAAGAAAAGAGAGACGTTGAAATTGATCAAAAGGGCGGTCAGTACAGCCCCCAGAGTGAAGGGGCCCAGGAAATAGAACAGCGTGGAATCCTGCAGATCCCGGAAGGTGCTGCTGGCGGCAACGAGGTCAGAGAGCACGAAGTGGGCCTTGACCGCAAAGAGAGAAGCGACCTGGATGACGACGAAGAGGAGGAAATAGTCGACGTGGGGTCGAAGTCGTTTTCTGGAGACATCGAGATATCTCCACGCCGCGAACTGAAGAAAGAGCATCAGCAAGAGCACGCCGGCAAACCGGCCGATGACGCGGCCTGGAAGCTTGCCCTGCTTGAGCGCTCCCAGAAGCAGCATATCTCGGAGCGTGATCTCATCGCCGGCCCGGACGATGGCCCTTCCCCTTTTGACCTGAATGAGCACTGGATCGACATCGCTCTGGGCCGCCAGTTCCGCGCGTCGCGTCTCGGTTTCGTCGAAACCCAGATTCGGGACCAGCCAGGACTCCAGCAAACCGAGCAGCGGTGCCCGGTCCCGCTCCCCGATGGCAGTGAGCTCGGCAATTCGGCGCCGAACGTCCTCGCGAGCCTGATCCAGCTCTCGAACGCGAATCGGATCGATCAGGTCGCGGCTGCTGCCGCTGACCGAGTTGCGCAGCACGATCCCGCGGTCCCGATATCTCACAAGGAGATCTCGGGTCAGGACAACTCCCGGTCGGGCGAGAGCCGATCTCAGAATCGAGACGAGTTGATTCTCGAGTTCCGAATTGAAGGCCGCTCGCAGGCAGATCTCCAGGACACGGCCCTGGTCCAGTCCCGGCAGCGAAGACTTCAGTTCGTTGAGAAGCCTCTCGTACGACTTTTCCGGTAGAAGAGCCGTTCCCGGCAGATCTATCGCCCGTCTCTCCTCCGCTATGGCTCGTCTTGCGTATCCGAAAGCGCTTCTCAGCTCAGACTCGAGACGGCTGTTGACCCGAAGGTCCAGCTGAAAAACGACCGGGACTTCGCGAGTCGCCTCGAGCCTCTTCTCGGTTGTCGCGATCTCGTCTTCGACCGTGAAAGCATGAACCGCCTTGATCGTCCTGTCGGCGATATCTCCGACCTGGAACTCGGGAATGCTCTGGAACTCCAAGCCGGCGACGAGGAAGGTCAGCAAAACGGCTGACGTGATCAAGAGGGCCAGTTGGCGACGGCTGATCTGCTCGCTGAGACGTCGCCTCGGAGAGCGGGAAACCAGGCTTCTGCTGCGGCCTTGAGGCTTCTTCTTTCTCAGGATGCGACGAAAATCAACCATGGCTCTGTTTTCGAGGACCCGCCGTTTGGCGTGTCTCGGGATCTCGAGCGACTAGCAGGAGGGGACGAAGGTCCGGACTTCGGACGAAGAGAACGCTTGGACGGTATTAGAGAATGAAGGCATCTGGAAGGAGCGATTATAGCACAGGGAGCACTCAATCCTGGTAGCGTTTCAGGACGAGCGAGGCGTTGGTTCCCCCGAACCCGAACGAGTTCGAAATCGCGCACCGGATGCGGGACTTACGGGACTTGTTGGGCGTGTAGTCGAGGTCGCAATCCGGGTCAGCCAACTCCTGATTGATCGTCGGCGGTATAACCTGATCGCGAATCGCCAGCGCTGTGATGCCGCCCTCCAGCCCTCCCGCGGCTCCCAGCAGGTGACCGGTCATCGACTTGGTCGAACTGATCGCGACTTTCGCGGCATGATCTCCGAGAAGGCGTTTGATCGCCAGCGTCTCGACCTTGTCGTTCTGCGGTGTGCTCGTTCCATGAGCGTTCACGTAATCTATTTCTTCCGGCCTGACGCCGGCATCTTCGAGGGCTGTCCGCATCACTCGGAACGCTCCGGATCCGTCGTCCGGCGGGGCTGTTATGTGATAGGCATCTCCGCTCATGCCGTATCCGACGACTTCGGCCACGATGGGGGCATCGCGACGCAGCGCATGCCCAAGCTCCTCCAGGACCAGGATACCGGCTCCTTCGCCGACTACGAACCCGTCACGAAGTCCGTCGAAGGGGCGGCTCGCTTTTTCCGGTTCGTCGTTTCGTGTCGACAGCGCCCTCATGGCCGCGAAACCGCCGACGCCCATCGGAGTGATCGCCGCTTCCGCTCCTCCGGCGATCATCACGTCGGTCGTTCCGCTTTCGATCAGTTTTGCGGAATCGCCGAGGGCATGTGAACTCGCTGAGCAGGCCGTGGCCGTGGCGGAATTGGGGCCCTGCGCTCCAAAGCGAATGGAAACCTGTCCGGCGGCGAGGTTGATGATCGCGGAGGGAATGAAGAATGGAGAAATCCGTCGGGGACCGTTCTCGAGAAACTTCCTGTGTTCTCGCTCGATCGACTCGAATCCGCCGATGCCCGACGCGATGTAGGTTCCGACCCTTTCGCTGATGGCTGGCGTGACAATCAGTCTGGCGTTGGCGACGGCCTGTTCTGCAGCGGCCAGCGCGTAGACTATGAATCGGTCCATTTTACGGGCATTCTTCCGATCGACGATATCGAGCGGATCCAGGTTCTTGACCTCAGCCGCGATCCGCGTCGAGAACTCGGAAGCGTCGAACCTGCTTATCGGCGCGACACCACTGCGTCCTTCGAGCAGAGCCTTCCAAGCAGATTCGGTGTCCAACCCGACGGCAGACACCAATCCCACACCGGTTACGACAACCCGCCTTCTCAAAATCCTGCCAGCCTTATTGATGAAAGAGCTTATTTCTGGTGAGTTTTGATGTAGTCGATCGCGTCGTTGACCGTCTGGATCTTCTCAGCGTCCTCGTCTGGAATCTCGATATCGAAATCCTCTTCGAACTTCATCACCAGTTCCACGGTGTCCAACGAGTCCGCTCCGAGGTCATCGACAAAGTGAGACTCGGGCTTGACGTCGGTGTCATTGACACCCAGCTGATCAACGATGATTCCCCTGACGCTCTCTTCAACGGATGCCATATCTCCTCCACACAATGTATGAGGCGTCGCGAGTGCCGCTCGCCGCCCCAGAATGCTCGAGACGCCACTCTCTCGCGTTTGGTTTCGCCGGGACTGACAAAGTCTGGTCGCCGTAGTTATTTAGCACACCGGCTTTTCCCGAATCCAGGCTCGACCAGCCGCGCTCCGGAACTGACGGCCCCGCGTCTGTCTTCCGGCGCCGATGCGTTTCACGTGCGCAAGCCCGGAAAGGCTGCTTTTTACATGTTGGGGCCGTTCAGGTCAAGCCGAGGCAACCTGTGTCACCTGCTCGATGGTCCCGGCCGCCACGGTCTTCGTCTTCCTCGAGACTCTTCGAATCAAACCGGAGAGCACACGACCCGGGCCCACCTCGACGAAGCGACCGATCCCGAGGCCGAGAAGCACCTCGACACATTCGCTCCACTTGACCGCCGAGGATACCTGGCGCACGAGACCGTCACGCGCAGAATCCGGGTCCGTGATGACCTGGGCCTCGACGTTGTTGACAAGGGGCACTTTCGGAGAATGGAAGTCGGTCGCATTCAGCACTTGACTCAGGCGGCGCTGGGCGGGCTCCATGAGTGCACAATGGAAAGGCGCACTGACCGGTAACCGGATCACCATTCTCGCTCCGGCCTGGTCGGCCAGTCGGCTCGCCTGCTCCAGAGCCTCCGTGTGCCCCGCGATCACGATCTGATCGGGCGAATTGATGTTCGCCGGCGAAACGATCTTTTCGCTCGAAACCTGGCGGCAGACTGAGGAGACAGTCTCGATATCGAGCCCGATAATAGCCGCCATGGCGCCGACTCCCACCGGAACTGCCTCTTGCATGAATCGCCCTCTCTGTCGAACGATGCGGACCGCATCGCCAAAAGTGAGCGCTCCGGACGCCACAAGCGCGGAATACTCTCCAAGGCTGTGCCCAGCGACGAATTCCGGGTGGCAGTCTCGGGCTTCAAGCAGACGCAAGAGAGCAGTCGAAACGGTCAGGATTGCCGGCTGTGTATTCTCGGTCAGTTTCAGCTCTTTCTCTGGCCCCTCGAGACACAGTCGGGTGATTGAGAATCCCAGGGCGTCGTCCGCTTCTTCGAAGACAACTCGAGCCTGAGGGTGGTCGAGCAGGTCGGCGCCCATCCCTACAAACTGCGACCCCTGGCCTGGAAATACGAATGCGTCCATCTCGCCCTTCACCCGTTCGAGCTTGCCGCAAGATGATCGAAAAAGGATCGGGTGGTCGTCGGTCCGCAGCCCCTAGTCGTCGGCTACCTCGATGACCTGGCGTCCTTTATAGTAACCACACTTGAGACAGACTCTGTGGGGCAGGACCGCTTCGCCGCAATTCGAACAGACCGACAAGCTCGGGGCTGTGAGAAAGTCGTGAGCCCGCCTTTTTCCCCGGCGGGAGTTGGAATGTCGTCTCTTTGGATTCGCCATTGTAGTTCTCTCGATAGTTATGAGCTGAATCTGATGGCGGATTCCCGCCGGATCACACGATTCTCTTCCGAATCTCTTTCAGTACCTCGAGCCTGGGATCCGTATCAGGGAATCGGCAATCGCACTGGTCTCTGTTTCGGTTGCGGCCGCATTGAGGACACAGCCCCCGGCAGTCCTCGCCGCAAACAGGTTTCATGGGGACCCCATCGAGCAATTGCTCCGTCACAAGCGCAACCAGGTCGATCCGGTCGTCCCTATAGAACCCGACTCCCAAGTCTTCGTAACGAAGCTCAATCTCCTCGCCGTCGGTCACGTCTGCCGGATCCGGAACATACTCGACGTCCACATCCTTGTCGACCGGAAATCGGAAGGCGTCCAGGCATCTCACACAGACGAGGCTCAGTACGGCCCGAACCCGACCCAGGACACGAACGCGGTCTCCTTTCAAAGACACCGTCAGGTCGAAGTGTCCAGGAGACTCCAGAGTTCCGGTCAGCTTGTCGATCCGGATGTCCCGGTTCTCAAGACCTCTTGAGATTTCAAGGGTCCCTCGATTCTCTCGGACTTCCTGAAGATCAATCCACATAATCCGCCCGGATCCCTGGCTGGCGGGCCGACGGGTAAACCGCAAAAGATACGCATCCGGGGCGCTCGTGTCAAGATCGAGAAGCCCTTGGCCACCCGCTTCACCCCCCGCTCTCGCCGAAGAGCCGGCGGTGCGTCGCCAGGGCAAACGAGTCGGTCATGCCCGCGATGTAGTTACAGACGACCCGCTCGGCCCCGACGGTTTCGAGCCGACGGTAATGGCTTTCAGGCAACTCCCGCGGGCTCCCCATATAGTGTTCGAAGAGTCGTCGAATCACTTTCCCGGCTTTTTCACGAGACCCCCTGAGAACCGGGTGGTTGTAGAGATTCGCGCGGAGAAAGCTCTTGATCTGCTGATTCATGACCTCGTTCTCGTCATCGAAGACGACAAGCCGAGTCGGATGATCCCGGACCTCCTGAAGCGAGCGGACCCGATAAACACGAAGTAGCGCCTCGGTTCCATGGTAAATCGACGTCGCGAGGCGGTCCACGAGGTTGCGAATCGACTCGCGGACCAGAATCTTCACCTCCGCCTGCGGAAAACGCCTTTCATTCTCCCGGAAGAGGGATCGAACAAGAGAGCAGGAATCGAGCAGTTGGTCGAGTGGCAGCAGCCCCGACTCGTATCCGTCGTCGAGGTCAGCCGTGTTGTAGGCGACCTCGTCGGCCAGATCGATCAGTTGAGCCTCCAGCGGAGGCCGCTCGCCCAGGCGATATTCTGCGAGGTCCACATAAAGATCTGCCCCCTTCCCGTAGTCCCGGCTGTGTTTGACGATACCCTCGCGGACCTCGAAAGTCAGATTGAGTCCTCTGAAGCTCGCGTATCTCTGTTCGAAGTCCTCGACGATCGTCAGGGCGTGGAGATTGTGATCGAATCCCGATCCGAAACCCCTCATGAGCCGGTCGAGAACCGACTCTCCTTCATGACTGAACGGCGGGTGCCCGATGTCATGGCTGAGCGCGAGCACTTCGACAAGATCGGCTTCGAGGCGAAGTGCGATGGCGAGTGTCCTGGCGATCTGGCTGACCTCGATCGTATGGGTCAGCCGGTTCCGAAAGTGATCGGAGTACTCGGGTTCGAAGACCTGGGTCTTCTTCTCCAGCCGCCGAAAGGCTTTGCTGTGGATAATCCGATCACGGTCCCGCTGGTAATCGGAGCGATAAGGATGAGGTGGTTCGAAGAAACGTCGGCCCTGCATGGACGCCTCGTCCATGGCATATGTGGCGAGGCCTCCGCTCGGTGTGGTCACAGGCATCCTTCAGACGAAATGATAGCAGACCGGACCTGGTCCAGTTCGTTGGAGTAGAAGGCTCGATCTCCCGGAAACTCGACCGCTGAATCTCCGGGTTCGACCGCCGATCCCGGAACCATCCGGACCGCAGCCCCACGCTTATTCACAGACATGCCGGGTTCTGGTAGACTGCTTGTTTTCGCGCGCCTGTAGCTCAGTAGGATAGAGCAACGGGTTCCTAACCCGTGTGTCGCAGGTTCGAGTCCTGCCAGGCGCATATTCTAGGCAGATTGCGATTCATCGACTCGGCACGCGAGGTTCCGCTGTCCAGAGTCGTGATTCTATTGAAAAGAGGCTTCCGGAGTGGGACTGACACGTAAAGAGATTCAGGAAGATCGCATTCGCGTGATCCTGACGAAGCTCTCAGAGTGGATACTCGTCAACCAGAAGATTCTCGTGGCCGCCTTGGCTGTGTCGGCTCTGATCGTTGTGGCCGTCTGGGCCTGGTCGCTCCATTCAGAATCGAGAGACAGGGCCGCACAGGTTGCATTCGCGGAATCGCTCGCAATCTACAACGCAAGAGTCGACGCCGTGGACGCCTCCCAAACGGATGGGGAGACACCGATTGCCACCCCTCCGGTCGACGATGGGCAAATGAGCTTCCCAACGGAAGCGGAAAAGCATGCGAAGGCGATCGAGAGCTTCGAGGCTGTGCTCACAGACCACGCCGGCACCAGCGTGGAAGGTTGGGCCCGTTACTATATGGCGCTGACCCTTCAAGCGAGCGGAGATGAGGAAAGGGCCGAGCAGATCCTGACGGAGTTGAGTGAGACCGCATCGCTGCCCCTGCTTCGCAACCAGGCTTCAGATCGGCTGGCTGAAAGCGCCGAAAGAGCCGGTCGAAACGACGACGCCCTCAGATATCTGAAGGAGATCGCCGAAGCGCCGGCTCCAAACTACCCCCTCGAGAGCATCATTCTCAGGCTCGCTCAGACCTACGAGAAGAGTGGGGACATCGAGGCGTCCCTCGAACAGTATCGACGGCTGCAAGCCGAGTACCCGACGAGCGACGAAGCCGCGGAAGCAGAGCGCAGGCTCAAGAAACTCGAGCCGGAGGAGTCAACAGACACCTCAGAATCGGCCGATTCCACTCCCCCCACATCCTAGCTATAGCTAAGCTAGGGCCGACGCCTCGCCCACGAGTTTCACCGTCGATTCTGATCGACACGACCCCGGGGCACTCGACCGACGTTGGAGCCTGGCTCTGCGTCCACGACCTTCGAATCGTCCGTCCGGTCGGTTTCGGCTCAGTACTTGAGCATCGAATAGACGTTGTGGCTCCCGAGGCGACTTCGGCCGTTCAGAAACTCGAGTTCGACGACAAAGGCCATCTCCGCGATCTCCCCGCCCAGTTTCGTCACCATGTTTGCGGTCGCCTCCGCTGTGCCACCGGTAGCGATCAGATCGTCGACAACAACGACTCGCTGCCCGGATCCCACACCGTCGACGTGGATTTCCAGCGTGTCCTGGCCGTACTCGAGATCATAGGAGACACTGAGGGTCTCGGCCGGCAATTTCCCTGGCTTCCGCACTGGAACGAACCCCGCTCCTATGTTGATGGCCACGGCCGGTCCGAATATGAACCCTCGGGATTCAATACCCAGAACCTGGTCGATTCCCAAATCAAGGTACCGCTCGGAAAGGATATCGATGACGCGACGCAGTCCATCGGAATCCTTCAGCAACGTCGTCACGTCGTAAAAGAGGATCCCTTCCTTCGGAAAAT
>CAJHYB010000266.1_pt1 | contig 12286 bp, 8 predicted proteins | sample 9198631 | NCBI WGS metagenome assembly CAJHYB01 (sample SAMEA7708354, study PRJEB35096) | sediment metagenome | biome: marine neritic benthic zone biome [ENVO:01000025]; feature: sediment [ENVO:00002007]; material: shallow marine sediment [ENVO:03000034] sea grass bed [ENVO_01000059] ... | reverse complement strand
TTTCTCCCAGAGCTGCCGGTTTTCCCAGGGCAGGCCCAGTTCCTTTTCCCACCAGTACTGATAGTGGTCGTGGCCGTAGTTTGCGACATAGAGGACTTCGCTCGCTCCCGAAATCGCGCCCTCGAAGCGATCGGTTTGAGTGATCACGTAGTTCGTCAGGATTCCGCCATAGGACCAACCTCCGACTCCGAGACGATCCTGATCAGAGTAGCCCAGCTTGATCGCATGATCGACCCCGGCCATCACGTCCTCGAAGTCCTTGACACCCCAGCTCCGAAAGATCCCCATCGAGAAAGCCTGTCCATAACCTGAAGACCCGCGGGGGTTTGTCATGACGACGACGTAACCATTGGCGGCAAAGAGCTGTGCGTCAAACTTGAAACTGAAGTCGTACTGAGAAACGGGACCACCGTGAATGCGGAGAAGCGTCGGATACCTGAGCTTGTCGTTGAAGTCGGGTGGTTTAAAGATAAACCCCTCGATCTCGGTCCCGTCCCGGCTCGGGAACTGGACGTTTTCGACGGCCGCAAGACGGACCTTTGACAGGAACTCGTCGTTGGTTTTCGAAACCTGCGTCAGCTCTCCTTGGCGATAGCTGAAGACTTCAGAGGGAAGATGGGGACGGCTGATGAGTGCCGCAATCCGACCGTTCACCTCATGATATGCGCGCAGGCTGAGATGTCCGTCGATCGGGCGGATCAACCCCTGCCCGTCGACGCCGATCCGAGCCAGATGTCGTTCTCCACTGTCTTCCAGTACGAAAAAGATTGAATTGCCGTCCGCCGAGAAACGCGGAGACGATGCGTTCCTGTCCAGACTCTGATTCAGAAGTCTCGGCTCGCCACCGTCAGAGGAAACGACCGCCAGGTGGTTGGTGGCATACCAGAGATAATCGGGCTCGATGACCGTGACATAGGCAATGGAACGACCGTCCGGACTCCAGGCCGGGGAGTCGTCCGAGCCTTCATTTGTCGTCACACGTCGCAGTGTCTTGCCTTTGTCGGAGTTGTCGGCGGAAACGATCCAGATGTCGGAATTGGCATTGGAATCCGGGTCGCCGGTTCTCTTACTCGAGAAAGCGACGAGCTTTCCGTCCGGACTCCAGGCTCCGTCAGAGTCGTCGAAGTCGCCGGAGGTGATCTGCTTGAGAGATCGGTCGGCCATGTCAAAGACATAGAAATGCGAACGGCGGCGATCCAGGTATCCGATATTGTCCCGTTTGAACTGGAGGCGATCGATGACCCAGGGCTTGGGCTTCTCTTTGTCCTTCTTGTCGTCGTCTTCCTTCTCTTTGTCGGTATCCTCGGGCTTGGGATCCTGGATCGTCAGAAGCAGCTTCGTCCCGTCCGGGCTCCACCGGTGGCTTCGGATTCCCTGCTTCACCTTGGTCAACTGCTGGGCTTCGCCGCCGAGCCGGTTCAAAAGCCAGACCTGGCTCTTGCTCTCGTTTCTGGAGCCTTGGAAGGAGAGGTATTTTCCGTCGGGGCTCCAGCGCGGAGTTCCAGCCGACGAGCCCTTGGCCGTCATGCGGATGGCTTCCCCTCCGTCTGCGGGAGCCATCCAGACGGCTGTCTCCGACTCATCCTCTTTGAGATCTGTCTCGCTGACGGTGTAGGCGATCCATTTGCCGTCCGGGCTGATCCGAGGGCTGCCGACTCTCTTGAGCCTGAAGAGATCGTCGACCTCGATATTCCGCCTGGTTGACTGGCTCCAGACGGTCGAGGGCAAGAGTGTGAGAGAGAGAAAAAGCGATACGGCACGGATTGCGACGATCCTGGAATGAGAACTCATGTTTCGATTCATAGACCTGCTCACTGATCGGAGGTGTAGTTGAGAGGGATCGATCTCACTGTACAGAGACCCTCGCTCCTTTTCCAGTTCCGGGAGCCCTGGAACCTGCTGTTCCGCCAGTTTCCGGAAACCGATTTTCCGGGGACCAATTCCGGGGACCTGGCCCCTTTTCTGGCGACTGCTTTCCCCGGCGGCAGGCCGACGCCCAGCGCGCCGACATACCCTTCTACAAGCCTGAACTCCTGGCCTCCGCGACCATCCTCGGATCACGTCAACCGTCGAGCGCGACACCAGGCATTGGTAACGTCTGCTTCAAGAATCTGCAACGGTCGGCTGGGCTCTTCCCAAAGCGTCTCGGATTGCCACCTCCCACTGAGCGTGACGTTCCCGAAGTTCTCGGGACTCTCGCAATCCACCCACATGTAGTACATCTTGGTCCAGCCATGCCGCTCTGTCCCGTCCAGAACATAGATCCGCGAAAGGCTGTTGTGGACTCTTCGACTCTCGAGAAAGGCCCTGACGCTGGGCTGGTATATGTGGTGGATGCTGAAACAGAGGACTCCGATGTTGTCAGTTCTTCCAGTTCTCGAAACCAGTCCTTCGATGTCGTCAGTGGCGGTCTCCAGGGACCCCTCCCGCAGACTGAAGCCGCTTGGTATGTCTGCGAGTCCGGTCTTTTTGCGGAGATTCTGGCCGAGATTCCCAATCATATAGGTGCTCGGCTCCAATCCAACGTATTCGATTTCACCATTCGACACTCCGAGACGTCGGCACGCCATCTGAAGGTCGATCGCAAACGCTCCAGAGCCGGCCCCGAACTCCAGAACGCGGAGCGGATCTGAGTTGCGACGGTCACGCAGAATCGTCTCGGCCAGCCTGACTTTGCCCAGGGCAAACTGCGGCAGCATTCGTTCGAGAAGATCATCGTAGTGGGACGCGAAGAAGTTCGGCTGACCGGTCAGCGCGTTCTCGCCGCTGTAGTAGCGACGGTTGAGCTCGTCCCACGCCGCCCGCCCGATCCCCAAGCTCCAACCACTCGTCACATTCTCACAAAGAAGGCGCTCCTGAAGCCCGGCCTCCACCTCCCTGATCGCGGAGAGATCCAAATACTGAGTCCACCGGCGGTAGCGACTGGAGAGCCGGTAGTGCCCCGAACCAGGCTCATACGAACCGAGCTGGACATCAGGCACGAACAACTTGTCGAACGCACTCTGGAGGCCGAACAGGGTGGCGTAGAAGAGTGTATCGGTCGGAGGTGCCTCGTCATCCCGACCTTCAATCGAGGCTCGGTATCGCTCGAGTACCTGGTCCCAATCTAAGATCCTCCGAGCGAGGCCCTCGAGCAGGCAGTTGTTGACGAACAGGATCTGTCCGATCTCCATTGCCGCGACGTTGATGAGAGCATAGTGGCGGACCTCGGATTCGAGGTTCCCGTAACGTTCAGACTTGAGCTCTTCAAACCAACTGTTAAGCGAGGAGTAGTCCGAGTCGTCCAGCGCCGCCGATAAAGCTCTTCCACGGGCGGCCGACAATCGAGGATCTTTCCGATTCCCAGAGATTGAGGTGAAGTAGGTCGCGTAGGGAGAGGATTGAACGCTGTCCGAGAAGACGTAATCCAGCTGGGGATCGAGGCTTACCTTGTCGAACTGCTGGAAGAATGCCGGTCGAGTGCCCACCATCGAGCATCGTCCAACACCTGTCCCGAAGAAATCAAGTCGTGCAGCCCGTCCCGGAAGCGGTTCTCCGATCGCCACGCGCAATACCGGCAGAGACGGAGACACATAAAAGGCCCGTCGCCGCTCGACGAACACGCACCGGTCGCCCTGTCGTCTTTCCGTGGATCTCTACCGCGCGCTCATCCCGAGACTATCTGACGATCTTCAGCGCCTCACGTCGCCGAGCCTCCCAGTTCTCGACCTCGTGAATGCGTCGCGTGGCATCGACCTGACGGGGGAGCAGGTCGTACACATCGACCTGATTCCAATCTTGTCCGGAGCGTGTCTGAAATCCCCGATCATTCAACACCGAGGCAACCTCGGACAGCGGCTTGTCGGCGATGATGCACTCACGCATCACGGCCAGCGCCTCCATCTCCATCGGGTTCTCGACGAGATGATGGCAATCGTCTCCCACCTTCAACCCGTAGGGAACCTGTTCCTGGTAGCTGTCCTGGCCGTCCTCCGTGTCGCGTTCCCACTCGACCGCGACCAACTTCCAACCTTCGCGGGCCTTCTCGGTCCAATAGTCGGGAGTGGGAATGTCCGGCATTGTGACTCGTACCCGTTCCTTTGCCATGGCGTCTCCTGTCCTCTTCTGCGATTGAGACCGGATATACAAGTGTACCCTTGTCCAACTCGATTGCACATCAGATGCCAACGGAAAGAGCCTGTTCCCGGCACACGGGGACCAACGACGTGACCGCAGTTGGGACTCGAGTGATCGGAGACGAACAGTCTTTCGCGGGCCGGACCCCGACTCGCTCGACGGCGACTCATCGAGCAAGTCATCGAAGGGCCAGGCCCCTTCTCGTTCCATCTTTCGGAACTGAGGGGTCTTAGTCTCACACTCCGTCTTCGTCTCAAACCTCGACAAACAGACTCGGTCTGCCCGCCGCGTGGTACTCTGCAACCGGAAGGTCAAAATGCCGCACAGGAGAAACCGACACGCCGGCTTCTGGGTCCCTCTGGTGGCTCTGATGCTGCTGGCCGGGTGCACTTCGGCCCCATCCCCGGACGGCGATTCGGCGGCACTGGAACTCTGCCAGGAACCCCGACCGGAAATGTGCACCCGCGACTACACACCCGTCTGTGGGGAGAAGGAGTCAGGCGTTGTCATGACTTACGCGAACGCCTGCACTGCATGCACCGACAAGAGTGTCATCGGATACCGTCCGGGCAGCTGCCCGCAAGATGCCACCGGCTCAGCGGAATAAGCCCTCGGATCCCCGAATCGTTCAGGTTTTCTATCTATGGCCACTACGATTCCCGGAGAGTCAGAAAAGGAGATCATCTCCTCGATCAAGCGCTTCTTTGCTGAGTTCCTCGATGAGGAGATCGGTGACCTCAAAGCGTCGCTGCTGCTGAAGTTCGTCCTCGAGGAAATCGGACCCTGTGTCTATAACCAGGCAATCCTGGACGCGCAGGCCAGGCTGCAGGAGTCCGTTTCGGATCTCGATGAAGTCTGCTACGAGCCGGAATTCGGATATTGGGACAAGTCCTGATCGGTGTACGAGAGGTTTCGCGCAAAGACGCGGAGCCGCAGAGAGATCGGCCTGACAATTGCGACTTTCGACCACTGACCTTCCGACTCTCAAATTGAACCAACCGTATCCCTGTCGGGTATCGTAGAAGGATTATGCGCAAGGGGATTCGAATCTGGGCGCTGCTGATTCTCGCGGCCGTAACCATTCTGGTTCGCGTGATCGACATCTCGGAAGTCGCCGTCCGAGGGACTCATCCCTGGATGGCTCTGCGCTTCTTCACTGACGTCTCCAACAACCGCCTGGTCGTCCAAGAGGTCTCACCGACCGATTTCGACGGACGACCGAACCGCCTCTACGAATCCGGACTGCAGATCGGCGACCGTCTCATCGAAATCCGAGACGTCGAGGGTGTCGGATATCGCATCACCGGCTTCCGGGACTATGGAGACGCCATGAGATCGATTCTGCGAGCGGATCCGTGGTCGCTGATCGTCTCTCGAGAGGTCGAAGGGCGATTCCGACAGGTCAGGTTGAGGGTCGCGCCTCCAGACGGCTACGGGTTCCGAACCTGGCTTATTTTCTGGGGCCTCTCTCTCGTCTGTCCCCTCATCACAATCGCGACGGGCTATTTCATCGGCTTGGCACGGCCCGACGACGACAATGCCTTCACGGCTTCACTTCTTCTTCTCAGCTTCTCTTCCTATTTCACCCTGAACCACTTCGCGTTTCCGCCCGTTTTTCGAGAAATCGCATCCTTCTACCAGGTGACGCTCGTCTCTTTCCTTCCTTTTCTCTTTATGCGGTTCTTCCTGCTCTTTCCGACCGCATCGCTGATCGATCGAAAGCTTCCTTTGCTGAAGAAAGTCTGCCTGGTGGTCACGCTTCTCGTCTTCGCTTCTCAAGTCTATTTCGCGAGCTTGATCGGGGAGTCCTTTGCCAGACTGGGAAAGATCCCCCTCTGGGTGAAACTGATCGCGCCCCTGCAACCACTCATGCCGATCATGTTCCTGATCGGTGTCACATCTCTTCTCCTCAACACCCTCGCAGCCAGCCGCCAAGCTGACCGGCGCCGAATGAACATCCTGCTTCTCGGAACGCTGATCGGACTCGGCCCGCTCATTCTACTCGTCACCTGGGTGAGGCTTTTCGGGACCTTCGCCTGGGAGGCCTTCTTTATCGCTTTCGCTGCGTTGATCCTGTTCCCGCTCTCATTCGCCTATGCGGTCATCCGGCACCAGGTCATGGGTGTCCAGTTGATCGTCCGTCGAGGATTGCAATACGCCTTCGTTTCGAAGGGTTTCCTGGTTGTCGAATGGCTGCTCCTCTATCTGGTGTTCTCGTTCGCGGTCAATCCACTTCTCCAGGAATACGTTCCCGGATCAGCAGGAATCGTCACAGCGGCCGGTGCTGCTTTCGCAGTCTTCGGAGTCTGGGCAATCAACAAGAGGGCGATGCCTCTGATCGATCGTCACTTTTTCAGAGAGGCCTACAATACTCAGCAGATACTTACCCGTTTGAGCCACGATGTCAGAAACCTGGCCACGCACCCGAACCGGCTGCTCAAGACTGTCGTCGACACCGTGAGCGATTCCCTTTACCCCGACCAGGTCGCCCTCTTCCTGCGAGGCGCCGAGGAACACTCTGAACGGAGAGGGCCGACATTCGATCCGCAGTCTGGAGCCGGCTTCCGTTGCCTCTGGCACCGCGTGCGCACTCCCCGGCCCCGAAGTGGCGAAATCCTGCGCCTCGATCCCACCGACACCTCGCCAAGTCCTCAGGTCCAACGCCTGTGGTTGGCGGACGACGCTTTCATCCCCAGCTATCTGCAACAGTCCGCGGCAGACGGCCCGGAAGCGCTCGAAGTTTACTTTGACGATCCTCGTTCGTGGGCTCAGGCGCTCACCCAATCCGATGCGGGGGAGGAGCGTGGGCGGGAGAAAGACCTGCTGTTCCAGTTGAACACTCGCCTCATCGTCCCGTTGCTCGGGCGCTACGGCGTGCTCGGATTTCTCAGTCTCGGGGAAAAGCTCTCAGAGGAGCCTTATTCACAAGAGGACAAACAGCTCCTTCTGACGGTCGCCGAGCAGACGGGGATCGCGCTCGACTATGCGAGTCTCATCGAGCAGGCAGCCGAGCAGGAAAGTGTGAAGCGAGATCTGGAGATCGCCAAGGAGGTCCAGAACAGCCTCTTGCCGAAGGCCCCTCGACCTCTGAGCTCTCTGCAGTACACCGGCGTCTGCCTCTCAGCACGAGGAGTCGGCGGCGACTACTACGACTTCCTTCCGGAGGGACAGGAGGGGCTCTACCTGGCCCTCGGTGACATCTCCGGAAAAGGGATCTCGGCAGCGCTTCTGATGGCGTCGCTACAAGCAGTGCTGCACAGCCGCAAGGACGTGAGCCAGGGTGACGTCAGGAAACTGATCTCGGACATCAACCTTCTCATGTGCTCCAACACTCATGGCAGCAAATACGCGACATTCTTCTGTGGACTCTATGACAATCAAGAACGGACTCTCACCTACGTGAACGCGGGCCATAATCCGCCAATGCTCTTCCGGACCGAAGTGGATGGATCCAACGAGAGAGAAACGAACACGGAGACCCTAGCCGTTCTGGATTCGAGCCCGACGATCCGTCTCCAGACCGGGGGCACGGTGATCGGCCTCTTCGAGGACTCGACCTACGAACAAGAAACGATTCGCCTCGATCCCGGAGATGTCCTGGTCGTTTTCAGTGACGGTGTCAGCGAAGCCCGAAACGAGGCTGGTGAAGAGTTCGGTGAAGGGCGACTCGAGAGAATCGTCCGGAACAACATCGAACGGCCTGCCGTCGACCTCTGTGACATCGTTGTGGACGAGATCAGAGAATTCTCAGGTCTGGCCCCTCAGCACGACGACCTCACTATCGTCGTCGCCAAGGCGATGGCTTAGGATGGGCAGGGGCAATAGAGAGTTCCGCGCAAAGCCGCAATGGCGCGAGGATCCCGCCTTTGAATTGCCCAGGAATCCGTTGTGGATGAGGATCTCTTTCGCGGTAGGCTCTCGAGTCGCTTTCGCGGACTTCTCGGCGTTGCTCGAAACCAGGAACCGGCGCTCAAGGGGCAGCGACCTCCAGATCTCGGTGGGTCTCGTCGATGATGTGATCGACGACTTTGTCAAGGCTCCCCGTCTTCTTGTACACCGCCAGTTGGCGATCCGCGCCGGTTCCCTCTTCAAGAATCTGAAGCACTCTCGCGATTTCGTCCCGCGTTCCCAATCCATCCACAACATCATCGACGAACTCGAGTAACTCGCCGGCGAGAATCTTGAAATCGACCTCTTCCTGCCTTCCGAAGTCGATCAACTTACCCTGGACCCCATATCGGCTGGCTCTCCATTTGTTCTCCGCGAGCAGCGCCCGGCGGTAGACCCTCCAGGTGGTGTTCTGCTGGATCATCTGATGGAGCTTAGCGGTGATCGCCTGGAAAAGAGCGGCCAGGGTCAGCGTCTCTTCGACCCTCATCGGAACGTCGCAGACGCGCCACTCGATCGTGTCAAAGAACGGATGGACCCGGATGTCCCACCAGATTTTCTTGGCGTTGTCGATGCAGCCCGTCTTGACGAGCAGCTTGATGTATTCCTCGTACTCGGACAGGCTGTTGAAAAAACTCGGAATACCTGTCCTCGGAAAGCGGTCGAAGACTTTGCTCCGGTAAGACTTGAAGCCCGTGTCTCGGCCGACCCAGAAAGGGGAGTTGGTCGACAGTGCGAGACAGTGGGGGATGAAATAGCGGGCTGAATTCATGATCTGAATCGCCTCTTCACGATCGGGAATTCCGACGTGAACGTGAAGGCCGAAGATCAGGTTCGATCGCGCCGTCATCTGCATCTCTTGCAGGAGACCCTGGTAACGCGGATCGTCGGTTATGTCCTGTGTGATCCAGTGAGAGGACGGGTGAGTCCCGGCGGCTGCGATCCGCATTCCAGAGTCGATCGCGGCTCGCGCAAGTTCACTGCGCAGGGCCGTCAGATCCTTGCGCGCCGCGTGGATGTCCCGACAGACGACCGTCCCGATCTCGATGACCGACTGGTGGAGTTCCCGCTTGAACTTCTCTTCAAAACTGCCATCACCTCCGAGAATGCTCTCGACATGCGAACGCAACTCTCGGCTCTCGGGGTCGACAATCTGGAACTCTTCCTCGATGCCCAAGGTGAACAGGTTCTCGTCTTCCATAACCGACCTTCCGAAGCGTTTTCCGTTGGAGTCATCTTAGTTCATACCACTGCGGTGAACAATCGACCCCGGATGGTCGATAGTTGCCCTGCTATACTCCGGTCCGCGATGCATCAGATCCTCTTCGACATCGACGGAACACTCCTCAAAACGAACGGTGCAGGAAACCGTGCCATGGAGCGGGCGCTCGACGATCTGTTCGGGTTGCGAAAGGCGATGCAGGGATACCATCTCGACGGCAAGATCGACAGGGAGATCCTGGCGGAGGTCCTCGGCAATCATAACCACGGTCCGATCGAAGGGGAGAGGCGGGAACTCTTCTTCGCCCGCTACACCGAGCACTTTCGAGAGGAGATGGACGGCGACTCCGGGCTCTTCGTCTATTGCGGCGCCTATCATCTTGTTCGACGTCTCTCCGGCGATCCTCGATTCCATCTCGGTGTCGGGACCGGAAACATCGAAAGCTGCGCCAAAGAGAAACTGCGAAGAGCCGGACTGGACTCCTTCTTCAGTTTCGGAGGCTACGGATCGGACGCCGATGATCGGACCGGGATGATCAGAAAAGCCATTTCGAGGGGGAAAAAACGGTACAAGTCCGAACCGGTTTCCATCACCGTCATCGGTGACACACCTCGCGATGTCGAGCACGCTCAGAACGCGGGAGCCCGAACGATCGCAGTCTCGACGGGCAACTATTCCCTCGAGGAGTTGACCGCCTCAGGGGCCGATCTGGCGGTCGAAACGCTCGATCCGACGGATCGTCTCATGGCGTTTCTGCAACGGTCCTGAAGCCGACGGAGCTGTTTTCGAGGTGTGGTCAGGAGGGAACCGTCCGGCGCCCGGACTATGAAGATCAAGGCCGGTCCCGCAGCCGCGCTCTGCCACTCATCTGCGGCTCCAGAAGGTCGGGTCGATTTCGTAGAGCCTGTGGACGCCTTGCGCAAATCGCTTCGGCCGCTCCTTCACTTCCCGTAAAGCAGGTAACAATTCCGGCACTCTTCGGGATAGTCCACTTTCTCGAATCCCCTCCTAAAGTCAGTGAACGCCGGACTGCCCCAGATGTCGGCGAAACTCTGCTCAGCGATGTCTCCATAAAAGAGGGCCTTCGGCTGGTGAAAACTCCCCTGAAAGAAACGACTGACGTGGTGCCCGAAGTGGCAGCATGGAGAGACCTGTCCCCTGTAGGAGAAATAAACCGTGTCAAGAGGTGCGGCCAGGCAATAGCGGGGAGCCAGGGTCGGCGTCATCGGCAGTTCGGAATGAGTGTGGACTTCGAGGCCCAGTTCACCCGCGCGTCGCCTCGCCGCTCCGATCATTTCCTCAACTCGGGACATCCGATCATCGTGGCCCCCGGAACCATTCAGCCGGTACTTGAGAAAGCTCCTTTCCCAGTCCTCCGCGTTCGAAAGCACGTTGAGCTGCTTGATATGAACGACCGAGGCTCCCACGTCCCTCGTCCACTCGGCAAGGCGCGGGAGATCGTCGGCATTGCTTTCCTGAATCGTGAAGGCGATCCCGAGCTGCGGGCCGGAACCGTGCTCTTCAACCAACCGAGTCAGGCGCTTCAGGTTCTCGCACACTTTCTCCAGGCTGGCACCGACCCGAATGACATCATAGGTCTCGGGACGCAGACCGTCGATCGAAACTGTCAGCTGATCGAGCCCGGCTTCGATCAGCGAACGGGAGTTCTTTTCCGTGAGGATGGTCCCGTTCGAGGTCATCGTCGTGCGACAGCCGCCCTCGCCGGCCAGGCGGATCATCTCGTAGATTCCCTTGTGCAACATCGGCTCGCCCCAGCCGGTGTAATCGACCGTGTGGGCATGCTTCATTGCCTCGCAGATCCGGGCGTAGGTCTCCATGCTCATGTCGAGGTAGGCATCTTCGCTTGAGAATCTGGGACACATTTCGCAACCCAGATTGCAGCGAAAGGTCGGTTCGAGATTGAAAACCAGCCGTTTGTTCATGAGGCTCGGCGAGGGACAAGCGATCTTCTCAAAACCAGACGCTCGTGGTATTTGTCGGTTCGCTTCGACCTTCCTGGTTAAACGAAACGACTCGATACTGGAAGGAGCCGGTGACGTACTTTCCGAGGCGATCTTCGAATCGGGTCGTGTTGGCTCCGACCATTCCGACCTCTTTGAACTCTTTCCCACTGTCCGAGCGTTGCACCTCGAAGCCCAGTTCATTATCGGAAAGGTCCCGCCAGGTCAGCGTGACAACAGCCACCGCGCCCTCGAATCGCGTCTTCGAGCGCAGGTCGAAGGGCTTGGCGGGGACGGCCAGGAAGGCCTGCACGAAGGAACTCCCCAGGAGGAGAACCAGCCCGATCGCAGCGGCTCTGGCACCGCACCTTGTCGATATCAACCCGTTCAATCTGTTGACTTCAGTCACGCGAAATACACGATTCATGGAAGCTCCAGACAACTCACTTGCCACGGATCGAGTGGATGACTCGGATTTGATCCCCTGGTCGTTCAACCCTCGCGCCCGGCAATTGTTCGACTTTCGACTTCGAGAAGATAGTGTATCCGATTTCCACTCATCTGGATGTTGCACCGGAGCGCTGATACGCTACGACGATCAAGCAGACGGGAGGCCTCATGAGTCAGCTCAAGAAAACCACATGCATCGTTCTCTTCGTGATCGCACTGTTTTCCTGCGCGCAGCCGCGCCAGTTCGACGTCGTCATCCGGAACGCCACGGTCTATGACGGCACAGGAAACCCGCCCATAGAGGGATCGGTGGCGATCTCCGGAGACTCCATCGCCGAGGTCGGGCAAGTCGAGAACGCCATCGGAACGGTCGAGATCGACGCCGGCGGGATGGCCGTCGCACCCGGCTTCATCAACATGCTGAGCTGGGCCACCGAGAGCCTGATCCAGGACGGACGTGGGATGAGCGACCTGCTTCAGGGAGTGACTCTGGAGGTGATGGGTGAGGGTATGTCCATGTGTACGCTGAATGACGAGATGAAGCAGACCTTCGTCGAGCAGCAGGGTGACATCAAGTTTCCGATCGAATGGACGACCGTCGGCGAATATCTCGAGTTCTTGGAAGAGAAAGGGATTTCGCCCAACGTGG
>CAJHYB010000558.1_pt1 | contig 12431 bp, 5 predicted proteins | sample 9198631 | NCBI WGS metagenome assembly CAJHYB01 (sample SAMEA7708354, study PRJEB35096) | sediment metagenome | biome: marine neritic benthic zone biome [ENVO:01000025]; feature: sediment [ENVO:00002007]; material: shallow marine sediment [ENVO:03000034] sea grass bed [ENVO_01000059] ... | reverse complement strand
TTCCGTTCGGGAAATCGGCTGCCAGACCGACGTAAAGGGCCACCGCGTCGGCACCGTTTTGAAGACCGTTATTCGGGAAAACGATGTCCGGCGTCGGAGTGACCGCCGCATTCCCCAGCAAGAAGAAGCCATCGGCATCGGTCGCGAATCCGCTCAGATCCAGAGCTCGGTAGGAGGAATCACTGCTTCCGTTGAAAAAGACCAGCACAAGGCCATCCAGAGAAGTGCCGCCCGCTCCTCCGTCGAACAGTTCGACGAACTCCAGAGCGTCGGACCCGGGCGTGTCCGCATCGACCTCGTTCAGGACGATCGGTGGTGGGGGACAGTCGTTTGACGATCCCGGCGTTCCCAGATCCCCATCCCCAAAAGGGGTCGAGGCTTCGCACCAGCTCATGCCGAGGAGGTTGTCGAGGCCTGGCGCCCGGAGCGACATCGAAGCCCCGTTGGGGTCGGGAAACGTGGCTCCATTGTCCCATTCCACTCGGTCGACCTCGTTCAGGACGGTGTCCTGAAGAACGAGCTCGTCGCTGCCGTTGCTCAGGAAGACTCCTGTCATTTCGTAGTCGACGCTGACTCCCCCGTTACTGCCGGAGTCGAGGTTGTTTCCGATAACAAGGTAACCACCGGCCGAAACGAGCAGGGGTCCGCCATTGTTGATCTGGTGGCTGTCGAAATCCTTGTCTTTGATCGTGAATCCCTCAATGTCGATTGCATCTGCGGTGGGATTGAAGATCTCGAACCACTCTCCGTCCGCATCCGAGACCGCCGATGGGTTCTGGAGGATTTCGTTGATCACGAGTTCCGGAGGCTCGACGGTCACGCAATCGTTCTCGGCGCCGGGAGTTCCGCTGTCACCGTCTCCGAAGGGAGTCGTCGCGGTGCACCAGTTGGAGCCGGCGTTGTTGTCGAGAGTCGCCTGGATGAGAGACATCGAAGCGCCCGTCGGATCCGGGTAGTCCGGACCACCATCCCACTCGACACGGTCGACCTCGTTGAGCGCGGTGTCGAAGAGAATCAACTCGTCATCGCCGTTTCCCAGGGAGACGCTGGAGTACTGGTAGTCGACACCGACGCCCCCATTGACGGACGAGTTGGCGTTCCTTCCCAGGACGAGGAAGCCGCCGGCCGGGACGAGCAATGGGCCTCCGTTGTTGATCACATGGCTGTCCGAACCCGCATCCGCCACGCTGAAGCCATCGATATCAATCGGGTCTCCCGTCGGGTTGAAGACTTCGAACCACTCGCCGTTTGTATCGGACACGGCGTTGGGGTTCTGCATAATCTCGTTGATCACGAGTTCCACGACCGGTACTGAACAGTCGTTGGCCGCACCCGGAGTCCCGAAATCGCCCGCACCAAACGGTGTCGAGGCCGTGCACCAGTTTCCTCCGACATTGTTGTCCAGAGCGGGTGCAACGAGCGACATCGACGCTCCGTTGGGATCCGGAAAGGTCGCGCCATTATCCCATTCGACTCGATCGATTTCCGCCTGGGCGCCGTCTAGAAGGACGAGTTCGTCGGCGCCGTTGGCCAGGGCCAGTCCGGAGAACACGTAGTCGACGCTCACTCCTCCGTTCGTGCCGGAGTCCGAATTATTGCCCAGGATCAGGAACCCTCCGGCCGGTATCGAAAGGGGGCCTCCGTTGTTGATCACATGACTGTCGATGTCGTTGTCAGCAATGGTCCATCCATTGATATCGATGGCGCTGCCGGTGGGGTTGTGAACCTCGAACCACTCACCCGCCGCGTCCGAGACCGCCGACGGATTCTGCATGATCTCGTTGATCACGACCTGGGAATAGCCTGTGACAGTCAAAGAAATGATTGTTACGGAATGAATCAGGGTGCGTCTGAGACCGAGTCTCAGCTGTGTGTCGATATTCACGATGAGGTCCTCTCCTTCCCCAAGGCAGTGGACGGGAACCGATAGCCCCCGGCGCCCAACTGCTTGAAATGCTCGAATTCAAACGGATCGGTTCACGATAATAATCGATGAACTCACCGCAAGGGAACCTGTCGACAGGAATAGGAAGCCGAGGCCTTCTGCAGGCGCTTTCAGTTGGATGGGTCGAGGACCGAGTATGACCTGTGTGTTGGTCAGGTTCCTGGGGCCCTCAGAAACAGAGCAACCAGGGTTTCAGGTGAAGGGAGTCGAACCAGACTGCTGCTGGTAGAGTACCCAAGAAATTTGCGTCTCTCTGCGCGCAACTCTCCTCTTATTCCGGGCTAGATCGTCACGTCGAAAGCCACCTGGCGACTGATCTCGGTCTTCTGAATCTGATCGGTCACCTTGACTTTGAGTGTATAGCCTCCCGGCTCGAGTCCGCGGAGTTTGAAGGCCTGCAGCAGGACCAGTCGATCTCCGTAGTTCAGAATCGAGTTCTTCTTGGGGTCGAGATAGCTCTTGACGATCTTTCCCTTCCTCCAGATCTGGTATTCCACCTCGACCTGCGGTTCCTGGTTGGCCTGGTCGGTCTCGGCGTTGTAGACCTGCAGGTAGAGTCCCATGTCGTCTCCACTGTTGAAGCTGCGTGAGACGTTGGGTATGACTTTGAAGTCGCCCAGCAGGAAGGGCTCCACATCGGTCGGCACCTGCTCGATGTACTGCAGAGCCCGTGCCAGAATCACCGAACTGAGGTCGAGGGTCTCCGGCTTCAGCTGGGGCAGCACCAGACCGCTTTCGTGGACTCCGACCCTCCCGGCCTGGTCGTCGCGAATCGCGAGAGTCAACTTATAGCGCCCAGGGTCGAGGAGAACCATCTTCTGATAGACCGACTTGCGGGCCAGGCGCTGATCTCTTTCTGCGACCGGAAACTGAAGTGTGAGAGTGTCCTCGAACTCGTCGACGATCCGCCCTGCAAGATTCTGGACCAGTCCGTAAATGTTAACGCCTCCGACCAGGGCCTGGCCGTCCGTGCCCTCGACGAATGTCAGATCCTCATTCTTAAACTCCAACGTGATCGGCACCAGAATCGAGCGCTCATCGATGATCAAGTACTCGTATCCCATCCGGAAAGGGATCTCGTCGTAGGTGACCGACGTCTCGACCAACTGCTTGAGCCGGCTGTTTTCAATCGGGGCGTTCTTCTGCAGTGCGAAGAAACGATGGATCCGCTCGAACGGCATGTCTTTCGCGCGCATTCCCAGCTGTCTCTGCATTCTCGAGTTCCGATAGTTCCCCGGATTGAAGTAGGGCCGGTCCAGCTTGCTGAGACTTCCCTCCAGTTCGGCGTCCGTGGGGCCACTGCCGCCGGCGTGCAGAAGGGCGTCTTTCTCCCAGGGCTCCATCGCCATACGGTATTCACCCGACCAGGAGGGATCGACGAATTCAACTTCCACATCCTGTCCCAACTCGTCGATGAAGTTGTAGATCCAGAGCTGAAAGGGATACGTCGAAGTGGCTCCGCCCCCTTCGTGGTGAGGACGGTAGTACCAGCCTCCCGAGGGATGATCTTCGATGATATCCGGAGGGCCGAAGGCGATGTAAGTGCGCCCCCGATCTGTCTTCCAGCCGGGAATGCCGGAACCGTACTTCTCGTTTGCGTAGGCGATGCGCCGGTAATGTTCAATCTTGAACTCGTTGTCGGAAGTTCTCGGGTCGGGATCGCGGCGGAACCAGAATTGCTCGATGAACTGGTCCTTCTCCTCGTTGGTGGACAGCTCTTTGAAAACGGCGACTTCTTCGTCTGAAATGATGTACTTGATGTCCTGCTCGAGCCACTTCTTGTAGTAGTCCTCGGCCTCTTCCTGCCTTTGCTTTTGCTGCGATGCTCCGAGGACGGCCGTCATAAGGAGCAAGGTGGCGATCACCGTGAGTATCTTCATGTCAGAACCTCTGGTTGAGTGAGAACTCCTTCATTATAGGACGATCGGTAGACGATGTCGGTTCAGATCGGAAAAAGCCAATCGGACCGCTCCCTGCCCCTGCCCCTGCCCCTGCCCGGCGAGCATAGCTCGCATAAAAAAAGGCCGGGCACCACTGAATGTAGTGCCCGGCCCGGAATGGAGCGAGAAACGGTGCTTAGAAGATGAACTTCAGAGCGATCTGCATCTCGCGAGCATCGCGGGTTCCGAAGGTTCGACCGAAGTTACCGGACGAAATGCTTTCTTCCCACGGATTGGTGTTGACACGGTTGAACAGGTTGAAAAACTCCCAGCGGAACTGCCAGGTTGACCTCTCACCATAAAACCAGGGCATCTGGATATTCTTGAACAGAGAGAAGTCAACAGAGTTGAATCCCTGAAAAAAGAACGTGTTGCGACCCAGGTCGCCGATCGTTCCCTGGACAGGTCGAGGGAACGCCAGTCTCGCATTCGTGGAAGAAGTCGAGAAAGGCAGGAAGATGCTCGTACCGAGTCGGGCATCCGCCGGATTGACGCTCTCGTAGTTCAGAGACGAATTGTTGTTGGGACGATCGTTGGTAAAGCCGTCGCAATTGAAATCACCGCGGATGACTCCACTGGTGGTCGAGTTGCAATTGCTGCCGTCCGCATTGATGCTGGCCGGCGAACCGTCCTGAAGAGCGATCAGGCCGTTGACCTGCCATCCACCCAGGATGTTCCGAATGGCCCAGTTGTCGTGGTTCCTTCCGTAAGGGATGTCCCATACCCAGTTCGCAGCGAATCGATTGCTGACGTTGATCGAAGAGAGGCCCCGATCGAGCTTGCGATTCTCGATTACCGAGGATCCGGAGTCTTCGGAAGTCGTTCCGAAAACGTCACTGTCGTCGTCGATGTTCTTGGCCCAGGTGTAGTTGATGCGGAAGCCGAGGCCTCGGGTGAAGCGTTTGTTCACCGAGAACTGACCGCCATGGTAGGCCTGCTGGATCGACGCTGTCAGGTAGTCGTCCGCGGCGACTCCATATCCCGAGTTGATGCCGGTCAGGTTACCGGTAGCGCAGTTCCCGCCCGGTACATCGCAACCGTCTCCCGTGAAGCGGTTGTAATGCTCCTGGGCGTACAGCTTCCGTCCCAGAGTCGAGACGTAGTTGGCTTCCAGTAGCCAGTCGCCGAAAACCTCACGCTGGACTCCGAAGAAAATGGAGTGGACGTAGCTGGTCGCCAGGTCCTTGTCGAGAGCGTTGGGATTGAAGCGACCGGAGGCCGGTCCGACAAAAGAAGGATCGACGGACGACGGGATCGTGTAGATGATGTCGTCGCGAGCCGTGATGCTCTTGGCGAAGGGCGGGTTGAACTTGATGTTCGAGGTGATGTTCATGAAGATGCGGTTGTAGCTGATGCCGTAACCGCCACGAATCGCCCATTTTCCGTCACCTCTCGGGTCCCAGGCGAAGCCGAGACGCGGAGCGAAGTTGTTGTTGTCCGGGTCATAGATATGCGACCCGTCCGGAAAGACCTCGACGGTCGAGTTCGCAAAGCGCTCGAAGAAGTCGGCGCCTTGTCCCATTACGATGTTGGACTGGATTCCATCTCCTTCCCAGGGCGGACGGAAGTTCTCGTAGCGCAACCCGATGTTGACGGTCAGGTTGGGCATGAGCTTCCAGTCATCCTGAACGTACATGGCCCATTCGTTGACTCGGAAATGCCTCGGCGTTCCGATCCGTTCACCCGTGAGGGGATTGATCAGCGCACCCTGCTGGAACGGATTATCGTTGAGGAACTCCGTGATGTCGTCGAAGCTGTACACGCCTCGAGTGCTGGCCTGAAAGTCCGAGTTCTCCTGCCCTTGCCTGAACTCGAATCCGAACTTGAACGAGTGATTCCCGCGAGACCAGGACAGCTGATCTGAGATCTGGTAGGTGTGGCGCGAGAAGAACTGCGGGATGTTGCTGGCCGCCCCGAAATCAGGGCTGAAACCGCTGATCGAGATGGTCGGGACATCGTAGGTCCCATCCTGCACGTCGAAATCCGGTTTCCGCATGTTCCAGCCCAGACGCAGCTCGTTGACCACGACGGGCGAGAAAACGTGCGTTTCCGAGAAGGTTGCGGCGCGCTCGGTCACGGCGCCGACATTGTCGACACTGGGACGCACGATGGTGGGCGGAAAGGCCTCTTCGTGGTTCGTGTAGCGGACGTACATCCGATCGTTGTCGCTGATAGTCCAGTCGACTCGGACGTTCCACTGGTCCTGGTTGGTCTTGGACGGAGTCCCCTTACTCACCTCAACCGGTTGGATGTTGTTGGGATCGAAGTTCGGGTCACTCGGTGCCCCACCGACAAGCGGGAAACGTTGAAAGAGCGACGCAGCGATCGAAGTCGGGTTGTTCTGCTGCAACCACGCGAGCATTTCCTGACTCTCAACCTGGAAGACCGATGACTCAGCCGCGGTCTGTCTGAACCCTTCGAACCCGCCGAACAGGAACAGTTTGTCCTTGATGGCCGGTCCGCCCACAGTGAAACCGTAGGTGTGCAGCAGCAGTGGAGCCGGTTCGGGTCCGTCAAAGAACTCGCGGGCGTGCAGGGCGTGGTTGCGATGGTAGTAGTACATCGTCCCATGCAGCTCGTTGGTTCCCGACTTGGTCAGGATGTTGACGATGGCGCCGGCGTTGCGGCCGAACTCAGCCGAAAAGTTGTTGGTGTGGACCCGGAACTCCTCGATCATGTCGACCTGCGGGGTCACCGAAGGAACACCCGCGATACCGACGTAGTTGTTGTCGGTGCCGTCCATCAGGAAGTTATTGGCGCGATGGCGCTGGCCGTTGGTGATGAATGACGAGCCGGCGTTGCTGCCCGAGTCCTGGGCGGTCACGCCCATGGTGGGGTAGATTCCCGGACCGAGCTGAGCCAGCTGATAAGCGTTTCGTCCGTTGAGAGGGAGATCCTGAATCTCTGCTCCCTGGACGAGTTGCGACATGCGCCCCTCTTCCTTCTGGACGACTTCGGTTTGAGATTGAACGACGATCTCTTCGCTGATATCGCCAACGGAGAGGTCGACGTCGAGTCGAACCAACTCACCGATCGTGACCTTGAAATCCTGGGTCGTCGCAGTCTTGAAACCGGTCATCTCCACTCGAAGGTGGTAGTCGCCCGGTGGAATATTCAGGACGCGATAAATGCCGTTATCCTCGGTCACCACGGCGCGGGTCTCACCGGTGGCGCCCCTGATCGCCGTCACGGAAGCCCCGGGAATGATGCCCCCTGATTCGTCTCTGACGGTCCCTGTAATGCTGCCCGTCGAAGTCTGGGCAGCCACGGATGCCGTCAAGAGGACGAACAAGGCTACAAAAGTGGTGATTTTGCTCATTGTCCCTCCCGAAAGATGGTTGGAATTGGACCTTCGCACGGACAAGTACTGGCTGTCTGTGCGACGCGGTTTCTGCTCGCAAGAACGGTGCCAGTCGGCTGTCCACAATCCGACCCGGAATCGAGCCGGTGGCCGCTCCACGTCTGAACGCCACATTCTCAATTGTTTACGCGGATTTGCCGAGTCGCGATTACGGACTCTGTGCATTCAATATTCCTCGCAAGTGCCAAGATGCCCAGGTAAGATTCAGGAAATTGAACAGATCGATCCATAATCTTGGATATAACTCGTCCTCCTGACGTTCATTTGGAACGGGTGTCCAGGAATCCCGGGATACTTTTCGGTGTTGGGCATCTGACCGACTCATCTTCGGAGTTTGCGTGTGTTTTCAGAACGACAATGAATCTGATAACTGATGACTCTACCCCCCCAGCCGCGAGACCAGATCTTTCATGCGACGTCGGCTGACGTCCAGCCTCAAGCCGTTGGACAAAACGACCTCTCCGTGTCCGCCGATCAGGGGCACCACTTGTTTGACGGCGTCGAGGCGGACGATAGCCGACCTCGAGACGCGATAGAAGAGATCGGGGTCCACGCGCGCTTCCAGTTCGCTGAGCGTCGGATCCATCCACAGTTCTCGGCGTTCGGTCACAATCTTCGTCAGCCCGTCCTCGGTCCCGAAAAAGAGGACATTCTTATCGGGAATCACTTCGATACGGCCAGCGCGGCGGGCCAGAAAACGGGACGGATGGCGGGCTCCTTTCGTCAACGACTCTTCGAATTCAGGAGCCGGCTGTGCCCTCGCTCTCGCGATACTCCGTTCGAGCCGGGCTTTTGTCACGGGCTTGAGGAGGTAGTCGAGGGCCTGCATTTCAAACGCATCGACCGCATACTGATCGTAGGCGGTACAGAAGATGATTCTGGGACGAGGGGCAGCGAGCGACTGGGCCACTTCGAGTCCGCTGCAGGCGGGCATCTGGATATCCAGGAAAACGAGGTTCGGCCCGAGTGCTCCGATCATCTCCAGGGCCTCTTCGCCGTCCGAAGCTTCTCCGACGACCTCCAGGTCCTCGAAGGGTCTCAGCATGCTTCGCAGCCGGGCCCGCGCAGGTTCTTCATCGTCCACGATCAGGACTTTGAGAAGGTCGACTGGCATCTCGTCCGGTCCTTGAAAGAGCCTGCCGGCTCTGATTTGACGCGGTTCACGCGCGCCGGGGACTGTCTTTCAAGGCCATCGCCTTGATAGGAAACTCCAGAGACACGACGTTCAGCCCTCGCCCCTCATCGCGAGTCACACTGATCTGGCCTCGTTCTCCATAGTACCCGGCCAGTCGCCGCGCCACACTCTTGAGTCCGAAACCAAGACCCCCGGGCCCTGTCGAGGTCCGGGCCAGACCGGCCTCCAACTCGAATCCGGGACCATCGTCGCCAACCTCGATGTGAGCGATCTCCCCGGAGGTCGAGGCGAGGATGGTCAGACGCCCTTTCCCTCGGCGATTCGAGATGCCGTGCTTGACCGCATTCTCGACGAGAGTCTGCACGATCATTGCGGGCATCCGGACATCTTTGCTCTCGTCGGAGATCCGGATGTCAACCGAGAGGCGTTCCCCGAAACGGGCTTTCTCGACCTCGAGGTAAGCCCGGACAAAGTCGATCTCATCGCCGAAGCGGACCCATTCTTTCTCCGAACGAGTCAATGTGTAGCGGAAAACCTCGGCGAGTTGTTCAACGGTGACCTCCGCTCTCTCAGGGTCTTTGCTGATCAGCGCAGCGATCGCGTTCAGGGCATTGAAAAGGAAGTGGGGATTGATCTGGGCACGTAAAGCCTTCAACTCCGACTGGCTGGCGTGGAGCCGGAGGTCCTTCTCGAGTTGCTCCTGTTCTTTGCGCTCCTGTTGTAGTTGGACGTTCTGGAGGAGATGCGCCAGCACATCGGCAAGTGCTGTGACGAGCTTTGTATCGCCGCTGAAGTACGGCATCCCGTTGCGCCTGGGTCCGAGACGGATCCAGCCTTTCACTGAACCCCTCATCCTGATCGGCACTTCGAGAGAGGTCTCGGGCAACTCCTCGGCGGGTTTGTGGCCGACCGGACTCTCGCCCCGAACCTGGATCCGAATCGGGGCCTCAAAGATCTCCTCGAGAACCCTCTGAGCCTTCTTGAGCAGATCGACACGCCCCAGAGACTCCCGAGTGCCGAAAAGAAAGTGCTTGGCGGCGTCGATCGGTTCGTAGTGCCTCCCCAACCAGATGCGATCCAGCCAGACCTCCATTCGGCGAAAAACAAACGGAATCGAGAGGGCCATCGGCAGAGCGGCCAGCGTGTAGACAAGGGGCCGGTGAGGCACCCCGACGGTCGCTTCGATCAGCGGCGCGACAAGAACGAAGAACGCCAGGAGCATCCCCAACACCACGAAGAAAAAGAGGCCTCGTTTCACGACCAGATCAAAGAAATGGTACTTCTCGTAGTAATAGAGGCTGACGACGAGGAAAGACAACGGAAGGGCGCCGGTGATCAGCTGGACAGCGCCCGCCCAGCCCAGGGAGCCGGCGGCCCACGGAAAGACGATAGCGATGAGAAACAGGACCAGGAACCAGCGACGAAAACCCGGTTTGGTCGGTTCTTCCGACGCTTCCTTCACCTCGGGGCGATGCACGTATCCCGATTGGTGCCTCTGCCTCATGACTGCGAAGGCGAACCCTCCCGCATAGATGAAGCCGCCAGTGATCGCCAATCGGGAGATCAGGACACCGGAACTTTCGATCCAGACTCCGTTCTCTGAAAGTCCCCACAACAGCAGAAACAAGGACGTCAGCAGCGCCGAGCCCGCGAGTCCTGCCTTCCAGGGCCACTTCCGCTCGAATGCATCGCGGTAGCTCACATAGAACATCCCACAGATGAACGGAGGGAAGAGATAGACGGTGCCCAGCAGTGCAATTCGGAGAGCCTGCCCGAGAACAGGAGTCGATCGAACTTCCGGAAAGAGAACGGCCAGCAAGAGGAAAAACCAGAAGGCGCACAGGAGGTTGAGCCCCAAGGGCGCCCAGAAGTCGCAACCGGAGCCGACGGCTCGACGCTCCTTGATCTGAATGATCGTCAGAGTCGAATAAGCGAGAGCCCCGAAACTGAAAAGATAAAGGCCGACGAGCGATGTCGCATCCACGGAACAAACTCCTCTCGAGAGTGTGGCCCAAAGATGCCGCGGACGCCAAGCCCGAGATCTCGAGTGGCTGGAGTTGGGGGGCTAGCGGCAGGCCACGGGGGATGGGAGGCTGGCATATGCGAGGGCGCGCTGAATACCCGCCACAGATTCCACGGATCTCACGCACCGGTCAACCCGCCCGACACAAGGGATGACGGACAAACACCGGACAACGAAGACTACCGCCCGCGTGACGGGCTGGAGTATCGGTATTTCTCGGACGCGGTCAGCCGGTCATATGACCCGAATTTGCCTGAAGCATCTGAGATGTCGTCCAACTTCGAACGAGGGGCGGAGCCTTCCTGTTCGAAGCGGCGCAGCGGTTTGTAGAGGGTGGAGCGCTCAACGGGGATCCGACCGGCTCGCCGGATTCGCCGGCGCAGTTCTCGCGGAGATGCCAGCTGTCCGTACCTGGCTCCGGCCGAAGTCGAGATACTCTCGTTGATCAGGGTTCCGCCGAGGTCGTTCGCCCCGGCTCCCAGACACGCCTCAGAGAGGTCCAGCCCCTCCTTCACCCACGAGACCTGAATATTCGGAATCCAGGGGCCGAGCACGAGCCTCGATACGGCATGCATCCGGAGAACTTCACTGCGCGTCGCGCCGGATCGGACATCGGGTAAGAGTTCATGCCGGTACAAAGGCGCTTCTTCGGAGACGAAGCTGAGAGGCACGAACTCCGTAAAGCCCCCGGTCTCTCGCTGAAGGTCCCTGAGCAGGATGAGATGTCGCGCCAGGTCCCGGGCCGATTCCACGTGACCGTACATGATCGTTGAAGTTGTTCGGATCCCGAGGGAATGGGCCGTGATGACGACTTTCTTCCAGTCCTCGACCGATATCCGGCCCGGGGCAATTCTGTCGCGAACCTCCTGAACGAGAATCTCGGCCGATGTCCCGGGCAGGCTTCCTAATCCGACGTCCCTCAAACGGCGAAGGTACTCGCGCACACCGACGCCTGAGCGGCTGCAGCCGTAAAGGATCTCTTCGGGTGAAAACGCGTGAATGTGGATCTTCGGGAGAGCCTCCTGAACGGCGTGACAGATTCTGATATAGAGATCGCCCTCCATGTCAGGCAGCAACCCGGCCTGGATACAGACCTCGGTCGCGCCGTAGGCTTGAGCCTCTTGCGCCCGCCGCACAATCTCGGAAATCGGAAGCAGGTAGCCCTCTTCGCTGCGGTAGGTCCTGCTGAACGCGCAGAACTTGCAGCGCTTGGCACAGACATTGGTGAAGTTGATATTGCGGTTGACGACGTAGGAAACGTCCTCGCCGCAGGCTTCGGCCCGCATACGATCCGCAGCCTGGATCACGGCCTCCAGGCGCTCACCCTCGACTTCGAAGAGGAGCGTCACCTCGTCGGGGCTCAGCAGGACAGCCCGCCGCGCTTTTTCGAGAAGCTCCGTGAACACGGTCTCGACGGCACGAATGCTCGTCATCGAAAACCTTCCGACCGGGGCTGCTTCGCCCCATGACCAGGGTCTAGTCCGGGGACGTCGGTTGAAGACCAGGTCCTGCTGAGTCTCGACAGGATCGCCTCAGGAATCGACTCCGGACGACTTTCAATCCGATTCGAATAGACGGGAAAGCGTGGCCGGAGTGAGTATCCCTCCACCGCAAGTCTGTCCGCGAGCCGCCCGAGGTGCGGCCACGGAGCCTCCGGATTCACATAGTCGATGGTGATCGGCGAAATCCCGCCGAGATCGTTGACGCCGGCGCCGAGACAATCGAGACACTCCGACTCATCGCTGAGATTGGGCGGTGTCTGGACACTGATGTCCTCGTCCAGGGTCAGACGAGCCAAAGCGATCGTTTCGGTCAGGACGGACGCCGCCACCCCTTCCTGGCGCTGAAAAGGCGTACCCGCCTTCGGGCGGAAGGGCTGAAGGATCACTTCCTGAACATGACCGTGACGGGAGTGCGCGGACTGTATCGCGAGAAGCGAGTCGATGCGCTCAGTCCGAGTCTCCCCGATCCCGATCAGGAGTCCCGTGGTGAATGGAATGTTGAGGACCCCGGCCTGTTCGATCTGC
>CAJHYB010000578.1_pt1 | contig 12441 bp, 12 predicted proteins | sample 9198631 | NCBI WGS metagenome assembly CAJHYB01 (sample SAMEA7708354, study PRJEB35096) | sediment metagenome | biome: marine neritic benthic zone biome [ENVO:01000025]; feature: sediment [ENVO:00002007]; material: shallow marine sediment [ENVO:03000034] sea grass bed [ENVO_01000059] ... | reverse complement strand
CTTTCGCCCCGATGTGTGACCAGAGCGGCTCGCTCGCACCCGTCGGCAGTCGCCGTCTGACTGCCAGCGCTTCCTTGAGAAAGACAAGTTCGTCGAACTCACTTCGGCATGAGGTGCATCCCTCGAGATGGATCTCGATTCTCTCTTCGTGATCGGAGCAGAGCTCACGATCGACATACTCGTTTATTCTGGATCGAGCTGCTCCGCACATCATGGCGGTGTCTCCCCGCAATACGGTTTCAGTAACTGTCTGAGGCGTTCGCGGCCCCGAGCGATTCTCGATTTGACGGTTCCCAGTTGCGAATCCTGAAGGGTCGCGATCTCGTCATACGAGAGTCCCTCGACGTCTCGCAACACAACAGCGACCCTCTGGTCAAAGGGAAGTCTGGTCAGACAACGATTGAGAGCCGCCTGGACTTCCAGAGAGTAGACTTCGCGGTCGGGCGTGGGACGAGGACAGCTGGGATCACGGTCCTCGTAGTGCTCGTCGGCCCTCGATGACAGCCCGAGAGAGACCGTCCGGTCTTTGCGCCTCCGACGCCACCATCGATTCCTGTTGGCTGCCTGGTTCAGAGCGACGCGGTAGAGCCAGGTCTTGAGAGTGCATTCGCCGCGAAACTGGTGGATCTTCCGGAAGAGGGTCAGGAAGACTTCTTGACTGACGTCCAGCGCCTCGGCTTTGTCGGCAAGAAGCCGAACTGCCAGTCCGTAGACCATGTCTTTGTGAAGGTCGAATACCTCTTCGAAGGCTCGTTCGTCGCCCTCTTTGAGGCGTTCCACCAAGCTGTCGGTCTGATGCAGTCCGATCCTCGCTTCGATCGAACTGGTCAGTTCTGCCATGACGCTTCTTCCGTAGCTTCCTTAAGTCATTAGAGGGAGTGCGGGAAGAATTGTTCCAAAAAAGGCGAGGGGAGACAGAAGCACGAAGGGCGGGAGGCGGAGAGTCGAGCGCCCGGTCCCTTCGCGCGTCTCTATTGGGCTGATTCGGCTGCTGGGCTGATTCGGCTGCGGGAGACAGATCAGCGGCTCTCTGTAATGTCGATGCTGCCGTTGACCGTACTGAGCTTGATATTCGGTCCGCCCGAACCGAGTCGTGCGTTGAGCTTGCTTCCGATGTAGCGGTCCCTCTCGACTTCGAGCCCGAAGTCGTTGCTGATTCGCCCATGAACCGAACTGGCCCGGACATCGGCTCCTACGCTGGGCGGCACCCCGAGTGTGATCTTACCGTTGACCGAACTGAGCGTCAGGCTGTCCACGGCCGACATTTCCGACATATCAACATGAAGGCTGCCGTTCACTGTCGAGAGTTCGACCTGGCCACTCAGCAGGCGCGCATCCAGGTCGCCGTTGACGGCCGAGAGCCGGGTCCGACCGCGAAGGTCCACGGCAGCAATGGCCCCATTGACCGTCGAGATTTCGACATCACCGTCCATATCTGCAACCTCGGCACTGCCGTTGACCAGGCTGATCTCCTCGATATTGAGGCTCCGAGGGACGGTCAAGGTGTACTCCACCGACGCGGCAACCTGCTGATTGCGGAAGCTCAAACCACCGGAATCGCTGCTGTTGCAGGAGAAGTTCCGAAAGTTCGACGGATATTCCGTTTCGATCGCGATCGAGGTCTCCGAGGAATCTATGCGAATCTGTGCATCCCGAAGGGCCTCGCGCGACGGACCGGTCTTGATCGCTTCGACGAGAACCTCGGCACGATCCCACGCCTGAACGTGCACATCGCCGCAGACGCTCTTCAGACTGAGCCTTCCGCCCGCGTCGATCGAATACGACTGGCTGAATTCTTCAACGACATCGCTCTGACCCGATACGAACGTCACCGCAATCAAGGCGGTCAAAAAACTGAAACCGATCCTTCTCAACATTCTCACCTCGCTGGGATGTGTTCTCATCCGTCTATTGCGTCTGTTGAGTTAAGACACGACAGTGCGCCAAAAGGTTAGCCGACCAGAGCAGCGGAAAGCCGACAGAGCCGCGCCGACTCGGGAGTTCCCTTCCGAGGTTCTGGTTCACGAAGTCTCTACATGCCATAATCCAGATCGAGCGATGAGCGACACAACGACACGAGGAATTCGGATACAAGTTACCACTTCCTACTTCAAGGAACGAAGTTCTCCGGAAAAGGGGCTGTACCTTTTTACCTATAAAATTCGAATCACGAACACGGGGGACGAAACCGCCCAGCTGATCAGCCGCACGTGGATCATCACGGATTCTGAAGGCAGAGTAGAAGAGGTCAAAGGTCCGGGAGTCGTCGGGGAACAACCGGTGCTGGCCCCTGGAGAATCATTCGAGTACCGGAGCTATTGTCCGCTGCGAACGCCCGTCGGAACCATGCAGGGCAGCTACCAGATGGTCGATGAACACGACCGGAAGTTCGACGCGGAGATCGATGCCTTCACACTGGCGATCCCCCACTCGGTTCATTGAGAGGCTGCATTCGAGACCTGCCGCTGTACTGGGAGCCCCTGTCCTGGCTCAGCGAAGTTCCACGAGATCGTCTTCCGGCGGAAGGATTTCGCGCAGTCCCGGCACCTGACTCGCCAGTCCCAGAAGCGTTTCAGGCGTGAAGTCCGGGTCCCTCCTGACCGCGGGTCCTTCATCACCGATCAGATTCTGGAGCTCCGTGAGGGTAAACTCCCCCACGACCACATGACGTCCGGCTACGACCCCGAAGAACCGGTCAACTCCATCGAACTCGAGGATGTACCAGGTCAAACCTGCTTCGTCATCGGTGTAACGAATGTGGGCGACGCACTGCTCCAGTGACGTCCCGCTGTTGGAGCCGATGGCGGGGATCCGGATTTCGTCCCCCTTCGGCATCAGGTTTGAAGTATCGTCGTTCACGGAGTATTCAATAAGTTAACACGGGGCGTGAGCCGCGAGTGTCCGGCAGAGAATTACAATGAGAAGAGCGGTTGTTTATTTGAAAGAAAAGTGGGGACTCGGCCCGTTCGGGCTGATCGCAGTCCTGGCCGCCTTCTCTCTGGCCGGCTCGTCAACGCTCCTTTTCCGGGCACCGATCTTCGAGCTTTTTCCGAGCCAGACTCCGGGCTGGGCGAAAACCCTCCTCTACCTCGTGATCTTCCTCCCCGTCTACCAGGCGCTGCTCCTGCTCTATGGCACGCTCTTCGGCCAGTTTCATTTCTTCTGGCAGAGGCAGAAGAAACTCCTGGTGTATTGCTCAAGACTGCTGGGAGGGAGGCGGAAATCGGAACGCCGGTCAGACGGGCGGGATCTCGAGCCACCCCTTTCCGTCTCCCGACCCAACCGTCCTCGTTGAGCGTCCGATGAACGGTTCCTGACCGCTCACCCGTTCCACAAACAGAAAGAGCAGGAGAGATCCGAAATCGCTCCTGCCCATTCGGAATCAGGTTGGATGACCGGGCAATCGGGTCAGTTCTTCTTCTTTCCTTTCTTGGCCTTCTTCGTCTCGGACTGGATCTTTGCGGCAAAGGCCTGGGCCTCCTCAGTGCTGATCTGTCCGTCGTGATCGAGGTCCGCCTCAGGATTTGTCTTGAGCAGACGCGTCCGCCGGTCCTCGGCACTGCCTGCTTCTTCCTTGGAAACCCAGACGTGATCGCCCTCGTGGAGAGCCTCGAGCTTCACTTCGACCATCTTGAGATCGTCTTCGGAGAAGAATTCGAGTTCCATTTCGCCGAGAAGGTCCTGGACGATGAAATGGTTCTCATCCGAGTTCCACTCCAGCTCGGACGCATCTCCGTCGAAGAACATCATATCGCCTTCTTCGCCGTGCATTTCCTTGATCTTGACAAGAAGCTTTCGCGCCTCGCCCCCTTCGAGATTCAAGTCGTCTCCTTCGGCCAGGATCTCAACGATCGCCTTCTGACCGTCATCACTCCTGATGAAGACCGTGCGATGACCTTCCGGCAGCTCCACCGTCGTGTGGTCGCCCTCGTGAAGCTCACCCTCCGGGTGCTCCTTCCGGACTACAAAGACATTCGCATCCTCGCCCTCGACCTTCTTGTTCAATCGAACGTCATGTTCGGTCGTCTCGGTGTGTTCGGGTGAGAACTCGACAACCGCCTCGCCGGAATGAGCCCTTTTCCGAAGCGTTTTCACCCTGATCTCCCGGAGCTCGTTTTTGTCCAGGTTGCCGTCTCCGTCGAGATCTGTGTCCGGATGACTCTCCAGGATCCGGGTTATGCGCTCCTGTCGCCTCTTGTCGCTGAACGCTTTGAGTTCGATCTCGCTGAGATACCCGTCCGAATCGAGATCCGCATCCGGATGTTGCTCGAGGATCGCCTGCTCCTGTCGGGCCCTCTTGAATTCGCGGAGTTCCTCGCCGGTCAAAGAACCGTCGCGATCTGTGTCCGCCTCGGGAAAGCGTTCCAGCAGTCTCTGATTCCGAAACTCCTCGCGCTTCATCTTGAAAGCCATCGCCTCTTCCTTGGAGACGTTACCGTCGCCATCGGTGTCCACCTCGGCGATATGGGCGGCCATGTCCTTCTGGTGTCGACCTTCAGCCTTCGGTGCCTTCTGGTAGACCCTGACTTTCTTCTTCTCACCCTCCTGAGTCTCTTGAGACGACGCCCCACCGGCCCAGGCAAAAGACGCCCATCCTGCCAGCAACAGGAGAGTCAACCAGGACAATCGTGGAGAATCAATAGGGTTCTTTTTCAGAATCATTTCAAACCTCTTTTCCATCAATCGCCCTCGTTGAGCGAAGGCGGGTGCGGTTGCTAATTCACGCCGGCGCGCTGGAGACGCGTCGATTGCTTTGACGACATTGAGTAGGGATCGAGCGTAGAGGTGCGGAGAGACACGTGTCAGCTTGACAGCCCACTGGTCACAGGCCATTTCGCTGAAGCCCTCGATCCGGCGGCAGACCCACCAGACCGGCGGCCAGAAAAAGAGCAGGAGACGAGCCATGTTCTGGAGGCGGCGCACGAGCAGGTCTCCGCGACGTATGTGGGCCAGTTCGTGAACGATCAAGGCACGGTGCGCCGGGAGTTCGACTCGTTCGAAAACCAGATCGGGAAGCACCAGAGTCGGCTTGAGGAACCCGAACACGAACGGGCTGATCGCCTCGTCGGTTGTCACGACCCGGGGAGGCCGAGCGAGCCCCAGTTGCCGCGCCAGCGCTTCGACTTCTCTGAGAACGGGACGAGGAGGCTCAGGGAGCGAATTGACTCCCTGCCGTAGTCGCCAGCCTCGGATGGCGGCCCGGAAAACGATGAGTCCGAGGACAGCAACATAACCGGCAAGGACCAGCCATCCGAACAACCAGATTCCGGACGGGTCCGAAGAGCCGATCGAAGCTCCGGCAGCGTCTGAGAGAACAACCGTCGGAGCGGCCTGGACAGCCGACGTGGGCGCCAGAAGCCACCTGGTGGACTGAGAAAGCCAGCCACTCATGGCCAGGTCTCCCGGGAAAACGGGCGGAAGCAGAAACTTGATCAGGACGACGGTCCACAGGGCGGCGTGAACGGCTGGCCGGCAGCGACGGAGCAGAGTCGCCGAAAGCAGCCATGTAATCAGAGCCAGGACGGTGGCGTGAGTGAGTCCCTGGAACACCCATTCGGGGACGGTTTGCCAATCGAGAGTCATGCCGATTCCCCCTCTGAAGTCTCAGGACTCTCTGCAGTCTCGCTGTCCTTTCGGTGTCGTCGCAGAACTTCTTCGAGGCGGACGATCGATTCTTGGGAAAGATCCGTTTCTTCGACCAATCTGACGGCAAGATCGACCGCCTGCCCGTTGAAGAAGAGTTCGACGAAATCTTCCACGCGTTGGCGGACTAACTGCTCTTTGGTGATCAGCGGTGTGAACTCGAAGGGCTGGCGTTTTCGGTCGACTCGCAAAACGCCCTTTTCCGCGAGTCTCGTCAACAACGTCATCACTGTCGTGTATGCGAGATCGCGGCCTCTTCGGCGGTTGTAAAGAGCCTGAACCTCTTTCGCCGTCGCCGGACCGTGCCTCCAGAGCATGCGGACCAGCGCGAACTCCAGAGGTCCGAGCTGCGGTATTTGGTGTTGTTTCATCAAAGTTTCCCTCTACGCTCGTAGATACACTACTACGACCATAGAATCGGCGTCAACCCGTCCCTTGAATCCAACGCCCGGAAAGTTCGAGAGGCCCCAGGGAGCGGCCGCGAGACGAGGGCATTGTCGAGCAGAGTTGCAAAGTCGTCGAAGATTGAAAAAGGAGTTCATTGTTCCTTGAAGCCTTGGCTGCGAGCCCATCTCTTCATTCGACGTGAGTCTGCATCCGATTTCCTTTTTTATTTCCTCTTTTCGTTTCCCTCGGATAGTCTCGACGCATGTCGCGGAAGACCCTCGAGACGACCTGCATTCTGGATTGTCCCGACACCTGTTCACTGGAGATCACGGTGAACCAGGGGAAACTCGCCGGAATACGCGGTAAAGGAGACGGCTTCACGGCAGGGTTCATCTGCTCGAAGGTCTCTCGATTCGATCGACGTCTCTATCATCGCGACCGGATTCTCCAGCCGATGAAACGATCAGGTCCCAAGGGAGAAGGCTCGTTCGAGCCGATCTCATGGAGCGCCGCCCTCGACGAGATCGTCCGGCGACTCGGACAGATCGTCGACCAGTGGGGTGGAGAAGCGGTTCTTCCTTACCACTATGGAGGTTCGAACGGCTTTCTGGGTGACGATTCGATAGACGACTTCTTCTTCGCAAGGCTGGGAGCTTCTCGATTGGAGAAGACTCTGTGCGCGGCACCGACGACAGCAGTCGCTCAGGGAATGTACGGGAAAATGCCGGGCGTCGCGTTCGATGACTACCCGGAGTCCCGGTTCATTCTGATCTGGGGAGCGAATCCCAAGGCCTCAAACATTCACCTGATCCCTCTGTTGAGAAGGGCCAGGCAGAATGGGGCATTCATCGCTGTCGTGGACCCTCAGAATCACTTTTCGGACGACGAGATCGATCTGCACCTACCGGTGCGTCCTGGAACCGACCTTCCTTTGGCCCTGTCATTGATTCGAATCTGGCGCGAACAGGACAGACTGAACCGGGAGTTTCTCGACGGTCATGCCACCCATGTCGACGCGCTTCTGAAAGCGTGTGAACCTTGGACCGCAGAAAAGGCAGCGGCCGAAACCGGCATTGGAGGAAGTGCTATCCAACTCCTCGCCCAGCGTTTTGCGGAAACGTCTCCGGCGGTGGTGAGGTGCGGGTGGGGGTTGGAGAGGAACGTGAATGGAGGGCAGGCGGTCGCGGCGGTCCTGGCCCTTCCGGCTCTCCTGGGAAAATTCGGCGTGCGCGGTGGTGGTTACACCCTGAGCAACACAGGGGCAACCTTTTTCGATACACGACGGGCCTTTGGAGATTTCGAGTGGCCGACCCGGGCTCTCAACATGTCCAGGCTGGGAAGGATTCTCGAGGGGCCGCTGGATCCCCCGGTCCAGTCGCTCTTCATCTACAACTGCAACCCGGCCGTGACGGCTCCCGAACAGAACAAGGTGCTGAACGGACTCCGACGCCCGGACCTTTTTACAATCGTCCATGAGCAGGTCATGACAGATACGGCTCGCTTCGCCGATCTGATTCTGCCGGCGACGACCTTCCTGGAACAACGGGAAATCCGTCGAAGCTATGGAGACTACAAGGTTGGGGGGATTCGGCCTGTCATCCCGCCCCTGGGTGAGGCCTGGCCGAACCACAGGCTTTTTGCCGAATTGGGGAGAGCTTTCGGATGGGACGACGAGCCCTTTCGTTGGGACGAGGACACGTTGTTCGACAAGATCGTCGGGGCCGTCCGGATGGACGGCGCCTCCGCTGATCGGAGCACACTGGCCAGAGGAGGAAGCGTCCGAAACGATTTCGGACAGGGAACGCCGATCCAGTTCCGGGACGTGTTCCCACGGACGCCGGATCGGAAGGTCAATCTGAGACCTGACGCACTCGGATCCGAACCCTACCGCTATATTGTGCAGCGGCGATCAGAGTTCCCGCTGGTTCTGATCAGTCCCGCGACCTCAAAGATGGTCTCCAGCACATTCGGGGAATTCAACTATCCTTCGCTGGCTCTCACTCTGCACCCGGAAGACGCAGCCAGCCGGGGAATCTGTACGGGCGACTCCGTCCGTGTCTTCAACGAACTGGGGGAAGTGCTCTGCGTTGCAAAGGTTCACAGGCGAGTCAGGCAGGGTGTTGCTGTCCTCCCGAAAGGAGCCTGGAACAAGTCCTCGCTCAATGGGAGGGTGTCGACGGCCCTGTGTCCGGATACCTTGAACAGAGTTGCGGGAGGGGCCTGCTTCAACGACGCTCGTGTTGAGGTCGAACTGGCCGAAGGGATCGGCGCTGTCGAAGCGATGTGAGGTCGTGGGACCTCGGACGGCAAGAAGCTTCTACCGCTCTTCCTTGAAGGGGACGTGCTTCCGGATAACCGGATCGTACTTCTTGATTTCAATCCGGTCCGGTGTGTTGAGCTTATTCTTCTTGGTCGAGTATTTGTACGGGCTCTCCGAGCTTTTCAGCCGAATCGTGACCCGCTTACCTTCTTTCCTGGCCATCGTCTCTCATCCCTTCCCAGCCTTTGCAGGGCCGGTGAAAAGCCGGGATTATACATGATGAAGGCCGCCGCAACCAGAAATCCGGGTTCATCAGGATCGACGAGGACCCAATGCTCACAAAGCCCCGGCGCTCGAAAAAGGCCGACGCACGCGAGTGCGCCTTGGCCCGCCCCTCGAATTGGGAGACACTACCTGACCCGGATAATGAAAGGAGACAGATGAATTACTGGTTGATGAAGAGCGAACCCGGTGCCTATTCGATCGATGATCTGAAGCGGGACGGGCGGACACACTGGGACGGCGTCCGCAACTACCAGGCCCGAAACTTCATGCGCAACGACATGAAGGTTGGAGATCTGGTCCTTTACTATCACAGCAATGCGAAACCACCGGGGGTGGTTGGTCTGGCCCGTGTCGTCAGAGAAAGTTACCCGGACTTCACAGCCTGGGATCCTCAGGACAAGCACTTCGACCCCAAATCACCGGAGGATGCCCCACGCTGGTTCATGGTCGATATCGAGTATCTCGAGAAGTTTCCCGCCATGGTTCCGTTGCCGCTGCTCCGTGAGACCAGCGGGCTAGAAAAGATGGCCTTGTTGAATCGGAGCCGGCTTTCCGTTCAGCCGGTGGCCGAGGCGGAGTTCGATATCGTTCTGAGACTCGGCAAAGAGGGAGACTGACCCCAGGGCAAGCGGGACCACCCGGCTCCGGCATGCATGCGGAGTGAAGGGCCGATCTTCTTATTCGGAACACACCCTTCGGCTGACGGCTCGCGCAACCGACTGATCCAGCGAATTCGACGCAGTCACCCTGAGGTCCTGCAATCAGGGTTCGATATCGGCCTGGCCCGGATCGGAGTAGGCGATCTGATAGGGTGGCGGGTCTCCTCCCGGACCTTTGAGATAGTGTTCCAGCCACCGTAAAGACCTGAGGCTGTAGTCAAACCGAGAGGCTGCCCTTCTGTTCCCGTGCCCTTCGCCTGGATACAGAACTAACCTGACCGGGGCCTGACCGCGCAGTTTCAAATGACGGTACAGTTCTCGGGACTGACCGACGTTGACCCGTGGGTCATCTTTGCCGTGGAGTATGAGCAAGGGCGTCTTTGCCTGGCCGGCATAGTAGACGGGACTCCTCTCGAGGAACATCTGCCAGTTGTCCCAAGGCCTCTTGCGTGCGTGGACGTGGTACTCCTCGTTCGGGATGTCGGTGGTCCCGACCTTGGAGATCTTGTTACTGATTCCGACAAACATGACTCCGGCCGCGAACCGGTCGCTGTAGTAGGTCGAGCACCAGGCCGTGGCATAGCCACCGTAGGATCCTCCGGTGACTCCGACTCGGTCCTTGTCGACCAGTCCCGCGTCGATCAGGTGATCCACAGCGTCGACCAGATCGTCGAACTCCTTCCCGGCGGGATCCGCTTGTGAAAGCTCCGAGAAGCCGACTCCGCGACCGGTGCTTCCCCGGTAGTTCGTATACAAGACGGCCATTTCCCTCGCTGCGACGACCTGGCCGGGATTGGAGTAGGTCGTGAGCCAGCCATTGCGGTGGTGGGATTCCGGACCGCCGTGGACCATCAAGACCAGGGGATAGCGGGTCCCCGGCTGCTCTCCTAGCGGTCGGATCAGGAGTCCTTCCAACTCGAGGCCATCCCGGGCCTTGAACCGGACCAGTTCCTGCCTGGCGAGGCTCACTTCATCGAGCCAGGGATTACTCTTGGTCATCCTTCGAGGAGCGCTGTCACCATGGCTCATCGCGAAGGCCTCTGACGGATGCTGAGGCGACGACGCGATGAAAGCCGCGTGTCGTCCGTCCTGGGAGAGGCTCAAAGAGGTCATGGCAGGGCCACCGGTTTCGACGATCGCCTTCCGCCCCTGGCCATCGATTCCGATCCGCTCGAAACTCGTCCAGACGCCACTGTCGTTGATGAAGAGGAGTGTCGCATCGTCGAGCCAACCGACCTGGCTGACGTGGCCGAGGTGGCCGCCCAGGGGATCCGTGAGAGCACCTCCCGAAGCCGGCGACACGAGTAGACGGCCGGCGGCGGGATCGTTCAAGTCTTCGCCTGAAATGATGGCGATGTGGCGACCATCGGGACTCCAGGAAATTGTACCCAGCTTCCCTTCATTCTCCAGCGTCGAGTGGACCTGATCGGTTTCCACATCCACAACCTGGACTTGCTGGGTCATGTAGCGGTCGTCGACCAGTGGAGTCCGTGAGACCCCGACGGCGATTCTCTGGCCGTCCGGACTCCATCGAACCTGGAATGGGGCACCCTGGATCATCATGCGCCGCGGCTTCATCGAATCAAAGGCGGAGGCGATGTAGACCCGTCGCGGCTTCCAGTCCTCTTCGTAAACTTCCTGGGTGAACCCCTGCTCGCGGAGCTTTTTCTCCTCGGCGGTCCGAGGCTCGGATGCGATGACCGCGACCGCCGTCAGATCGACACTCCAGGCATACGATTCGATCGAACTCTCAAGGCTGAGTTTTCGCTTCGATTCTCCCCCGTTGACGGCGATCATGTAGAGACTCGTGTATTTGTCTTCTCCTCTCTTCGCCAGGTAGGACAGATGCATCCCGCCGGCCCACTGAACAGATCTGACGTTCACCTCCCCCGTGATGAAAGGTCGGCTCTCGCCGGTCTTGGCGTCGACCAGATGCAGCTCTTTCCAGGACGGCCCATCCTTGTCCTTCCCAGGCACCCGCGGCACGTCCAGAACCGTCGCGATCAGGGACCCGTCCGGCGAGATGACGGCCTCGGTCACCGAGCGAAGCTTCGAGAGCTGGAGGAGGGTCAGTCCGTCAGCACCGAGCGAGGGAGCCGCGGAGACGAGCAGAATGAGGGCAGTTGTCGAAACCAGGATTCGCAGGATCCACGAACTATTCCAGTATCCGTACTTCACGACGTGACCTCCATAGATTGAGTTTCGGGGCGAAAGAGCTCCGACAGCGTCTCGGAGTCGACGTTTCCCCCGCACAGAACACACACGGTTCGAGAGTCTGGGGGCAGCTTCAGAGTTCCAGAAACGATGGGGGCGAGCGCGGTGGCCGCCGCGGGCTCCGGGACGACTTTGAGTCTCTCCATAATAAGAGCCATCGAACGGACGATTTCTCGGTCGCTGACGAGGACAACCCGATCGACGTATCTTTGAACGAGGTCCAGGCAGATCTCACCAGCAAACGGTGCGGCCAGACCGTCGGCTATCGTGTCGACTGAATCGAGGTGCACGGCCGTTCCTCGATCCAGGCTGCGGGACATGGCCGGCGCTCCCTCGGGCTCGATCCCGATGATCTTTGTCGCTGGAGAGTTGATAGCCACAGCCGTTGCCACCCCCGATATCAGGCCGCCGCCCCCGACGGACACCAGTACATAGTCCGGCTCTGGAGAATCCTCCAGGATTTCGAGTCCGAGCGTTCCATGGCCGGCGATCACGTGGGCGTCATCGAAAGGGTGGACAAAGGTCAGTCCCCGTTCATCCATGATTCGACGGCATGTCAGCATCAGATCATCCTCGGTCAGGATGATCTCGCCACCGTAGGAACGTGTTGCGTCTATCTTCCCCTGCCGACTCCATGACGGCATCACGATTGTGGCGGGAATCCCAAAAGCAGCGGCTCCGCATGAAAGAGCCTGCGCGTGGTTACCCGACGACATCGAAACAACGCCCTTCTCGCGCTCTTCTGCTGAGAGCCGCGAGAGCTTGTTCATCACGCCCCGGATTTTGAACGACCCGGTCCTTTGGAACAGCTCGAGCTTGAAGTCCAGCCGGAGGTCCAGATCTCTGTCCAGAGTCTCCGATCGGTGGGTTGGAGTTCGGTGGATGTGAGGCTGGATCGCCTCGCGTGCTTGATTGATCTCGCTCAAGCCGACCATCAGGCTCGAAAGATACCACCGCAGGAGGTCGTTGAGAAAGTTCCGGAACGGTGCTCAG
>CAJHYB010000242.1_pt1 | contig 12503 bp, 4 predicted proteins | sample 9198631 | NCBI WGS metagenome assembly CAJHYB01 (sample SAMEA7708354, study PRJEB35096) | sediment metagenome | biome: marine neritic benthic zone biome [ENVO:01000025]; feature: sediment [ENVO:00002007]; material: shallow marine sediment [ENVO:03000034] sea grass bed [ENVO_01000059] ... | reverse complement strand
CAGGGCTTCTCCACGAGCCTCTCCGCGGCAGTCTTCATCACCCTCTCTTCGGAGGCTGTAGTCAAATCGGTCGAGCGCTCCTGGGAAAGGGGCTTTCATCGAGTATCGGACGACTCCCGTCCGTTCCTCCAGAAGAGACAGGGCTGCTCCCAGTTCCGAGGTCTCCTGAGCGAGTTCGACCCTGAGGGTCGAGGACTTCCCGTTCCCTCGCGAGAGGCTTCGCAGGTTCGGGTCGAAGTCGTTTCGAAGGACGTCGATGTCGATTTCGAACGGCTGGACCTGCTGGTCTTCTGTCGTTAACTCGACGACCCGTGCGTCGAGTCGCGCTTCCGGCGGAAGGCAAATCTTGTCAAGATCGACGTCGCAGCAGCACTTGACCTGTCCGGAAAGAGTGAAGTCGGCAACGATCCTCCCAGACTCCTGGTCGTTCTCACACACCAGAATGAAGGTGCCACCTTTCTCGACTCCTGCGAGGTGTTCCAGCCCGTTGTGATGGTGCGCGAAGTTGGCGAAGTGTCCGAGATCCCCCTCTCTGAGTTTCTGGTACGTGAAGAACACGGCTCCTAGTCTCGTCGCGACACAGGAATCGATAGCCGCGAGCCATCGGGCAGCCTGACTGGATTCCGGACTCGCGCCCGCGCGGCTCCAGAGCCAGAGAGAAGCCAATTCGCTTTGCAGGTTGTGAAACAGCTCGAGGAAAAGCGGGTAGTTGAAGCCGCACAGGCTTTTCGGCAGACTCGACTCGCGCAGGGTATCGGCTCTGTCGATCACTTCGAGAGCGGCTAATACGCGGTTCCAATGGTCGAGAAGGCGGAGCGCCTCCGCCGCCTTGGAAGGATCGTCCAGTCCAGACAGAGTTTTCCTCAACTCGACGACCGTCCGCAGCAGAGGCGGAATGACCAGCCGCCGCAGTTCGAACCGGATCTCCCAGCGCGCCTTGGGATCGGTTTCGCGTCGAAGCTGATCCTGAAGTTTCTGAAGTGAATCGGGATCTTCGACGACTCCGGCTGAGAGCGCAGCCACACCAGCAACGGAATCGAGGACATTTGCCAGGAGACAGAGCACCTCGCTTCTGAGTGCCAGGTAATCGGATTCGAGGTGCGACGCATCGCAGTAAAGCCGTCGCGAACATCGAGTAGAACTCCATTCTGCCAGTCGTTCGAGGAGGCTCTGCTGTTGCTCTCGGGTTTCTTCGAGCAGCTTCTCGGCCCGATCGATTTCCGGCTCCTCATCGCTCAGATTGAAGAGTAGCCGCAACTGTTTGTACGACTTCTGAAGGTCGAGCCATCTCGACCGGATCTCCTTTTCGAGTTCGGACAAGAACTCGTCGGGATTCGTCAGGTCGAGCTGAAGAAGGTCGAATTCGAGATTGTGGGCGGACCGCAGTGTCCGAATCTCGCCCAGGCCCTTCTCGCAGGATTGCCCCACATGCCCCTCAATCCTCATGAACGAGAATCGACCGTAGTCGAAGTTCAGGCTGCTCAGCTCCTCTTTTGCATGGTAAGACCAGACGGGGACTGAACAGCATGTCCTGGGCTGCCAGCAATCGCTGAGGTCTTCGAGGTCGGTGTAGTAGAAAGGAACGGCTCTTTCGCCCAGCGGCCGCAGTTCTGTGTGGCTGGGCGTGATCCGTATTTCTTCGGCATCGGGTGTTGCGGCTTTGCGAGCCAGGGTGAGGACCCTCAGGAAGAGTTTGCGAACGCGTTGCAGCTCTCGGTGCTCGACGTTGCGGACTGGAGAAGGCATGAAGAGATTTCGATAGCCCTCTTCGCCGTCGAAGGCTCCGAGCATGAGATGACGCGGGAAGTCCGACTCGGGGCAGCATTCGGTCACCAGTTCGCAGGCGGCAAAGATCGCCTCGTTGTAGGCGGTTGCCAGGTCTTTGAGGATGTCGTAATGGTACTGGCCGAGATCCCCTTGCGAGCGCGCCTCGTCCATGAACTCGAGCAGTGCCTTCAGCGAATCGAGACTCTCGCCCCGCAGCCCCAGAAACTTCCCATGAGTCTCAAACGCCGCCTCGATCGCCTTCAGCAGGTTTTCGAGAGACTCCGAGACGATTTTGGCGTAAGCCTCGTCTATCTCTGATCCCTCCTCTACCTGATCGAGTTCGAGGTTCGTGTGGATCCTGGGGATGCGAATCGCCTCGGGACGGGGCCCACAGCCGGGGATCTTCTGCAGGTCCTGCTCTCGAACCAGAAGGGCGCGCACACACAGATTGACGTTTTTGCCCTTGTTGTCGCAGTCGGTGACCAGGCAGGACTTCAGGTCAACGGCGAGCATTTCGACATAAAGAACGAGGACGCGTCCAGCCCCTGTACCGTTCGCAAGTGGCTGTGCGTCAGCCGGTGGCTCCTCGGAAGCCATGGCGTCTTCATCGATCAGTTCGAGGAGATCGATTTGTCCAGTTCCAGGATCCGGGACTCTCCAGGGCTCGTACTCGGGAATTGCCGGCTCCTCTTCACCGTCATCGGACTCCTGGACGTCGGGGTCCACGTACGGACGGAAGTGGGTGTAGCTCGTTTCCTCCAACTCGATGAGGTGGCCGTCGGAACTGACACCGAAGCCCTCACAGATGGTGATCCGATTCGAGGCCGAGACCGACCACTCGAGGCCGCAGACGATTCCGGTTCCGACAAGTCGGAATCGAGTCGAGCGGTTCTGTTCGTCGAGGAAGATCCTCAGCTGGTTCAACTGAGTATCGGTCAGAACCTGGTTTGGAACGAATTCAGGAAAAAAGCTCTTCGTCTTGGCCATCGTCTTGTCCTGAGGAACCGATGTGAATTGAGAAAACCACTCTTGGCGACTCGTCCTGAGAATTGCTCTGCCAACTCATCAGAAGGTCCCCAGACTGGTGTTGTTGAGCGTGACCTGCGGCTCATCGCCGCCGGTCTCTTCGCAATCGTGGAGCCGGGCCAGTGGATACACGGTGACCAGGCTGTGAAGTTTGTCGATCAGCTTTTGGAGTTGCGAGCCGTACTCCAGGTCTAAGGGCTTCGTCTCCGGAAGTGGAAGCTGCCCACTCATCGGGGCCGGGTCCTCCGATTCAGCCTCCACCGGCTCCTGCTCTCGACGGCATGCCCCGATCCGGAGGTTCAGGGCGGCGAGGGACTCAGTCCAGGGCAGGTAGCACTCTTCGAATTCTTTCATCTGTGAATGGCTGATCCAGCAGATCTTCAGGAAGACGTGAGCCGGCGCCTCGATCCGCAGGGTCTCTTCGACGAATTTCCGGAATCGCAAATCCTTGAACCGTCCGGGCCATGAAGGGAGCAGGACCGTAGCCCTGAACGAGTAAGGCTCTTTGACCTCGGGACAGTCACATTCGTCGGGAGCGTCGAGCTGTACTGGAAGGAAGGGATCCGCACTCGTCCGCTTGCGCAGCAGGATGTGTTCGATAACGTGAAATCCCTCGGAATCGAAGTATTCGGCGAAGTAGCCGACAACGTCATGGAGTACGAACGGCGACGTCGTGGAACCGATCACCTCGTCCTGAGCGCCGTCCTGGCATCGTCTGACCAGTTCGAAGCCGGAAATGTCACCTTTCAGCAAGTAGTTGTCGACGTCTCCACCGATGCTCATCGCAAAATCGAGCAAAGACTCGATGGAACTCCTCGTCTCGCAGGCGATGCTCCGGAAGATCGTGCTTCCAAGGCCGTCTTCGAGCACAAAGCGCCACTCTTCGGTTTCGCCGACAAGCGTCTTCTCCAGCGAGAATCGATGCCCGGCCAGCCGACGTCGGACGACTTTCTCGAAACCGAGCAAACGGTAGACGCGACGCTGCAGGCCGGACAGATTGGGAGGGTCGTGCGGAAAACGGTAGTCATACCCTCCACCGCGTCCGCGACTGAGCAGGGGATAGTCCTGGAGGAACGCCTGCTTGTCTTCGATCAACCGTTTCCCCGCTTTCTTGCCGTGAATCGAGTAGAGGAGAAGGCTGTAGTCGGTCACGTCCTCGCAGAATCGTGCGATCAAGTGCTCGAGGAATCGGTTTTTTCGATCGACGGCGGTGTCATCGTCCTCGATTATGGAATCGAGAGCGGCGGCCAGAGACAGTGAGTCGCGGTTGTAGATCTCTTCGATATCAGCGATTTCCGTGATCGTCTGAGTGAAGTAGGTATCGAGTGGGGTCGTGTTGTCCCAGGAAAACAGCTGGCGGACATGGGCCAACTGAGACAGGTAGTTGGCGAGGATCTGCTCGAAAAACATCAGAAACGCCTTGAGCTGTCGAGCCTGCGCTTTTCGGAGGTCCGAATCCGATTCCGGCACCCTGATCTGCCCGACGCGGTAGGTGTCGGGCAGCTCGTTCTGGGCCGGGTAGTAGTCCTCGAGGTTCCGGAACTCTCCGATGGGGACAGGAAGGTCGCGTTCGTGCCCTTTCAGTTTGGACTGAAGATCGGCCGCCTTCTTCTCTTTCACGAGTTCCGCCACTCGTTTCCGATTCGCGTAGTAAGGCAGGTCGTTCTTGTAAAAGATGATCTTGGAGCGGTCCGAGCTGAAGTCGGGAGCCCGAAAGCGATCCGTGGCCAGGTCGAGAACCCACTCTTCCTGGATCCGGAAAACTCCGTCGATGAAACTCAGAAGCGAGATTTCTTTGATTGAAACCACGGCATCCTGCGCCATGATGATCTGGATAATGTCCGAAGTCCGGATGTCGCAACGGCGCTCGATCTGGCGAAATTCCTCATCGTCTATGAAACCGTGATCGAGGGCCGGACCTTCGAAAACTTTGTCCATCGAAAGTCCACGGGCGGTGAGTTCATCGATCGTGTAGAAATTGACGGGCGGTGAGATGTGCTTCTCGACCTGATAAAAAATCTCAGCCAGGACCTCTTCAACATCGGCACTTGCGCTGACCTCTATATCGGCGCAGACGGCGATCTCTTCCTTGTCGAGGTCGCAGATCTGGACGAAATCCTCGCAGAGGTTCCGGTAGGCGTGGAGCCGTTCTTTAACCGCCAGGTGGATGTCCGCGCGGGTGATCGTCGAGTTCTCAATCGGAGTATCCAGGGCAGGTTCCGAGGATGCGTCCCGCGGAGGGATCGCATAGTCGATCTCCCAGCGATAGAAGAAGAAATAGGGCTGAACCGGGTTCTGGCCTTGTGCTCCTGAGATGAGACTGATGACGTGGCCTTTTTCAGAGGCGTCCACGCCTGCTGATCCAGGAACGAAGATCCAACCTGCAGAGGGCTCCCGAAAGAGCTTGACGGTCGATCCCTGGGCGTCGAGACGGTAGCCTGAACCGGCCGGGACCAAGAATCCGAGCTCGATCCGGTTCACCCCCGCGGCTGCGTCGAAGTCGACTTTCTGAAGCACCGAGCCGTCCTGGTCGAGCAACCGAACCATCACTTTGCCCGCAGCCTCGGTCACGACGGTCACCGCTTCAATCGTGAGATCAAGGGCGACGTCGAAGAGGATGCCCCGATTTCCCGGCTGAATGAACGCCCCCCCTTCCTGCGCCTCGAGAAGGCCGACAAGGACTTCCCGTTTGAGCCGGACAAAGTCCTCGAACTCGATCAGGACATCGTAGAGGCCATTCAAGGGAGGGTTTTCGGTCACTCCCGGGGCTGGGCCAACAGGACAGTCGAGGAGTTGCTGGTCGGCCTGGTGAAGGCAGTACCGGACCGATTGATGTTTCTCGACCCAGGAATTGCGGACGCCGGCGATGTCGATCAGAAGCTTCCGCAGATCGCTGAACGTCACGGGGTTGCACGGGAAGATCTGGAGGGCCGTGTGGAAGTTGCTCCGGTTGATCGCGATACCGCGATCCTCTTCCGTGAGGAGATCCGCTATGTCGTAGCCGGTCCTGTAACCGAGATCGGTTATCGCGTAGCTGAAGAGTTCGAGAAGAGTGATGCCCGGATCGTGGATGTTGTAGTCGGTCCACAACTTGTGAGCGAGCTTCTCGACGTGCTTCAGTCCCTCCGAGCGCAGGAATGTATAGTCCTGGCTCGGTTCGAGCGTCGGTCTTTTGACGATGAAGTTGTTATCGTTCATCGATTCTCATCCGCAAACGTGCTCGTGCCCGTAGACGTGCCCGCATCGCTCAGCCCGCTCGATCGTCGGCGCCTCACCTTTTCGACTCCTCCCTGCTGAAGCAGTACGCACACACGTCGTAGCCCATCTCCTTGGCGGCGACCACCGTTTCGAAGCGATAGCGACGGTCAATGTCGATTTCATCGATCTGGCACTGAGGCGTGAGATTCGCGAGATCGTGGAGTTCGCGGGTCCTCACATTCCCCAGGTAGCCCTTGGCTTTTGGGGGATGTGGAGCAGGCGGAGCTCCTGCGTCCGGCGGTAGAAGTTCCGGGCCCCCAGGGTCCCGGCAGGTCGATAAGATGTGTCCGATCACGTGTTCAGGGGCGGAGACAAGGGCGGAACTCGAGCTGGTAGCGCGAGCCTCCTCGACGTCGAAGCTGGTTCCGTGGGCCGTTCGATGATCGAGACGGAAATCGGTGACAAAATCGATATAGTCCAGTTTCTCGATGTGATTGAGAATCCAGGAGCGATGAATGCGGCCGCCGAAAGTGAGGTCGGCGACATCGTCGTAGAGCCAGGGAGAGAGGAACTTGATGATGTCCTGGTTGAGCTGACTCGTGTAAAGCCCTTTATCGCGTCCCTTCTGGAAGAGGACCGCGAAGTTCACCTGGATCTCCTCATAATCCGGATTCGCTACCTCGACCGTGGCAAAATCCGAGGCGACCTCTCTGAGGGAAGCCCGGATCCTTTCTCGTTTGTTCAAGCTCAGCCGTGGCTGCAGAGGGTCGACGGCATTCTTGTTGCGCAGGTCGGGAACGACCACTAACTTGACGTAGCCGGGGTCGAATTCACATTCCTCGCTTGTGTGGTTGATGCACTTGACCTTGTAGACTTCCGGGAACTCCTCGAGAACCAGGCGCTCGTAGTCGAAGATCGTGATAGCCCGAGCTTTATGGCGAAGCCGTTCGCTGACGCGGATGTGGAATCCTTCGTCACTTTCTTCCATCCGACCGCCGAAGGAGGCATAAGGCTGGCTTACGGATTTGATGGCGGCCTCTCTCGTTTTGAGTTTCGAGATCGTGTCGGCAGGAAGTGGTTGCGCCAGATGTCCTGGGTCGTTTCCGTTGTCGGCGAAGACAGCAGCGACGGCCTGCGTGCGGACGTCGATCAGCCTGGGCACGGCGGCCGAGTCGGTTGCGACACTGGCTTTGATCCAGTGCAGTCCACTGGGGAGCAGAGTGTTCGAATTCGTCATCACCTTCGGTGTGTCGAACTTGACGACTCCGGAGGTGGTCAGCCCGTCGGACTTGTCCGCCAGAATCTGGGGGGTTCCGAAGTCGACCCAACGATTGCCCGCGAGATAGGACCAGACGATCTCCTGTGCGGGCAGCGTGGGGTCCTCGCTGCCTTCGGCGACCTGGAACAGCAAAGACAGATTCTGCGGAGGCTTCAGATTCGCCAAGCCGAAGTAGAGCGTCCCCTCCGCTGTTTCTTCCCATGTTGCCCCTGCCGAGTTCTTGCGAGTCACCTTGAACTCCGGCAGGAGCTTCCGTTCGACCGGAACGGCAGAAGATTGGGGCGCACCGGCGACGGGGAAAATTTCCGCCTGTCCGAACGGGGCGATCTGGAAGATTCGTTCGACACGATCTTCGAAGTCGTCCGCAGTCAAGCAGGAAAAGTCGATCGTTTCGGCAGCCTTGTACGAGAGGGCCAGGCCGGCCATGAGCGGAGTATAGGGTTGGTTCGGAATTGCCCCCGGTCCGGAGGCGGCAGTTGCGAGGAGTGTCGGGTACATGCTGTGCAGGAAGCTCGTCTCGAGACGCAGGCGAAGGAATCCCTGCCGGAGTGTCGACCCGAAGCGGTCGAACTCTGGCAAATTGGGGTCCGGCTCGAAGGCGAGTCCCGATGACTGCAGGGTCCGTGATGCCTTTGGCTTTTTTGAGTCCCCTGAAGGCTCGAACAACTCCTGTGAGGAGTCCCCCGTGGGCGCCCAGGTGCCTCCGTGCAGGACCTCGAACGCTGCTGTGAAGTATCCGTTCCCGGTGATGATTGCAGGGTCCCCGTACAGATTGTAGTGAGTCGCGAAGTTCGTGAGAGGAAGGTCCGCCCATTCGATCTGGAGGCGGAGAGTGTCGAGCCTCTTCTGAAACACCTCCGGACTGCCCACCAGAAAGCTGCTTCCCGAACGCGGCGAAGGACCGAAAGGAAAGAAAGGTTTCGCGGGGTCGAGGACACCCAGATCGTTCTCGAGAAGCAGGTTCTTCATTCCCGTCGACTCGGTGTCGCTCGACTTCAGCGCCCCGACACTGACTGAGATTTCGAGTCGGGTGAGTTCCAGCCCGGCGAAGTACTTGTAGGCGTAGGAGGGTTCGATCAGGTCCCAACGGTCGGGATAGTCCGGTGGCGAGAAGCCAGCCTCGTCTATCGGCATGAGAGCCCGATACACATCATCCTCATGTCGGACCAGGCTTCCCCGGTCGTAGGAAGAGATCAGCGGACTGTACTCTTCCACGTCAGTCGCCTGACTGAGATCAAACTGGTTGGCGGAGGACAGTCCCCGGTTGTCGAGGACGAATCTCAGAACGGGGGATTCGGCGCTGAAGCCGGCCAGCAGCACCTTGTCGTCGTATGCCACGATCGGCGCTTCTCCCGCGCCCAGTTTCAGTTCGTACTCGATTGAGGAAGTGCCTATAGAGACATCCGTCACTTCCAGATCGAGCCACCCCTTTTCGCCACTTGCCGAGACTCGGACGTTGTACTGGAGCTCGTTTCGGACCTCTTTCTGCGACAGACCTTGACGATCGAGCGGCGAGTCGAAGTGGAAGGCCACCTCGATTCTGCGAGTCCCCTCAGCCAGCAGGAAGAGGGGCGAAGATACCGCGAATCCGATCTCGGCGGCCGGTCGATCGATCGATCCGAAGGTTTCCCACTTGCCTTCCTCGTCTTCGATATCAGCCCCTTCGCCGTCCTCGGAATCGGCGTCGGGGCCGGCGTAGATGTTTCGGACCGTGCCTGAATCGTCCTTGTCGACGAAGATGGTTTTCAGACCGTGCGTCTCGTCCAAAGCCGCCGGGCTGACGACGAGCTCCTCTGAAGTTGAGTAGAGGAGGTCGATTCCCGTGGCGTCCTTCCCGGCCTTCAGCAACGTCTCCGTCCCCACTCGATGAGGCGAGGCATTCCTGGCCAGTTCGAACACGATGTGGACCTGATCGGGAGTCGGGGGGCTGTGACGCAGTTGCAGGATCTTTTCGTAGTAGAAGTTCAGGTGTTTCGCCGTCAACAGGTTCAGATGATCCTGGGCGATTCTGAAGATCTGCAGGAAGCTGAGAAACAGAGCCATTTGCGGCTGATGCCGGGGATAAGAGTCGAGGGTCTCCTGGAGCTGATCCGGGGCGCCGTTCACCACGAAGACGAGCGCTTCGTGAAACCGATCGAAGAGCCGCGTCAAGTTCTCAGCAGCTGTCGAGATGTCGCCCTCAGAAATCGGGACTCCGCTCGGAAAGAAGCTCGGGTCGCTCGAGACCCCGTCGATGTTCCAGATGTCGCTGTAGCCCTCGGCATCGATCTCGACGGGGATTCCCACTTCCTGAGACCGGGACGCCTGCGCCAGCAGAGCTCGCAGTGTGTCACTGAGCACTGAGCCGATAAGCCGACTGAGCGAGGTTCGCAGCGACAGACCCTCAATGGAATCCCGGTACCAGAGGTCGAATTGTCTGGACAGATCCAGGATGCGAGGAAACAGGGAGGCATAGATCACCGTCATCTCGGGGAGTGTCGGAGCCTGGGCCAGATCCCGGAGCGTTTCCTGGAAACCGGCCTTTGTGGCGGCGTGATCCGTGCCCCCGATCAGGGAAACGAGAGTGCTGACGTCGTGCTCGATGAATTCGACCCAATCTCCTCCCAGGCTGTTCGATGTCGTGTAGTAGCGGAGCAGGCCCGCGTACTGATGGGCGTAGAGGAGGAGGTCGTTCAGATCCCGTTCATCGACTGAAACAAAGGAAGGACTCAGGGCCTGCACCAGTCGCTGGCGCTGGCTGGTGCCGTCGCGTTGAAGCGGGTTGAGCGGTTTGCACAGAACACTCATCAGACCGTTTCTGTCCCCTCTTCCTTGTAGAACGGGAAGACGAAGTTGCTCCTGGTATTGGTAGCGGCCACTGTGTAGTCGATGCTGATGTCGATTCGCCCTTCCAGCGGGAGGGGTTCCAGCTTGACGTCATCGAGAATGATGCGAGGTTCGAAGTAGAGAATTGCCGTTCGAATCAGGTCCTTCATATAGGCCTGGAGGGAAGTGTCGAGGGGTTCGAAAACCAGCCTGTCCATATTGCACCCGTACTTGGGCTGCATGACACGTTCTCCGACTCGCGTGGACAGCAGAATCTCGAGGCTGGACCGGATGTCCTCTTCGTCGGAAGTCAGCGTGACGCTACGAGAACTCCTCTCAAACGTCGGGGGGAAACCCCACCCCGTTCCCAGGAACGATTTTTCGTCAGCCATTCAATTTCCTCTGCCCCTGCCCCTGCCCCTGCCCTTGCCCTAGCATTTATCCTTCCCTATCCGATCATCACAGTCGGTTCACCCACCGCCGCCGATGCCCCGCAGATACAGACATCGCCCACCCTCAGAGCCGGCTTTCCGCCGATGAGAACCGTCACGCTGCCCATCGGAAAAGGACTGCTCGTCGGGACGTGAGCCGGCGGGGGAATCGGGCAGACGTGCATATCTCCGACGACAGCCGCCGGCATTCCTCCAATCAGGACGGTCGGCGCTCCCGGGCCGACGATGGTCCCCCCGTGCGTGCTCAGATCGGTGACTCGGGCTGCTGGTGGCATTTGATTTGACTCCGGTTCATCCTTTCAGTTGATCATCACGATGGAGCCCTTGACGGTCGTGGTGCCGCCCGATGAGAGCTCGGCACCCGCGCTCCCCTCGGCCTTGAGCTGGGCACTGGCCGACACGTTGACATTGATCCCCTCGATGTTGACGTCGCCGCCGGCCTTCAGAAGGAGGTCCTTGGCGCTTTCCAGGGTGATGCCGCTCGAATCGAGGAGTCCGCTGTTGCCGTTCTCGTCTTCGAAGGAAATCGCTCCGCTGTCGTCGCTGAGCACGAGCTTGTTTCCGTTGGGTGTCTCGACGGTGACGGAGATGTCGTCGTCGTTGAAGATCAGATGGATGCCGCTCCTCGTGACGAACCCTTTCTCGGGATTGTCGTCGGCGGCCGCCAACGGCGCCGGCTTGGCGCTGCTGTTGAGCATTCCGAGAACCACGGGATTGCGAGGGTCGTCGTTGAGGAATCCGAGGATCACTTCGTCCCCGATCTCGGGACGGAAGAACGATCCCCGTTCCTCTCCGGCGTCCAGTGTGGCGATCCGTGACCAGACGCCTTCCTCGCCGGGATCGATCATTGGAATGCGAACCTGGATACGATCTTCGCCGTCGGGATCTCCCTCCAGTGCTGTAACGAGACCGATGTGGAGTCCTGTAATGGCCGGCAGAAGCCCGTCGCCACGGGGAGCGAGAACGTCCGGGTGTGTTTCGACGAACGTCTCCGGGGAAAGACCGAAAGTGACATCGGTTTCCCAGTTCCGGGTATTGATCTCGTGACGGACGCCGGAGACGAGTGCTTTCCCGTTGAAGCGATCACCGACACCGCCCAGTTCGACGATGTCGCCCGGATAGACACCGCTGAATCCCTGTAGATGGGCGCGCCCGCGGACTTTTGAGAATTCGCTGCGCATTCTGAAGCCGTCCGCCCAGGCCTGCAGTTCCTGGTCGCTCACCTGTCCGGCGTGCTTGAGTTCGAGCTGTTCCAGATCGATGACCGATGCCAGGTCTTCACTTGTCAGGTTGCCGGGAGAAACGACCGAAGGGGCCTCGGCATCGATCTCCAGCTGCTCCTGATTCGCTGCGTCCCATCCCGACGACTGGACGGACTTGAACTGGTCCCGCGGATCCAGCATCGCCTCGAACTCGATCAAAGCACCGCCATAGACTAACGAAAGCACCGGGTCGCCCGCGACGTCCGGGGACTTGACGAGCAGCGTGCCGTCGCGGGTTGCGACCAGCTTTCCGTTCGCCTCAGCCCTGGTGACGATGAAGTCCCAGTCGGTGGAATCCAACTGAACCATCTCGGCGTGAGTGGCTTCAGTCGATTCCGCGTCCGGCGTCAGCCCGACGTTGGACGCCAGTTCTTCAATAATCTCTGCATCGGACGACTCGTAGAAATAGGTATTCTTCCGTCCGACCGTCAGTTTGACGGCCTTGTCCTTACATTCGACTCTGAGGACCGAGGGGTGTTCGCGCTTGACCGTGAGGCCGTGCCGGATGACCAACCCCTTGAAGATGATTTCTTCGTCGCCGTGATATCCGGCCAGAATCTCGATTTCACGTCCTGGGACGAAATCCTCCGAGTTGCTGACCTTGAAATCGCCGCTGGCCGGGTCGCCGTCAAAGATGATCAGATCGGCTGACGAGACCCTGTTGTAGCTGCGGGAGACGACTATGCTCTGCACCTGGTACTCGGCGCTGATCTG
>CAJHYB010000155.1_pt1 | contig 12576 bp, 10 predicted proteins | sample 9198631 | NCBI WGS metagenome assembly CAJHYB01 (sample SAMEA7708354, study PRJEB35096) | sediment metagenome | biome: marine neritic benthic zone biome [ENVO:01000025]; feature: sediment [ENVO:00002007]; material: shallow marine sediment [ENVO:03000034] sea grass bed [ENVO_01000059] ... | reverse complement strand
GCTGGGAGAGCTCGCCTCGCGGGGCGAGTTAGTGCCTGTCTGCTGCGGGTCGAGAAAGGACTTGTTCGCTCTCCGGACCGATGCCGAAAGGCTGGCCGCCTCTCCGCCTTCCTCGAGGCGTGAGTGGCCACTCCGTCTGCTGCCGATGTGGGACACATTGCTGATGGCTCACGCCGACAAGAGCTGGACGGTGCCTTCCACCGCCGACCGTAAACTCGTCTGGAAGAAGTCGGCTGTCGTGACACCAGCCGTGGTGGCACGCGGCCGAATCGTGGCAACCTGGTCGCACTCGATCCGAAGAGGCCGGCTCGCCGTCAACATCTTCCCGCTCGAGCTCTGGCGAGCTTCTCAGCACGCTGCCGGAGTTCGGAGAGAGTCCAGAGCTGTCGCCAGACACCTCGGACTGTCCGACGTTGACGTGACTCAAGCGAGCTGAATCACGCCCCAGGGGACTCCGGTTTCGAACGTCTGCACAACGGTCCAATCCGTGCAGTTCGAGGAGTCTGGGTTATCCGTGCTCGCTGAGTCGAGAGAGTAGCCGAACTGAACGTGGCCCGGATTTCAACTCAATCTCCAGTCGACGAGAGGAATCACAGGAGGGTTGTCTCGAGACTGAAGCCTTCATGAAGGTCAGAGCGCCTCGCGACGGAAAGGCGAGAATCGGCACTCTCACCGCCAGTTCTCGGCCCTGTGATAGATTCGGACAACCTGCCCCGCACTGAGGCGGACTCCGCTCAGGGCGGGATCAAAAAGCATGAGATATCTTGTTCATGTAGCGGGGCTAAACATCTATAAACATGAGAATCGCCGCCCTCGTCTCAGGTGGAGTGGACAGTTCGGTCGCTGTGAAGCTGCTGGTCGATCAAGGCCACGATGTCAGAGCTTTCTATCTCAAGGTCTGGCTCGAGGACGAGCTTTCCTATCTTGGAAACTGTCCGTGGGAACGGGACCTTCAGTACGTTGACAAGATCTGTCGTGACCTGCGAATCCCGCTGGAAGTGATCTCTCTCCAGCGCGAGTACTGGGACAGCGTCGTGCGCTTTGCCCTGAGCGAACTCCGCGCCGGACGGACACCGAGTCCCGATGTCTGCTGCAACCGCTGGATCAAGTTTGGATCCTTCTCGCAACGTATCGACCCGGGATTCGACAAGATCGCGTCGGGGCACTACGCCCGGGTCGAGAGGAAAGGCGGAACGGATTTCCTCCTTCGAGCTCCCGACCCGGTGAAAGACCAGACCTACTTCCTTTCCCGACTGACCCAGGCCCAGTTGGGCCGAGTTCTCTTTCCAATAGGCGATCTGTCGAAAGCGGAAGTGAGAGTGCTCGCCCATGATTTCGACTTGCCCAACAAGGACCGTAAAGACAGCCAGGGCATCTGTTTCCTGGGGAAGATCAGGTACGCAGACTTCGTCCAACACCACCTCGGCGAAGAAAAAGGCGCCATTCGCGACGCCGATTCAGGTCGACAGATCGGCGAACACCGCGGCTATTGGTTCTACACAATCGGGCAGAGGCAGGGGCTGGGCTTGAGTGGAGGCCCCTGGTACGTCGTGGGCAAGAACGTCGAGGACAACGTCGTGACCGTTTCCCACGCCGATCGGTACCGAGGACTGTCCCGGAACGAATTCTTCGTCGCCAGGCCGAACTGGCTCAGCGGACAACCGCGAGGCTCGAGCTTTCTCGTGAAGGTCCGTCATGGGCCGAGTCTGGTGGAGTGCGAAATCACGTGGCTCGACAACGGCCGCCTTCAGGTCAGAATGGCACATCCCGATCCAGGAATCGCCTCGGGGCAGCAGGCGGTGTTCTACCAGGGGGAGGTGTGTCTCGGGGGTGGGGTGATAGAAGAGGCTCTGGAGGACCGTTAATCGCCGAACTCTTCTGGACGATCCACGGCCCCTTTGTCACTTTGACCTCTCCTCTCCGAAGTACAGATGTCCCCAACTTGTCGAGTAGAATAGGGACCGCTGGCGAAACACACCCACGGAGGCCAATTTGACGACCAGAACCTGTTTGACGTTCCTCGCTCTTCTGACCCTGACCTCGGGGTCCATGGGAGCTTTCACGGAAGAAGCAAAGAAGGCGCTCGAAGAATCGATCCAGGCCGACTCGGATCGGTACTGGGATGCATCCCGCCGAATCTGGGCGTGGGCAGAACCCGGCTATCAGGAATCGCGCTCTTCCGCGCTCCTGGCGGAACTGCTGCGGGAGGCCGGCTTCCGGATCGACGCCGGAGTTGCAGACATTCCAACCGCATTCACTGCAACCTACGGTTCCGGTCAGCCGGTCATCGGGATCCTCGGCGAGTTTGACGCACTTCCTGGCCTGGCGCAGGGGACGGTTCCAGAGAGGATGGCCGTTGAGAACTCGAACGGATATGGTCATGCGTGCGGACATCACCTTTTCGGGGTCGCATCAGCTGCCGCTTCGATCGCTATAGCGCGCCAGATCGAGGCGGGCCAGCTCAAGGGGACGATCCGTTTCTATGCCACGCCTGCAGAAGAGGGAGGTGGCGCCAAGGTCTACATCGCGCGGGCTGGACTCTTCGACGATACCGACGCCGTTCTGCACTGGCATCCCAGCGACCAGAACAGCGCAGGCGATCCTTCCAACCTCGCTCGAATAGCAGCAAAGTTCCGATTTCACGGCAGGAGTGCCCATGCCGCCGGCGCGCCCGAGGCCGGGCGCTCGGCCCTGGATGCCGTCGAGCTGACAAATCATGCCGCTCAACTCCTGCGCGAGCACACACCCGACTTCACCCGAATCCATCACGTCATCACGGCTGGCGGGGGAGCCCCGAACGTCGTTCCGAACTTCGCCGAAGTCTACTATTACGTCCGACATCCGGATGCGACTGTTGTCCAGTCGATCTACAAAAGGCTCCTGAAATGTGCGGAAGCGGGCGCTCTGGCCACCGAGACCCGCCTCGAGGTCGAATACCTGGGAGGCACCTACAACCTGCTCCCGAATTCGGTACTCGCCAAGGTCACGCTCGACAACCTTCGCGAACTCACCGACCTGCAGTACAACGCACCCGAACGTCGGTTCGCCGAGAAGATTCAGCAGACGCTGCTCAACCCGAAACCGTTGGACAGTATCGGAAAAGCTCTGGACCGGAGCGGCACGGTGACAAAGGGTTCGACCGACGTGGGCGACGTCTCCTGGATCGTCCCGACGACAGGCTTGAGCGCCGCGACCTGGGTCCCCGGGACCCCGGCCCACTCCTGGCAAGCTGTCGCCGCAGGGGGCATGAGCATCGGTCGATCGGGGATGTTGCTCGCTGCGCGCGCGCTCGCAGCCACGGCCTGGGACCTTTTCAAGAATCCCGAGGTTCTCGTGAAGGCCCGAGAAGAGTTTGAGAAACGCCGGGCCGGACAGAATTATGCCCCAATGCTCGAGAGTGGACAGAGACCTCCGTTGAACTATCGGAACAAACCGCGGTAGGAGTTCCTGACGGCGCGAGCCAATAACGGCGCGAAGAATAGAATGAGGGCCCTTCTTGCAACGCTCACGCTTCTTTCGGTCGTGACGATTGCGTGCGATCCACGCAAACCGGGCTTCCGACAACCTCGCCCGTCGCCGACACCCGCCCACGCGACCAGTCCGGGATCGGTCACAGTCTCCGACACCCGGAGGGCTTTACCAAAAACTGACTTCGAAAGTCGCTTCACGCTCTTCGAGTCCGGCCAGGTGAGGCCTATCGCCCTTTCCCCGGACGGCTCGCGACTGTTCGTTGCCAATACTCCGGACAACCGACTCGAGATCTTCGAGGTGGACGACGGTGGGCTGACCCCGGGCGGCTCAGTCGTGGTCGGACTCGAGCCGGTTGCGGTTGCCGCTCGGAGCCGTTCGGAAGTCTGGGTCGTGAATCACCTGTCGGACAGCGTCAGCGTCGTGAGCTTCCCCGATAGGCCAGCCGATGTTCGCGCAGCCAAGGGTGCGATGCCGGGTCGGGTCAAACGAACGTTGCTGGTGGGAGATGAGCCCCGCGACATTGTATTTGCCGGTCCCGGTCGGAGCCGCGCCTTCATCACGGCGGCTCACCGCGGTCAGAATCTTCCCATGGACCCGGAACTCACGACTCCTGGAGTCGGCCGTGCCGACGTCTGGGTCTACGACACCTCCGATCTCGGAAGCGGCATCGGAGGCACGCCGCTGACGATCTTGACCCTGTTCACAGACACCCCTCGGGCTCTGGCTACGACTCCGGACGCAAGCCGTGTCTACGCCGCCGGTTTCCACACCGGCAATCGGACAACCGTCGTATTCGAAGATGTCGTTACGGATAACGGCGGACTTCCAGAGCCCCGGACAGATGCCATGGGTGTCCAGCAACCTGAAACCGGGCTCATAGTCCGATTCGATGGGAGTGACTGGAAGGATGAGGTGGGTCGCTCCTGGAATGACGCCGTACGCTTCTCGCTCCCCGACAAAGATGTTTTTGTGATTGACGCCAACACGGACCCGCCGCGGCAACTCAGTGGGCAGGAAGGTTTCTACCAGGGTGTCGGGACCATCCTCTTCAACATGATCGTCAATCCGGCCAACGGGGAGCTCTACGTCTCCAACATGGAAGCATTCAACGAGAGACGCTTCGAGGGTCGGGGCGAGTTTGCCGGCCAAAGCGTCCGAGGACACCTTTTCGAGAGCCGAGTATCTCTGCTGGGAGTCGAAGGCGTTCGGGTTCGACATCTCAACAAACACATCGACTATTCGGTCTGCTGTGCCGAGATTCCAAACGAAGAGAACACGAGGAGCCTGGCCTTTCCTACAGATATGGCCATCACCTCGGACGGCTCGCAACTCTATGTTGCAGCCTTCGGCTCGAGCAAAGTCGGCGTCTTTGACACGGCTTCGCTCGAAGCCGACACCTTCCAGCCCGATCCGGCGAACCAGATAACCGTTTCCGGGGGTGGACCGAGCGGGCTGGCTCTTGACGAGGCACGCAACCGCCTCTATGTCCTGACGCGCTTTGACAATTCCATATCAATCATCGATCTCGAATCGGCCACCGAAGTTGATCATGTCTCTCTCTTCAACCCCGAACCTCCTCACATCGTCGATGGGCGCCGTTTCCTCTACGACGCGTCCTTCTCATCGAGCCACGGCGATTCTGCCTGCGCCAGCTGTCACATCTTCGGGGACTTCGACAGTCTGGCCTGGGACCTCGGAGATCCCGACTCGACGACCCTGACCAACCCCGGACCGTTCGCTCTCCATCCTCTTCAGGCGGGATCTCCTCAAACGGCGGATTTCAGGTCGCTCAAGGGCCCGATGACAACTCAGAGTCTGCGAGGACTGGCGAATCACGGACCGATGCACTGGCGGGGCGACCGGACAGGAGGAAATGAGGCCGCCAACCTCCAACCTGACAGCGGAAGCTTTGACGAGGACGCCGCCTTCAAGAAGTTCAACGTCGCCTTTGAGGGTCTTCTCGGGAGACACGAACCCCTCAGAGCGTCCGACATGCAGATGTTCACCGACTTCGTTCTGCGGATAACTTATCCTCCCAACCCAGTTCGCAATCTCGACAATTCCTTGAACGCGGAACAACAGGCCGGTCGTGACTTCTACTTCTCCGAACAGGCTTCGGATGGCTTCGGAAACTGCAACCGATGTCACGTTCTCGATCCGCTCGCAAACGACGACACGGGAGTGCCGAGTCCGGGGTTCTTCGGGACGGACGGCCGATACTCGTTTGTAGCGGAGACTCAAGTTTTCAAGATCCCCCATCTGCGCAACATGTATCAGAAAATCGGGATGTTCGGCTTCCCGGACTCAGCCTTCTTTGACGGGATTGAGGGAGGTGAGTTCATCGGAGATCAAGTCCGCGGTGTGGGCTTTCTGCACGACGGAAGTGTCGACACTCTGTTTCGTTTTCACTCGGCCGGCGTTTTCACGCAGAGCCTGATCAACCCGGGTGGTTTTCCTCAGGGGCCCGATGGCGATCGGATGCGGCGTCAGGTTGAGGCCTTCATGCTGGTGTTCGATACGAACCTGGCACCGATTGTCGGCCAACAACTGACGGTGACAGCTGAGACCGGGGACGCCTCGGAAAGCATAGGACTTCTCATGGAGAGAGCCGATGCCCGAGAGTGCGACTTGGTCGGCCGTCTTCAGACCGACAGTCGGCAACGTGGCTACCTCTACCTTCGAGAGGGACTCTTCCAGCCCGACGGTTCTGCGGATCCTCCCCTGGATCCTGGAGCCCTTTTCGAAAAGGCGGCCCACGAGAAGGGGGATCTGACATTCACCTGTGCCCCTCCCGGCTCTGGATATCGGCTGGCGCTAGACCGAGACGAGGACGGCTACTGGGACGCCGACGAGCGGGCCCTGGGCAGCGACCTGGCCGATCCTTCAAGCCGTCCTCGGGTCACCTTCAAGTCACGCCGCAAGCAGTAACAGAACTTCGGCACGGCTGAGGGTTGGGACACCTTCTTCAGAGTTGCTTCTTTGTGTTGAGCACGGTTGCTCCACGGACCTTCTCCCGGACGCCGCCACCGATCGCGCTCAGAGGCGGCATCTACTGCATCACCGCTGCACACAGATCGACCGTCGGATCCGACACGCACAGGTCAGCCCCTCCAGTCACCGGGAAATCCCGACCACTCACCGATTCGACCTCCGTGTGACGCGGATAGTCTTTTAGGATGAGACACGTCACACGGTAACAACATCGTGCTCAGGGCAGTTTCAGTAATGGAGTGACCTTATGTTGACGATTTCTCACCTCGGAAAGTCCTTCGGATCGCTCCGCGCCGTGGACGACCTCAGTTTCGGGATCGCACCCGGAGAGATTTTCGGACTTCTGGGGCCGAACGGAGCCGGCAAAACGACAACCGTCAGCATGGCGGTCGGGTTGCTGCCACCAGATCAGGGAGAGGTCAGTCTTCAGGACCTGGGCAGTCCGAACGACCCTCGAGTGCGGTCGAAGATCGGTGTCGCTCCGCAAACGCTTGCCATCTACGACGAGATGAGTGGCGAAGAAAACCTGTCCTTCTTCGGACGGTTGCAGGGCTTGAGTGGGCGTTCACTGGCCGAGAGAGTGTCCTGGGCTCTCGGCTTCGTGGATCTTGAGGACCGTAGAAAGTCAGCAGTGAAAACCTATTCCGGGGGTATGAAGCGACGGCTCAATCTGGCTGTCGCCGTGATTCACCGGCCACCCCTGCTGCTCCTGGACGAGCCCACTGTTGGAGTCGACCCGCAGTCACGGAACTCCATCTTCGACAAGATTTCGGAACTCCGAGAACAGGGCTGCACGATCGTCTATACGACCCACTATATGGAGGAGGCTCAGAGGCTCTGCGATCGAGTCGGCATTATGGACAAAGGGCGCCTTCTGGACATCGATACGGTGGATGGCCTGACATCTCGGCACGGGGGAAAGAGCGTCCTGACAGCGGAGAATGGCAAAGGCGAGGTTCGAATTGAGACCGACGATCCCATTGGCGAGCTGACCGTCTTGATGGGTCAGGGGCCGGTCAGGAGGTTCAGTCTGGAGCGCCCCAACCTGGAAGCTGTTTTCCTGAATCTGACCGGCCGACAACTGAGGGATTGATCTATGAGAGTTGTGCTGACCATGGCGATAAAGGATCTCAAGCTGCTCCTGCGGGACAAAACGGCTTTCTTCTTCGCGTTCTTCTTCCCGCTGGTTTACGCGACTTTTTTTGGCTCGATCTTTTCCGGTGGTGGAGGGGACGGATCCAACTCCATGTCCGTCCTGCTTGTCGACCAGGACCGGACGGACGGTTCCCGAGCTTTCATCGAACTGCTCCAGAAAGCGCCGGAACTGGATCTGGTGGAAGCCGAACTCGAAACGGCGCGCGAAAAGGTTAGAACGGGCAGCCAGACTGCGTATCTGCTCGTGCCCGAAGGCTTTGGTCAGGCCAGCGAGAACCGTTTCTCAGGCCAGACTCCTCGAGTCCAGATCGGAGTCGATCCCAAACGAAAGGCGGAAGAGGGGATGCTCCAGGGGATCCTGACAAAGTATGCCGCCCAGGAAATGCAGAGGGTCTTTCAAGATCCTGCGGCCATGGATAGCCAGATGAGCAGTGCCAAGGCGTATGCGGCGAATGCACCGGCTCAGGTCCGAGACTCGCTCGATCGACTCTTCACGGAGATCCAGAATCTGAGCGCATTTCCGGGCAATCCAGAGGGAGGTGCCGGTTTCGATATGACACCGCTGGAGTTGGAATCCGTACCGGTCGTCGCCGAGTGGAAGGGCCCGCGAAATGCCTACAGCATCTCCTTTCCCCAGGGAATCATCTGGGGAATCATGGGGAGTGCGGCGGGATTCGGAATCTCGCTCGTCATCGAGCGACAGCGTGGAACCCTTGTTCGCATGCAGGCAGCGCCGGTCAGCCGGACACAGATTCTTGGAGGCAAGGCGCTCGCCTGCTTCTTCACGACCACTTCCCTGGCGATCGTCCTCCTGCTCCTGGGAGCAGCCGTGTTCGGCGTGAGAGCCAGTTCCCTGCTCCATCTGGTGATGGCGATCGGCTCCGTCGCGACGGCCTTCGTGGGCATCATGATGCTCCTCTCCGTGATGGGAAAGACTGAACAGGCAGCCGGAGGCATCGGCTGGGCTGTCCTCATGATGATGGCGATGATCGGTGGCGGCATGATCCCACTCTTCTTCATGCCCCCGTGGCTCCAGACGTTCAGCAACATCAGCCCGATAAAATGGTCGATCCTGGCCATGGAGGGTGCTCTCTGGCGAGGGTTCTCGCTGGGAGAAATGATGCTGCCCTGCCTCATCCTCCTGGGAACCGGAATCGCGTGCTTCGCCGTCGGCGTCCGCTCCTTTCGTTGGAGTGTCGAAGGCTGATCAGGACCCTTCCTGAAGGGAAAGTGGGCCCGGACCGCCGCGAGTCCCGGAAAGAGCCGTCCCGCCGGCGGAACCGGAGCAGGTCCGGAGTTCCACTGATCCCACCCGAATCTCTCTCGATCCACGACGGGCCTCCCGCACAACAGGCGAGTTCCGCTAGAATGTCCTCGACGCCCTGACGGGCACCCAAGCCACCAATGAAAGGAGAAAGCTGATGTCGACGACCACTGGACGGAACCCCCTGGGGCCAGTCCGATCTCTTGTCGCCCTTCCACTGGCATTCCTGCTGTTCGGCTGCCAGACGGACACGGGACTCAAGAATATCGAGGTGACTCCGGAAAACCAGGAAGAGATACAGAAGAACATCCAGTCGAGTCACGACTTGACCGTCGAGGAAGTTCGCCTCCTGGACGCCTATCTGGAGCGGCAGAAACAGCAGACCGGGTCAGCGGCTCTCCCGACCGGCAAGACAGTCGCTCAACTGATCGAGGACGAACGGGTTTTCCGCGGGGAGTCTTCTCCCACCAAGCCCGGTGAGGCCGCGGCGAAGGACAACCCCGAACCGGATGAGATCCCGGTCGCTCAAGACTCGATCTTTGCGGACGATGAGCCCGATCGGGACAGCCGGGCCGCTGCGGCCAAAGAACCTCCTCCTCCACCGCCTCCCACGACAGCGGTTCTTCCCAGCGGAACTCAGATTCAAGCCAGGCTGGAACAGCCGCTGAGCAGCAAGAGAAACGAATCCGGTGAACGTGTGGAAATGTCCCTCGAAGAGGATCTCATCGTCGATGGTCAACTCCTCGCTCCGTCCGGGAGCCGCGTCGTTGGAAGGCTCACAAATGTCAAGAAGTCCGGGAGAGTGAAGGGACGGGCCCAGATGTCGATTTCCCTGTATCAGATATGGGTTGGGGAAGAGCCTGAGCCGTACCGACTCCGTTCGAGCACTCTCGCTTTCGAGGCGCAAGGCTCGAAAAAAGAGGATGCCAAGAAAGTCGGTATCGGAGCTGGACTCGGCGCGGTTGTAGGAGCGGTTGTAGGAGGCGGCAAAGGAGCTGCCATCGGCGGAGTCATCGGAGCAGGAGCCGGAACCGGAGCCGTCCTGGCCACCTCGGGGGACGAAGTCGAATTCAAGATCGAGCAGCTCTTCTCGTTCGTTCTCCGCGACGATGTGGAGATGAAGATTCAGAGGTGAACGGAAAGCTCGAAGAAGTCGCAGGTGGAAAGTCAAATGTCGGAGAAGGCTGGTGTGACGGAAAGCGATGCAGGAGGCCCGATGACCTTTGACCTGCGACTTGTCCCTTGCGACTTCAGTGTCCCGTCCCAACTCGCCAGGTCATGTTTGACCTTTCATCGCCGTTCCCGCCGTCTGGCATTCTCGACCCACAGCGCTTCGCCTGAGAAGAGAATCAAGGCCGCCCAGATCAGACAGAATGACACCAGATGATCTGACGTGAAAGGTTCCCCGAAATAGAAAACGGCCAGCAGGAACTGCATGCTCGGTGCGAGGTACTGAATGAGCCCGATCGTCGACAGCTTCAGGCGTCGTGCGCCGGCCGTGAACCAGAGCAACGGAATGCAGGTGACAGGGCCCGCGAGAAGGACCCAAAGGACGGCGACATCGCCAGTGAAGATCACACCGTTTCCGCTTGACTCGAGATGGAGCAGGTAGAGAAGGCAGGGTCCGGTGAGAATGAACGTCTCGACGGCGAGTCCGGTGAGAGCACCCACGGGGGCGATCTTCCGAAGCAGTCCATATATTCCAAAGCTGCAAGCCAAGGCCATGGCGATCCAAGGGAATTGTCCGTAGCCCGAGTTGAGGTACAGGACCCCGACTGTCGCCAATGCGACGGAGCATGTCTGTAACGGCCGGAGCCTTTCCTTCAGAAAGGCCACGGCCAGAATCACACTCAGAATCGGGTTGATGAAGTACCCGAGACTCGTTTCGAGGACGTGTCCGGAGTTGACCGCCCAGATGTAGACGAACCAGTTGGCACCAATCGCAAGTGTACTGGCAGTCAGAATCAGGATTGTGCGGGGATCTCTGATCGCCTTCCGGAACTTGCCCCAACGCCCTCCCGTTCGCAGAAGCAAAAGGAGGAAGACCGTAGACCATACGATCCTGTGACAGAGGATCTCGAAAGCGGGTACCTGCTCGAGGGTCTTCCAATAGAGCGGGAGCAGTCCCCAGGCGAAATAGGCCGCGAAACCATAGGAGAGACCGATGAGGGATTCCCTCTGCTCACCCGCTTTCGAGAACGGCATCCCGTCTCGCCCCCCACCTTCCATCGTTTCCAGTGAGAGCGCAGTCTACCCGATTCGATCTGATTTCCGGGAGGGGGTCCGTCGTCTGCGCAGAGTGGAGTTTTTCGGGAAAGCAGCAGCCTCAGAGAACCGGAATCGACTCTTCGATGACTCCTGCAAGCTCATCGATCTGACGCGCGAGGTATCGGAAGGACGGTGCCTGGAGCGTCACGAGGTCCACGGTTCGAAGGTCCTCGTCTTGTCGCAGAGCGTCCACGCGAGCAACGAGAATCTGACTCAAGTCCTCGATCTCGAGAACGAGCGCCTCGAACTCTGGGACTGAGGCGGCGGGATAGTGCCGGTCGACGCTCCGGTCCAGGTTTTGATCAAGGTATTCCAAGGCGGCATCGTCTTCGATCAAGGCAGCCTGTCGCCGGATGATCTCGACCTTGTACGCGACGAGTTCGGCCAGACGGGTCCGATCGATCAGACCTGTTCTGAAGTCCTCGATCATGGCCCGCAGTTGACTGACTTCCTCGGCGAGGATGAGGGCTGCCGCGTGCGGTTTCTCCAGGGCAGCATCGAGGATTTCATCAGAGAGAACGGTATCACCGTACGCGTACCGATCGAGTGATGTCTGGACAGCGTAGCCGCTTGCTCCGGACAGTCCCGCAAGAAATCCCGACGTGCCGTAAAGGTCCCCACTCGTATACCAGTCCGTGTAGAAAGAGTTGAATCCCAGTTGGTACCAGATCCTCTGGCGGCAATACCAGGGGTCGGAATAATACCCAAATCCGATCGGGAAGTATGGTCGAGGATAGAGCGCGCCCGGATTGTACCGGCCGGGCCTTCCAGGTCGGCCTGAACCCCCGTAACCCGGCGGCCAACCAGGATTGCCGCCTGGTGTCGGTGCGGCTGCCGCCGGGTCAATCTGCGGCTGGTCAGGACGTCCACCCGGGACGTTCGGAGTCGTGGGTCGCCGGTCCGGGCCCCGGGATGGTCGACCAGGGCGCTCCGGCGGATTGCCCTGTAACGGGACAGGGTCGAAAGACGACACCGGATTCGAGTCGAAAGGTGATTCGCCGCGGGACGGTCGACCCGGGCGGGAGTCTGGTGAGGTTGCCGGCACTTTCAAGGGCACCGTCAATACCGGGCTGGTCGACCCGGCCGGTGGCTTTGGCCTGGAGGGCCGGAAGAATCTCGACGGTCGAGTCGAGCCGCTACCGGACTTCCTTGCGGGGTCGACCGAAGGGCGGGTCGATCCGAGTCGCTCGATTCTCGTCGAGTTCGGGGAGCGCCGGCCGCTCGCACCGCGAGGCTTGGGAGTTCCGACCCGACTTGTACGACCTCTACTCCTTCCGAAGACTCTCCCTCGCCTCGATGACTGCTGCCGGGCTGAGGGTCGGGATATCCGAGATGGCCGACTCATGTTTCGGGAAGGTGCTCGGCTCGAGCCGGCTCCGGAGACGCGGCTGCTCGATTTCCCCCGGCTGCCTCTGGATTGCGGAAGG
>CAJHYB010000668.1_pt1 | contig 12595 bp, 10 predicted proteins | sample 9198631 | NCBI WGS metagenome assembly CAJHYB01 (sample SAMEA7708354, study PRJEB35096) | sediment metagenome | biome: marine neritic benthic zone biome [ENVO:01000025]; feature: sediment [ENVO:00002007]; material: shallow marine sediment [ENVO:03000034] sea grass bed [ENVO_01000059] ... | reverse complement strand
TTGCTCCTCCGGAACCTTTTCCCTGAGAGCCTGAATCTCCTGTCTTTTGTGTGAAACGATTCTATCCAGCACGGCCTCTTCCCTTTGTCATTTCGATCAGATCTGAGAGGATCTTGAAGGCGCGGCCCGAATCGAGAGACTCCCGGGCCGATTCCAAACACGCCTCGAAGGGCTCGCCTCGAACCAGATGAATCGCCGCCGCGGCGTTGATCACTACGACGTCTTCAGGAACTCCCTGAACCTGCCCTTCAAGGATGGCCCGGGTCAAGGCTGCACTCTCTTTGGGCCCGCCTCCCCTGGGCATGCCACCGGAACCGGCTTCGAAGCCATAGTCTCGGGGATCCAGGCGAAAAGTCCTGACGGTGTTCCTGGTGACTTCGCTGACCCGGCTCGGAACCTCCGCCGACAGTTCGTCGAGCCCATCGTCGCTGTGCACGACCCAGGCTCTCTCGACGCCCAGCAGGGCGAGGGCCTGGGCCAGCGTCTCCGTCAATCCAGGATCGAAAACACCGATGACTTGAAATTGCGCTCCGGCTGGATTGGTCAGGGGTCCCAGGAGATTGAATATGGTTCTCCGTCCCAGACGCCGTCTGATTCGGGCAACGCGTTTCATGGCCGGATGAAACGCCGGGGCGAAAAGGAAGGCGATTCCGATCTCGCGCAGGCAGTCTTCGACGATCCCCGGCGGAACATCGACATTGACGCCCAGCGCACTCAAGACGTCGGCGCTTCCACAGCTCGAGGTGACCGCGCGGTTGCCGTGTTTGGCGACCGGAACTCCAGCACCGGCAATCACAAACGCAGCTGTTGTGGATACGTTGAAGGTCGGCCGGCCTCCTCCGGTCCCCGCCGTGTCAACGAGCCTTTCGTGATCGGACCGTATTGACACTGCATGTCGCCGCATGACTTGAGCAAAGCCGGCGACCTCGTCCGGAGTCTCCCCTTTGTCGGAAAGTGCAACCAGGAAATCTGCGATGGCCTCCTCATCTGATTCACCCAGAATCGCCTCCAGAGCGGCAGCTCCCTCACGGAGCCCGATATCTTTCCCTTGCCGCACTCGGAGGGTCAGTCGTGACAGCATAGAAACCTTTCCAGGATCTTCATGCCGCAACGCGTCAGCACGGATTCTGGGTGGAACTGGACTCCTTGAACATTGTAAACGCGATGTCGCAGACCCATGATCAATCCTTCGTTCGTCCAGGCTGTCATCTCCAGGCAGTCGGGCAAGCTGTCGTGACTGACGATCAGAGAATGATAGCGGGTGGCCTCGAACGGGCAGTCTATTCCCTCGAACAGTGATTGATCGGAGTGATACACGAGCGACGTTTTTCCATGCCTGAGTTCCGGGGCGTGGACGATTTCTCCGCCGAAGGCCTCGCCGATGACCTGGTGCCCCAGGCACACCCCGAGAATCGGAACCTGGTCCGCGAATCGACGCACCAGGTCAAGAGAAACGCCGGCGTTCACCGGACGCCCGGGCCCGGGGGAGATCACGATTCGCGCGGGTGCGAGGCGCTCGATGTCCGGTATGCCGATCTGGTCGTTGCGGTAAACCGACAGTTCGGCTCCGAGCTCTCCCAGATACTGGACGAGGTTGTAGGTAAAACTGTCGTAGTTGTCTATGACGAGGACCTTCACCCGTTCACCATCCGTTCTCTTTCAGAGCGGAAACCGCCTGCTACCGCGCCCGATTCGACCACTGAAAGTCTTTCCGCGGATTTCGTAGAATCCGCAACTGAGAGCCCTTGCTCGTACATGCAGGACAGCGCGAGGAGACATTGTTCATGCGTGTCGACAGCGAGTGCAAGGACGGCAGGCTCGAAAAAGTTCTCTGAGAGTCGCTGACGGCGGATCACGGATGGCACTAGTTCCCCGCCCCCATTTCGAGCGCCTTGAAAAGGACCCGGGCCTTGTTCCGGCACTCTTTGTTTTCGAGACGGGGGATGGAATCCGCCACGACTCCGGCACCCGCCTGAATGTAGGCCTTTCCATTCCGAAAGACGATCGTTCGAATCGCTATGCACGTGTCCAGGTTCCCGGAATAGTCCAGATATCCGACGGCTCCGGCGTAAATGTCCCGGCACCGAGGCTCGAGTTCTTCGATAATCTCCATTGCCCTCACCTTCGGAGCGCCTGACACAGTGCCGGCTGGAAAGCAGGCTGGAAGTGCATCCAGGGCATCGAGTTCGGGGCGCAGGAGTCCTTTCACCGAGCTGACCAGATGCATCACGTGAGAGTACTTTTCGACCCGCATGAACTCCTCGACGCTGACCAGCCCGTAGCGGCTCACTCGACCGAGGTCATTGCGGCCAAGATCCACGAGCATCAGATGCTCCGCACGTTCCTTCTCGTCGTTGAGGAGTTCCTGTTGCAGAGCCAGGTCCTCGGTTTCCGTATGACCTCGACGCCGCGTACCGGCAATCGGGCGGCATTCGATGTCCGAACCGGTGACTCGGATTAGCATCTCAGGCGAGGCACCGGCAAGGCTGAGGTCTCCCTGTTTCAGAAAGAAGTGATACGGGGATGGGTTGAGGTAGCGCAGCGCCCGATAGACGTTGAAAGGGTCACCGCGAAAGTCCCTTTCGAATCTCTGCGAGAGAACCACCTGAAAGATGTCGCCTTCCCGGATGTATTTCTGGGCGGCCGCGACACCGTCCTCGAAACGTTCCCCCCCGAAATCCTTGTCCTCGTCCTCTTCTTCTTGATTCCCATTGATCTCGGAGGCTGGCAGCAAAGGCGCCGTGAAACGGCTTCGCTGTTCTTCGATCTGGGCTTCCCGTAGTCGAGCCTCGACCTCGTCGACTCGCTCCTGGCTCTCGTGAGAGATGATCAGTATCTCGTGCTTGAGATGGTCGAAGACAAGGACTGTCGAATAGAAGTCCATCGAAACCGGGCCAAGATTGTGGTCCGGCGTGTTCCTCGTCGGGATCCGCTCGAACTCGCGTACGAGGTCGTAGGTGAAGAATCCGACCGCACCGCCACACAATGGCGGGAGCTTCATGTCTGGAGGCACGAACTCTGAGAACGAACGGCGAAACTCCCGGTAGCTCCCGCGGAAGGTCTTCTGAGGTGCAAAACCGATGAAGGAATACCGGCCGATACGCTCGGCGCCCTCCACGGACTCGAGCAGGAAGGCGCGCTCCTCACCTGCAGCGATCCTGAGAAAGGCGGAAACCGGGGTCAGAAGGTCTCCGAGGATGGACTTGGAGTAGTAGCTCATTTTCTCTTTTGATCTGCAAAAAAAAAGCCGTGGAGAAACTCCACGGCTTTCCTTCATTGTTTTCGATCAGAAAGTCAGGCTGAGGAAGCGCTTCTCCGGCAGTCTCTCAACTATTTGAGAACACGCCAGAAAAAACTTCTTACCATAGCCTTCCCTTCCCGACAGATAGGATAGGACCTCAAGAAAACAAGGTCAAGTGCGAATTACGTCAGTCCATCACTCCCGGCAAAGTCCCTAGAGGCCACCTGACATCGACTGCAGAAACTCAGCGTTGGACGGTGTATTGCCAAGTTTCTCGAGCAGCAGTTCCATCGATTCGGTAACCGAAAGAGGATTGAGGACTTTGCGCAAGACCCAGACACGATTGAGTTCCGACTCGCTGAGGAGAAGTTCCTCTTTTCGAGTACCGGAGCGATTGATGTCGATGGCCGGAAAGACCCTTTTGTCGACGAGCTTCCGATCCAGATGGAGTTCCATGTTGCCGGTCCCTTTGAACTCCTCGAAGATAACGTCGTCCATCCGACTGCCCGTATCGATCAGGGCCGTCGCCATGATGGTCAAGCTACCGCCCTCTTCGATATTGCGGGCCGCCCCGAAGAACCGCTTCGGTCTTTGAAGTGCGTTCGAGTCCACACCTCCAGACAGGACCTTCCCGGAAGGGGGGACGATCGTGTTATAGGCTCGGGCAAGGCGGGTGATCGAATCGAGCAGGATCACCACATCCTTCTTGTGTTCGACGAGGCGCTTTGCTTTCTCGAGGACCATCTCAGCAACCTGAACATGGCGTGTCGCCGGCTCATCGAAGGTTGAACTGATGACCTCGCCGCGCACGGACCGCTCCATATCGGTGACTTCTTCAGGGCGCTCATCGATCAGAAGCACGATGAGAACGACTTCTGGGTGGCCATGAGTGATGGAGTTGGCGATGCTCTGCAGGATCATCGTCTTACCGGCACGCGGGGGAGATACGATGAGTCCCCTCTGGCCCTTCCCGATCGGGGTCAACAGATCCATGACCCTTCCGGAAAGGTTGTCCTGTACCGTCTCCAGGCTGAGCCTGGCATCTGGATAGATCGGGGTCAGGTTCTCGAAGAAGGTCCTCTCCCGAGCAACGTCAGGATGCTCGAAGTTGATCGCTTCGACCTTGATCAGGGCGAAGTATCTTTCACCGTCCTTGGGGGGTCTGACCTGGCCGGAAACGGTGTCGCCGGTATGGAGATCGAACTTTCGGATCTGTGAGGGAGACACGTAGATGTCGTCCGGACCGGGAAGGTAGTTGTACTCCGGTGCTCTCAAAAAGCCGAAGCCGTCTGGGAGCGTTTCCAGCACGCCTTCCGAGAAAATCAAACCGCTCCGCTCAGTCTGCGCCTTGAGGATCTGAAAGATGAGCTCTTGTTTTCGGAGCCCTGCCGCACCCGGGATATCCAGCTCTTTGGCGATCTTGTTGAGCGCCAGGTTTTTCAGTTCCTTGAGCTCCTGGATGTTGAGCATGTCCTCCTTTTCTTTCTTCGAGGAGGGCTTCGCACCCCGTGCTGGGGGCTTGGGAGCGGGTTTCACTACTGCAGTCTCTGGTTCACTCATGACTCGATCCTCTTTGAATGGCTGTCCACAGTTCCTTCCTGCCATTCCCTTTTCGTACTGAATAAGGGATGACCTGGTTGATTTCGAAAGCTTTCTCGATTCTCTTGATCGATTTTCGGATTTCGGTTGAAGAGAGTTTGTCGGCCTTGGTCGCGACCACGAAATAGGGGACGTCCAGATCGTCCAGCCATTCTTTCATCTTCTGGTCGAGCTCGGTCGGCCCGTGCCGACTGTCGACCAGCAGTACGAGGTGCTCCAGGAGATCATCGTTCGTCAAATACTCTTCGATCATATCGCCCCAGTTCTCTCTCTCTGCCTTTGAGACCTTTGCGTAGCCATAACCCGGAAGGTCGACGAAAACCCACCTGCCATCGACCAGGAAGAAGTTGATGAGACGGGTCCTTCCAGGCGAGGAACTGGTTCTGGCCAGGGACTTTCGACCGACGAGGCTATTGATCAAGGTCGACTTGCCAACGTTGGACCGACCGGCAAAAGCGATGCGAGGCAATCTGACCCGCGGGTACTCTGCGGATCGTGTGGCGCTCGTGATGAACGATGATTCCACGGGAACAGAAGTTTCGGGTTTATCTGGTTGTAGTCGAAGGCTCGTGTCGACCGAGGGCTGAAACTGGCGTTCGCTAGGCCCTCGGAATGTGACCGTCAGCCGATCTGACGGTAGTTGATGAGGGGCAGTATTCCGGCGACTCTCTTCAAGGTCAATGTACGCCGGGGCGATCCTCTCCCTTGATCTGGGGAGGCCGCGGCTCCATCAGATTCTCATCCTTCTCCTTTTTGCGTACCGGTCGTTCGAGTGCGATGTCGAGAACCTCGTCGATTGTTTCCACGAGTGAGACCTTCAGCTCGTCGATGACCGTTGCGGGGATATCTTTGAGATCCTTTTCGTTTTCCTTAGGAAGGATAACCTGCTTGATCCCGGCTCGATGAGCGGCGAGAACCTTTTCCTTGACTCCGCCGATCGGCAGAACTTTACCTCTCAACGTGATCTCACCTGTCATCGCAACATCACGTCGGACAGGAATCTGGCTCAAGGCCGAGACGATCGTTGCTGCCATGGCGACTCCTGCGGATGGACCATCCTTCGGAATCGCTCCTTCCGGCACGTGGACGTGCATGTCCTGGATCTTGTGAAAATCCGAATCCAGTCCATATTTGCCACTGCGGGCTCGGACGTAGGAAAGTGCGGCTTTCACCGATTCCTGCATGACCTCGCCAAGTTTCCCGGTCAGGGTCAGCTCGCCTTTACCACGCATGGTGGTGGCTTCGGTCATCAGAACCTCACCTCCGACCTCAGTCCAGGCCAGACCGGTCGCCAGGCCGACTTCACTCTTCTCGTTCGCCTCCTGGCTCCTGTACTTTCGAACGCCGAGCAGTTCATGGACCACCGAGCCGTCGATCCGATACTTCTTCCGGCCCTTCTTCGCGATCTTTTTCGAAACGACCTTCCGGGCGATCTTGCGACAGATATTCGCAATCTGACGCTCCAGGCTCCGAACGCCGGACTCGCGGGTGTAGCTGCGAATGATCTCCTTGATCCCTTCGTCCCTGAACTCGATGTGAGTGTTCTTGAGACCTTGCTGAACCGTCTGTTTGTCGACCAGGTACTTCTGCGCGATGTTGAGCTTCTCTTCTTCGGTATATCCGGAGATTCGGATAATCTCCATCCGATCCTGGAGGGGGCGCGGCACCGTGTGAAGGACATTGGCCGTGCAGATAAAGAGCACTTGGGACAGGTTGAACTCCGTATCCAGGTAGTGATCTACAAACTCTGTGTTCTGCTCGGGATCGAGCACCTCCATAAGCGCCGCAGACGGGTCGCCCCTGAAGTCCGTACTCATCTTGTCGATTTCGTCGAGCAGGAAGACCGGATTACCCGTCCCGGCTTTCTTCATCATCTGGATGATCTGGCCCGGAAGAGCTCCGATGTATGTCCTTCTGTGCCCTCGGATCTCCGCTTCGTCACGGACGCCGCCCAATGACTGCCGGACGAACTTGCGACCCGTGGCCCTTGCGATCGATCTCCCCAGAGAGGTCTTTCCGACACCTGGGGGGCCCACGAAACAGAGGATCGAACCCTGGCTGCGACGCGTGGACAGCTGACGAACGGCAAGAAACTCCAGGATCCTCTCTTTGACCTTTTCCAGCCCGTAGTGGTCCTCTTCCAGAATCTTCTCAGCCCGATTGATGTCCCGAATCTCTCGACTCTTTTTGCGCCAAGGCATCGCGAGAAGCCAGTCGAGGTAGGTCCGGCTCACCGTGCTCTCAGCGCTCATGGGAGGCATCTGCTCGAGTCGACGGATCTCGTTGAGCGCCTTTTCCTCGGCGTCCTTGGTCATCTTGGCATCCTGGACGCGCTCTCTGAGTTCCTCGAGTTCGTCCTTCTCACCTCGACCGAGTTCCTTCTGGATCGCTTTGATCTTCTCGTTCAGATAGTACTCGCGTTGCGCTTTTTCCATCTGCCGTCGAACACGTCCCTGAATCGACTTGTCCATCTTGATCTTTTCGATCTCGATTTCGATGAACTCGCAGATCTTCTCCATTCTTTCGGCGGGATTGACGATCTCGAGCAAGGCCTGTTTGTCTTCGACTGCTATGGGCAGGTTGGAAGCGATCGTGTCCGAGAGTCGGTCGGCGTCGGTACTGCGCGCCGCCTGGACGATGGTCTCGTAATTGATGTTCGGATTGAGCTTAGCGAACTGTTCGAACAGGACATTCAGTTTCTTCGTCAGAAGCGTCGTTTTTGCGTGGGAGATTCTCGGGATTTCGTCAAATTCCACGACCGCGTGAAAAAAACCGTCCATTTCCCTGACTTCGCACGTTCGGGCGCGCCTCACTCCCTCGACCATCACCCGGATGTTCCCATCGGGAAGCTTGAGGCTCTGAACGATGTTCGCGACGGTCCCGACCGAGTGAATCTCTTCCGAGGATGGATTGTCCTGCGACGCGTCCCTCTGGGTCGCCAGATAGATCTTCTTGTCGGACTGGAGTGCGCGCTCAAGAGCCAGGACGGAAGACGCCCTGCCGATAACGAAGGGGACCATCATGTAAGGAAAGACTACGACGTCCCGGATTGGAACCATTGGGTAGATGTGTGTGACTTTTTGTTCGCTCATCAGGGTAACTCGGCGTCGGCGAACCAGGCTCTCACCGCCACGATCAGGCGACAATAAGCGATGTCAGGGGAGCGAAACAGCACAGATGAGTCGAAATGCGCCACAAGGCGAAGCGGAGCAACCCGACCACCGGCACGTTATCAGTCTCCTCTGACTGCACCGACGATCAAACTTTGTTCAGGAAATCAGCCAGCTTTCTCTAACAACTTGAAGACAACGTCCTTGTTTTCGATCATCTCCCGCGTGACCACGAATTCTTTGACCTTGGAGTTGGACGGGAGCTCGTACATCACGTCCAACATGATCTCCTCGGTGATCAACCGCAAGCCTCGGGCACCGATCTTTCGTTCCAGAGCCCGTTCCGCCACCGCCATAAGGGCATCTTCGGTGAACTTGAGAGAGACGTTCTCAAACTCGAACATCTTCTGGTACTGCTTGATCAGAGCATTGTTGGGGCGAGTGAGAATCTCGACCAGAGCATCTCTGTCGAGTTCATGGAGCGTACAAAGGATGGCCAACCGTCCGACGAACTCCGGTATCAACCCGTACTTGATCAGGTCTTCCGGCAACGCCTTAACCAGCAGATCATCGGTACTGGCTCTGCGCCAACGGCTCTCATCAGCTTCGAGTTGAGTCTTGAAGCCCATTGAACTCTGACCGAGACGACGCTGGATCGTCTTCTCGAGTCCGACAAAAGCACCTCCGCAAATGAACAGAATGTCCGTCGTATCGATCTGGACGAACTCCTGGTGCGGGTGCTTTCTGCCACCCTGCGGAGGGACGTTCGCTATCGTCCCCTCCAGAATCTTGAGCAAGGCCTGCTGAACGCCTTCGCCCGAGACGTCTCTCGTGATGGATGGGTTCTCGTCCTTTCGAGAGATCTTGTCGATCTCGTCGATGTAGATGATCCCCTGGATGCAGCGATCACGGTCCCCGCCCGCCGCCTGCAACAGCTTGAGAATGATGTTCTCGACGTCCTCGCCGACGTATCCCGCTTCGGTCAGTGTCGTCGCGTCTACAATTGCAAAGGGAACGGAGAGCATCCTGGCCAGGGTCTGGGCCAGAAGGGTCTTGCCGGTACCAGTCGGACCGATCAGCAGAACGTTACTCTTGTTCAGTTCAACCTCGGCCTGTCGGCGCCGGCCCATCTTGATCCGCTTGTAGTGGTTGTAAACAGCGACCGCAAGCTTCTTCTTACAGGTATCCTGGCCGATCACGTATTGATCGAGAAACTCCTTGATCTCGACCGGCTTCGGCAGGGTCTCCTTGATGGTGGCCGCCTCTGCGGACATGTCGTCCGAGATGATCTCGTTGCAGACGTCGACACATTCGTCGCAAATGAAGACGGTCGGGCCCGCTATCAGCTTCCTGACGTCGTTCTGGCTCTTGTTGCAGAACGAACACCTCAGGACGTCGTCGCCGTCCTTCTTCACTCGGAACCCCCTAATGAAAAGAGATTATTCGGACTCGTCGGGACTGTTGGTGGAGGGAATGACATCTGGTGCTGATCCGGCTAGTTGCTCTGGACGATGATCTCGTCAATTATACCATAGGCCTTAGCCTGCTCAGCGCCCATGATGTAGTCTCGCTCGACATCCCGTTGAATCCTCTCCAGCTTCTGATCGGTGTGCTTCTCGAGGATGTCGTTCGTCATTTCGCGCATTCTCAGAATCTCTTTAGCGTGAATGTCGATATCCGTCGCCTGACCGGACAAGCCGGACATCGAGGGCTGGTGAATCAGGATTCTGCTGTTCGGCAAAGCAAAACGTTTCCCGGGCGCGCCGGCCGCCAGTAAGAGCGCAGCCATCGAGGCTGCCTGCCCGATGCAGATCGTCGTCACATCGTTGCGAACGAACTGCATCGTATCGTATATGGCCAGACCAGCAGTTATCGAGCCTCCCGGCGAGTTGATGTAGAGCGAGATGTCTCGTTCCGGGTCCTCCGCCATGAGAAACAACATTTGAGCGATCGCCAGGTTCGCGACGTTGTCGTCGACCGGCGTCCCGATGAAAATGATGTTGTCTTTGAGGAGCCTCGAGTAGATGTCGTAAGCTCGCTCGCCTCGGTTGGTCTGTTCGACCACCATGGGAATAAGGTTCAAAACCGCTCTCCTTTTTCTGCTTCCGGCGCCTTGTGAAGCAGGATCTCCCTACGTTCGAGCTTCCTGCTGGACGAGATCCATCGCCTTCTGCTTCAACATCTGGCGGCGTAACCCGTTCCGGTCATCTTCTTTGCTGAATCTCTGTCGAACCTTTTCGACAGGCTGTCCCGAGGATTCTGCCAAGCTGGCAATCTCCGCGTCCATTTCCTCGGAGGTGACTTCCATCCCTTCATCCTCCGCGATTCTCGACAGGACAAGAGACAGCCGAACATCCCGTTCTGCGGGGGCCCGGAAATCGTCTCTCACTCTCGCCCAGTCGATCTGTGCGGTCTGTGGGTCGACTCCCTGACTCACCATATTATAAGCCACATCGCTGATCCTTCGGTCGATTCGTTCTTCCACGAGGACGTCGGGCACCTCGAATCCCACGCCTTCGAGAATCCGGTCCGCCAACAGGTTCTTGACTTCGGCATTGTGCTTTCGATCGCGCTGAGATTCGAGTTGCTCGCGGATGTTGGTTTTCAATTCATCAAGCGACTCAAAGTCTCCAAGGTCTTTCGCAAACTCGTCGTTCACTTCCGGAAGCTCTTTCCGCTTCACTTCCTTCACAGAGATCTCGAAAGACACGCGGCGCCCGGCCAGCTTCTTCTCTGGATAGTCGGGCCCGTACTCCACTTCTATATCGTCTTCTTCGCCCACTTTCATGCCTTCGAGGGCTTCGCTGAACTCGGATTGCGTGTGCTCGCCGCCCACTTCCACAACCACTCCCTCGTCTGAGACAACAGCCTCATCCCCAGGGTCGGCATCGGCATGAACTCCGCTGACATCGATGACCGCGTAGTCACCGACTACGATCGGACGGCTCTCCTCGACGGCCACAAGATTCGAGTGGCGGTCGCGGAGTTTATCGAGTTCGGCTGCGACGACTTCGTCGGTCACGGGCTCATCGTCCACCTTGGCCTCCAACCCTCTGTACTCAGGCAGCTGGAACTCGGGTAGAACCTCGAGCCTGGCCACGAACACGAGAGGGTCTCCCTCTTCGTAATCGAAGTCCTCGATCTGAGGCTGGCCCAGGGGCTTCAAGGACTCTTGCTCGATTGCGGCCTGATAGGCATCGGGAATGAGCGCTCGAAACAGCTCGCTCCGAATGTCCTCTTTGAAGCGCGCCCGAACGACTCCGGCCGGGGCCTTACCCCTCCTGAATCCGGGAAGCTGAGCCATGCCCGTGAACTGCCTGAGAATCTTCCGATACTCCCTGCGGGCGTCACCTGAAGGAATCTCGACCGTGAGCTTCCTTTTGACCTCGGTCAGATTCTCTGCTTCTACCTTGATGTCCATGATTCGTATCTTTCGTCAAACAGCGAAACCCGACGCGGCCGAATCGCGCTTCCAAAGCTCACTTTTTGGAGGATTGCGTCGGCGGGGATGCAGGAACTCGCCCCGTTCGTTTCGGCGGAAACTCATTATACCGGCCTGTCGAATCCTGGGACAACAAGTCCGGTCAATCGACGAAGGCACCGGCACTCACCAGACAGTCCAGCCCCGCCTCGTGCAAGAACGAATTGGAGGCAAAGACACCCTTATTGCGGCTCAATCTTGAGCCGGCGCTGAAATCCAATTCGCGACCCGCAAGGTCCGTGATGCGCCCCCCGGCTTCCTCGACGACGAGAGAACCGGCCGCCTGATCCCAGATACGCTCCCGGTAGTCCAGCTTGTCCGCCCGGAGCAGTCGGAAGAGCATGTCTCCCTGCCCTGCGGCAAGAACTGCGTATTTGGCCTGACTGTCCATCCTGACTGGCTCTGCTCCGGATCCGAGGGTTTCCGCGAGCCGAGTCATCTCATCAACGTTAGTGTGCCCCGATTCAAAAGAGCGAAGCAGCCGCGCCGTGGCGGGATCTTTGCGGTCCGAGACGGTCAATCGCCGGCCTTCTCCGCCCGGCTCACCCGAAAAGCACCAGGTTCCCCGCCCCTTTGCAGCAAGGACGGTGCTACCAGGGCCCTCGGCCTGCCACGCCTCTTCCGGGTTCCAGTGAGGGCACGAGAGCGCCGCCACCGTCACCTTCCCGTTTTCGATGAGAGCCAGGGCCACGGCGTAGTGACCCCCGCGGAGGAACCCCTTGGTTCCGTCGATGGGGTCGAGGGTCCAGAATCGTTGGGACGCTTCGCCCGCTCCTCGATCCAGCCATTCGAATACGTCTTGTTTTCGGGCCCCGGGAACGGAACTGCGCACCCGGTCGACCACGTTGCTGAGCAGCCCTGAGGCTTCCGACTTCTTGAGTTCAGCAGAAGACTCCTCGGCAACGAGTGGGTCGTTCGGAAAAGTCCGCAGAAGCTCGGAGGCAATCAAGGCCTGAATCGCGTAGTCGGCGACCGTGACCGGTGAGCGGTCTTCCTTTTGCAGTGTTTGGCCGCAAAGTTCGTCTCTTATAGTGCGAGCAACGTTGCCGGCCGTCGTCACGACGCGCCGGGCAAACTCGATTTCGGGAATTGAAAAATCCACGGCTCTCCCTTCTTGACTCTTGGCTCGACGCACTCTTCGGCCCCACGGTTTCATTCTCTCGG
>CAJHYB010000120.1_pt1 | contig 12634 bp, 7 predicted proteins | sample 9198631 | NCBI WGS metagenome assembly CAJHYB01 (sample SAMEA7708354, study PRJEB35096) | sediment metagenome | biome: marine neritic benthic zone biome [ENVO:01000025]; feature: sediment [ENVO:00002007]; material: shallow marine sediment [ENVO:03000034] sea grass bed [ENVO_01000059] ... | reverse complement strand
CCACCCGGCGGGCCATCCGCTCGCTTCGCAGCACGATGGCGAACATCACCAGCGAGGCGGCGAGCATGGCGATACCGAGGGCGGCGGCAATGGCCAGCGCCACACTGGCATCCCCCTCCAGGACGAGGAGCCCCAGGGCCAGGATCGGGAATCCCAGTTTCGGGAATCCGTTTTCCCCCTCTCTCGAAGACCCGGAGCACGTTGCCGGGTTGGGATACCCCCCACTGAGGAAGCGGGTCGAGATACTTCAGGATGCCCTGAAGAGTCGTCTCCGAAACCGTTGGGACCGGCACGGTCTGGATACGCTGGGGAGTTCCGCCCGGACCGTAACTCTCCCCGAAATGGGTGTCTTTCAAGGGATACGCTCCGTTGTTGTAGAGGGCCGCGCCCCACAACATCCCGCCATGAGTCATCATGCTTTTCCTGACGAAGAGCGACTCCTCGACGTGGCAGGATGCGACACCGCAGGTCTGATCGAGGACGCGCAGATCTCCCGGGTTGACGAACCGCACGAACTCGTCGGACTCGCGATTCCAACGGGCCGCGACCTGCTCGGGGTTCGCGCTCCCCGAGAAGAGATCCCGGTCGGTGGGCGAAACGTGGGCACCGTCCTCGGTCGTGGCCATCGGGTCGCCGCCGTGGCAGTCGGTGCAGCCGAGGTGGACTCGAGGAGACTCGTGCATTTTTTCGATCCCGGAGTGGCAGTCGGAAGCGACACACCCTCGGCTCTTCGCCTCGGCTCTTTCAGGACGCTGTCCCAGAAGGCTGTCGCGATCTCCAGCGGTCCCGCCGGTCGGGCTCTGAATCGGCTCCGGGCGGCCATTCGAGCTTCCCTCGGCCAGAATAACCAGGCCCAGGACGAGAGCGCCAATGGTGACGGATCCAAGGATTGCGGAGAAGGGATTCAAGCGTCGGCCTCGTCAGAATGTCAGTCGGGCCTCGACGAAAGTCGAGAGCAGTGACTTGGATGTATAGATGTCGCGAAAGCCCCGGCCGGGCAGCAGAACCGCGGCGCCGCCGGTCACGATGATGTTGTTGTTCAACCAGGGTCGGTACTGAGCACCCAGGCTGGCCTCGGTCCCGATGAAACGGCCGATTCCCGATTGGAAAAGGAGAGCTTCGAAGACTTCGGTGTGGATAAAAGACAGAACGTTGAGGTTGGCGGAGGCTTTGATTTTCGGGGTGAGTTCGGCGTCGACTCCACCATTGAAGATCATGATGCCCGGGTTGACGAAGTTGGACTGCCCTTCATCCTTGGAACTGCGCAGGTTCGGATTCAGGCTCAGCCGCTGATTGAGGGCCACCGCGGTCCCGGTCAGCCGGATTTCCTGACGGTTCCAGAGGCTTGTTCCTCCTCCGGCGAAGAAAGGCGCATCGACGATGCCATCGAATCCTCGCGATCGATTGTCTCGAAGGTCGTCGTCGCCGGAGGCGAAGTAGAACGAACCCTTGTAGCGCCGCCAGTCGCGGTCCACCGACACTTCGAGCGCGAACATCTGGGCGTTGATGTCTGAGTTGACAGCTCCGAAGACATCACCCGCCAGTTGGTTCGGTTGCTCCTGACCCAGGACCTGGTAAAACGCGTGGTTGATATTCAGGACGCCGAGATGACCATCTCCGGCCCAGCCCAGGTAAACGGCGTTGACGCTCTTCGGCTCGACGTTGCCGATCGGAGCCGGTCGAACCACGAAATCATTCGTGTTGAAATGCACGCTCGGCCGATCGTTGTTGAAGTGAACGCTGAACTGGGTCGTGTACCCTTTCTTGACAAAATCCTGGATGTAGTAATTTGCAACGACGACGTGTTGCCTGCGCCAATCGAACGTGTTGAGAAGGCTGTTGGTGTCCTTCTCAGCCATGTAGAAGTAGGCGACATTGTATTGATGGCTGTTCGATCTCGCCGTCCCGAACAGCCGAATCCCCGGCTGGTTGTCGAGAAAGACGAACCCCCGGAAATCGCTGTTGAAGAACTGCGTCCCGGCTCTGACGGAGAGAAAGTCGAAGTTCGGGCTGGTCTCGGCCAGCCTCACCTCGACGAACGCTTCCTCCAGGGACGCGTGGGAATCACCGCGAGTCGTACCGCGGCGGACGTCGATGTTGACCAGACCCAGCTCTTCGACATTGACGTAGTTGAGGTTGAGGGCGGGAGTCACGCGGAAGCGCAAATCGAACGGCTTGAACTGACTATAGCCCCGGAAGAGGTCCGCACTGACCTCGAACTGCTGGACGAACTGGAACTGGTCCCCGCGACTGAAGAACTCCGGCTCCGTCGGGCGCTCAGAGCTGGGAGGGCCGACGACTGGAAGGCGCCTGAACTCGGACAGCGTATCGCTTATTCCCTCCAGGCTCAGAAACCACCTGTCCCCGAGAATCGCGTAGTCTCCCTTGAGGACGTTCAGGTTATAAGGATCGGCAGGCCGTCCCAGCACGTAGAGAGAGTCGTTCCGGCGCGATCTGGCATAGCGATCCCAGGTCGGAAAGCCGATGCGCCAGCGATCGAGAGTCGGGACAAAGTCCGGTGTTGCGCTCGCGAACTGAGGACGTCGACCGGCGTGGCCCAGAGGAGCGAACTCCGGTTCGAGTCCGGGGACTTTTCCACCCGAGGCTCTCTCGGGAGTCTCCGGAGGGCGTGGCCGTAGCGAAGGCGTCGGCGGGAAGAACTCCGGGATCTCCGCTAGTCGAGGGCCCTGATGGGGGCGACGCCGCAGAGGACGAATCGACGCCGTCCCCTCGTCGGACAGAAGGAGAAGGATCTTCACTTCGGCCACCTCCGTGGGTCCGAGTCGAAATGTCTGAGGCTTTGACTCCAGCCCGGATCCGTCCATGGTCAATCCCGTGAGCCGATATTGCCCGGCAGGAAGGCCCTCCAGGCGAAACGCGCCCTCTGCGTTGGAGACGGTGCCGAACTCCGTGTCCGGCCCGACCAGGATGGCCATCACCAGGACGAGCGGAACAGGACGTCTCGTCTCATCGATCACCTGCCCTCGAACTGAGCCGGAGTGTGTGACGGCCGTTCGATCCGGCCGGCGAATTTGTCCGAGGGCCGGCGCCGTCGGCCACAGAGCACCGAGCAGGAGGAGGCAGGCGGCTCTGTGTCGGATCTTCACTGGAAATCGCTCCGCGGCCATTTCTTCACTTCTCGGGGTTCCGATTGAACTTGAGATAGGGCAGCCGGACGCCGCGCACGAACACCTGATCTGCCCGAATCCCCTCCGGCGCTTCAAATCCGAACGACCCGGCCGCCGCGACGACGTCGTCCTGCTCCACTCCGTCCCCGCTGATCCCGAGCCCGCCGACCAGCCGTCCGTCCTTGTAGAGAGGGGCGCTGCCCGGAAAGAAAACCACGCCGTTTAAAGCGAGGGGACGTCGGCGGTCAAATCCCTGCGAGCACGGATTGCCGAGGTCGAAGCGAAAGAGATCGAAGAAGGGACCCGTGGAGCTTCCGGTGATTCCCGGAGGATACAGAGGCTGACTTCCGAAGCTGATCGTCCGATTGGTGACGGCGGTCTCAAGCGGAACCTCTTCGAGTTCTTCGTCAAGGCGGGCGTCCCCGCTGAAATAAACGACGTTGCGCGCTTTGGCCACCGCGACGTCAACGCTGAACACCGTCGAGTCCGACATTCGGAACAGTGCCAGCAACTCGCCGTCCAGGTCGGTCACGGCTATGGCCATCCTGGTTCGACTTCCGAGAGGGAGCCGGATGGCCGCGCGCGTCTCCTCCGCCTGCTCGATGGACTGACGGACGATGAGTTCGACCTCGTCGGGGCTCAGCTCGGGACTGCCCCTTGGAGAATCGGGCCCACCGACAAGCCAGTTCTCGGCGGCCCCTCGAGATGCTCGGATCAGAATCTCGCCGTCATCATCCCGATCCAATGGGATGAACCCCCCGTCGAGAGCGCCCGGCGCTGTCCCGGGAGGCCGCGACGTGTTCAGGACGAACGGTAACCGGATCCCGTCCAGGAATACCGCGAAGGGAGGGCTCAGGCAGTCAGCCGGCCCGAATCCCTGTGGCGAAAGACTGGCCGCGAGCGCAGCGAATTCCGCCGGATCCGGATCCACCCCGAAGACGCCGATCCCCCCGACGAGCCGGCAGTCTTTGAAGAGCGGAATACCCCCACCTTGCACCTGGTTCGGAAAAGAGTCGAGCACCTCCTCCTCAGGAACGTCGAGAAGTCGTCCGTTCTCGAAGCGTCCGGTGTATTTACCGGTGTAGATACCCAGCCCGCAGCCCTCCTGAGAATGGCCGTCACACCGCAAAGGACAGATCGACGCGTCTCCACCAGGACAGTCAGCGACTCCGTTTCTGACGAGCAGCTCCTCCAGTGAAGTCGCCGGTGGAGCGCAGGCGCCAGGGTTGAAGGAGGCGTTTAAGCTGCAGCCCCGGTTCGTGTTTTCGATTCCATAGAGGGCACCGTTGGGGAGAAACTCGATACCCGGCGGATAGTTCTTCTGGCTGATGAACCGAACCGTCCTGGAAGATAACGGTGCCTGGTCGTTGCTGAAGAAAGCTCCCGTGCGTGCCAGGGCAACCGCGCGTTCCGCATTCTCGAATGTCGACAGTGGCTTCTGCCACACAGCCAGTATTCGTCCGGAGCGATCGGTGACCGCCACAGAGTACTCATCGGAGGACAATGCCGTCACGGCCGCCTCGACGATCTGTTCTGTCTCGGTCAAGGTCAGACCGGTGGGACCGACGGGGGCATCGCAGACCGCCAGCGGGCGCTGAGGGCGTTGCCGCGACGGTTCCGTGGAACCTCGATCCGGCCGGCCTCCCGCGCGATCCTGCCAGGCTGGCAGAGCCAGGGACGTGGCGAGGATCCCGGTGAGAAGGACGAAGCGCCTGACAACCGGACCGGGTTTGTTCATGCCCTCTCGCTTCGACGGTCGTCAGCCCTGAAAGCGAAGCCTCTCGGCCGTGGAGAAGGTCCGTTCATAGCGCGTCTCGGCGTCTTCTGTGTGAGAGGAGGATCGATTGGGTATTATTGACGAACGTCCCCCACGTCGCAAGGTCCAGGTGCCGTCGGAGCCCTCACAGGGCGCAGACTGATCGTCGAGTCGAATGGAAGGGTTAGAGCGAATGACACGCGGACACATGCCGTTCTTCTACTGCTGCCTTCTCCTGATACTTCTGGGAGGGGATGGTGTGTCCGCTCAGCCCGAGCCTCTTTACCTGGGAGTCGCCCGTTGTTCCGGAACGGTCTGCCACGGTTCCGCGATTCCTCGGGAACAGCCCAGTATCCTGCGCAACGAGTCCCGCATCTGGTCGAATAAAGACCGGCATTCGCTTGCCTATGCCACCCTGAGCTCAGACCGTTCGAAGAGGATTGTCGCTCAGCTCAGAAACTCGGGCATGTCAATCGGTCCGGCGAACGCGTCCGACCTGTGCCTGGACTGCCACGCCACGAACCCCGACCCGGATCGACGCGGTCCGGATTTCCTTTTGTCTGATGGGGTTTCCTGCGAATCATGTCACGGTCCTTCCGAAGCTTGGATCGAGACCCACGACGAGTCCTCGACGCTCGGAAATCGGGAGGAGATCGGAATGGTCCCCACATGGGACATCGAAAGGCGGGCCGACCTCTGCCTCTCGTGCCATCTTGGCACTTCGCGCCGATTCGCAACGCATGAACTCATGGCCGCCGGCCACCCCCGGCTGGCATTCGAACTCGACACATATACTCGTCGGCAGCCTCCGCACTTTCGCGGGTCCGAGCGTTACGGTGTGAGAAAGCCCGGCTCGGCGGACGGTGCCCGGGCCTGGGCGGTCGGTCAGGGCGTTTACTTGAGAAACTACCTGAAGGTTCTGGCTGAATCGGTCGGAGTCGGGACCCGATGGCCCGAGTTCTCTCACTTCGATTGCTTTGGATGCCATCGTCAGATGGAGATGTACGGGGATCCGACTCCAAGGTCTCCTGAGAAGGGAGCTCTTCCCCACCCTGGCCGATCGACTTTTGCGCTGTTTCGCACCGTCCTCGCCGTGGTCTCCCCCGAGCGTATCGAGGGATTCGACGAGGGATACCGAAGGCTTACAGCCGCTCTTTCGGCTCCCGAAGACAAGCTGGGCCCCGCCGCCGGGCAGCTAGCCGATCGCGTTTCCGTCGACGTCGCAAGCGTCGCGTCTCTCCAACTCGGTCAGGCCGATGTTCTGGCGATTCTCGAAGGGGTCATTTCCGACGGATCGTCTTCGAACTGTCGGAACTATGCGGACGCCGAACAAATCACGATGGCCGTCCGGTCACTTCTGGCCGCACTGGACGACCCGCCGCAAAATCGATGGGACCTCGCCAGGGCCCGGCTGAGTTCGATGTTCGATGAGACCGCCGACCCGGGGAGGTTTCGTGTCGACGTTTTTCGACAGACCCTCACGGATTTACGAGCGGCGATTCGGTGACGGCGCCCGACTCTGAAGAATGAGTCACTTTGCCTGGTCCTTCGCAACGGAACTGCGTTTGATGGTCTGGTTGGAACATCCAGTTCCGACCGCTGCATCGGGCCTCGAAGCGACGTTTCTGAGAACAGGAAGCGACGTTTCGGAAACAGGGTGTCTCTTTCTCTTCCTTCAGCTACTCGGAACGCTGAGAGGGGCCTCGGTGGAACCGATGGCAGAGTCCGCAGGCTGAGGTCACCCTTCCCGACTGAGGCTCGGACCCTCCATGACACTCCCGGCAAACCGAGATCGAGGGGAGCAGCAAAGGCGACTCGCGCTCGGCCCGGGGGGCGCCGGCATGACAACGATCGCAATCCTCCGTCCGGTGGGCTCGATGGCTGAACGATGCTCCCGGCAGCCAACTCGTCCCGTCCGGTCTCGGGACCATCAGCACGGGAACGATCTCCGGCGCCGGACCCGTCCTGCGGACGGAATGGCATTCGCTACAGACACCCTTCTCGCCGAGGAGCCTCGAAAGAGCGTCTTCCGTCCGGTCCCGAGCCCAGGCCTCCCACTGCAACCTCTCCCTCACAGTCGGAGTGCGACCGGGTCGGCGGGCGATCGGTGGACCCTGTGGCTTCCCGTCCTCTCCCTCCAGGACTCCGCCCGCGTAGTACCTGAAGATCGCTTTGGTGACGACCGCGATCGTGTCATGAGGAGCCTCCTCGGACTCATGCCCGGGATCGAAGGCCAAGGAGTGGCATCTTCGACAATCGCGTTCGAATACCGTCGCCCGCATCGTCGTTCCGTCCGGTCCTATGCGATGGCAATCACGGCAGTTCAATCGGATTTCCCGATCGTTCAGGTCTTTGATCGGGCCTTTCAGATGACCCGAGTGGGCGAAGGCGAGTCCGGAATCGGGTACTGCGTCTTCACGTCCAAGCTCGATTCGGGTTCTCGTGTTATCGGACCCCACCACGGATATTCGGAATTCGGGGTGCTCTGTCGCGAAGTCTCCGACGTTCCTGGTCGTGGCTTCGGGAACGATGGCAGTCAGGTCCTCATGACACGTCATGCAGGATGAATCGCCGACGATCGCCATCCCGGACTCCCCACGATGTTCGCGGTGGCAATCCTCACAAGTCCACTCGGCCAGACGATCCCGAGCGGCCGCCAACGTCGAGTGGACACCGGTGTCCTGATGACACTCGACGCAGGCCTGATCCGGAACCGCTCGAAAAGCGCTGGTGTGGCACTTGCGACAATCTGCCCCGAAGTGCTTGTGAGAGGGCGCGAACGGACCGGGCTTCCACGAATCGAGAAAAACTCCACCCGTCGATCCTGTCTGCACCAATGGGAGGATCAGGAACACAACGAGGACGAAGACACAGACGATCCACGAGAGTGGCCGGGGATTCAGAAACCCCTGACGAATGCCCAGTCGCGTCTGCTCTGCCAGAGCCGCCACCGCAGGGCGGGGACGCTCGACCTGTTCGATCTCGAGGGCGATGTCTTCAGTGTCGGCTGCCGGGATGACGCGAAGTTCGTGAGAGCCGATTCTCACCACATCGCCGGTTTTGAGACCGCGACTGGTGACGATGCGCCCGTTGACGACGAGGTCGTCCGCGTCCGTGGCGTCTATCCGGATCTTACCGCGGACGAGCGACAGACTCGCATGGTTGAGCGATACCGAAAGGCCCGGAAGGTGCACACCACTCCCGGTGTTCCTGCCCAGCGTGAGCACATCTCCCTCGTAGAACTCTTCTCGCCTGGACTTGCCCCCGGCGGCGACGGATTTTGCGAAGATCAAACGAACACGCATGGCGTTTCTAGTAGTAGAAGACCGAGAAAACATGAATGAGAACGGCCAGAATGGTCGCGAGCGCCAGCGGAATGTGCAACACGAGCCAGATGTCCATCAGGGCCTTCATGCGAGTCTGCCGGCGGACCGATCTGACCAACAGTCTCTTTCGAGCCAGGATCTCCAGGATCTCCTGCGCACCCTGCAGCTCTTCCTCTTCCATGACCAGGGCCGTTTCCTTGACCTGGGCGATGGCACGGTCGGTTCCGCAATTCGGGTCGGAGCCAGAGATTTGTCGAAGGACTCCACCTCCCAGGTGGGTTTCCTGAATGCTCACCAGGGCCGCTGCGGCGAGTTTGTCCGGGAGGCTCTGCGCCCGGACCCTCCACTCGTCGTCGATCTCGGCTATCTTCTCGAGGATCGCATCGAGCTTCTCACCCGGACGATCCTCGGCCATCCTCACCGGCAGGACCGAGTAGAAGACTACGCCGACAATTCCTGACACGATGACACCCGACATCAGCATGTAGGCGAGAGTGTGGACGTTCCAGCCGAGTTGAAATGCGCTGTGCAGGGGAACCAGCAGCAGGAGCGCCAGTCCGAGGTAGACATGGGCCGACAGCCATCCTTTCAGAGGGGCGCCGGGAGAAACGTAGGACCGCTTACGGACGCCGAACCAGGTCAACCACAGGATCAACGCCAGCGAGACGACGCCCAGCAGGTATCCGTACCAGCTGTCCCCGGAGTGCCCACCGTCCGGCGTGTAGAGTCCATACACCGCGACCGAGACAACGAGGACCATCAGAGCTGTCTTGAGGTAGCGGAGGTCCTCGTGAACCCAGAACGAACTGTGGAGATTCATCCTCTGTTTGAATCCTCCATGATCTCGTGAACATACACCGCCGGATCGACCCTGAGCACAGCTCCTGTCGGGCACGACTCGACGCAGGCGGAGCGCTTACCACCCGTGTTGCCGGATCCCCTGGGAAGTCCGAGGCACAGGTCACACTTGACGGCGAGTTTCTTCTCCCCCTCGTCGACCGAGGTCTGCCTTCCGCCGAAGAGGAGCTGCATCAGCGCATTGGGTCGCGGTCTCGGGTCGACGGCCGCCATCTGGATGACGTCATAGGGGCAGTTCACCGCGCAGTTCCCACATCCGATGCAGTTGTCCATGATGTAGACCTCGCCGCTCGGCTTCCGACGCAGTGCGTCCGGGGGACAATCGATCATGCACTTCGGGTTTTCGCAGTGACGACAGGAAGTCGGGATATGCAGCGTCGCGAACGTGGGGCCGGCCTGTCGGTCGAGTCTCGACACTCCCCCATGCGTTTCGGCGCAGGCTTTTTCGCAGTTGTCACAGTGAACACACAGGGATTCGTCGATCAGGAGGATGTCGGTCGCCTCACCGGTACCCGCATTCATCAGAAACTCGACGATGTCCCCGGCGCTTCGGTCCGAGGCCCGGACGGCGTTCTCGATCAAGCGCTCATTGGCGGTCTTCTTCTGCGCTCGCCGCACGTCTGGATGCAGGCGATGGAACTCGAGGAGTGCGTCGACCGGGAGCCGGATCGTCTCGGTCAGGACTGTGGCCTGGATGGTCGCGCTCCGCTTCGCATCGGGCGAGAAGAACGCCATTTCGCCAATCAGGTTTCCTGCCGGCAGATAGGCGAGAACCTGCCGTTCCCCTCCCTTCCAGCGCCAGACGGTCACCGACCCTCGGCGGATGAGGTGCATACCGTCGCCGAGGTCACCCTCCTTGAACAGAGTCTCTCCCTGTCTGTAGGTCTCGATCCCGGCCGCGCTCGCCAGGCCCTCGAGATCCCTGAGAGGAGCCGTCGGTGCCAGGGTGCTCTGCAGCTTCCGACTGATGAAGATCTCATCGATGGCACGTTTCACTTCAGGAACCGAGTTCATCAATCGGATCATTGAGGATCTCGGGGTCTCGATCAGCACGCAGCCGTCGCCGGCGATGATCGTGGAAGACCTCCGTCGACCGGACACGAGACTCATCTCGCCAAAACACTCGCCCTCGGTCAACCGGAACTTCAGCTCGTCCCCGGGTGCGTCCGACTTTCGGTCGGAGTCCCGACTGGCGTCGGAACCGGGTCCGACCACATCTGCCGAACCTCGCAGCACGGAGTAAACGCTATCGCTGTAGTCGTTGATTCGGAAAACGATTTCACCGGCGCCCGGCATGTGGACCTTTGAATCCACCAGGAACTCTCGAAGCTGCACCCGCGTGATGCCGCCGAAGATCCGCAGCTTCGCCTGGACCTCCTGGAGGAGCGACTCGACATCGCCCTCGAGCCCTCCCAGCACCTCACGAAGCAACGGCTCGTCAGCCGGCGTCACGGCTTTTCCGAGAAGGTGTTCGATGACCTCGAATCCCTGATTCATGCAATTCTTGATGAGGGGATAACCGGCCACGGCACCGATCAGGTAGAGTCCGGGGACACTCGATTCGTAATGGTCAGAAATCACGGGAGCCGCCGCGACATCCTGAGTGCTGAACCGGATCTTCAGAGCGTCCAGGAAGGCTCTCGGAGGAACCGCCCCCAGACGTCCGATGACCAGATCCGACTCGACTCGAACCTCTCCGTTCGGAGTCTCCAGTCTCAGGCTGTCGGCGTCGATCCCGACGACTCGGGCGTCGGTGTAGTGCCGGATCTTTCCGGAAGCGATGGCCTGATCGATCAGGGCTCGATTCGCCGGCTTTGCCCTCGGGAATTCGTCACGACGGTTGACGATCGAGACCCGGTTCTGCTCGGACAGAGCCAAAGCGTTCTCAATTCCTGCGTCACCGACTCCGACGACCACGATCTTCTGGTCGTTGAACTCGCCCGCATCGTCGAGTTGATAGGAGACGTGAGGATGGTCATCCCCTGGCACACCGAACTTGCGCGGGTTGCCCTGGACTCCGATCGCGAAGACGACGTGCCTGCAATTGATTCGGCTGCTGTTCTTCAGGGTGAGCTGGAAGCTGCCCTTGAGACCCTCGAGTCCGGTCACTTCGAACTCCGGACCGAGGGCCAGGTTGACTCCGGCGGCCTGGATACCTTCCCTCCATGTGTCGAGAACCTCCTCACGGGAACCCTCTTCGAATCTCAGCGGCAATTCGGCATGCAGAGCCAACCGGGCCGGCTCGGCCATGACGAGTTTGCCTTTCTGATATCGGAAGACGGTATTGGCCAGCTCTCCTCGCTCGAGAACGATGTGAGCGAGACCTCGTCGAGATGCCTGCGCGCCCGCAGCCAACCCGGCTGGCCCGCCGCCAACGATCGCGACATCGAAGGTTTCGTCTGACAGGGTCAAGAGGACCTACCTCAGGTGATCGGCTTTCTGAAATACCAAACGAGTTTGGCGAGGTGTTGGCCCGTTGGCAACTCCCAGAGGCAGAAAAGATGTCTCCGCTTTCCCCGTTTCAACGGCCACACCTGCCGGCGGAACGCCGACTCAGTCTGAACTGGCGCTGTTGAAGCGCCTGGCGCCGACGGGACTGCAAAGGCTTCCGCCCGTCCGAGAGATGCTGGTTCATGTAACCTTTCCGGGATCGTTCTTTACAGCTTCCATAACGGAGGCAACGACTGTAATGAGCTCAGTTCAGACTTTTCTACTTTGGAGCGCACGTCTTGCTGGTTTCACGACCGGCTTCCCGAGGTATGATCGACAGAGCCTGTCCTTCACGGTGGTTCTTGGAGTATTGCTGTCGGGATGCGGGGGCAAATCCTCCATGGCTGGGATTTCGGGAACGCCTGCCGCCTCGGAATTCACTTTCCAGCAGTACGAGGTCGCGATCGGCACGGCACAACACCAGACCGTCTTGACGGGATTCCTTCTGGCTGGCGCTCTCGCGGAACTTGCCGTGATCAGCATCGACGAAAATGATGACCGCTGCTTGCGCGTCTTCGCGTTCGGCGAGGGCGCCTGGGTACCGAAACTCGAGGCGACGCTGCGTCCTGAAGTGATGTTCGTCGACGTGGCCAACATCGGCGGACGCGACCGGTTGATTACTTACGAAAACGGATGGCTGAACTGGTTCGATCCCGAATCGGCGACGGAACGAGCGCTGGTGGCGGTGACTTCCAACTTCAATCCGCCTCGCAGAGGCGCAGTTCCCCATGTCGACGTCACTCGGGATCTGAACAGCGACAACCGCGACGACCTCGTCGTGCCGGACGTTGATGGCTTCTGGGTGTTCATCCAGATGAGCGACGGCACATTCGCCGACCCGGTGAAGATCGGCCTCCCCACCGAGACGGGCAGGCTGTACGATTCCGAAGGATATCGACACGACCCTTGGAGCCGGAGCCGTGTCCACGCGATGGACTACAACAGAGATGGTCTCGCCGACCTGGCGTTCTGGAACGAGGACCATTTCGAGGTCCACCTCCAGGACACGCGTGGGCTGTTTGCTCCGGTGGCCACAACCTTCACGACCGAGGTGGAATTCGACTCCGACGATCTCT